>Ga0214542_1000235_pt1 | contig 90999 bp, 76 predicted proteins | sample CNSS1metaG_FD_160096 | JGI IMG/M metagenome (GOLD analysis project Ga0214542, IMG submission 160096) | Root nodule microbial communities from cowpea collected in UCLA plant growth center, Los Angeles, California, USA - CNSS1 | ecosystem: Host-associated > Plants > Roots > Nodule | place: USA... | reverse complement strand
TTCATATGAGTAGCTTGAACACTAGGCAAAACACAATGTGGAAAGGAATGTGGCTGGCTATAGTTGGGGAAATTTGGAGACATAGGAATGAGGTGATCTTTAAGCAAAAGAAAGTTGACACTGAAGATATTTTTAGTCTTACTCAAGTTAACGCTTGGGCTTGGTTGAAACATAAAATTTCTTCAGTAAAGTTTTCATATAGTGACTGGTACTTCGCTCCTATTGTGTGTTTAAAATCTCTATGATATGATGCTTTATGTGTTTAAGTTGTCAGGTGAGCATGAAAAGGATTCCCATGTCTAAAGCAATGAGCTCTTCATCAGTGATTTTGCACACTTCTTTGGTTACTCCGTAACAACCAAGAGAACATAGTCTCGGGAGCGCAACGAACCATGCATACCTAATTTTGTATTCACTTTCTGTGTAATCTTGTAGACTGGCCGGGGAAGGTGCAATATGGGTGGCTAATCTTATGATTCCTACCCAGCTTGACGTTGGGAAGGCATAGCTCTAGTATTGAAAGTCCAATTTAATTGTTCTGCCAGATTATTGTAGAAGCATAGTTTTGGAGATGCACTGCATCTTTCTTTCATCTTTTTGTAAATGGGTTAAAGCACCCCTTAAGTGCTCTATTATTAATTTAATTTAATTCTTTGCCGATCAAAAAATAAAAAAAAATAAACTGTTTTTCGTTCGCTGCTCGCTTTCTCCGCTTGCCGCTCGCTTTCTCCACTCGCATTCGTCGCTTACATTAGCCATTCGTGTTCTCCGTCCACTGTTTTATCGTCATCTCCTCCATTCTTCTCTCCTTCACCATTTGCGTTCATTCCTTCATTAGAGTTGCTCTCCTCTGTTCACGTTTGTGTTTCTCTCCTCCATGTCATGTTTAGGGAATATCACTATTCTCCTTTTGTTTGTTGGGTTTACTGTTTTTGCTAGGTTTGATGTTTCCCATTTTTTTCTATTTTTGTTGGGTTAGCTATTTCTGCAAAGATTTTAAGGTGAATAGGTTATCCAATTTAACAATATGTATTTGGTGCACTGCAATATTTATTTCGAAGATTTTAAAAATTCATATAGAAATCAATAATTTATATAAACTGGAGACAATTCCTCAAATAAATGACTTGGTTTTTGTCTACTAAAAATATTTGAAAGTCATGGTTGTAGACATGCATGCTATGTTATTCCATATGTTCCGGAGAGTGGCCATTGTTTTGTTATTCTGGATGAACTTATAAATGGAGATATCCAAAGGAATGGAATTCTTTCCAATTCTCAACCATGCGCGAGTTGCACAATATATAAGAATCTCTCTATTAGCAAGAATCATAGAATAACATTTAGGAATTTCAACCCAAGCAACATCTTATTTAGTAAAAAGGTTTGGTAAAAACTTGAAATGAAACATACCTAATGCATATCGATTAAAAGTCAGTATAGGTAGCGAAAAAATCAATAAGAGGATACTATTCATGATTCTAAGGCAATATGATAACTATTAAATTTGAACACTCCTAAACCAAGTATTATATTACCAAAGTTAAGTCTAACTAAGCCTAATCACTAAACTACATTATTCTATCTATTGAAGTTAATTATACTATAATATACTACACTAGAAACTAACTATCTACTAGTTCACTAAACTAATTACTTAACTAAAACATAATTTAATTAAAAAAATTACTCATGAGATTATATCCATACTTTTACTAGTTACTCTATTCTAGGTAATCCAACTAAGCTAAATTAACTAACCTAAGCTAACTAAATCTAATTAATGATTTTAAGTCTAAAAACCAGAACCTAAAACTATAAGTTGTAAATAGTTATCTTTTAGTTAATTTAAGTGGTAGTATTTGTCAGTTACTATGGAATCAATGGTTAAATGAATGAAGCTTGAAATTTATCATAAATTGTTTTTATGAAAATTACCATGAGTGCTTCCTTTAAGGCCAACACCCTAGCCATGTTAATAACATCTTCACTACTAACCTGAGGGGAGAAAAATAAGAGTGCAAAACTTTCCTGCCAAATCTCTATGTAGAAGGAAGTAAAATTCTTACTTCAAGAACTTTTTCCATTACATCCATGTCCAATATGTCTGGTTTGAATCCAACCTCATTGCCGGTTATATGATGAGGACCATGTTTGTTGTGTTGTACTGTGTTTCACTCACTTCCTTTGTTAATTCATATTGAAAAGATTGTCCTTTTCCTTCTGGAACAACAAGGGATTTTAGCAAGTAGGATAGCAAGGTTTGGCGAGGAACATGAAGTTAGTCAGTTAGAGCCTCGTTTAAGTAGAATAGCTGAACTACGAGAAGCTTACAGAGCAGTGGGACAAAAGCTATTGAAGCTTCTCGTCTTTATGGAAGTCAATGTTGTTGGTTTACTATGTTAAAAACTCAAGAAGTTTAAGAAACGCTTAGGCTACAAATTTACTGATTACTATGTTAAAACTCAAGCAAATCATCCTTACTCATAACTACAAGAAGTGTTCAAGTATGTGGTAATATGTTAAGTTCAAACACAATTTTTCATTTGGACCTTTGCTGAATAAAACGCATCGTTAAAACAAACTAAAACCTTTTATTTTCTTCCTACAAATGAACATTGATTGACAGATTCGAACTTGCAGGGAGTTGGAGCTGTTGTTGGAACTTGTAGAGAACCAAAAGGATCAAAGTCATCACATACCAGAATTATAGTTGGTGTTGTAGTTGTTGTTGTGGTCTTTATTATACCGGCACCCCTTGCATGGATGTATGCCATTCGCTAGAAAAGAAGGGTAGAAAGATTTGCAAGGTTGAACCCCTTTGGTACGAAGTGACTGTTGCAACCTTCATTGAACTTTGTTCCTTGCAAGGACTTCTCACATAGTTTTTTATTGATTCAATGTCGTTATAAATGCAGCCAATTGGTAAGAGAAAAAGAATAGTGGCATTGCTCCTCAGTAGAAATGAGTACGATGGTTTGCTTTTGATAACCTAAGGAAATACGCCAATAACTTCTCAGAAACCAATACTATTCATTCTGGAGGCTATGGACAGGTTTTTGCTAGTGGCATCTTGTGACTTTCCTTTTTTTATTTATTTAAAAACATCTTATTCTACTCCTTTGATGTTCTTGAGAGAAATTTTCATATTTTCACTCTAGTGTCAGAAATAACTGAGTCAACATATTACCATGGGCATTTATCAATTAAAAACCATTAAAGAGGGCTTGTCTTTGTTCTAAACATTAGTTGTAGTGTCAAAACATTTTGCTTTTGTAAATTTCAGTTCCATTTTTCCCCAATTGAAAATTTTTTTCGTCAATATATTTGCAGTCGTGAGTTGCTTTTTAGAGTTGGTTATTGTTTCGATAGTTTGCTTCATGTTCAGGGCTGGAAGTGGCTTGCTTGCAATCCTAACCTTGTAGTCTAATTACATTTTTGTTGATTGAATTCTTTGGGTAGAGTTAGGTTTCATTTAATGTATCCATTAAAATTAGATTCATTACGAGTTTTAAGTTTCTTGATACAATTCAATTACATAATAAATATAGGAGAAGAATATTATCTATCGAATACTTTTTGAGTGAAAACCAATTTCATAGTTGGTCATATAAATATTTTATTCCATATATCGTATTTAAGAGTAAATATTGTATAATATACATCTTTTTTAGGATTATAGAGTTTTAAAATAGATATATGATTATCTTTTTAACTTTTAAATAAGTTAAGAAAGATTGTTTATGTTTGTAATAAGTACTACTGCGAACTTCCAAGAATTAAGAATTATGTAAATGTTGATTATGAAATTTTTTAACAGATTAAGAAGTGATTATTAAATTTCAATTATTAAGAAGTGATTATAAATGTTGTTTATGTTTGTTATAACTATTATTGCTAACCAAGTATTTTTCCAAATAGTTTTTATCTTGTTTACTTATCTGCAAGACGTAATTAGTCCTCTTTCACAAGGTTTACCAAGGAACTCTTCCCTCTAGGGAGTTGGTTGCTATCAAACGGGCTACAAAAGCATCCATGCAGGGCACTGTTAAGTTTAAATCCGAGATTGAACTTCTATCAAGGGTCCATCACAAGAATCTCGTTTGCCTATTTCATAGTGAATCACCACAATTGGTCTCAATGTCAATATTATTTAACATTCGGTAGTCAATTATAAGCCTCATCTGACCAGTATCAATTACCATATGAAAATCTTGATTTTAGTTCAAACCTTTAGATGAATAACAATGAACTTAATCCAATTTGTACAATTTATATGGTAATTTGTTGACTCAGTTTAGATTTTCATTGACACGTCTCCAATGGAGCAAGGATTCTTGAAGGAAGTCCATGACCAGTGGACTTCATATCTTTTAAGTGTTTATAGGAGATAATGTTAGGTATTTTATGAGTTTTCTTAAATGTGTAGTCATTCGGTTTGGAGTTATATTATATTTCATATAAACATTATATTGTATTTCATGTAAATATTGGATTGAATGAAATATGTTGTATGGATGTTTTGGGTAATTAAGTATAGGTTTTGTATATGGTAAGAAGCATAATGAATTTTTCATAAAAAAACAAAAAAAATCACTTTTTATACCGGTTAAGGCCACAATCGGTGTAAAAGTTGAAACTTTTTATACCGGTTGGAAGTATAACAGATATAATAAGGCACTTTTTTATTACAAAGTTTTCCTATCCAAAATGGACTTTCTATACCGATTTTAGAAATGGTATAAAAATTTGCTTTTTTATACCTGTCATGGAAGTGATATAAAAAGTTAAAACTTTTTATACCGCATTTATCTATACCGATTCCAGAACCGGTATAAAAAGCCTTTTTTAACTGGTATAAAAAGGCTTTCTTTTCACTAGTGAATGGTGCAACATTTGAATATTGACGAAGCTAATAATTTCTTTAATATTTCATTCAAAAATAAACGACAATATGGATTGATAGTGATTTTGACTTATTTATTTTTTCAGGAATCAATCGAACAATGTTATGTTGTTGATCCAAACACTATTGGATTCAACGTGATTTAAAATTTATTTTTGTAATCTTATATATATTTTTTTCTATTGAAAAAATTGATTATATTTTTTTTTGAATGTTTTTATCTTTGATTGAAAGTTTGAAATTCAGTTTTATATATAGATCTTTTATAGGTTTTTATATAGATCTTTCTTAGATTTTAATAAGTATACATTTTTTATCACTTTATACTTTTTTTATATATTTTATACAATTTTTTTTATAGATTTTTATGGTTAAAATATTTTGTTAAATATATTTAGAATTTTTTTTTGTAAATATCTGCATATATTAAAAAAATATAAAAAACATATAAGGGTATCTACATAACATCACATTGGACATGAGGACAGGTACATGGCAGATATTTATCTAGTAGAAAGGGTAACAGGAAATTATTATCCATACCCGCCCCACCCATTGACATCCCTATTATTAGTGTGATTTTATCTTTTCATTTAAAGTGTATCTTTATTAGCATTTTATTATTAAAGGTGTTTGGGGTGTAGGAGCGAATTTCCACTCGAACAATTTGCAAGTAATTTCTAATTTGATGAGGAGCCAAATTAGAAATATTGAATATTAAAGTAATTAACCAAATTAGGTTATTTAAACGGTCATGGTCCCCTTCTAAGAGCCATCAGGAGAGAAAATCTATAAGGAAATACATGTGCTCTATAGAAGGAAGATAAGAGGATCAACAATTCTCTAATAATATTATCATTATGTCAAACTCAGGTACGGTTTCACATTCAATTTATAGCATGTTTATGGATATGGGATAATATTTATGATTGATCATTAAAATCAATATTAGAATTATAACTGTTAGTGTCTAACAATTGATATTAGAGCCACCTATATTTGATTCATGTCTGTCTTTGAAAGTTATTTTTAGGATTCAGATTCTGTTTAATTTATAGAACCCTTAATCCCAATTTTGATTTTGGGGAAATAAAAAAAAACTCCAAATTAAGAATCCTAGGGTTTCTTAAAACCCAAATTCAGCGCTGCCCTCGTCTTCCCCCACGAGCGACAACTTCTTACTCCACGAGCGACATCTTTTCCCCTTCTGCAAATGCACCTCCATTTCTGGTTTTCTGCAGGTCTATGGAGGTACATTCTACATCGACAATGATTTTGCAGAAGCGGAGGTCTCCGATGGTCGATGATGGAGTCGTAGGAGAAGGGATTGCAACGACGCGATTCGTGGTGGTTCCTGCAGCGGTGCATGACTTGCAGTGGCTTCCTACAATGGCGCGCAACCTCTGTCGCTGTGGTTTGTTGATCCCCTATGGTGGTCGCCGGAGATGTGAGGCAGATCTAGTTCGTGGGGGAGGGGCTGCTTTGCAGCGGAGGCTCGCGACTTCTTGTCTTTGGTCACAACGGGGATGCTGCAGCGGGTGGAGGAAGGTCTTCCTCGATGGTTTCTCGTTGTCGCTTTCAAACCGTGCAATGGTGGCATGCCATGGGTCTTAGCATCGTGGTGGAATGTGATAGTGGCTAGGGTTCCAGTCTGGTTGTGTCAATGATGGTTGTGCATTGCTCTAAAGTTGCGGCATATATTCAGTTTAGGGGTTAACTCATAAATGAGGAAATATTAGACCCTAATAAAATATAATGTTATTTATTTTATATATTTTAGTTATTTAATATATAAAATAAATATATTTAGTTTTGGAATAAATAAATAATCAAATTCTGGTTTTATTTAACATTTTAAATGAGTTAATTAAAACAAGAAATCGCCAAAGCGGTACCTCTTATATAAAATTATTCATAAAAAAAGTGTTAAATTTTTGTATGTATTCTTTTTATCCATGCAAGCATTGATCGACCTAAAGGAAGATTAATACTTGGTCAGGTTGCATACACACCTGTAACGGTAAATACGTGATAATTATAAGGTTTTGCAAGTTGATAATAAAATCAATCCAAAGATAGGTTTATTATTGAACATGCCTTATTATCAATGTTTGACCATTACAAGAAGGATATCACTAGCAGTTAATATTGTTGTCCAAAGACTTGATATCATTAGGTATCTTGATATGGGTTAAACCATTATTTGAATTTATTTATTATTTTTATAATGTGAGCATAATTAGTTTATTTCTTTTGTTCTCAATTCAGCAACGATCGCTTATGTATCTAGCAATATAAATTTTGTTCCAATCTTCAATGGAACAAATTTTAAGGACCGGAAAGAAAATATTGATATTATTCTTGGCTGCATGGATATGGATCTTGCATTAAGGACTGAGAAACCCCCTACTCCTACGTAGGGATGGCAACGGGGTGGAGCGGGCACGGATTTCGCCATACCTATCCCCGTAAAAAAAATTCATTCTCATCTCCATACCCAAACCCAACGGGTATCAAACTTTTGTCTCATCCCCATCCCCACCGAGTAATGGGTATAATCTCATATCCATACCCATACCCATTTTCTTATTACTTCAATATTAATTTTAATTAATTTTTATAAAATAATAAAAAATTATGATAAAGGAAACATAATATTATCAAATATTCAATATTAGAAGGATGGTTGTTTCTTCGACATCAAATACTTTAAAATAAATTATAATTGTTTATATTTTAGATTATAATACCAAATAAAATTTCATGAGAACCAAAACAATTATTAAATTTGAAAATATTAATGAAACATAGTTGATAAAATTTAAAAATATTTTTTAAAACATATAAAAGGAAAACAAATATTCAAAGTAAAATATATTTTAAATGTTTGTTTACTTTAATCTTTTAAATTCTAATGAATCTCTTTTTTATACACTAATAAAAGTTATAATACATCATTTGATCAAAATGATATAAAAAACAAATAATAATCATAATAAAAGTTTAAAATAAATTATAATTGTTTACATTTTAGATTATAATACCAAATAAAATTTCATGAGAATGAACACATTTATTAAATTTACAAACATTAATGAAACCTAGTTGATAAAATTTAAAAATATTTAAAAAAAATATAAAAGGAAAACAAATATTCAAATAAAAATATATTTTAAATGTTTGTTTAGTTCAATCTTTTAAATTCTAATGAATATCTTTTTTATGCACTAATAAAAATTATAACACATCATTTGATCAAAATGATACAAAGAATAAATAATAATCATAATAAAAGTTTAAAATAAATTATAATTATTTACATTTTAGATTATAATACCAAATAAAATTTCATGAGAACCAACACATTTATTAAATTTGAAAATATTAATGAAACATAGTTGATAAAATTTAAAAATATTTTTTAAAACATATAAAAGGAAAACAAATATTCAAAGTAAAATATATTTTAAATGTTTGTTTACTTTAATCTTTTAAATTCTAATGAATCTCTTTTTTATACACTAATAAAAGTTATAATACATCATTTGATCAAAATGATATAAAAAACAAATAATAATCATAATAAAAGTTTAAAATAAATTATAATTGTTTACATTTTAGATTATAATACCAAATAAAATTTCATGAGAATGAACACATTTATTAAATTTACAAACATTAATGAAACCTAGTTGATAAAATTTAAAAATATTTAAAAAAAATATAAAAGGAAAACAAATATTCAAATAAAAATATATTTTAAATGTTTGTTTAGTTCAATCTTTTAAATTCTAATGAATATCTTTTTTATGCACTAATAAAAATTATAACACATCATTTGATCAAAATGATACAAAGAATAAATAATAATCATAATAAAAGTTTAAAATAAATTATAATTATTTACATTTTAGATTATAATACCAAATAAAATTTCATGAGAACCAACACATTTATTAAATTTGAAAACATTAATGAAACCTAGTTGATAAAATTTGTTTTTTTTTTAAATATAAAAGGAAAACAAATATTCAAATTAAAATATATTTTAAATGTTTGTTTACTTCAATCTTTTAAATTCTAATGAATTTCTTTTTGATACACTAATAAAAGTTATAATACATTACTTGATGAAAATGATACAAAGAACAAATAATAATCATAATAATAAAATTTTAACATAGATCTTGTATCTTTTGAACTTCAATTATGTTGGATGGTGATGAAAAAATATTCATGACAATTACATTAAAATTTTATATTGTAGTAAATAAAAGTTACTTATACAATTATAGTTCAAAAATTACAGTATGATTGATAATGAGTTAGAAAATAAAAATAATTAGATAAAATATATCGAAATAGTATTGTACATAATGAAAATAAAAAACAAATAAAAATATTAAAAAATTAACAAATGTTTACAAACAATTTGAGAGACTATTGAAAAAAATCGCACAAAGGAAAACAAAAGTATAATTAAGGGTATGATAAGTTGAAAAATATCTTAGAGATCTAAGAAAACTTTTCAAATATCAACATATATACTCAATGGTTGAGAAATAACAAAAAAATTTAGTGAAACAAAAGAGTTCTTCAAATGAAACAAAAACTAATAATAATAAATAAAGGATTTTTTTATATTACCTAGTAAACGAAAGGTTTGTGCTATTAAATACTTAAATTGAGAGTATTAAACATTCTCACGTGAAAGAAAAATATACAATAAATAAAATATTAAAAATAATAGAAATATTCAAATGTGAGACATAAAAAATTTTTAATTGACATACATCTTTTTAACATAATTACATAAAGGTTATGATAAGATGAAATATATAATTGAGATGCGAATGAGTTTCAGGACAAACCAAATAATTAGAAGAAAAAAAGAAATATATATATATATATATATATATATATATATATATATGGTTACTTAATTAATTGTGAATATTTTAATAATTTAAACGGGGACGGGTATTATGGCGGGATATGTACATCCCTATATCCATCCCCAAGTAAAGCAGCTTAAAGGAAAGGAGATCAGGAGGGTGAAAGTGCTATGGGATGAGGCAACTCAGGAAATGACATGGAAGATGGAAGATGTCATGAGAAGGTCTTATCCTCATCTTTTCACTGGTAAGTTCTCTTTTTCGAGGACGAAAAATTTAAAAGGTGGGGTAATGTAAGACCCGTGGAATTTAATTAATTAATTAATTAATTAATTAATAAATGCGGGTGGGAAAATCATTTATGACATTAAATTATGATTGGTATGATGTGGAAAAGTACTAGCTGAAATGGCTGAGAGTACTTTGATTGTGTGAAAGGACTTGGGTTCAAGTCCTATGTATGCTAAATTTGTGTTATTAATTGTTATTATTTTAAATAAAGGTTAATCATGTGGTGAATAAATATGATACTTGAATTATGTTTGTTTGCATGAAATATGAGTTGATATGATGGTTTGGTATAGACTTGGCATTGCATGGTTTGGGGTTCAAATCTTGGTAAACCAAAAGTAAACTTTATTTTTTTGCCAAGAATTCTTTTAGCATGAAGGTGGAAGGACATAGAAACCCTAGATGGTTAAGGGGCAGTGGGTAGCTGAAAAATTGATCATAAAGGCCAAATAAATGGTAATTAATATTATCATTATGTAATTTTCGTTTTTGAGCAATTAAACCCTACTAAAGTCAAGTTTAAAAGGGTAAAAAGTGGTCATAGTGAGGGTTTTGGCAAGCTGAAATAGCAACCTGAATTAAAGCACGAAAATCACAGAGATTTGTGAGGTTTGAGTGAGGTTCTGGAGTCAAAGTGAGAGCACACCAAAAGGGGGAACGTTGGTGATCATTGGAGTCTTTCAAGCAAACCAATTATAAGCAAAAGGATTCAGGTTAGAGGAGTTTTACTCGCTAATATATATGTGCATAAATATATGTATGATTGAATGTTTATTTGGATGTCTCTGTTGGGTTAAAAACTGTACAATTTCACGTTTCTAGAAATTTTCCAGAAACTGCCTGGCGGGTCTTCAAAGCCGTTAGGCGGCTCATACCCTTTTGTGCAATTCTGGGTTCTTGGAGAAGGAACCTCCTGGCGGCACATACCTGGCCGCCAGGCGACACATAGAAATTCTTCAGTTTTCTGGGTTTGGATGAAGTGCCTGGTGGTAGCAAGTGAACCGCCAGGCGACGCGAGCAGGTTTTGGCTCGAATCAATGTTTTTGGTGATCTGGGCTGTTTCTGATCGGTGGGAAAGCTACTCGTGGTTATTAACGAATGATTTTGATATCGTATGATGTACATTTTTAAGCATTAGTAGGTATAAGTGAATGAAACAGTGGCTAAATGTCAAGGGTCGGAAAGTGGGGTACAATTGAGGTGTAATTGTTGTGATCCTTGCTGGGTACAGTAGTATTGAATTGGAGGGTTGTATTGTTGGATTTATTGTGCCAAGATGGGAGAGATTGGATCGAGAGAGGCGAGAGAGAGTGAATGAGAATGTTGGCAGGGGTGACAAAAACCATGTTTTTTTCCAGGTCTGATACACTGCCTGGCAGAAGACAGGTTACCGCCAGGCGGCAGCGTTGCACCAGTGGCATTCTGGGGTTTTGGTTGAATTGGTTCGGGCTGGGTGTGTGATAGTTTGTGCTGATTGTGTGATAGTTCGTGGGCGTGAAGAAATTGGGGAACGAGATGAATTGGACACTTAGGAGAGTGGAGACTTAAGTATGGTTAATGAGATAAGGTTTGAACTATAGTGTAGATAGGGAAAAGAAATCTGTCAGATAAGGTTTATGGCTGAAATACGCATGCAGTGGTGTTGGGTACACTTTGATCAGGTTAAGTATCAAAATAGGGTCAAATGCCTGTGAGAGCTTAATGGATGAATTACTCATAATATGGTCAGGTTATGATATATAATGTATATGAGTTGCATTTGGCTGTTTGGTGAATTGCTAATTAATCTTAATTAGAGTAACTCACTAGTAAGATAGGATAAGAGGGCTCATACTGGTATAAACCAATCTTGGTGTTATAATATTCATTGAAAATGTGTACTCTGGGAAGTAAAAATGCATGTATTGAGACCTAACAGTGGAGTGAAGTGTAGAGAAATCAGTACCTGACGAGGTTCTGGTATGGCGCCTGGCGATCGGGTTCAACTCGCCAGGCGATAGCAACAGAATAGGGAATCTGCATGGCGGGAGGCGCCTGGCGATGAGATGTATTCCGCTAGGCAATAGCGAGAGCATCAGTGGGGTCTAGAGCGTTGGCGCCTGGCGGTGGGGGCTGACTGGCTAGGCGGTGGTTGCTATGTTTGCGTGTTTTGAGGCGCTTGGCGCCTGGCGGTACGCGTCCCCCGCCAAGCAGTCTGGAAGCTGATAGCGCCTAGCGGTACGTGTCCCCGCTAGGCGATTTGGTTGTTGTAAGTCCTAGTTGTTGGAATTTTTAGACGTGATCTACAAGGCTTCTAGTGATGCTTTAAAGGTGGGATTGCTGATGTTCCTTGAGTTGTGGCTCGGAACGTATCCTTTGAGTTGTGGCTCGGGATAGGGGTTAAACACATGGTATTCCTTGAGTTATGGCTCGGAATAACATCTCTTGAGTTGTGGCTCGGGATGGCGGATGAACACGAGAAACCCTTGAGTTGTGGCTCAAGTTGGCGAGTGTTGCCGGTGTGAGTGTGCTGGTTGTGGCCAGTACGGATGGGTCCAGATAGATTGCCCTCCTCAGTTGTTGGCTGACGAGTTTGGTAGTCTTGGGACGATGCGAACTATGTTCGTATATGGGAACTCTACCTGGCGTTACGGTGTATGATCCATAGCATTGTTTCCCGCACGTGCTCTACCGGTTGTGGCCGATAGGTATGGCAGCAAGTCACCTTGAAGTAATCACTATGAGAGGTAGAACACGAAAGTATGGTGTGATTATAATATATGGTATTTTAAGGATGTTTGGACATGATTAAATATAAATGTGTTGTATATGATGTATTGTTTTAAATGTTATATTTGTTAAGCTGACCCTATCTGCTTGTGATTGGCGATGATCGTGTATGCGGTACACGGGAGTAGACGTTGTTGATGCAGATGGCTCAAGTGAAGCTTAGCCGCGGAGAGGGGATAGATTGGGAAAAAAACTATTGTTTACTTTTCGTGGCTTTTGAAATGAGATGTAAACCCTTACGGGATTTTTATAAACATGTGTTTAATGATTATGGACTTAAACTTTTGTTGGTTAATTAATAAATTTTGAATTTTCCTGCAATTTGGGAAAATGAGGTATTATTAAATGCTGCGTATTTTAAATTATTGCTTTTATTTAATTATAAATCTGTAATATCCTAACGGGATGTTATAGATTCCCTGTCAAAACGGGGACGGGTTCGGGCAATACCCACAAGGGTGGGTATATTTGCCATCTCTACTCCTACGGCGTCTAGTACTCCTGAAGACATGAGGGATTATGAGAAGTGGGATCGCTCAAATCGCATGAGCCTAATGATCATTAAGTGTGGCATCCCGGAGGTGTTTAGGGGTATGGTTTCTAAAGACATAACAAGTGCCAAAGAATTCCTTGCTGAAATGGAGAAGCGCTTTGGAAAAAGTGATGAGGTGGAGGCAAACACTCTTCTTCAGAACTTGATCTCCATGAGATACCAAGGCAAAGGAAATATTAGGGAATACATTGTGAGCATGTCTAATATTGTCTTTAAACTCAAGGCACTAAAGCTTGAAATCTTAGAAGACCTGTTCATTCATTTGGTGCTGATTTCTCTTCCCGCATCGTTTAATTAATTTGAGGTATCCTATAACTGTCAAAAGGATAAATGGTCTCTTAATGATCTCATCTCACACTGCGTGCAAGAAGAGGAAAGACTAAAGCAAGGCAAGAAGGAAGCTGCTAAGGGTCCAGAACAAAAGAAACAAACTCAGGAAAGCAAATGTTTCTTTTGCAATAAGACTAGACATGTAAAAGAGAAATGTGCCAGATATCATGCTTGGCGTGCAAAGAAAGGTATGTATGTTTCTTACTTTGGTCTGTTATGAAGTTAATTTAGCGTTAGTACCTAGTAACACTTGGTGGTTAGACTCAGGTGCAACTATTAACATTAGTGTTTCTATGAAGGATTGACTAAACTACCAGAAGACAATTGATTCTGAAAGATGGATCTACGTTGGAGATGGCAAATTGGTGGAGGTGGAGGCTATTATGCATTTTGTCGTTTCGTCAGTCAGACAGAATTTAATTTCAGTTTCTTATTTGGACAAATTAAGTTATTCTTGTTCATTTGGAAACAATGAATTCAGTTTGTCTTTTAATTCAAATATTGTTGGAACTGGTTCGCTTTTGGCTTATGATAATTTGTATTTGCTTAATACTGTGGCCACCTATAATGAAACTCTTAATACAGAATCTCGAGATACTAAATGTAACATCCCGATCGGATACTACGAATTTAAATAATAAAATAAAGAAATAAATAATAAAACTTCATTTATTATTACTGATATTCCCAAAACGCAAGAAAATTAAAACTCTATTACTTTCAACAATAAACCAAAGTCCATAAGTATAATAAGATTGTAATTATCCAAAAGTCCAAAATATCCATAATTACAATTTATTTGAAAGCATAAAAAACATCATAAAAGTTCTGATAAAATCTTCTCCCAATACTAGCCCCGCTTCGTCTCTAGCCCTCACCATATCCACCTGTAATATCATATGCTCCCGTGTACCGCGTACACAATCAGCGCCACACACACACAGATAGAGTGAGCTAACAAAACACACACACACACACACACACACACACACATATATATATATATATATATATATATATATATATATTGCATAGTTATATATATCACACAATCACACCAAAGGAATCTCTTCCTTTGATCTCATACCACATGGCCAATACCATGATAATCGTGTTCTACGTCTTATAGAGATTACCTCAAGATGTCTTGCTACCATACCTATCGGCCACAATCGATAGAGCACGTGCGGGAAACGCAAGGTGGAGTTCCCAAATACGAACATAGTTCGTAACGTTCCAAGACTACCAAACTCGTTAGCTAATCATTGAGGAGGGAAATCCATCTGGACCCATCCGTACTGGCCACAACCAGAACACTCACACTGGCAACACTCGCCAACCTGAGCTCAACTCAAGGGTTCCTCATATTCATCCGTCATCCCGAGCTCAACTCGAGGGATGCCATTTCGAGCTCAACTCGAGGAATGCCACGTGTTTAACCCCTATCCCAAACTCAACTCCAGGGATACGTTCTGAGCCACAACTCAAGGAATACCAACAAGCTGACCTTTAAGGCATCACTAAAGCTTTTTAGATCACACACGTAAAGAGTAAGAACACCAATACCGCTACAGTACAATCGCTTGGCGAGGGACACGTACCGCTAGGCGCTGCCCGCTTCCAGACTGCTTGGAGGGTGTGAAGGGTTGAACCTATGCTCATATTAAATATTTAAATTTTGAGAATTTAATATTATTTTTGCACTTAAGAAGTGATATTAGTTGCATCATATATGTTTGGATAATCTTAAGTTTAATAATGCAACTATAATTTAATTTAGGTTCTTAAGAGTGTAAATAATGAATATTGACGTCATAAAATAAGTCCCAAAAATCAGAATTTTGAAAAGGAATAGTTCAGGTACTAAATGCACCTCCAATTTTTATGTTTACACCCCCTTTTCCAATTGAATTATCTATTTCTGTAAAAATAATATTTCTGGAGCTAACTGCACCCCCTATTTTCAGGTTTACACCCCCTTCTGTAATTGGACTTTCTATTTCTGTTCTGCACCCCTTCTTTTTACTAAGTTGCACCCCTAATGTCACTTAAACTCTAGTCCACCAGATTTCGCCACGTGGCAATCCTCCACTTACTAAATTAACCAATGAAAATATGCGATGTCCTCAATCTCCCACTCACTAAAATAACCAATCAAAACATGACACCTCATTACTCTCTCTCCTTCACACAACCAAAACCCTAACCCTAATCTCCTTCTCCCTCACCATCACCCTTCCACCGCCAGCATCCCCCATGGCTGCCAAGACTACATTCGGCCACCGATGCTCATGTCGGAAAGCAGTCACCCCATCGTACCATCACCGGAAAACACCATCATCACTACTTCACCGGTGGGTTTGTTGATGAAATTATCTTCTCCGCGCATCCCGTAGCCACCACCACGCCATGACTGCACTCATAGATCATGCAACCACCACCATGCCGGAATCCATGGCTGCACTTCCTTCGCGCACAAATTGCCGGAACAGCCCTGCGTTCACGAACACGAAGGTTGCCATACCTTCTTCTTCCTCCATCATCACACTGTCATCATTATTTGCGCTCGCTTCGGAATCACCACCGCTGCACCGTCAGAGAGCCTCCGCTCTGTGCAGCTTTGAGTCTCTACGCATCGCGACCTCCCTCGAACCCGCACTCCGTCAACTCGACAGTCACCGCGACAACCACCATTAACTCACTGAATCACTCGCGAAGCCACCACCAACCTTCGTTGCTCTCCTTCACCGTTAGGGAAACCAAGATTCTGTGACGTAACACAGAGCCTCCGCCATTCACGGGCCTCTGATCTACGACCATAAGCACCACCATTGCCACTACGATGCATGCCTCACGCCGTCCGCATCGCAACAGCGGTGAAACGCATCGCTGAACACGTTTTCCATCAGAAAAACAGTGGCCACCCTCGAATATGCGAAACGCACCTTATGGTAACCAAAACGGCCGCCAAACCCTAATTGAGGAAAGGAAATCTGATTTGGGAGAGAGACTACTCTGACACGTGGCAGCCTTTCACTGGACAGTCAAAGAGTCAACACTGGTCAACCAGTCAACTCTGGGCAAGGGCAGTCAACGTGGGACAAACAAACTATTTTACACTAAATGGCCTAGAAAGGAAAGGATCGTTTGGCGGCAGTTCATCGCTAACCATACTGTTTCTGGAAATTACTAGAAACAATAAATTAAAAGGAAATAAAATATCAAGCATGATTATACTAAATTTAGCTTACCAATCAAACTTAAATTAATCAACGTATGAAATTACCCTATTTAGCATGCCATTCAAATTTAAAATAGAGTTAACGCGTAAAGCTCCCCTAACCTGGTTTCCTTGCTTAAAATGCAAATGCTAGAGCTCCCCCTTTGATCACCAATGGTCTCCTTAGCACCACCTCACTTTAAGTCCTCTAATTCACTATTTTCCCTTAATTTCATGCACCTTACAATTAATGGTGTCTTAATTAACAATAATGAAGGGAAAACGAAAATGACATTAAAACTGATTTTAATTGTCATTCAAAGTCACTTATGGACTGTTTTCCCAGCCTCCATTGGCCGCTCATTCATCTAGGGTTTTCTCTACCCTTTCACTTTCATGCCAAAACTAATTTTAGCAAAACGGAAATTTAATTTAAAGTTACCAAGGTTTGAACCCATAACCATGTCAATGTCAATTCAATGCATAACCATTCAACCAATTCATGTATCATGATATTTAATATAATTCTATAATTATATTATCACTCAACATGATCAAGCATATTATTAAAAATTATCTTAAATTAAATAACACAAAAATGGCATACATAGGACTTGAACCCAAGTCCTCTCACACAATTAAGTACTCTCAACCATTTGAGCTAATACTTTTCGACATCATATAAATCAATAATTAATTAATTAATTAATTATTTAATTAATTTTTACGGGTCTTACACTAAACGTAAAATTGACAATACTTTATCGGGAGCATTATGGCACAGGCGCTTAGGTTACATCTCTAAAAATAAAGTTAAACGACTTAGGTCAAATGGAATCTTAGAGTCGATTGACTTGACAAACTTTGATGTTTGTGTTGAATGCATTAAGGGCAAACAAACCAAAGCGAAGAGATTAGGTGCATATAGAGCTACAAACGTCTTAGAGTTGATACATACAGACATTTGTGGGCCATTTCCTACACCCACGTGGATTGGTCAACAATACTTTATATCATTCATTGACGATTACTCAAGATATGCATACTTATTTCTTATACATGAAAAGTCATAGTCTTTGGATGTGTTCAAATCTTTTAAAGTTGAAGTTGAAAATCAACTCAATAAAAGAATTAAGTCTATCAGGTATGACCGTGGTGGTGAGTACTATGGCATATATGATGGGTTAGGTGAACAACGTCTAAGACCTTTTGCCAGGTACCTAGAGGAATGTATAATTGTCCCACAGTACACCATGCCAGAATCACCTAGTATGAATGGTGTAGCTGAAAGACAAAACCGTATTCTTAAGGATATGGTAAGGAGTATGATTTATTATTCCACCTTACCAGAGTCACTCTGGATAGAGGCACTAAAGACAACAACTTATATTCTAAACAGAGTACCAACTAAAGCAGCTACCAAAACACCTTATGAGCTTTGGACTGGTCGAAAGCCTAGTTTTAAGCATTTTTGTGTGTGAGGTTGTCCAGTTGAGGCAAGGCCTTGTAAGCCAAATGAAAATAAATTGGACCCTCGAACAATAAGTAGTTACTTTATTGGTTATTCTAAAAGATCAAGGGGATATAAATTTTAGGATCCCACATTAAAGACTATTTTTGAGACAGGAACTGCTACGTTCTTTGAGGATATTGAGTTTGGGGAGAAGAATAAGATTAAGAACTTTGTCTTGGAGGAATAATCGGTAATTATTCCAGAACCGATTGAAACAGTTACTTTTGGTAAAGTAAGTTTGAAACCTCCACAAGACATTGCTTATGAACCCTATACTCAAGATGATTTGGTTGTTCATGAAGAACAAACTCAAGATCCTCAAGAACCTGTGCTTCATGAGCCAACACCTTTGCGGAGATCCATGAGAGAAAGGAAAAGTGCTATTTCAGATGATTATGTCATATTTCTCCAAGAAAATGAGGATCCTAATAATGGTGTGATGGAAGATGACCCAATCACCGTCCGTCAAGCCATACAAGATCCTAATTCAGAAAAATGGATTGAAGCAATGAATGAAAAGTATAAATCCATGCAAGACAATAAGGTTTGGGAACTTGTCCCATTACTAGAAGGTGTGAAACCCATTGGTTGTAAATGGCTATTTAAGACCAAACAAGATTCTAAAGGTAATGTGGAGATGTATAAAACTCGTCTTGTAGATAAGGGATATACACAAAAAGAAGGGTATAAGACTCTTTTAGGACAATCATAGCTCTTGTTGCGCATTATGATTTGGAGCTTTATCAAATGGATGTCAAGACGACGTTTCTCAATGGCGACATTGACGAGATGATCTATATGGTGCAACTAGAAAATTTTGTGTCGGGAGACCCAAAGAATATGGTTTGCAAGTTGACAAAATTCATTTATGGACTAAAACAAGCATCTCGTCAATGGTACTACAAATTTTATCAAGTAATTCTCTCATTTGGCTTCGAGATGAATCTTGTTGATGATTGTGTGTATCACAGGTTTAAGGGGAGCAAGTATATTTTCTTGATCTTGTATTTTGATGACATTCTACTTGCCACTAATGATATAGGCATTTTGCACGAAACCAAGAAATTTTTATCAAACAATTTTGAAATGAAAGATCTTGGTGATGCCTATTTTGTATTAGTATTTCAGATACATTGAAATCGATCTCGGGGTATTGTAGGATTATCACAAAGGAGCTATATCAAAAAAATTATTAAAAGGTTTGGCATGTATGAATGTAAATCCGGGGATACTCCAATTGCTAAGGGAGACAAGTTCAGTATAAGTCAATGCCCAAAGGGGCATTTGGAAATTAAGGAAATGCAGAAGATTCCCTATGCATCAACTGTAGGGAGTTTGATGTATGCCAAAGTGTGTACGCGTCCTGACATTGCATACATAGTTGGGGTTCTACGCAGATATTTAAGCAATTCAAATATGGACCATTGGAAAGCAGCCAAAAGGGTCATGATATATTTAAAGAGAACAAAAAATTACATGCTCATATATATAAGGTCAAACCAGTTGCAAGATGTTTGTAACATCTCGACTAGATATTAATTATTTAAAATAAAGAAAATAAGAAATGAACATCAAACGTCAAATCTTTTATTATTTCCAAACGCAGAAAATTCAAAATATCATTGAACGTGCTAAAACTATTTAATAATAGTAAATAAGATCTTTACAATTTTCCAAAATCCAATAAAATAGCAGCAACATAATAAATTCCTAGCTTCAACCCAAGCTAGCCCCTCTCTCCGTCTCAAGCGTTAGTAGCATCACCGGTATCATCAACTGCTCCCGTGTAAAGAATTACACGATCATCGCCAAACACAAACAAAAAGGATGAGCTTAATAATAAAAGAAAACACATGAATTAAATAATATATATACACCTAGTTATATTATTATAGTTAGACCTCAGCTAAGTCCTTAATACCCCAAGGCTTTTCAACCTTCAAATCACACAACATAGTTATCCATAGACTCAGGATTTATGATGCTCACATGAACCTGGCCGCTCGTGGTCCTGCCTCTACGAACCTCTCCGCTCGTAGTCCTACTCTACGGACTTACCCGCCCGTAGTCCAACACATGTGATCCACCAGCTACGTACCTCTCCGCACGCAACATCTCTCAAATGTGACCACGAAACATACGAAGCTACCTCCCTCGTATCCCCACATGAGAGTAACTGAGTATGAACCTCCCCGCTCATACCATCACATGTTAACCACCACTCATGAACCTACCCACTCATGGCACAACATCTCTTGATCCACGTCCGCATCAATGCGTACAAACAACACACACAAGCTGCACTATATTCGCTTGGGCTAGAAGCCTTAGCTTGAACGATTAGGCCTGTCTCGCTTAAGCTAAGCTTTCTTGCCTGTGCAAGCGTGCTCCAGGGGCTCACTGCGAAGTCTCGTTTAGGCGAGCTCTTCTCGCCTGGGCGAGATCGCCCTTCGCCTAAAACCAAAACTCTCGCCTAGGCGGCGAGTTAAGCAAAAATCCATGGTCACGCACGAGTTCTTGATTAAGTGAAAACATCTCGCCTGAGCGAGATGATCAAACCAAAGCCTCACACCCCTCGATTTCTCGCTTAGGCGAGATACAATCGCCTGAGCGAGATAATATGTCGCCCAAAACCTGGGCACTCTACCTGAGCGAGTGCCTCGAACAACATCAGGGTCAAGACTTTGCTACTTTCGCCTAGGCGAGCCTTGCTCGCTTGGGTGAGAATATTAGACGTCTTCCCCGTTCCCACACACAAATATAGGAAAACCATGCCAAATCATGTTACAGACATTACCAAGCAATTCCAAAACATCAATAGTTATCATGATTGTGTTTTGAACCCAATTTAACCATAACAATTTGAGATTGACTAACAACAACCATATCATGCAAAACCCCCCAAATTATTCATACCCAAACATATAATAGGCTTCTCCAACATTAAATGCCATAAAAGCTTCTACTACCCGCCTTTATTAAATAATTATTTATTTAATTATTTAAATTTCCTGAGTCTTACATTCCCCCCACCTTAAAATATTTTCATCCTAAAAGATTTTCGTACTAGGAAACAAGTACGGGTAGGATTGCCTTATGCGATCCTTCATCTCCCAAGTCATCTCCTGAGTAGTCTCATCCTAGAGGACTTTCACCGTCCGAATCTCCTTTCCTCGTAGCTTCTTCACTTAAGAGTCCAATATTCTTACTGGTTTTGTGTTCACGGTCAGATCCTCCCTGATCTGGATGTCATCTAATTCCAGCACATGCGAGGGATCTGCTACGTATTTCCTCAACTGTGAAACATGAAATACGTTGTGCAGGTTCGCCAGATGCGGTGGCAAAGCAATCTCATACGCTGTCATGCCGATCCACCTCAAGATCTGATATGGTCCAAAAAACCTCAGGTTTAACTTCCTAGATTTGATAGCCCTTCTAATACCAACAGTCGGTGTGACTCTGAGGAACACATGATCCCCTGCCTCAAATTCTAAAGGCCGCCTCCTCTTATCTGCATAGGACTTTTGCCTACTCTAAGTTGCCTTCATTCTTTCTTGAATGGCCTTGACTTTTTCAAAAGTTTGCTGTAAGAACTCTGGACCCAATACAAGTGATTCGCCATCTTGATTCCAACAAAGTGGTGTTCTACATCATCGTCCATACAAGGTCTCATATGGCACCATACCAATACTAGAGTGATAGCTATTGTTGTATCTAAATTCCACCAAAGGAAGCATTTCACTCCAACTACCCATGTGATCCAATACACATGCTCACAAGAGATCCTCCAATGACTAGATCGTCCTCTCTGATTACCCATCCGTTTGAGGATGATACGCAAAACTCATCCACAATTGGGTCCCCAAAGCTGCCTATAGCGACTGCCAAAAACGAGAAGTAAATCTTAGATCTCTGTCAAATACGATGCTAGTCGGCACCCCATGCAATCTGACTACTTCTCTAACATATAACTCAGCCAGCTTGTCCATTGACATCTTCTGATTAATTGCCAAGAAATGGGCACACTTAGTCAATCAGTCTATTATCACCTAGATTGAATCATTCCCCTTAGCTGATCTCGGTAGATGAGTCACGAAGTCCATGGCGATACTATCCCATTTCCATTGCGGGATATCCAATGGTTGTAGTGTGCCACCGGGCCTCTAGTGTTCAATCTTAGCCTTCTAACACACCAAGCATGATGCCACAAAGTCGGTGACATTAGTTTTCATTTTGTTCCACCAAAAGGACTATTTCAGATCCTTATACATCTTAGTCATACCTGGATGTATGCTAGGACAACTCTTATGCCCCTCTTCTAGAATCTGTTTCCTCAACCTACAATTCCCAAGTACACATACTCTGTCTCTGAATCGTAGAATGTCATCTGATCCCATCCGGTATTCTTTCGCCTTCTTAGTACCCAGCCAACTCACCAACTACTATAATTCAGTGTCACTCTTCTGCCTATCTCGGATCATCCCTAAGATGTCACTAGTCAAAGTCAGTGCACTACACCGGATAGAATCCTCTGCCAATTGTATACCCAGATTCATATCCCCGAGCTTCTCAATCAATTCCAGCTCTTTCACCATCATTGCTGACATATGCATCCTTTTTAAACTTAAGGCGTCCGCCACCACATTCGCTTTACCTGGATGGTAAAGTAACTCGAAGTCATAATCCTTGAGGTACTCCATCCACCATCTCTGCCTCATATTCAACTCCTTCTGATCAAACAGGTATTTCAGGCTTTTGTGATTGCTGAAAACCTAGAACTGGAAGCCATACAAGTAGTGCCTCCAAGTCTTAAGAGCGAACACTATCGTAACCAACTCTAGATAATGGGTAGGTTAGTTCTTCTAATGCACTTTTAACTGCCTAGAAGCATAGGCTACTGGCCCCTTCTCCTGCATCAGTACACACCCCAAACCCTGATAAGATGAATCACAATATACCTCAAACTTCTTACTTGTATCTGGAATAGCGAGCATTGAGGCTGTAGTCAATCTCTTATTTATCTCCTCAAAACACTGTTCACATTTTTCTGTCCAAAAGAAGGGTTGATCTTTTCTAGTGAGTTGAGTTAGAGGACTGACCATTTTAGAGAATCCCTCTACAAACCTCCTGTAGTATCCAACCAATCCCAAGAAACTTCGTACCTTAGTCACAGTCCGTGGTCTTTCCCATTTTAGCACTATTCAACCTTGATAGGGTCTACTGCAATCCCCTACGCGAATATAACATGCCCTAGAAACTGTACATATTCCAACCAAAACTCATACTTCGACAATTTACCATAGAGTTGACGTTCTTTGAGTACTACCAATACAACTCTCAGATGGTCAGCATGTTCCTCCTTATCCTTGGAGTAGATGAGACTGTCGTCTATAAACACCACCACAAACTTGTCCAAATAGGGTCGAAAAATCTGGTTTATGTAATCCATGAAGACTTTTGGCGCATTAGTCACTCCAAATGGCATTACTACATACTCGTAATGCCCATATCTCGACTTGAATGTTGTCTTCTGGACGTCCTCTGGTTTGACTAAGATCTTATGGTATCCAAACCTCAAGTCAATCTTAGAGAATACACCTGCCAGTTGATCTAGCAAATCAATAGTCCTCGGTAGTGGATACTTATTTTTTTCTCGTAAGTTTATTCAGCTTCCGGTAGTTTACACACAATTGAGAACTCCCATCCTTTTTCTTCACTAGTAAAACAGGAGCTCCCCACAATGATGCACTTGGTCTAATAAACTTCTTCTCTAGCAAATCCTCGATCTCCTTTTCCAACTTTGCTAGTTCTGCCGGTGCCATTCTGTAAGGAGCTGCCGACATTGGACCCGTTCCAAGGATTATATCAATAGAGAAATATATGTCCCTATTAGGTGGCAATTCAGGTATTTCATCGGGAAAGACGTCAACATACTCGTATACTACTGGTATGCTTCTGATTTGTTCTTCTGAGATTTTCTTTTTCTCTATGAGCCACTATCATGAAACAAGTAGCTCCGTCTTCAATCTCCTCCAAGACTCTATGAGTTGAGATCAACTCAACCCCCTCCGATTCTGGAAACACCACTCTGCGTCGTCCATAATCAATGACTATGTGATTGCTTGACAACTAGTCCATTCCCAATATCATGTCTAATCCCTATAAAGGTAAGCATACAAGGTTCAACTTGAACCTTCTACCCTCCACTTTAATCGAGCATCCAACACAGGCAAAATTAGTTGAAACCTGTCTAGATGTTGGTGTTGAGACTATTAACTCGCATCCCAGATCACGAGTTGACAATCCCAGCCTCTTCACGCAGTCGTGAGATATGAAGGAGTGTAAAGGTCCTCAATCAAACAACACTAACACCAGTTACCCAAAAATAAGCAAAAGTCGAGTATAAGGCTACCTAACTGGGTGGCCTCGTGCTGGTCAAGGCAAAGACTCGGCCTGTTGCTTTAGTCCTCTTTGACAAGGGTGGCTGAGGTCGTGCTCCTGTAGTAGTCTTCTTATTAGGACACTTGTTAGCAAAGTTCCCCGGCTGATCACAAGAATAGCACTTGTGAGTGCTAGCACCGCTTCCCCCAATGCCCGCCAACTGAGTACAATCTCTCCTCAAGTGCTCTCCTCCACAGTTATAGCATCGTATCTTTTGCGAGGATGATGGTGGTCGACTATAGGGCTTTTTTTGTTGCCTGTCCTCTGAATTGCCTGTCTAAGGTTTGCTAACACGGCTGGGGCCCATCTCCAGTTGCTCCACGCTTTTGGCCTGCTCGACCAAGATAGGAAACTCCCTAATCCTTAGTGGCACAATGAATTGCCGCAACTCATGTTTCAAACCTCCCTCGAATTTTCTGCAGCGCCATTCTTCTATAACTGCTTGTGAGTATAACCTCACAAAGTACTCAAATCGTTCCATGTATGCCTGCACTAACATAGTCCTCTACTACAAGGTAAGGAACTCAGCTTCACGCTCGTGTCTAACGCTGTTGGGGAAATACTTCTCCCAAAACCTTTTCTTGAAGTTGACCCAATTCTCCTCCTCCTTGCGGGTCTGCATCTGTTACTGCATCCCCATCCATCAATACTATGCATCAGTCACCAATAAAAAGGTGGCAAAAGTAAGCTTCTAGGGCTCTGTGCACTCAATCACCTGAAATATCTTCTCACATTCACACAGCCATGCATCTGCCTCATTCAGGGTGGCTTTGCTAGTAATTATGGTTAATGCATGAAGTCCTCCATTGTCACTGGTCTGACAAGTGGAATCATCGCCCTCGGCTGCGCTACAACAGGCTGCATCGCATCCACCATCCTATGGATTGCATTCGCAATCTCATCAGCCCCAACATTATTCTTGCGTCTCCTATTTGCCATTGCCTGTGCACGCCACATGTTTCAGCTATTAACATTAATCAGCTCATATTATAACAAAACAAACAATTACTAACAATCAATAACACACAATAGTTTCACAAAGGAAACACGATCAATTCACTCTTCATAGTCCCCAAAAACTCAAAACTTTGGCTCTGATACCAAATGTAACATCCCTACTAGATATTACTTATTTAAAATAAAGAAAATAAGAAAATAACAGCAAACGTCAAATTTTTTATTATTTCCAAATGCAGAAAATTCAAAATTTCACTGAACCCGCCAAAACTATTTAATAATAGTAAATAAGATCTTTACAATTTTCCAAAATCCAATAAAATAGCAGCAACATAATAAATTCCTAGCTTCAACCCAAGCTAGCCCCTCTCTCCGTCTCGGCGTTAGCAGCATGACTTGTATCATCAATTGCTCCCGTGTAAAGAATTACACAATCATCACCAAACACAAAGAGGAAGGGTGAGCTTAATAATAAAAGAAAACACATTAATTAAATAATATAAATACACCGAGTTATATTATTATAGTTAGACCTTGGCCAAGTCCTTAATATCCCAAGGCTTTTCAACCTTCAAATCACACAACAAAGTTAGCCATGGACTCATGATTTATGATGTTCACACGAACCTGCCCGCTCGTGGTCCTGCCTATACGAACCTCTCTGCTCGTAGTCCTACTCTACGGACCTACCCGTCCGTAGTCCAACACATGTTATTCACCAGCTTTGGCCTCAGTTCAATTTTAACCAAGGTAAAAAAGTGATTTTTGGCCTAGGTTCAATTATAACCAAGGCCAAATGTCACTCTCCCAATTAATTTTTTGCTTGAGGTCAGGGAAACCAAAGCCTAAAAGGCTTTATGGCGGCGGGTCTACTTCAACCGAGGCAGAAAAATAGATTCTACTTTGGTTATTGAGGGAACCGAGGCAGAAAAACTGACGAGAATTGCAAAAATGCCACCGCGCCATTATATACTTCGATTTCCTGATAACCGAGACCTATAACACGAGTTAAATAGTCAAAACTGCACTAGTGACTGTAAAAATTGATCATCTCAATGTATGTTTTTGTCTACTATTTTCTTCATTTTTTTCTGTTAAACTAATACATTTATACGAAATTGGAAGTTGACACGCACATAGTCTATGTGTGGAAACTCTCTAATGAATTGGCTCTACATTGCTAGCACACTAACCTAATATTCTCCTATGTTTAGTTTTTTCTTTGTTCTATTGTCCAAAACCCCTTCTGTTTTTATGTTTCCATTTACTTCCTCTATGTCTTTGATGTGTCTACAACACACTTCATCTATGGAGGGGATAGGACAAAAGAGCCAACACATTTAATCTAATAACACACCATTTCCTAATGCTTTGCTCATTCAATAGCTCATACATTAATTTCCTTTTAGGTTTATAATAACTTCCATATTCAGTGTAGTAGATTGTTCCATACTCTCCCAATTCCCTTAACTTGAATGACTCAAGCAACAAACCAACCTGACGCAATAATACTTATCTTATTAGTTTGGTTGGATTCACATTTTGGTATCTTCATTTTTCTCACTATCAATTTGTCTGAAAAGAATATATAATGAGAAAATTTTATCTAGCCCTGTAGTTTATAAAGAATCCAAAATTCCAAGTTACTGGGTAGAAGTGCTGTAACTTTGGGTTGTTGGTTCTGCATGCGTGATCTACAAGGCTTTTCGCGATGCTTCAAATGTGGGATTGCTGGTGTTCCTTGAGTTGAGCTCGGAACGTATCTTTTGAGTTGAGCTTGAGATAGGGATTAAGCATGTGACATTCCTCGAGTTGAGCTTGGAATGGTATCCCTCGAGTTGAGCTCGGGATGGTGGATGAAAATGAAGAACCCTTGAGTTGAGCTCGGGTTGGCGAGTGTTGCCAGTGTGAGTGTGTTGGTTGTGGCTAGTACGGATGGGTCCAAAGAGATTGCCCTCCTCAGTAGTTGACTGATGAGTTTGGTAGTCTTGGGACGTTGCGAACTATGTTCGTATTTGGGAACTCCACTTGGCGTTACGGTGTGTGATCCGTGGCAATGGTTTCTTGCACGTGCTTTATCAATTGTGGCCGATAGGTATGGCAGCAAGTCACCTTGGAGTAATCACTAGAAGATGTAGAACACGATCCACATGATGGTAGCCATGTGGTAAGGAATTAATGAAAGTAACTTTCCTTGATGAGAATAATGCGTTATATATATATATGTATATATATATATATATATATATATATATATATATATATATATATATATATATATATATATATATATATATTGCAATCCTTTTCCACGGTTGATTGCAGTCTTGATCCTTGTGTTTTGCCTTTTCTTTTAACATGAACTGGGCTTAGTAAGTGGATATGTTCAACTACAGTATTTAGTGGGGAAGAAATGTTGAAATCAGGTTGTAAGCAATTAGCCCCTTTATTGGAGCATGCAATGGATGGATTAGTTTATATTGACTCTAATTGGTTAATCATGAATTGTGTTGCACTTTCGCTTTCACAAGACACCTCAACAATGTCATATAATGTTTTACACAATAAGTCATACCTCATAACATTTGGATCGTCCTTCTTTGTCTTATATGACGCTCATATCAACGTATGCCTTCTTCGAATGTGTTTGCTCCATCGACTCAAAATATATTTTCCTGATATATATTTAACATCCTTCTGTGCAAGGACAATCAAGCAGTGCTGACAAAGGATATCTCTCAACTCAAACAACCTAGAACTACATTCAATGTGTTTTGTCAATTGATGAAAGATAACTTCATAAATTTTGTTTGCACTTTGCTCTTTCCATATCAAGGCCTCTTTAACAGTATATATACACCTACTTCCATCTAATGCAACATTTTTAACATTACAATTCATTTTTGCATCTGAATTTGTTTTGCATTTCCCCGAACTTAGCATGAGTGTATTCCTCCTGAAATTGTCTCTTAATAAGATTGAGATCCACATGGAAAGGTCGTGTTATGAGAACTAAAGTCTGCTTCACACTCCTTCTCTACCTTTGAACGAATGGCGTTGTCATATTGAACTACAAATTGCTGGAGTGTTGTAGAGTTGATGAAACCATCAAAGAAAGCACTCATCCCCTCACTTCTGTGAGTTGTTGACATGCCAACCCAAAAATTACTTTTCAAATAGCATGGAACCCATCGATGCCTTTCTTCAAATAGGTTATAAAGCCATTCATTTAGGTGTAGGTCATAGATCAAGGTACTTTGCCTAGCCACTTTCAAAATCAAGAACACTTGATGAGTCGTAAACCAATTGCTTTAGGTCATGCTTGATTTCCTTGTATTTACTATATGCCAAAGACACCAACGATGTTGTGTGTTGGGGAACACAATTGCAATGGCATTTTGCATCGCTTTACATTGATCGGTCACAATGCCTTCAGGGGGTTTATTTCCCATGCATTATAGCCAACATTGAAATAGCCAGACAAATGTATCAGTGTCTTCCAAATAGCAGTCCAGATCCTAATAACACCGATTGGCCATGGTGATTGACACCAACAAATGGTGCAAAAGGCATGTCGTACTTATTTGTTAAGTAAATTGTATCAAATGAAACAATATCCCTAAAATCAACACATGCAGCCCTACTCCTTGCATCTGCCTAAACTACATTGCATATTCGATTATCTCTATCACTATCAATTTCAAAAAAGAAATCTTTATTCAGGTCTCTTATAGTAGAAAAGTGGCTCAGCATAGCTTGCCCATCACCTTCCGTCCCTAAAGCACATCTCTTTTGACCAATATAGTTTCTTGCGTCTCTTTTCACAAAGTCTAAGTTATCAAATCGACCTGCATCACAAACCAAAGAGCGGAAGCTCTTGTGAAGATGCACACCTGCCTCGTCGTTTAAGTCAAGGGTTCTTTTCACTTGCATGTTAAGCTTCCAATTCCCTCGGATTAGCCTTAACTTAGTGGGACTGACCTCGTGATTATGATCATGAACGACGCTGCTTATGAGCCATCTATCTTGCTTTCTCACAACGGTTAAGCGTGCATGACATTGCTTTGTTTTGGTGGGTAAAATCCTCATTTCAAGTGGTGGATGGATGACACATACTTGCCCTCGTGAGATCACACCAATTTTATGTGACACATTTGGTTGACATAATCTTTTCTAAAAGTTCTGATTCTGATTCCAAAACTACACATCAATGTGTATTCCTTGTAAAAAAGCTTTAATTCATCAACATTAGCGAAACTCATCCCAACGTAGGGAGACACAACTTCATCACATGATTGTGTTATACATTTGTTAGGCATTAAGTTGTCATCCGTCATAGTACAAGTTCCCTCATCATCCTCTAATAGTAAGATGTCGTCCAGACCCACCATGTTGCCTTCTTCTAAGTCATCCATCTAAAAAAAATTATCATCACAATGACATAGTTACACAACATATATTATACTTCTGACTTAATGACCATTGTAAGGTGTGTAAAGTTTTATGTTATTCACATTATGCTTACTAAAAGGACCTCCATTATAAAAGCTTTGTCGATCTATAAATACTTAAAATTAATTCATCTTCATAATTATTTTTTTATATTTATATATTAACCTTCTCACTGCATTATTGTTACAAGTTCGTAATACTCTCCTATCATGCCCACTAAAATAACCTCCATCAAACAAGCCCTAAAAATGACCTAAAAATGAATGGGTTTAACGAATGCATTATTTTATAAAAGCATAAAGTTTCCATTGTTTCCATATTTTTCTACCGTCACCTTTTGAAGTTCAAAAATATGTGGCATAAGTGTAATAAATTTGAAAACATACCACTAAAAAAGAAAACCAATAATGGAAAACGAAGTTATTTGGTGCATTTAGTGCAATATTATTCATAACTCCAAGCAGCAGATTGAGGACGACATTAATTTTGCAGGAAAAAATAAATAATAAAAGAAAACAACTCACTTGTTATTAGGGTCTACAATAAAGTTGTTTCTGCAACTTTGAGCTACTCCATAAACAATTAATGTTTCATCCCCTACTTTGATTTCATTCCATTGAAACCCTATTTTTGAAGGCGAAGGTTGAATGCTGTAAGAAGAATTTAATTTTGTTATGTGCAGTGGGTGAAGGACACTTTATTGCAATGAAATAGTACGTAGGTAGAAAGGGTTGCATTAACTTTGATGTGTACATAAAGCTAATTAAGGGCAATCTGGTCATTTATGCTCTTAATTTCTTTATATTATTTTAATGGACCATTAATTAAGCAACTTAAAAATCAAGAACACCGAATCACTTTTAAAAAGCTATAGTCATATTGGATTTGTCCCACTTAACTTCCAACCAAACCTCATTTCATTTCAATAATGGATCTGTAGAAGAACCTGATTGTTGACGATGAAGTTCTCAAGGAATTTCTTGAACGGTGTAAGTCGGACACCCCTATAGTCCCTAAACCAGCAGGAAATGCCCAAGTTGTGCTTCTGAAGAGGTAGTTACATGAATTAGGCAACATGCAAGAGTTCATGAATAAAATGGTTGTTGTGAGTCATGAACGAGATTTTTATTCAAATGGCTGGAAGTGGGCAGACATGTTCATAAAACACCATGGTTAGCTTTTTTTCTTACCATTAATAGGGTTTATAATGGGTATATTGTGAATGTCGTTAAATACTTTCATGCAATAACATGTAGCATTAGTTGAGAATGGAGACATGAAAAATATTACTCCCCTAACGAAGAGGAAGTCATTGAATAGATTGCCCTTGATGGCATGTGTTGTTAAAGAATGCAAGTCAAATAGCCTTAGGGACATGTTCATCACTGTTAAGGTGATTTTTTAGTTAGCCATTATGTTTCACTTAAATAATTACATTGTCACCATTTGGAAAATTAAATTTTTCAGGACCCATCTAATACTACCAAGGGTATTGTCCAGAATAAAGTGCTTAAGGATGCTGAATTTGGTTCAAACGTTGGTGTTGGATTTGTCCTACTCTTGAAAGAAGTACAAAAACTACATCAAAATTTAGGATTTCATCTTTATTGATATAACATACTATTATTACTAACAATGGATGCTTATTGAATGCATAGGTTGCCATAGGCTTTCCAAAAATGACAACATACTACCTCAACATCACTTTGAGAAACATTGTTAAGGCAAATAAATCTCCTTCACATATATTTTATTAATTTAACACATTGTACATGTCAAAATGAAAAGGCATTATGAATTATTGTGATGATTAGGTGTTCAAATGTGATATAAGTCCTCCAACTGAAGAATAAGTTAATGCTTTTATGCCTGTAGTGTGACTTAACTATGTCGTCAAGCCAACTGTGCAACAATATGTGGACTCCAATGTGCAACGTAATGAAAACCCAAATCAAAGCCCAGTTATGGAAGTAAATTTCCAGGCCAATTTAAACCCCAATGTGCAACCCACTATGGATTTCAGTGTGGAGGAAATACTGCATAGGATGGTTCCTCCACCAACCAATAATCCATGTTTTGAGGTTGGGGAGACCTCTAAGGATGGATCATCTGGTTTGGATAATATTTCCATTTCTTAATGTTCGATAACTATTCATTGTGGAATGACTATTTAATGTCTTATATTTGTGTGGTTTTTAAATTCAACTTGTCGTTTTATTGTTGCCATATGTAGTTTTAACTTCTTCACTAGATGTGTTTGGATCAATGTACTAAATGTATGCCATTAAACTTATTATGTGCATTATTTTTTAACTCATCCCACTATCACTAAAACAACATAACTAGATAAGGTAAGTTCATTAACACAACCAACACAACTCTGGAATCATTAATTGATGAGCAATTAACAATTAAGAGATGACCTGCTTATAACTTTTTGTACAAAATCACAATATGAGATCAGCAATGGGGTATAAAAAATGATCACCACCTTTAGAAAGTCCTCCATGCTAATAACCTTTTCTCAGGGTTAAATAATTTTAAGGTGGTTTAAAATTGATAATTTGTCCAAATTATCCCATATCACATGACCTCATTTCACTACAATTATTCCTTGGTGAGCAATTAACAATTACGTGGTGACCTACTTATCACTTTTTGTACAACATCACAATATGAGATCACCAATGGGGTATAAAAAATGATCACCACCTTTAGAAAGTCATACCATGGTAATATACTTTTTTCAGGGTTAAATAATATTTGGATGGTCAATGGAATAACTTGTCCAAATTATCTCACATAACATGACCTCATTTCACTACAACTATTACTCAGTAACAATTAACAATTAAGAGATGACTTACTTATCACTTTTTGTACAAAATTACAATATAAGATCAACAATGGGGTATAAAAAAATGATCAGCACCTTTATAAAGTCCTACCATGCTAATAAACTTTTTTCAGGGTTAAATATTATTAGGGTTTAATGTTCAACACCTTTAATATACGACAAGTAGTTTAATGTGGCATTACTTGGCCAAAATAGCCAACTTCACATGACTTTATTTGACTGCAAATTTTATGTATTCACCACTTAATAATTAAGTGGTGACCTGTTTATCATTTTTTTACAAAATCAGAATCTCACATGTTACAAAAACAATTTTACTTTATTCTTAACCACAAAAATATGGTTCGCACACCTAATAAGAACATAACTCAAAGCATTCAATACAGAAAATATGAATACAAAACAATAATGCAATAGTCACACAAAAACTTTCCATCCATAACTCCCAATAACTTAAAAAGTTTGAAGGTATACAATTGATTTAAACTTAAGCATTACAAACTTTTTAATACAAACACTAACTAATGATACCATATTTAATATATATCAACAACTTGTTGTGCTTCCTCCTGCTATAATTTGTAAAGGAGTTCTTATTGCACAACTCTTGAAACGCTTGTCGCCCTCATCATTTCCAACATCTATTGCTTTGGAAAATTCATCTAGGTACCATCACCAAAATCAACATTGTTACCATGAACAGACCTTTCACACAATTCAAAAAAAACTAGGTAAAGTCTTCGGGTGGGTACTATGAGATGTATGCAGATCATTATCGAGCTGCCCAAAATTTTCTTGCCAACTCTGACAAATATTCTTTTCACCAGTCTGAGCTACAGTTTCTTCACCAATCTCAACAAAGTTATCTTCACCTCCTCTCTGCCCAACATTTACTTCACCCTAGTCAACCAAATTTTCTTCACCCTCAAGGTTATGGACTTGTTTCTTCCTCTCATTGATCATTGTTTTCAAGTAAAAAGGTTTTGTCTGTAGATTTAGTAGAGCTTCATCTTGTTGATTAATTGCTTACATTAATTACATTTGCTCCCAACATTAGTTCGACGTCTATATTCCTCAAAACCTTCTCTAACAAAGGAATTCCTAAGCTCTTCTACGGAGGCAACAACAGTTGAAATAACCTGCAACACTACACAACATCAACAACTAACTACATATCACACGATAATGAAAATTGAACATGTAAACCAAATCAAAGCATACCATGTTATCTTTTAGTAAGTTGCATTCACTATCTAGGTATGTTACGCCCTCTCCCGCCCCGCATTTATTAATTAATTAAATTCAACGGGTCTTACACTAGGCACATTTAATGACTCTATAAATACATGTGGACCCCAACAATTAAAGGTATGCTTTCATTAATTCACTAATATGAGATATGAGATTTGACATTTGAGAGCCTTTTTGCTGACTTGATCGTAGAAGTCTCCTTTGTGCAGGTAACCCTTTAAGTGTCCAAACCACCAACGTTAGGAGACGACATGTACAAGTCATGAAGAAGTCAGTTTGAGAGGTCAAAGATTAGGGTAAAGCATTACTTGTTCTAGATAGAAGATTTATCTTTATTCAACACATGTATAATAAACATCTGTGCAAATTATCAAATTCATTTGATAACATTCACAGAGAAACATTATTTTTAATTTTTTTATGTTTATGACATTTTTTCCATGAAAATGTGAAAATTTAATGTTTCAACTTTTTGTAACAGAACAATAAATTTTATCAATCATAAATAATTAAAATTAAAAAAAAGTTATTGAAACTAAATGTCAAAAATCTCGATACACATAACTAAATGTTTAAAAAAATATTCACAATTTTAGATGATTATCCAAAATCATAAATGGAAAATTACAGCTCCAAACACTTATCAATGAGTTGTTGGTATTAGTAATTTTGAATTTGGTAGCATTTGAATCTTACGAATGAAAAGAAAAAGTGATCGAGAGATATCCTATCCAATGTGATTAATCAACATTTCAAATAGTGATTGTTAGTGGACATTTACATAAGTTTGTAGAGGTGTTGAGCTATCGAAATTAAATGATCAAATAAGCTACTGAGAAAAAATATATCGAAAAGAAAGATAAATACATTGAAAAGGTTATTGAAGTGATGAGAAGAAAGGGGGTTAAGGTTCACTCTCTTATAACTTCAATATATGCGTAAAACTTAAGTGTTTATTCACATGCAAAGACGTTGGCTTTTATAGCCTACAAACTTAGAAAGAAACAGAATACCAGACTTACATGTTGTTATAGCAACATTATAGGCAAGGAATAAAATACTAACCAGTATTAGATCTGGGCATAATTAACTTAATTGTATTGTATTATAGTTAATTATTGTTTTATACTAAAATATGGTTATATTAAAAATTGAATTGTATTGTTGTCCAGTTGAGTTTTTAAAAACTAAACTTAAATGAGTTAACTATCCTATAACTGAATTGAACCAGACATCTTAGTTTCTCCTTCATACTTCACACTTTCTCTAGTAACGTACACTACACAGCATTGCTTTCTCTCATCTGATATACAGTGCACAAAATTTATTGCTCTTTGAATTTTTTTTTTTCTCAATTCATATACAATAATAAGAAAAAGTGTGTAATATTTTTTAGGTTAATTATAATAATAGATTTAAGCGCGGTTATATTATAAGCCACAATTTGATTGATATTAATTATTTCATTTTATAAAAAATGGTATATAATATTTATTTCATTTTATAAAAATAGTGTTATATGTAATTTATATTAATTAATGTTATCATCTATGATAAAAAAAATTTAATACTTCCAACACTTATTTTTTGAATATTTTTTTTATATCGAACACAATAAAATTTGTCTCTTTTAATTATAGTTCTCTTCTTTTTTTTTTCTTGAAATCAAATGTGTTTTTCTTATATATCACATAATTACTATTATTCATGGGAGATGGTATCACAGTGGGAGACTTAAATTTTATAAATAATATCTTCAATTTTATTTTTATTATTGCTTGAGTACGTAACAAAATCATGTCATATTATATCTAATTTTAGACTGTTTTCTTAATCTCCATATTTCTTTCTTCAAATATATTTTTATAATTTTAAATATATAATGTTTTAACTAAATTTTTATTTTCTTTAAATTTAAAAATATTGTGAATACACAAAATACTCTTTACTTACAAAAAAAATGTTAATTTCAAACTATTGTACATGCATAAATATTACAAAAAATACTTTAACTTAATTCATTATTAATATACTTTTTAGCAAAAAATAAAAATAAAAATTGAAGAAAAAATTCAACAATTTAATTGATGTAATATTTATTAACAATTTAAATGATGAAGTACATTTCAATTCAAAAATAGTATATTTCAGTTCAAAATTAATGTGGTTTAGTTCAAAAATGGTTCAAAAATAGTGTAGTGCAGTTTATAACAATAGTTCAGTTTATAACAATTCAGTTCAGTTCAGTTCAATTTATTAGAAAAAAAAAATAGTTTAGTTTAGTTCGTTTGAACTGTTTTTTAGTTCAGTGCAGTTCGGATGAACCTTTTTTGAGTTCAGTGCAGTTCAGTACATTTTGCCCAGCCCTAACCAGTACATCCTATAAAATAAGAATGGTAATTGAAAAGTAAAACATAAAAATAACTAACAATTCATCCCTCATGGTATTTTTGGATAGAGTATTTTAATGAAGTAATTTCTTTTTTTGAAGAATTTAGATTTATTTGTAATGAAATGTTTTGTTTGGATGGAGAAATTAAAAAGCATTTAAAATGCATGCATTTTTTTTAAGTATTTCAATTAGTTAAATTAGAAGAAATTCAAATACCCTAAAAAAAGTAGGAATTTGAAATTCTTCTAACTCAACCTCACACTTTGGACTCAACCTCAATCGGACCCTGCAAGCCCGATAACCATGACGGGCTGGGCTGGACGGACGATCCATATGGATCGAACAAGCCTAACGACACAAACAGGTCGGGCAGACCCAACGACCTAGACAGGCTGGGCAGGCTGACGACATAGACGGACCGGGGTGGCCCGATGACACATATGGGTCAGGCAAGCTCGACAACCTAAACAGGTCAGTCAAGCCCGACAACCCGCACTACCCGATCGGGCCCGACGACCAAGATGTGTTAGACTAGCCCAATGACCTAGACAAACCAGGCTAGCCCGATGATATAAATAGGTTGGGCGGGCCCAACGATCCAAACGGGCCTAATAACCCAGATTGGTTGGGTGGGCTCGAAGTCAAAGACAGACCGAACCAACCCGATGAAGAAGATGGGTTAGCGGGTCCGATGGCCTAAATAGGACGGGCGAGGCCAACGACCCACAAGGGTTGGGCGGGCCAAACGACCTAGAGCTGTCGAGCGGGCCTGACGACCCAAACGTGTTGAGTAGGCCCAACAACCTAACCTACCCGTTGACCTGACAAGCTTGACTAGCCCGACGACCTAGATGGACCCAACCGATTCGATGACCCGAGCGATACCGAATGGCCTAACAACCTTGTCGAGTCGGTCCTGCCCAACAATACAAACTTGACAGGTGTGCTCGATGACACAAACGAGCCTGACAACACAGATGGGTCGAGCGGACCCGATGACCTAGTGGGGCAAAGTTGGGCCGACTACCTAGACAGGTAAGGTCGAGCTGGGTCAACAAACTTGACTAGCATGACTGGCTTGTACATGTTGTCAGGCTGATCAAGCCTATTTGGATCATCGAATTAACCTAGCCTAGCTCGTCTGGGTTTCCCGACTGACCAGGTCCAACCGGGTTGTTGGGTCGGTTCAACCCATTTGGGTCATCGAGTTCGTTCCCAAATTTATCATGAACTCAAAACGTAATTAAGCTTAAAATAAATATTGTTAAAATGAAATTTTATCTCATAAGAAATTCAATTATTTTATCCAAACAAGAATTTGAGACATAAGGTATTTTAATTTCTTTATCCAAACAAGTTATTTAGAAAATCAAGGAAATTTAATTGTAAGCAATTCAAATACAATGCATTTCAATTTTTTAGCATTGTTGAAATGTTTCATCCAAACAAAAGGTTAAGCTTTAGCTTACTTCATCAACCTTGAATACTCCAAGCATGTTTCTTATTTTTTCAAAGTGATCAAGCTTCTTAGACTTTAGTCATGACATCAACTACTTATTCTTTTGTGCTGCAAAACTTCAATTTAATTATTTGATCATTAACTAAATCTCTGAGAAAGTGAAACCTCACTGCAATATGTTTACTTCGGCCATGAAAAAAAAGGATTCTTCGATAATTGAATGGTAGAATTGTTGTCACAAAGAATCTCGGTGGTTTCTTGTTCTTCTATTCCAATATGTTTCAAAATTCTTTTGAGCAAGATACATTGACATGCACAGTATGTTGCAACAATGTATTCAACATCAATGGTAGAGAGGCTTACCATTGGTTGTTTCTTTGAAGCCTGTGATACAGACGCAGTTCCTATCATAAACACTAATCTAGAAGTGCTTCTTTTATCATTTAGATATCCTACATAATTGTTGTCACTATAACCCGTGAAATTTATCTTTCTTCCATTTTGGTAGACTGTGTTCAATGGTTCCTTTGAGATACTTGAAGATACGTTTAATTACTGCCTAATGAGACTCTTTAGGATTGACTAAGTATCTACTGATTACACTGACTCCAAACATCAAGTCTAGTCTTGTGATTGTGAAGTACATGAGGCTGCCAATGGCTTGTTTGAATTGTGTAGCATTGACTGGACTTGATGGCCTGTTTCATCCTTAGACAATATTGTTCCTAGTACAATGAGATTCTTGACAGAGTTACCATTCAACATGTTTAATCGTGCAAGGATTTCACGTGCATAGCACCTTTGATAGATAAAAATGCTTGTTTCGTTCTGTATTACCTCAATGATAAGGAAGTGTTTCATTTTGCCCATGTCTGTCATATCAAATTCTAGCTACATCGAATGTTTAAAGTCTTCGCAAATTTCCTTGTTGCTCCCTATAAAAATTAGATCATCTACATACAGGATAACAATCAAAATATTGTTTCTAACCTTTTTTGCGAATAAGGTATGTTCACTAGAGCAACGTTCAAATTATTCTTTGATAAAATATGCTTCGATCTTGCTGTACCAGGCTCGTGGGGACTTTTTGAGTTCGTATAAAGCCTTTTTTTAGTTTGTAAATTTGTCCCACTCGGTCTTGCTTGATATGTCTAACTAGTTGGTGAACATATGTTTTTCTTGAATTACACCATTTAGGAACACACTTTTAACATCAAGTTGGAATATTTCTCATGCATTTTAAGCAGCCATAGCTAATAATACTCTCACTGTATCGAGCCTAGAATTAGGAGAAAAAACCTTTGTGTAGTTAATTCCATGTTTCTGAGCATAACCTTTGGCCACTAATCTGGCTTTTTGCTTTTCTATCTAGCCCTTTTCATTTAACTTTGTTTTGAAGAACCACTTCACTCCAATGGGTATCACCCCATCGGGTGGATCAACTAGTTCCCACGTGTTATTTCTTTCAATTACTTTTATTTTCGTATCCTTTGCCCCTCGTCATTTCAGACTAGTTCTGACTTCTTCAAATGTGAGAGGGTCCTCAGAATCCATCATCATCATTGCCAATAGATCCTACTCTTTTGCGAATAGATTAGTCTCATAATATATCAACCATAAAGGTTGTCATCGAGTCCTTGTCACCCTTCCATCAACTAAAGAATTTGTGGAATCTGTAACATCCCATATGGATATTACTTAATAAAGGAATTTATATTTGAAAATAAAATTCCAACATAATTATTAATCCCAAATCGCGGGAAAATTTAAAACTTTAGTTGTGACCAATTAAAATTAAGTCGTAAACCATTTAATACAAGTTCTAAATCCACAACCAAGTAGTAATTAAGATTATAAGTTCCAAAACACATGTCTTTCATAAAACCCCAATCTGTAGACCTCGCTCTGTCTCTATGCCTCGCCATCAACACCTAGATTATCATCTATTCCCGTGTGACAAGTCACACGATCATCGCCAAACACAAATAGAAAGGGTGAGCTAAAAGAAATAAACAAGCACAACAATAGCATAAACCCCTCATCCAAAGCATTCTTACTTAACATAATACACGTTCTTAAACCCTAATTACCCATGGAATCCTTAAGTCATTGTCTCATAGCCCATATGTGACTAGACTATTCATTCCTACCATACTCACACTTCACCATGGCCTTAGGATATTTCATGCTTCCACAAACCTGCCCGCTCGTTGTCCAACCTCTATGAACCTCCCCACTCATAGTCCATCACGTGTGATCCATCTAGTTATGAACCTCCTTGTTCGCAACAACTATCAAGTGTGAGCACAAAATATACAAACCTCCCCACTCGTATCCTCACATGAGAGTATCATTAATATGAACCTCCCTGCTCATATTAATCATGCGTTCCATCACGAACCTACCCGCTCGTAATAATATCAAGCATATCCTCACCCAAGGTCGTCATCTCCAAACATGCAAAACACTTAAAATCATCAACCTAACCTATATGAGATTAGCATATACTCAACCATGGCCATAGGGCTTTCATATGCTTCCACGAACCTCTCTGCTCATGGTCCAAATCTACAAATTTCCCCGCTCGTAGTCCAACAAGCACGAACACCAACTATGAACCTCCCCACTCATAACAGCCTCAAGTGTGAGCATGGAACATACGAGTCTCTTCGCTTTTATCCCCACACTAGAGTACATCCAATACGAACCTCCCTGTCCATATCCATCACGCGTTTCCAACTTCATTATGAACCTCCGCGCTCGTAATTTATGCAAGCATATCCCAAACCAATTACCATCCTCACAAAACATGCAAAATACATAAAATTAGCAACCTGCCCCTGGAGCATCGCCTGGCGCAGCCTAAACCCTGCCAAGTGATGTCGTGCTACAGATCGCCTGGCGGTTTCACAACGTCGTCGGCGCCACCCTCCTAGGACCTCCCTGGTGTCTTCCTATCGCCTGGCGGTCCATTCAGCATCGTGAAGTGCTACACCAATAGCGTGAAAAATTCTGGTTTATGGGTCCAAAACAATGTCCAAACATCAAATCATGCAACACATACATCCAAATACTTCCGTACAAATTCACATACCTCAATTCAACTCAATTGCGCAACCACATATCTTATACCTCAATTATATATTCATATACATATGCATTCATAATTGAGACTATGACAACACTTGAATTTAACCAAGAGTTTGTCATACTCATAGGAACTCTAAGAAGCAACCCAATAATGCATATTCCCATGAAAAATCCAAGACTGATCTCAAACAGTACCTACAAAATCCCCTTTCAACCAACCCTCATGTCAATCCAAAATTAACATCAACACATAGTCATGTAATCTCACTTTAATCTCAAATTATGCAATGTAAAACCAAAAACTACATTCTGCATACAACTCATGCAAAGTCATAATTTATCATGTAATCAATAATGCACAATTTCACTACCAATACTCAATATTTTAAATAAAGCCGCAATTGTAGCACAATAAGGCATAATCTTTAACTTTTAGGAATTACACATTTTAACACCACATCAAACCTAGTGTAAGCAACTTAATAGCATTTAAATACTTTAGATTTCCACCATTGCAGATACATTATATACCTTGGTTACTTCTATAATTATTAAAATTTTATACCATCCTCCCGACTAAAAAACTATATAATGACAAACCCCTTATGAACTGTCCAAATCTATAAAACTACTGACCCCGAATATTCCTTTGCCATCTACACGTAATAATAACTAAACAATCAAGCACCATGAACTAAAATTTGTACTTTTGCTACAACACCATAACAAGCCATACTTATAAATTAAAGATAAACTTTAACTTTTATATACCTTATGCATTGTTTTAAAATTAAAGTCGAACTTAATTGACACTAATTAACAACACCCAATTTACTAAATCCTACTGAACAATTATAAATCCTATTAATTATTGATAACTAATCAAACATGACTAATGATATAATAAAATAATGTTTATATTGTCGCAACTGAAATCGTGGTAGGACGACGAACCAAAAAGAAAATAAAATAATTTAAAGGATTTAAGATAAAATGTTGCCACCATAGTTTATTCTGGGAAACTATGGAAATCCATAAAGATAAAAAATAAGGTTTGTGAATACCGGGTTTGGAGTCTAGGAGTCTGCTACGCGTAGGGAAGGTATTAGCACCCTACAATGTCATCCTGAAGGCGGTACCTTTAACTAAATATGCAAAACTAATGTTGATTTTAAAATGCTTAAATTTCCCCGAAAGAATAAAGATGAATTAACAAAAAAATTTCTTTTAGTTTATTGGGCTCGACAATGATGAATCATCGCTCCTACATATTCTCATTAAAAATGAGAAATCAAGATTACGTAGTTCTTTGGAAAAACTATTGTTTGAAAACGTCGATGCTTTTAATTTTTGAATATGAAATCTTTTGTATTTTTTTAAAAAAATGGTACTAAGTACTAGGACGACATGGACGATCACACAAGTACTTAAACCTTTACTATAAAAATGTCAGACGGCAAACCATACAAACATCCAAAAGAAAAACGTATTTTGGAATTTTTGAAAAGAAACTTTTAGAGGTATTAAATACTAGGACAATGCGAAAGGCACACAAGTACTTATACCTTTTTTTTGTGAAATATTAGATGACGTGAGTGACCCTACAAATTCCCCAAAACAAGAAAAAGTCTATAAAAAATATTCTTTTAGATTTTTTTCTAAAAAAGGTATTTACTTAAAAGAGATACGCACAATTATTTTTTATGTCAACTACTAATTTTCAAATATAAGTTAAACTGAAATATAAAATAGATTAAGAAACACTAACCAAGAAACATAAAAGACAAAGAAATCAACATATAATATTGAATCCAAATACCAATTCAAGATGGGACCTGCGTCATATTCATTAGTTAGAAAAAAAAAAGATCCTCATGTCACACCAATGCATTTATATATATTTGAATTTTTCATGACCCGCGAGCATGATTGCTAATTGAAACCAAAGTGATTATGCAATTGAATCTAGTCCAATGTATTAAAAAAAACATGATCCATTGGTTTTTAACGAATGACTTTTTTTAATAGAATATTTTATAAAAGCAATGGACCCCACCATTAGTTTACAATGAAATAGTACCCTAGACATATAACACCAAAACAAAGGAATCTCACATGCGAGGGCATCAGGGACATTAAACTAACAATATTAAAACCATAAAATTCTCAATATCCATGGAACGAAACACATGAACAAAGGGTTCAAACTCTTCGTAGATTCATTTGTGCAAAAAGAGTAACAACAGGACTTGCATTAACTTCATCAAAATGAAAAGGGACCCACGTCCATGAAGGAAATATAGAACCCAAGAAACAACCATCAAAACCAAAACTAAGAGCATTGCCACTTGACCCTGAATCACAGCCTGTGAATTGGAAAAAAGGAAGTGGAGGGCGCCCCTATGTAGACTAAGCCAGCCAAAAGAGGAGTCCAAATACTTCATTAATCATTTAGACAAAGCCAAACATGCTAGCAATTGATTATTTTGATTCAATGCATTAAATATGGAATGAGTATTTCAAATGGCAAGATGATAGCTACCAAACTACATCACGTAAAAAGTAGTTTCAACTCATATCACTCCCAACGCACCAACCCATTCCATTAAACCCATCATGCAAAAGGTCCCCCAAGTGACCTAGCATTAAGGGCGAACTCGCGACTCCCTCCGCAGCATGCATATATAAACAATTATTATATGCTTATGAATGCATAAAAATCAACCCTTCCAACCACAACCATCGAGCAATGCACCCACTATCCTCAACAAATGCAACAAGAGTAAAGATCCCACGTGTGCTTTCAACAAACATTTGCAAGTGAAATATGGTCTTGTGTATAACTAAACTTTAAGCGTGCAAAACAAACGTGTCACTAGCCCAGGAATCCATCTACGATACCACTCAGAAAGTCATGAAATCGTTGAGCACGAGTTTCATGGATTAACCTTATTTTCAGATGGACACTTATAGGCACTTATTCATATAAAAGCAAACATGACCCAGCCACAAAAAACCAAAAGACGTGCAACTCATAAAGATGAGCATCTATACATGCAAGGGCACCATATAAAAGGTTAAGGATAAGATAAAACAAAAACACGAGTGCCAATAGATGTACCAAAGCTCCTATGAGTCCAACAGTTGCCACCTACAAAACCAAAGTTGAGCCTTCTTTTTCTTGACGAATAGTGATTGGTTTGGCAATTAGGAACGTGACCAGGAGGCTTGTTCCTATCAAGATTGAATGCTGAGATTGGTTTGAACCTTTGCTGGAGAAGTTGGCATTGTTGTGTAGGGATTTGAGGATGGTGGGGGAAACCGAAGAGCCCCAAGGAATCAGGTTTTCTAGAAGAACCATAATGATTTTACCATATGATGAAGAAAGGATTGATATTTCTTTATGTTGATGTCTCCCTTACCCTGAATAGTGTCTCTCCTCCATGAGTGCCCTTGAGAATAGAAAATGGAAGGTGTGGTTCGAAAAGAAGTTGGTGTGGTGGGAGTTTAGGCTTCAGTATGGAGAAAGATGGGAAATAGTGTATATGGCGCTTAGCCAAAGCAAAGTCTCGTGGGTGAAATTATGAAGGTTGGAAGATGAAACCTTGGTTCTCTTTTTGTGAGCCTCTCTCTCCTCCTCCACCAGCCCCTTGAGATTCGTCACCTCTTGTGATTATCCCAAAAAAAAATTAAATGAAGCTTTAATCCTTGTCATTATGGTGCCGTGGGCAAATGATGAAAAATGATAATGATGGTTCTGCCATTGTTTAGTAGAAATAAGAAGAAATGTAGGGGATAGGTTGCATATGATGGTGAGTCCATAATTAATTTACTTGTTTTTTTTCATACTTGACAATTCACTCGGGCTAATTACGGAATTAGGCAACATTTTAAAAAATTACAGATTTAGGCAAAATATGTTGCCCCACACAATTTGTCAAATAGAAAACGTATACCCCGACACGTTTTCCTCTTAGAATGGATTATGGTGGGCCCATGACGATTTTAAAAGAGAAAACGTGCACAACACAAACGATTTCTAAATATAAAACATGTTACCCTAACATGATATCAACATGTAATCAATTATATGACGTTTGTAATTGATTACATTCGAATAATTTATTTTTCTAATATTGTGTAATCGATTACATGTGAACTGTAATCGATTACAAATCTCGGAGTATAATTTCTAGGAATATGTAATTGATTACTTGAGTATTGTAATTGATTACAGATGTATAAATTGATTTTATAGAGTTTTGTAATCCATTAGAGGATAAAGTATATGAAATTATAATGGATGAATGTAGAAGATATGGTAATGCCATAAAATTTGTATTAATTTTCACATTCAAGAAAGAAGAATAGAACATTGAAAAGTTAAGGTATTAAAATTAAAAATGAACAAACTATTGGCAAAATGGGCATTGGCCCCTATGTTGACCCTCAGTGTGATAATAAGAACATTTTTTTTGGTTTATCTGGAATTGGTTGATCCATTTCGTTGTGGATCCTTGTAGTTGTTGGTCGTCTGGAAGCCTTGCGCTTAGTTTGTGGGTTTGGAATGAAATTTGGAGTTGTATATGTTGACCAATAGTCCTTATTTCATAGAGGGTAGAATTGGACTTGATAAGCCTTATTTATGTAATCAAGGCTGTAAACTAGATCGATAAAATTTTTCATGTGGGTGTACCTCTGCCCCTCATCACAAGCTTGAAACCACTTGTGTAAAGGGATTTTATCAATCCAAGCCACTGCTTGCGGGAATTGGGACCTCATAACTAAAATTTTTGCTTGAAGAAATTACAAATTAAATGAAATAATATTTAGTTTGAAGGAAAAAATTTTCTGGATATGGAATGTAAGGTTAAGAAAATTTAGTACCCAAATTAACAAAATCTTTCTTTAGATCTGCATTTTTGAACCTATTGTTGAAGTTGGAAGCCAAATGACGTATGTAGTAGACAGAGTGAAGATTGTCTGATACCCAGTCAACTTCTTCTGAGCGTAGGGCTGACAAAATGCCCTTTCCCCTATCAATAATTAGGCATAAATTTGGTTGAGGAGTTACATTCTCTCATAGTAGTTGAAAAAACCAAATCAGTGTCTCTTTTGTCTCACCTTCTACTATTGCGAATGCCAAAGGAAATATGTTTCTATTTTAGTCCTGAGCAATTATAGTTAGCAAGGTCGCTTGATATCTGTCTCTTAAAAAAGTTCCATCCACTTGAACAATAGATTTAAAATACTTAAAACCTTCAATGTATGGTCTAAATGCCCAGAAGCAACATTCCATAATGTATCTATATGTCCCATCCTCATCATTAACATTAACTAGAGGACCAGAAAGTTGGAAAATTGTCTCAAGATTAGTGTGTTGTGCAGCTTTAATCATTTGGGAACTTCATTATAAGATTGGTCTCAGTTGCCATACTTCATGGTAATTACTTTTTCCTTCGTTATCCATGCTCTTCTATATGTCATAATATATCTGTAATGACTTTTGATGTCTGCGACCAAGCTTTTGATGCAAATGCCTAAGTTCGTCCAAACTAAATGGAAAACAATCGAAGCAATTTGAGTCGAATCCATATTGCAGTGATCCTACGAAATTAATGTAGAGAAACATGTATGTGGTCGTCAATGGACTTGATTTTCTAGTGATGTCTGATTTTGCTGTAACTAGCCCTTAGACACCTCGACATCCATTATTGTAATCGATGCATTGTGCAACGTAAAGATAGGGTTATAATTCCACAACATTGAAGTTGTATCCATTGGTGATGTGATAGTGTTTTATTGTAGATACAGTTGCCTCTTTTGAATCGAAATGCATGCGTTCCTACAATTCGACATCCACAGTTGGATTGTAATCCATAGTAGGGATTGGAACAATTTCCTGATCGTGTGGATTGTCTTCATAAATATCATCAAAACAAAACTCGTCCACGATGTTTGAAATTACAACTTCATCTTCGATTGGATTAGACGAAGAAGACCATCCATAATTCAATGAACTCATCATGTTAATGTTGATATGGAAATGGGTTGTAAGTGATAAGAGAATTGAAGTTTGGCGTGTATGCAAAGAAAATTTGATGAGAGAACAAATGGTGGTGTTTTTCAATATATAAACACTTAAAAGCAGGTTCACATAACATTAATGACAAAGGAATATGAGGATTTGGAACCAAAATAGATGGATGGGAGGCGCATAAAGAAAAAATAAACAAAACCCTTTAAAAAAGTGCCCCCCGCCACATGTTTTGTCCCAAAAAACATAGGACTGCCACACGTTTTCAACTAGAAAACGTGGCCCCCTCACGTTTTCCATAGAAAACGTGCCCCCTAACGTTTTGTCCCTACAAAATGTCACCCACCCCCCGTGTTCCAAATAAATAACGACACCCTCCCACACATTTTTGGTTTCCAACACCACTCCATTACTCTTTAACGTTTTTTTCTGGCACAATATTATTCCCATTTCACGCCTCCCACACTATATATTCACTTTCCCTGCCAGTTTGAAAATAATGAAAGGAATCTTTGCCTATTACTATTCACGCACATACACAAATGGGTTCCATTGTAGAGATTCCCTAACCTCTATTATTCATTGAAATTGCAATGTGTGGTTAAAGCAATATGACAACTAGTAATATATGTATGTGTGTTTGAGGAAATATGTGCCTATGAGTGATAGAGTTTTAGAAAAGCTTGGTTTATGTGACAGAAAGATGAAAAGGTTGCAATGTCATTGATTGGTGGTGGTTCTTAATATATTATAATGTATCATGGTGTATGAATAATACAAAATGAGACATCAACGAATATTTATCTGATTGTAACCTTATGGTAGTAAAAATAATTGTTTGGCTTATTCTTGGTTGATTGATCCATTTTATTATTATGGATACGAGTATAGTAGTTTGACATTCTTAATTATTAATGATACATTCTAGGGTCTGAAATAAAATTCAGACCCATATAGATTGACCAATAATCTTCATTTCGACCATAATGAAATGGTCATGTATTCAATTAATTAAATTAATTTTAAACATTAAATTAGTTAAATAAAAAAACAAAAAATAAGTCATTAAATAAAAGAAATGAAATTATAAAATCATTTTACTTTAAACAAATTAAAAATATATTTAAATAAATAATAAAAACAAATTAAAAAAATTCTAATAAAAAAATTTAAATTGAAGTCTTCTCTGACCATTTCTTTACTAAAAAAAATCCCTCCAAATACTACTTGATTAAAACAGAAAAAAAAATTAAAATCGTTATTAGTGTGAAAACTTTAGATAGTGGTAACACGTAATACGATCTTACCCAATCTCACAATATTTTAAAAAAATAAACACTTTACATACATTAAAAAGGTAATTCATCGTTTACATGAATTAATCATTCTGAAACTCCTTTTCTTTTCTTTTTATCTGTAATTTGGAATTAGTGCACCTAGAAAGAAGTTTGTTTTGAATGTCAATTATTTTTCGAATTCCAAAAACACATTTTTTTTTTATCTTTAAGTATCCAAAGTTAAATGAGCTTGATTGACTATAACGTCCCATTTAATTATTCAACGAAATTAAAGGAAACGTCATGCGATAAAAGTATAGCAGCGTAATCTTGGGGTCCTTAACACAACCCCTACAACCTGGGCACACCACAATGCCAACGTAAACCAGATACAATTCTAACAAAGAGTGTAGAGTAGGAAAGCATAAAACGATACAGGGGCCGTAACCCTAAAGAAATCGTGAATAAAATAACTCCAGCCCAGATGGCTAAGCAGCAGACTCGCCATTCCCTTGTTGACCACGAGAACTTCGCCAATCTGCTCCCATCAATCAAATTGATGATCATCGCAAGAAGAACAACCACATACAATACAACCATGCAACAAAACGGATAAGCTAGAGCCAACACATATTCATCATACAGTCAAATACATTATCATAATCCCATATTCATATAACAACCAAGCATGTTATGACTCTTTATTCAATACACTACGACTCGACTCGACTCATCCGGATACGTATAACTTAGTCGGATTCAGCGGATGCTTGCACTTGTGGTGGATACCTCTACTCAACCCCGAGCTGCTCATCTCCGAGCTATGTGTTACAAGTGTTACGATGGATCAATTTTCCCTCACCACAAGGTTAGCCCTTAATGAATTTCAGGCCTCCTGCTACTCTCACCACAGGAGTCAGTCCGCTCTAAGTGAGACTAACTGGCTCCTTAGAGTGTCAAGATGCAACCTTAACTTGAATCCTTACCTAGTTATACAGATGGGGCACCACCATGGACACCTACTAACAAGGGCCATGGAATTACGTCCCGACCACTGAAGCGCGACCCTGAAAGCCTCACCTAGAGACCCCCAAGGAATTATGCACTGACACATACAGAACATAATCACGCAGCCAAAACAATATTCACCATGCACGTGTACGTTAATTGTACCAACCTTTAAAGCCAACGCCTTTCATGTTCCAGACCCAACCCATTACAATTTATCATAACCATTCGTGCTCATAGGATCTCAACTCATCTCATATTCATGCCCCTTTAACAATAACCAACTCACTTAGTTCACATGCCAACTTTCATACTAGACCTGTCATCCACAATTCGTGACTCATGCCAAGCATGCATAGTACTCTGTTATATACATGTTTCTCATCATACAATTCACACCCAAACCAATATCAATCATCCAAGAATAAACGAACACCCAAACAGCGCACTGCCTTGCTCAATCCCTCGCTCAGGCTGAGGGGTCTCGCTCAGGCGAGACGTGCTCGCTCAAGCGAGCCCCCCTTCGCCTAGGCGAGGGCTCGAAAGGGGAAGCAGGGAGCAACGCGGGATCTCGCTTAGGTGAGACCCCTCTCGCTTAGGCGAGATGCTCGCTCGCTCAAAATAAGGAGCGGGTCGCCTGGGCGACCACTCGCATAAACTGGTCTAGGCGAGCCCCTGTTTGTCTCGCCTAGGCGAGCCTGGCCCGCCTGAGCGAGATTAACACGTCTCGCCACTGTTTCACCTGCAGCAGCCATGTTCTCCACCCAAACAATTCATGCAATATACTCTCACGCATCAAAACGAAATATCACACCATAAAATCAACAACCAACTCATACACGGTTTAGAAGAATGACTCGAAACTAAAAACCCTAACTTCCCGTACTTGGAAAAAGGCTACCAGAACTTCGACACGGGACCTCGGAGCACAGCAGCTTTGAAAGACGGACCGGGAACTGGCGGAACAACAGAACAGTAGGAAGAATAGGGTCATCAACTAACATTAAACAGTGGAATACGAAAAGGGAAGTAAGTAGGTTTTAGGGTCACTTACATTGTGCAGAAAGTAGAACGTGAGCTTTGAGCGGACCAGATCGAGACGACAAGGCTAACCCTAGCAGAGCTCTAGTGCGGAAGGGGGAAGGTGACGGCTATTGAGTTTCTGCAAGAGTGAGTAGTGTGAGTTAGGGCAATCCTGAAACAAGTTTTATCAGTTGGGCCCACTATAGCCCCTTGCACAAGGAGCAGCCCGTTTACTCTAGGGCAGAAAATAGTGAGCCAAAATTAATGGACCTTACATGGACTAACAAAATTATTTGTATATTATATTTGAAATTTTGTTAAAGTTATCTTTTATTTAATATTATTTCTTATATTTACTACATTATATCAAGTCAAAGTTGTTGGCAACTACTCTGTTTATTCTCACTAACTTATTAGTATAAATAGGAAAATGACATAAATTGTAGAAAAGAAAGGAAAAATAGTAATGGTGTAGCAGGAGGAGGCATTATCCCTAACAAACAATGCACAAAATCCGCACTCTGTCGTGCTTTTTGAAATCCTACCACAACGTTAACCTTTGTTCCTATTTCTCCTTATTTTTATATATATTTAATTCAAATGAAACATCCCCACCGAAAGTACCCAAATCATTTTCCATTCCTCTGTTCTTACTACACATTAATGTATAACTACATGGAATTAGAAAGAGGATAGACTTTTTTTCACACTTGTATTATGTGTTACATTTTTATCGTTTTCCCCTCATTGCATATTCATCCGAGCGGTTTAAGAAAAAAAAAACACCAGCATGATTTACGAGGTATTTTTGTGCCTCAATTTGTCTGTGTGTGGCATCTTGCTGGAAATCACAAACACATTCATGTTTGATGAAATATATGCCTAGAGTGATAGAGTTTTAGAAAAGCTTGGTTTATGTGACTGAAAGATGAAAAGACTGCAATGTCATTTTGCACCATGGACTACAAAACATAGAACTCTTTCCATACTCCAAGTTCTATTTCAAGTTGCAACACCTACTATTAGCGTAAGGAAAAAAAGTTATAATTGTCATCCATCAATTTCATCGGTACAGTGAGTTTTGTGAATGTATTTTATTTAATATTTATTTTCTTTAAGTTGAAATAATGTGTTGTTAATTGTTTCATTTTGTTTTTTAATGTAGTTCATTATGACTGAAAACACCAACCTTCCAACAAACATGTCAGTCTTGTGTCATCAAGACGACCACATTACGAACCACATCTGGTAAGGAAACGAGAGAGCACTCTGGTCAAGACGACTTTCAATTTTGATTTTGAAACATACTGATCAGGTTGATCCTAGGGTCAGAATTTTAATTGATCAAGCTAGTTTTGGCCATGTTTTGAAGGTTGATAATATGAAGATTAACCACCTCATGGTAACAACACTTTGTGAAAGGTGGAGGATTGAAACTCACACCTTCCACATGTCACTTGCCGAAATAACTATCACCTTGGAGGATGTTTCACTCCAATTGGGGGTGCCTATAGATGGCGAACCTATCACCGGATCTAGTTCTAGGAACCTGATGGAACTCTACCAAGAATTATTGGGGGACATCCCACCCGAAAATATGTTCACAGGTAACCGCATAAAGTTGTTGTGGCTAAATACCAGATTCCGGGAATTACCAACTAATGTCAACCTATGAACAATTGCACAGTATGCACATGCTCACATCCTCATCCTAATTGGCAGTATATTGATGCCAGATACATCATATAGTCTCGTGCATTTTATGTATTTGCCACTGTTAAGAGACTTGACTAATATTTCAAACTTCAGTTGGGGATCAACAATGTTGGCTTCTTTATACCGTGCATTGGATCACGGTACTAAGTTCCAACAAGACAAGATGACGGGATGCATGTTACTACTGTAGTGTTGGGCGTGGGAGAGATTCACATGTATCTCTCAAAAAATAGAACTAGTCATGGATGACGAGATTGAGGCTGGTCTTGCATTCCCTCTAAGCGTAAGGTGGTGTTGACCAACGCGTTTCAGCTTCCATGACCAAACAATTGTGGTTGAGTTTCAAAAAAAAATTGATAAAATTCAACCAAAACAGGTCCATTATCACAATTTCTCCACTACATTTTTGTACATCTTAGCTTTGTTTTTCCTGTTGTTTAATATTTAGCTTAATTGTTGTAGTTTTTATGGACATTATATCGACAACCACTGGTGAGTCGCTAATCACCATAAATGTTTCTCCCACAAGTTGGGCATTTGTTCCTCTGATATGTTTTGCGACTGTGGAATTTCACCAAGTGACCGGGTCGTCAGACAATTTGGTTGGCGACAAAGCATCCCAACCGACCCGATTAACCTAGATAAGGTTCACAAAATTGATCTCCGAGGAAAGGTGGATATTAATTAGAGACAATATCATCATCGATATATAATACTGTGGAATAATCATCACAATTCCCTTGTTCAAGGCGAACCATTCAACAAGAGTGGTCATCTGCGTGATAATTGTCCGTACATGCAATGGTACATCACTTATACCATTCGTTACATTTCGCTTGTTGCCCAGTTTGTAAGAGCCGCAAAATTTAATTAATTAAATAAATAAATAATTAATAAATGCGGGTAGTGGGAGTCTTTATGACATTAAATGTTAATTATTGTGATGTAGAAAAGTACTAACTCATATGGTTGAGAGTACTTGGTTATGTTGAGAGGACTTGGGTTTGAGTCCTGTGTATGCCCAATTGTGTTTTATTTTAATTGTGCATATTTTTAATAATATAATTAATCGTGTTGAGTGATAATAAAATCCTAGATTTGTAGGAATTATCATGAAACATGAATTGGTTGAATTGGTTGTGTATTGACTTGACATTGGCATGGTTGTGGGTTCGAATCTTGGTAGACATAAAGTAAACTTTCTTTTTGCCAAAATTCTTTTTGGCATAGATGAGAAAGGTAAAAAGCCCTAGTCGTCAGAAGGGGCAACCCAGGGGGTTGGAAAACCACCATGGAACAACCATTGAGTGACAATTAAAACCTAATTTTAATGGCCTTTTCGTTTTCTCGCCATTAACCACAATTAAGGTTTACTTAATCGACCAATTATGGGTGAGAGAGGCTAGTTTTGAGTCTGCCATTAGTGTGCACTATGAGGAGAGAAAACTATGCATAGAAACTTTGTGAGTGAGAAGAAGAGCATAATTGTGGAAGAGCAAATGAGACTAGTGTGGATGAAGGGAGAACTCAAGGTTTTATAAAGTTGAGCAAGGAATCCAGGTTAGGGGATTTGAACCCATAATTTTGTTATGTTATTATGAGATTGCATGGTGTATGATATAAAATTACATGTTTCCCCTCGAATCAACTCGTAATTCTGGGTTTCTGAAACTTTTCCTGAAACCGCCTAGCGGGCCTTCAAAGTCGCCAGGCGACTCATGTGCTTTTCAGCGTAATTCTAGGTTTTTCCCCAGAAACCGTCTGGTGGCAAGAACAAGCCACCAGGCGACACAACTCTCCTCACCTAGTTTCTAGGTTTTTATGTGATCTGTTTGGCGGTAGAGAACACCCGTCAAACGACGCGAGCAGTTTTGGCTCGACTTTGATTTTCTGCGTATTCTAGGTTATTTTGGTTGGGAAAACAAGGATTTGTGCATGATAATGAGTTGAGGATAATGAATAATCGTAGAATTTTGCTGTGAATTGACTTAATTGAATGAATTAGCGATTAAATGAGTATTAAGGTTGTGTTAAATTGGGGAAAATATGTGGGAGGATTTGAATTCTTAGGAATCGAGATTTTAATTTATGTATTAGTACAATCTGATGGGAAATTGAGTCTAATTGGAGTGTTATAATCAGGGAAGTATGACTGACATGCGAAATTGGATGAAATTTGGTGAAATAAAGTAGAAATTGGTTAGATTTGCGAGCAGGTGCTAAAAATTCTGGAAAGGTTTCCGGGAGGGGATGCACCGCCTGGTGGTACCTAGTTTACTGTCAGGCGCTATCACAAAGGTGAGTACAATTCATGGTTTTGCAACACGAGGGAGGCGAGATCAAAGTATTGTTGGTGGTTAGTTGATTTAAAGTAGAGGGGATGAGATAATGGGTAAATTATGTATTAGCTTTGTGATAATATATGAATGGTGAGAGGTATTGGTGTTAATCCAAAATTGGTATAAATAATTAAGAAGTAAATGGACTGAGTAAGTGTTGGTGGCAGTTAGATTTAGAGAAGTATCAGTAGGGTGGAGGTGTTAGTGCTTAACTCAACATTATGAATATTAAGTTGTTATTTGGGGTTATGCCATGGCTGGAATTTGATATCCTAAAGAAGTTATAGTTAGGAGGGGAAAAGGACAATTTGAGTTCTATTAGCATTATGAATATGGTTCTTAAGTGAATAGAGTGCTTTTGACTTAGTATTTATGAGCACATGGGGTAAGCACAAAGGAAAAAGAGAAGCTAGTTTGAATTGGAATAAGGAAGTAGAGGTTCGAGATGCATGCAAGGGAAGAAACATATCATCGTATAGGGTGTGTGAATTAGGAGAGATATAAATTTTTATAAATAAAAGGATTTAGCAATCTGGATGCCTAATATTGCAGGAGTGAGGTGTTGGAAACTGGTTAAAAGTGTATAAAACCAGTAAAATTTGTACAATATCAGAGAGCCACGGGACGCATGGCGCCTGGCGGTAATGGTTGTCCCATCAGACGATACCTGTAAGGTAGGGCATCAGAGGCGTTTGGTGCTTGCGGCACGAGGCCCCCGCTAGGCGGTCTGGAATGGAATTTCGTCTGGCGGCTTTGGAGTAGCGCTAGGTGAAAATACAGAGTTAGGACTGTTGTTTGCTTTTGATGTGCGTGGTCTATAAGGCTTTGGTGATACCTCAAAGGTCGGGTTGTTGGAGTGTTCCTTGAGTTGTTGCTTGGAACATATCTAGGGATGTCAAAAAAATCTGTATCAGTGGGTATCCGCAGATAAAACCCGTAACAGGTAGGAAATGAATATTAAAAATGGATACCCGCTACCCGCGGGTATGGGTATTTTTTATACTCACATGTTAACGGTGCGGGTACAAGTATCATAGTATTCGTACCCGTGGATATCCGTACCCGCTAAACTTTAATTCACAAAAATACCTTTATATATATATATATACATATATATGTATATATGTATATGCATATGCATATATATGTATACATATACATATACATATATACATATATATGTATACATATATATATATATATATATATGTATACATATATATGTATACATATATATATATATATATATATATATATATATATATATATATATATATATATATATATATATATATATATATATATATATATATATATATATATATATATATGTATATATGTATATGTATATGTATATATATATATATATGTATACATATATACATATACATATATATATATGTATATATGTATACATATATGTATATATGTATACATATATGTATACATATATACATATATGTATACATATATATGTATATATATATATATATATGTATATATATATATATAAACATTTTGACCTAAGTTTTTTTAAGTTGCACATCTTGTCTTTTGTCTTTATTCTTCCAACTTCAAGTATTGGTACATTGTCTTTTTCTAGGTACACCCCTTGCTCGACATTCTTCTCTTTCCTTTCTTTGAAATTGGGCATATACATCAAACCCTATATAGATAATGACATCCATGGTATGCTTGTTGTCAAATGATGGAATCAAAATAAGAATACTTGGCACGTGGCAGTTGAGGTTTATTTTGTTTATTTTCAAGGAATCAATCGGAGAAAGTGGGCTTGTTGATCAAAACACTAATTAAAGAATTTCCATTGGGTTGAACGTTATTTTATATTTATTTTTATAATTATATGGACTTGTATGAACTTGAGTTTATTTGAACTTTATGTAAAATTTATTACAGTAATGTATTTTATTTTATTTTATTTGAATTTATGATTAATTATTTATTTTTTAAATAATTTTGTAAATACCCGCGGGTACCTGTGGATACCCGCAAATATGAAAGAAATAGGCAGGTACCCACATAACGGATACCCTATGGATATGGGTACGGGTACGGGGCGAATATTTATCCAGCAGGTAGGGTACGGGGGAGCTACTACCCGTACCCGTACCCTACCCGCCCCGTTGACATCCCTAAACGTATCCCTTGAATGTTGGCTTGGGATAGGGGTTAAACACGTGGCATTCCTTGAGTTATGGCTCAGAATGACATCTCTTGAGTTGTGGCACGGGATGGCGAATGAACACGAGGAACTTTTGAGTTATGGCTCGGGTTGGCGAGTGTTGCCAGTATGAATGTGCAAGTTGTGGCTCATACAGATGGGTCCAGATAGATTGCCCTCCTCAGTATTTAGCTTATGAGTTTGGTAGTCTTGGGACGTTACGAATTATGTTTGTATTGGGAACTCCACCTGGCGTTACGGAGTGTGGTCCGTAGCAAGTTTCCCGCATGTGTTCTACAAGTTGTGGCTTATAGGTGTGGCAGCAAGACATCTTGAGGCATTCATCTAAACACGTAGAGCATGGATGGCATGGTGGTGGCCATGTTGTGTGGAATCAAAGGATAGTGTTCCTTTGATGTGGTTGTGTTGATATATTTGATTTATATATATATATATATATATATATATATATATATATATATATGTGTGTGTGTGTGTGTGTGTGTGTGTGTGTGTATATAGTGTTAGCTCACCATATCTGTTTGTGTTTGGCGATGATGTGTACGCGGTACACAGGAGCAGATGATGTTGCAGGTGGATCTAGTGAGGCATAGAGCCGGAACGTTGGGCTATCTTGGGAATTTTCTATAGTTTTATTGCTTTATAGTTTTGAAGAATTGTAATAACAGATGTTATCAAACTTTGATTTTTGTATATGCGACTTTTTATATCTAGGCGGATTTTGAATAATTGGTAAACAAATAAATGTTTAAATTTTCCCGCGGTTTTGGGAAAAGACAGTATAATATATGATGTTTAATTATTATTCTTATTTTATTTTATTTAAATTCGTAATATCCGTCCGGGATGTTACATAGTCATCCGATGATGAAGTGAGAATTTTATATTTTTGTCTTTCATAATTTATAATTTATATTATTGAATTTTAAACATGTCAATTAATTATTGTTCTTGTGATAGTATGACATGCCTGAACCATATCATGATTCGCCTTCCCATCACCAACAACATATGGATACGCCCTTTCTAGCCTCATTCACTCATAAAATCCAACTCCTGGTTATGGAAACTGGGACCACAGAATGCAACCTCCAGCATCGTCTCATCGTCAATGCAGGTTCCCACTTCGTATTGTTTTTCCCACCGCCGTCTACCTTTGGAGCGAGTCCATCCCATTTCTATGGTGGTTCCTCTGGCCCACAATTTTCCAGCTATGGTGGTGCTCCATTTCAGATTTTTGGGACATCAACAATGACTCCATCATCGGCATATCGGAGGCCTTCATCTTCACAACAAGATTATCGACTGGAAATTCCATTTCATGCCTCTCATGAAGGTTCTCAATCTGTCGAAATGGAAGAAACTGACGACGAACGTAAGTCACCCCCTCCTCCCCCACAACCCGAAAGATGACCTTGACGATCCACACGGAGGCCAACATGTGGCATAGGCGACCATCGTTGATGAATGTAATTGTATAATAAAATTATGTAATTGTAGGGCCTTCGTGTACTTTGACTTAATGTTATTTTAATTTTCCCAATTCATATCTACGTTGACAATGCAATAAATATTTTTTTTCTTATCACTCAATAATTCATCCATGATACTTATAAATAACAACCCCATGCACTCTATTAGTTGCACAAATTCAACTCTCAAATATTTAATTGATCTCATTCCATCTCCTTTGCCCTTACTTCTTCATTCAAAAATCCATACATGAATATTTTCTCCATTTAAATGTTTGGCATCATTGAATCTCAACATTTCACAAATTCTTACATTGCGGCCTTATTTGCAAACGACGAAATGAAACTTTATAGGATGGGTGAAGTTCATATGTGAGAGTCCTAAAATATTTCACATTCCATACAAAAAGCTTGTGCAACCAGTTCATGCCAAACACATGCATAAACAACCTCTACTTCAGATGACCCACCATCACTTTTGAAGGACATATTATGTATGAGGCATTTGAATTGAAGACGGATGAAGATGTTTTTCAAATGTTGCAATGTAAGTCTTCTTTCCTTTTAAACATAATGATTGAGTTGTATGTGACGTTTACAAAATCAAATGAAGAAATTCTTTCTCTTTTAACTCCAAAAATGACATCCTCGTCCTCAAACTCCGTCCCAACTTCACCAACAATTATTTATTATGTGGACCTTTGAGGGGTGTAAGTATCACAAAGAGTCCATATGGTTTTAGTCTTGAGTTTAATTCGGATGCGCAAAAAACCTTCTCGATTAGACATGATTGTACCTACAATCAATTACTACAAACCATAACAGAATTAGTGTAGTGTGGTGACCGCAAAATTGTCAAAGAAATTTCTATCATCACCCTACAACAAAGTGGAACAACCGACTAGTGCATGATACCACGGAAATCAAATGTGACTTTGACGTATCACAAATGATGAGTCGTTGGAATCACGTTCAAAGTCTAGATCGATCCGTGAAACCCTATATTTCTTCCTATGTTGAGCTTTTCATCCAAAGTAGAGATATGAGACCATCAACACCTATCGATGAATATGAAGATATCAATTCTGAATGGTATGTGGATGAGCGCGAGAATACAAAATATAGATGGTTGCCCTAATTGATTTTGTTTATTTTTTTTTGCTTGTGATGTCAACAAATGTGGAAGTTCTTAATAATTTTATCTTTATTTAATTAGTGGAATGACTTCAAATAATTTAGTGCTCTAACACTCGCCACTCTGACTAATGAATTCAAACTGACCCTCAATGGACTTGATTAAGGGACCCTTTCAATGGAGTAAAAATCATTGGAAAAACAAAATTTAATAATGTAATCGATTACGAGGTACTAGTAATCGATTAACAGTAGGTTTATGATGCAAAAATCATTTTTTAATCGATTATGTCCATACGGTAATCAATTAATACTTAATTTTATTTTTTTTAAAATACCTTACAATAATCAATTACTTGTGATTGTAATCGATTAAAATGAGTTTTTCCTAAAAATAACACACCTGTAATCGATTACACAAACCCTATAATCGAGGTCGTCTTCCCCTATAAATAAAGCAATTTCTCTCTCCGTCGCTGCCAGCCACTCAAAAACCCTCTCGCACTCCACTTTCTACACTATTTTTTCACCATTTTTGCTTCGTTACTTAACCAAATCATGTCCCGTTCATTGCAATTTTTCTTATTTTCAATTCTCCACAAAACTCACTGATTAAAATCGTGAAAAAAACCCCAAAAATAGTTGAATCATCAAGAAAATGCAAGACTCAAACTAGTGTCCACCACCATCGTGATGCCACCGCCAACCAAGCTGATGAAATTATCCCCTCGTCGCGACCCCAAAGACTCTTCTCTTTTGTAGCTCAATATGTAAGGTATTCTTTCAAATTTTGTAACAGACATATTATTGAACCAAGATACCCTGTTGAATTTATTGTGTAGAAAAGCTTTGAGTTCTATGATATAATGGATAAATTGGGATTATTACCTTTTTTGTCTAATCATCAATGTTATAATCTGGAATTAGTTAGAGTCTTTTATTCCAACTTGCAAATTACTACTAAAGGGGTTATCATTATTGAAGTTAAGAATATACCGATTAGAATGGATATAAATATGTTTTATCGTATAACTAAGTTGGGGACTCAAGGTGTGTGTTATGAGGGAAACATGGTAGAGGAATGGAGAGATGACTATTTTAGTCGATGCCAAATCAATGAATTGTTGTGAAAATGTCAACATTGGAGAAGAATACTTGCAGGGCAAATGAAAGTAGAAACACGTATTTTGCACTACATCATATGTCGCTTCCTGCTGCCCTGAACAACAACCTTGCCCAAGCTACAGAATAAGACATTATATTAATGTGGGCAATGCTGACTGGAAGGGAGGTTAACTGGGGTCATTTGGTTAGATATCATATGAAAAATGTAACACCCCAATTTTGGGATGTCATAGGACGTTAGAAAACTTTCTCATTTGGCGAAAAAGGATTATCATTGGAAATGTACTAATAAAAAAAACTTATAATTTAATTTAAATTACGTAGTTCAAAGTGTTAGCTTGTCAAAAAAAATCCAAATAACAATTTCGAATAAAAGAAAATTACATAGCTTTTAGTATCTAATTTAAAATAACTAAATAAATTATAAAAACTCCTGAATCCACCCCAGCCTCTCGTCAATCTACTCCATGCCAAGATTATCTACAATATGATCTGCTTCCGTATAATACACACGTTATATGATCATCGCACATACAACAAACACATAAACAAACAAATAGCAGTAAGCTAACCTTAAACAATGATATTCATAAAAGAAATTCATAAATAAAACATGTCCAATAATACTCAACGTCACATTCAAGTAACACAGAAACATTATGAACACAATCCATTCTTGGTTTGAACACACAAACCCTAAATCCAAACAATCATACTAAACCAAACATAGCATCACATTCATCTAAAATCTTCATTAAATTCCACCAAGAGCTTTCAAGCAAGGCAAAACACTCCCAACATGCAACACATGAGAATTACATATTGCCAACAAAGTACTCACCACCACATCATGCATGAGAAACAAAGTTCCATAACATAAACCCATTAACTTATCCAATAATACATTCATACAATGACTCCAACGAGTAACATTCATTCAAACACAGTATAACATTACACTCAAGTAATTATCCTCAAACCACCATTTAAACTCCATATCATGCAACCCATGAAAACCAAGAAATACCACCAATCACTTAAACCATTTATTCACATCACTCTCTCTCACAAAACAACATAACCTCATATATTAATGTGATCCATAATAAGTTATAAGATTAATCCCTTGTGATTGTATTTAAAATGCAAGAAACAAAAAGCTGCAACATATCCCTTACCTGCACATGCATTTACGTGATGAAGGAAAAGGAAAACAAAATAAAGGAAGTATGCATGATTAAGAGCCATACGTGAAGGTGAATAAGAAGGAGAACCAAACTTTGCACGTGGACCCCACCCAAAATTTATGGTTACATAACTTTTATCTCAACTAAACACCACCTCCCACCAATGCAAAAAAAAAACGTGTACGTACTGCATTTGGATAAAATAAAAGGTCAAAAACTAAGGAAAGAGAAGATGACTTTATGTGTGGGCCCATGCCTTCTTCCAACATGCATATGAAAGCACTCTTATTTATGTGAAAGAGCTAAGAAAAAGGAAGAAAGAGAAAAGTTATTCCTAGGCTTGCTGCGGTGTAACAATTGTGAAAAACTTTTCATCCCATTAAAACAAGACAAAACACTAAATAATACTAAACACAAGACAAAGCATTTACGTGAAAAAAATAGAGAAGGGAGAAAGAGAAAAGCAATATGGGTGCAAATGAAGAAAGACATCCACCATGAATAAAAAGAAAGAGAACTTTATTTTCATGCGGACCCCACCCATGCATTAACCAACATGCTAGTCTTGAGAAAACTAGAAAGAAAACTAATACCCCTGCAAAGAGAACGTGCAATGCTTCACGTCACAATTTCAAATTGTCAGATAAATGCATGGCTACATAACAGAAACAGAAAAGCAATGTTAAACAATACATTTAGGGTGGACACTTAGTGTGGCAGCAAAGAAAACAAAAACTACGGACACATGACTTTCACTACCCCTGCACCACACACCAACTCAAATGTGCCTCCCATCAAAAACAGAGTTAATCGATAGATTTTACTAAACAAATTTTGTTATGGTATAATCAACCGATTGAAACAGGAAAATAGTCGATTAAAATACTGGACAAAATGTAGAAATGCAAATTCGAGTTTTCAACCAGTAACAATGCACAAGATTGATCAAGACAGGTTCCAAATGATTATGTAAACATGCTCAATGTTGAAGTTGGTATGAAAACATGCAAGAACATGAAAAAGATGATTAAAGCACAAGTTCTTTAAACTTTAAAATGAAAATGCAAGAGAGAAAGGTTAGAGAAGAGAGGACACCACACGATTTTTATACTGGTTCACTCAAACCTGAGCTACATCTAGTTTGTCAAGACAACCTGAGCTTGACTTTGCACTATTTCAAAAGATTTACAAAGTATCTACCCTTACACTTCCAAAATATGCAAAAACACCACAAAAGACTCTTGAATCACACAAGAATCACCCCAGCACAGCAAGAACCCTCTTGCAGGCCTGAAAAACCACCAGGCACATACACAAAGCTTGAGAAAGATCAAACCTTAGTGGTAGCACAACCCAGCCTACCACAAACCAATTTCTCCAAGCTTCAAACCAAGCCAAAAGCTCCAAGAATTGATCCAAGATCAATCTTCAACTGCTGCAAATTGTATGATCACGAAGGAGAGAGTTTCCACAAGTTTTCAGAATAAAATCGCGTTCTAAAATGATCAACAGACCTCTCTTTCAAAAAATACAGCTTATATAGTCAAACTATTACGAAATTCAACAGGTTGATTTTCAAATCAATCGGTTGATTTCACTTGACTTAAGTGAAATCAGTCGATTAAAAAATAAATAAACTGATTGAATTTTTTGCAGTTAAAGACTACTGTAGCCAACCTTTTAAGATGTTGAAAAACCATTCAACAGACTAAAAGAGATATTTTAACCTGTTGAAAAACCATTCAACAGATTAAAAGACACACCTAAGACCAAATACATCTAATTAATGCTACATGGTCTACAAAATGAATTACAAACTCCAAATGCACTTTCTTAATGATGTAACTACATGGAGAGCATACATTCTAGCCTTGATCAACATGGATATCATCAAATCTCCTTTTATTCATCAATGTAGGCTTCATTACAATGGTAATGGCTTCAAGATAGTTCAAAAGAGCTTCATTCAATCTTCATCAAATCTTCAAGAAGCAAACCACATTGGCTTCTCATGTCAACAATCTCCCCCTGATTTGATGAAGCCAACCTCTATCTTCTTCCATCTATCTTTTATTATAAAATGCTTCCATTTGTTGGATACCATTAAATTGATGAAGTGACATCTTAGCTTGAACCTTGTGAACCTGAAAAACATTTATAGTAGCAATACACACAAGCTAACAAGTATACAAATATGATCATGCTCCCCCTATCAATAATATGGGTTCAATTTCAGATTTGAAATTCCAATTTTAATGCTTATACTTAGTTCAATGTGATCAATTATCCATTTTCCAATTTTTCTCCCCCTTTGGATTCATCAAACAGAACAAATGCATAAAGATAACAAGCATTGCATATCATTTCATTAATATTGGAAGAAAATACAGCCAATAGAAACTAAAAAAGAGAACAAATGCATAAAGTTGGTATAATCAACCGACTAAAAATAAAAACAACCAACTGAAATAGACAGAACTCAAACTGAAAAATCACAAACACAAGGATGCAATGCATGATCCTAAACAACCACCACACTCAGTCATTCTTACGATCATTTCTGGTCTAGAATGAGTTCAGCATATCATGGATATCATGAATTTGGTCATCCAATGCATTGAACCTGTCATTGTAATAGTTGTGATGTGCATGTTGGGACACATTCAGTTCATGCAGCTGGTTCATCACCATCCTATCAAAATGTGAGTACACAGGGCCTCTATCCTTTGGGAGTTTGTAAGGAATCAAGTCCATGGGTCCAACAGTTGGTTATTCCTTTTGATTTGCACCACTTGGGCTAACTTCATGGTCATGTGCACTACCAACTACAGCTTCAACACTTGTCCATCCATTTCCCACCTTGAGAATGCCCATTTTGTGCTGATTTTTGTTGGAGGTATGGTTCAACAGTCCAATTGACTCTTCTAGCTCATCCTCTACATCAATTCCAAAGTATTCAATGAATTTAGACACCAAAACCACAGCCTAAAATCCATGAGCCTCTTGGCCATGAGCATGTGATCACGAAATACATAGATCCAATTCACTTGGATGTTGTTTAGAATGTAGTACATGAGTATCAAATCTCCCTCATTCAATGGTTGCTACCATGTGGAACAAGGATTTCTGTGACAATCATACCAAACAACCTTTGATCCACCTTGAGACCACCAACATGGAAGTGCCTGATTTCAGCAGTAGGATTCCTCAAGCATTGACCATAGTATTGCATCTTGTTGAATTTTGGAACAGCCCAGTTTCACCTTTCCTCACTTGCACACCTCTCGATTTGAGTCCAACCACATCTTTCCAAGCTCTCTTGTTGATCTCCATTTGAACACCCTTGATGCTAGACAACAGGACATCATTTTTGAACTCCAACTTGGTGAAAAACATATTCACCAAGTCTGGATAGATTTTCCCTGAAAGTTCAAGGAATGTTTTCAACTTTTGATGCTTTAGTTGTTGGAATAGACTCTCAAAGCCTTCAGCCCTTAGCCATGAGAACCTCGGCACCTTAGGAATGTTGATCTACTTCATATTCATCTCAATGAGGGACACTTGAATGTTGTCCTCATGATCCTCAAACCATGCTTTAATTCTTCCATGGCTTTCATGATTTGGAGACCTTCTGGGTAGGAGGAGTGGAGTGCTCATCATGAGATTGGATAGCCCTTTGGGAACGACGAGGCATGATGAGTGTTGGTTTGGCTGTTTCTAAGAGATGTATGATGCAAATGCAGCAATACAAGTGCGGTATTTATAATTGAACAAGCTGATTTTCAGAATAGTTGATTAAATAGTGCAGATTTTTCTAATTAATTCGTTTTAGGTTACCCAAACCAGTTTAATGCAGTCCAAAATAGTATCTCATGCATTCATGATGTTTTCAATGTGTTTTTATGAGTTAATCAATCAGTTCAGATCATGTGAGTTGCATGCACATTGGAATTGTACACTAAAATGCTTTTTGGTCAAACAAATTAGTAAAAGCAACACATGGCTGATGAAATGGGATTTTAAGAGCAGATAGTACCTAACAAAAAGATGTTTTCTTTGACTGGGTCATCTTAACAATTGAATTCGTGAGTAAATGCACAATTTAAGTAAAATCAACACGTTGAAAAACAGAATCAGTCAATTAAAACAACATTAGAGCATCAAAGATTAAAAACAAAATCTGGTTAAGTGAAATCAGCTGACTGATTTTGAAAATCAATCGATTGAAAATCGTAAAATTGAACATTATTTTTTCATATTCAGTTTTAATGAAATCAACATACTGAATTGTGAAAACAGTAGATTAAAAATCATAGCAGATCCATTTTTCAGCATCCAGTGGCAGTTTAAGTGAAATAAACATGTTGAAATACAAAATCAACAGGTTGACAGATCATGTTTTTGCAAACAGATGCAAATTTGAGTGAAATTAACACGTTGAAATGCAAAATCAACAGGTTGAATATGACAGTTTTCAACTTTTGCATGCAACACCAAATTTTATGAAACCAATGCATGAGTACATAAGATTAACATGCTACAAACACATTAGACCACATTCTTGATGTCTAATATGCCTAGTTCAGTTCTTAGCTTGTTAAACCTATCTCTAGCTAATGGTTTTGTAAACAAATCCGCCAATTCATTTTCAGTTTTAACAAATTTGATTTCACAATCTCCCTTTTGAACATGATCACGAATGAAATGATGTCTAATCTCTATATGCTTGGTTTTAGAATGTTGTATTGGATTCTTGGTTAAGTTGATTGCACTAGTATTATCACAATACAAAGGTACCTTGCTTAGCCTTACACCATAGTCCAAAAGTTGATGTTTCAACCATATGATTTGTGCACAGCCATGTCCAGTAGCAATATATTCAGCTTCAGCTATGGAAAGTGCCACACAAGCTTTCTTTTTGTTATTCCATGAGATTAGACTTGATCCAAGCAAATGACAAGTACCACTTGTGCTTTTCCTATCCAATTTACACCCTGCATAGTTCGAATCTGAAAAGCCACTAAGATTTATGTTAGAATCACATGGATACCATAAACCAATATAAACCAACATTAGTTGTTCCTTTGAGGTACTTTAGAATCCTTTTTGTAGCCTTAAAGTGTGATTCCTTTGGATTTGCTTGAAACTAGCACATAAGTATACTCCAAATTGAATATCTGGCCTACTTGTTGTAAGATAGAGCAAAGACCCAATCAGCCCTCTATATTTGGTTGAATCCACTGATTGGCCAGCCTCATCTGCATCCATAAGATAATTTGTTGCAATTGGAGTGGCAGCTTCCTTGCAATCCTCCATTTTGAACTTTTTCAACAAGTCAAAACAGTATTTTGATCGGTTTAAAAATGTTCCATGCTTGATTTGCTTGACTTGCAACCCTAGAAAGTAGGTAAGCTCACCCATCATGGACATCTCAAATTCACCCTGCATGGCTGCAACAAACTCTTCACATAATGTGTTATTATTTGAACCAAAGATGATATCATTAACATACACTTTAACAAGTATAACATCATTATCATGTTTTCTAATGAAGAGTGTTTTATCCACTGCACGTCTAGCATAGCCTTTTGATAAGAGAAAATAGCTTAGTCTTTCATACCATTGTCTTGGTGCTTGTTTCAAACCATAAATAAGCCCTTTTTCAATTTGAAAACATGGTTAGCATAGAGATGATCCTCAAATCAAGGAGGTTGTGATACATAAACTTCTTCATTTAGGAAACCATTCAAGAATGCACTTTTCACATTCATTTGATGCAATTTAAAGTTACACATGCAAGCATATGCTAAGAGTAATCTCACAACTTCTAGCCTAGCTACAGGTGCATAAGTTTCATCAAAATCAATGCCTTCTTCTTGATTATAACCTGTAGCAACTAGTCTAGCTTTGTTTCTTACTATATTACCATCTTCATCCATTTTGTTTCTAAAAACCCATTTGGTTCCAATTATTATCATATCATCAGTTTTAGGCACTAGAAGATTTCTTATGAATTGATTGAGTTCATCTTGCATAGCCACAATCCAATTACTATCATTCAAAGCATCATTCACATTCTTAGGTTCAATTTGAGATACAAAAGCAACATGTTCACAAAATACAATCCTACGTCTAGTAGATACTCCTTGTTTGATATCACCTATGATGTTGTCCTTTGATAAACCTCTAGGCTGGATCCAATCCTTGGGCAAGTTGTTGTCTGCAGCTTTTTCAGTCGATTGTTTTTCCTTTTTAGTCGATTGATTTCCTACAGCAGTGAGCTTTTTTGCAGCAGAAATCTGCTCCTGTAGTAGATCTTCCTCATCTGCATTCTTTGACAATTGATCTTGCAACTTTGGGTTAGTTTCATCAAATACAACATGTATAGACTCTTCAACAGTCATCAATCTCTTATTATAGACTCTATATGCATGACTTTGTGTAGCATAGCCTAGAAAAACACCTTTCATCTACTTTTGAATCAAATTTGCCAAGACTTTCGTTGCCTTTATTTAAGATCAAGCTCTTACATCCAAATACTTTTAGGTGACTTAAAACAAGCCTCCTCCCTTTGAAAAGCTCATGGGGGGTTTTCTTCAAAATTGGCCTAATCAACACTCTATTTAAAACATAGCAAGTAGTGTTGACTGCATCAGCCCAAAAATACTTAGGTAATGAGTTTTCATTCAACATAGTTCTAGCTAGTTCCTCAAGTGACTTGTTTTTCCTTTCATCAACACCATTTTGTTGTGGGGTTCTTGGTGCAGAAAAATTATGGTTAATATCATGCTTTTCACAAAAGTGTTCAAACTTTTCATTTTGGAATTCCCCACCATGGTCACTTCGAATAGACACTATCTTGGAATTCTTTTCATTTTCAAGCATCTTGGCAAGTCTTTTAAAGGCATGAAAAGTGTCATTTTTGGTAGCTAAAAACAAAGTCCATGTGTACCTAGAGAAATCATCAACAATGACTAATGCATAAAGATTGCCACCAAGGCTCATGGTTCCAGATGGACCAAATAGATCCATGTGAAGCATCTCTAAAGGTCTTTCAGTTGAAACAACATTTTTGGATTTAAAAGAGACCTTAGTCTGTTTTCCTTTTTGACATGCTTAACACACTATATCCTTCTCAAACTTGAGTTTTGGTAGTCCTTCAACCAGCTATTTTCTATTCAGCCGATTGAAATGCTGCATGTGTATGTGACAAAGTCTTCTATGCCATAACCAAGTATCATCCTCTTTTGTAAGAAAACAATGGATGCCAAATGATGCATGATGCAGGTCAAGTAGATATATATATGATTGACTCTTTTGCCTATCAAAACAATACTACCATGTGCATCATATATCAAACAACTATTTGGTTCAAACATGACTTTAAAGCCTTTATCACATAGTTAACTTATACTTATTGTACTACACCTAGGCGGACTAGTAACTAAGTCCGCCTACACAAGACCCAGCAGACATAACTAAGTCAGTAAACGGACAATCGAAAGCACATAGCGGCCTAGGCCACTTACTTCAGAAATTAGGACGACATTTGTTGATCACTCTAGACTTAAGATACTACAGACAAGGCCCCTAGCACCAACAAGCATTAACTAAAGGCCTGGGTTAGGCCCATACCCACTTAGGGCCCACCTGCAGCTCAAACAAGGGCATAACCCATGACATGGCCAGACATAATTAATAAACTATAAATATGCATGGACACTAGTAATTAAAGGTACACATTCATTAATCCCTTAATCATAGATATTTAACTTTCTGAGAATTCTTAGCTGACTTGAGCATCGGAGTCTCCTCCGCAGGTAACCCCTCCTCGGTCCAAATCGGTCCAAGCCAGGAGACAAGCAGATAGCATATGCAAGCCAGAAGAAAGCTTACTAGAGAGATTGCGGATTGAGGTAAGGTGATATTCGTGTCTGACATCTCTTATTTGTTCTCTGCAGGAACACTTATCAAATTGTGTTTGAGTCCTTCTACCAGCAGCACATTCTTGATGTTGAAAGAAGATCCATTGCCTATGACTCCATTTCCAAGGATTCTTCCTTTGTTGTTGTCTCCATAGGTTACAAACCCTTCCTCTTTCAATTCTAACTTTGCAAATTTGGTCTTATCTCCTGTCATATGTCTCGAGCAGCCACTATCAAGGTACCACAAATCTTTCTTATCACCTTTTATGACTTGACTTGAGGAGGATGACTCATAACCAGCCATGAGGCACAATTTGGCTTCTTCACTCTCATCTTATGAGGAGCTACTTGTTGTTGAATCATCATTGTCCTCTCATGCAATGTATGCACATTTCTCCTTTGGCTTCTTCTCTTTTTTCCTATCAACACTCTTCTCCTTTTCTTTTTTAGCATTTGGACATTCAATTTTGATATGTCCTTGTTTTCCACAGTTATAACATGTAAAATTAGAAGAGTTTGATTCATTGTGTTCGGAAGTATACCTCTTGGGATTACCTTTCATACCTTTCCTTTTCAGATACTTACCAAACCTCTTGACAAGGAGATTTAAGTTCTCACTTTCACTTGATTCAACCACCTCATCCTCGAGTTCCTCATTCGTCTTGGTGCTAGACTCCAAAGTTATCCTTATCTTTTGCTCACTTGACTCAAGCTCATTAGGCCTTTGCATCTCAATCTCATGCTCCCTAAGCTTTCCAAACAATGCAGCTATAGTCAAAGTGGATAGATCTCTTGTTTCTGAGATAGTCGTGACCTTTGGTTGCCAAGATCTATCAAGACATTTCAGCACCTTGATGTTTAACTCTTCTTTGTCAAATTCCTTACCCAAACCTATGAGATGGTTGACTACGTGAGTGAATCTCTTTTGCACATCCCCTATAGATTCTCCTTGTTTCATCTTGAATAGCTCATACTCTTGAATCAAGGCATGCTTTATTGCTCTCTTAACATCATTGGTTCCTTCATGAGTCACTTCAAGAACCTCCCACATTTCCTTGGCACTCTTGCATTGTGAAACACGAAAAAATTCATCCATGCTGAGAGATGAAGTGAGGATATTCTTTGCACTGCAATCATATTGAGCTCTCATCCTTTCTTCCTCATTCCATTGAGTCCATGGCTTATCAACCTGCACATTTTCAACAATATGCTTTGGAGCATATGGTCCATTTATGATTGCATCACATATCCCTTGATCTATTGATTCAATAAATATTTTCATCTTAATTTTCCAAAACTGGTAATTAATGCCACTAAACATAGGGGGTCTATGAATTGAGGCACCTTCAGCAAAAGGTAACTTGTTTTAAGCCATTTCAAATAGTTCAAAACAGATTTAGGACCTTACTTGAGCAAATTTCAAGTACCTAGCTCTTGATACCAATTGTTAGTTTTGAAATGGTTGAAAAGCCAAGAAGGGGGGGTTGAATTGGCTAGTTAAAAATTTAGGCTATCTTTGCAAGCTAAAAACCATTTTAATTAAATTAAATAGATCACTAGGTTAGGATGCAAACAGTACTGAACTGTACACTTTCAATCGATCAAAAACAGAGTTAATTGATTGATTTTACTAAACAAATTCTGTTTTGGTATAATCAACTGATTGAAACAGAAAAACAGTCGACTGAAATATTGGGAAAAATGCATAAATGCAAATTCGAGTTTTAAACCAGTAACAATGCACAAGATTGATCAAGACAGGTTCCAAATGATTATGTAAACATGCTCAATGTTGCAGATGGTATGAAAACATGCAAGAACATGAAAAAGATGATTAAAGCACAAGTTCTTTAAACTTTAAAATGAAAATGCAAGAGAGAAAGGTTAGAGAAGAGAGGGCACCACGCGATTTTTATACTGGTTCACTCAAACCTGAGCTACATCTAGTTTGTCAAGGCAACCTGAGCTTGACTTTGCACTATTTCAAAAGATTTACAAAGTATCCACCCTTACACTTCCAAAATATGCAAAAACACCACAAAAGACTCTTGAATCACACAAGAATCACACCAGCACAGCAAGAACCCTCTTGCAGGCGTGGAAAACCACCAGGCACACACACAAAGCTTGAGAAAGATCAAACTTTAGTGGTAGCACAACCCAGCCTACCACAAACCACTTTCTCCAAGATTCAAACCAAGCCAAAAGCTCCAAGAATTGATCCAAGATCAATCTTCAACTGCTGCAAATTGTATGATCACGAAGCAGAGAGTTTCCACAAGTTTCCAGAACAAAATCGCGTTCTAAAATGATCAATAGACCTCTCTTTCGAAAAATACAGCTTATATAGTCAAATTGTTACGAAATTCAACAGGTTGATTTTCAAATCAATCGGTTGATTTCACTTGACTTAAGTGAAATCAGTCGATTAAAAAATAAATCAACTGATTGAATTTTTTGCAGTTTAAGACTACTGCAGCCAACCTTTTAACTTGTTGAAAAACCATTCAATAGACTAAAAGAGACATTTTAACCTATTAAAAACCCATTCAACAGATTAAAAGACACACCTAAGACCAAATACATCTAACTAATGCTACATGGTCTACAAAATGAATTACAAACTTCAAATGCACTTTCTTAATGATGTAACTACATGGAGAGCATACGTTTCAGCCTTGATCAACATGGATATCATCAAATCTCCTTTCCTTCATCAATGTAGGTTTCATTCCAATGGTAATGGCTTCAAGATAGGTCAAAAGAGCTTCATTCAATCTTCATCAAATCTTCAAGAAGTAAACCACATTGGCTTCTCATGTCAATAGAGCTGTCATTTTTTATTTTAGCCCCTGGGCTGGCCCTGGCCCCCTATAAAACTAAGCCCTATTTTTGTGGCCCACTTATCAGGGGGCTTTTTTAAAGCCCCTGACCCCAAAGCCCCCCAAGCATTGGGTTGGGACAAGCCAGGGTCGGGTAGCCCCCTCATAACTACTCTTCGTTCAGAAAACAATGTGCACGCGTCTTCTTCCCTCAACAATTATTCTTCTTCCTAAATTTCTTTCACCCAACTTCAAGCTATATCTAACATTTTTCGACTGCCACCGTCTACGATGAAGCTTGACGGTAACATACGACGGTGTAGAGCAGTGGTGATAGTGATAGAAGAGGAGAATCGTGATTTGTCAACGAAAAAGTGATATCAAAGGTAACCCTTTTGTCTGTGACTAAGAATACCTCTTTGAAATCTAACTACAAATCCCCTTTTGCAATTCTTTTTCTTCAGTTTTGGGACTGCAATTCTGATATAGAGCAACTTTTAAATTCTTTTGTGATCTTAGGTCCTGGTTGTTTAGGAGAATAGTAGATTATTTCAAGGAACTAGAATTTGGAAATTCCCTACTAGAGTTGTTGACCAGGTAGATGTTTTGGATATAGTTCTCATTACAATCTAAAAGTCTAACATTTATGCATATAATCTACTCGTTCAATCTATACAGGGAGAAGATATTTGTATAGCAACAGTAAGAGAGGTCAAAGAAGAAACATGGGTAAGTAATCTCATTGTTGTACCAATCAAACGTGGCTAGTTCTGAAATCAGTTATATATTTAAGTGTTAGTAGTAAATTTTATGGTTGTTTCAAGCCTAACTATTCTGGGTTCTCTTAATTTTCAAGTTGATTTAGAATTTATGGAAGTATTAACATTCAGGTAGCATGTTTATATGAATATATCGTAACAATTTGAATATGGGAAGTTTCTATAAGAGAAAGAATTTTCATATTTCACTGATCCGAGGGATATAGGGAATAAATCTCAGTTGTAGGGTCCATTTATGTGTCTTACAGTGTCTAGCAAGAATAGTTTGCTATGTTAACATATCCATTTTAGCTATATTATTGTCTATAGGAGAATATGCTTGAAATATTTATATTCTGCAAAATCTGTTGATGAATTAGTGATTTCTTTCTTCTGTGATTAGACTACAATATGGATTATTGAGAATTCTTTTCTTGTTTCATCTAAATATTTGATTGGCAGACAAAGTCATTATTCATTCTTTAAGAAGTCAAACTTTCTGATCTTATGTGTATATAGATGTTATTTCTAATAAATGATGATATAAATGCAACGAGTCAATTATTTTAGAACATCCTCAACAACAAAGATTAACAAAAGAATGGTTAAAGATCTAAGGTAGTTTGTAGTCAAGTAAAACTATTTGTAGTTTGATTTTGTATACTAATTCTTGAAGTTGTGTTTTATGGATAATCTCAGCATATTATTGGAAATGTCTTGTTATTTTATAACTTGTTTAGGTAAAAGAAATGGATTAGAAAAATGGGGACAAAGGGATTGTGTAACTTTTGTAATGTAATGTAATATTAGTTGATACCACAAATGTTGATTTATTAATATATAATTAATAGATTGCATGTCTTACCTTTCATAGTCTTGTACACCATTTTTACTGCAAACCATACCACTGCAAAAACTTTTTTCATGTATACACCAAAAAGATAAAATCTACAATTTTAAATATACTAGTGTTTAAAACAAAAGGGAAAACCAGATAGAAAATGAATGAAAGGTTAAGGAATATTCTTAAAGATATTTTGGTTGAAGAAAATTTTCAAATATGTTATCATTATAGAATAATATTTATAAATATTCTCTTTGAAAATATACTCTGATTTATATAATGAGAGAAAATGTTCAGAATTAAGAGTTTATGAAAAAAATATTAATTGTTATGAGTGTTATGAAGAGGAGATAATGATTTATTGTAGATGTGGGTTCATTGAATGAATAAGTAGCATAACATTGATTTTCCTTAGAGGTGAATGAGGGTGAGAAGTTAAAGTTAACACTTAACACTATCATAAGATGATAATTAAATGCAAGTAAGAGAAGGCGAAACATAAGAAACATCAGTAAAAATGAAAGGGTTCATGACAAGGGAAAATAATGAACATGGTTGTGAGTGACAGTGCCAAACCTCCTTAATTCATGATCTTACATTTATCACTATCTCTCCCTTCCCCATTTATCACTATCCCTCTCTTCCCCTTATCTTACATCACTCCTCATATTAATTCATGATCTTAGATGTAATGTAATATTAGTTGATACCTTTCAAGATTATCCAATACAGACATCTTCATAGTGAAAAATGTCTAATTATATTGTTTAGCTATCTATATTATCTAGCAATTTTAACCATTACAATGAGGATTAAATCATTTGTGCTAAAATATTCTATGCAGTTGTATGGAATAACTTTAAAATATGGATCCCTCTAAGAGTAACCCTTTGAATTTGGATGATGATCATGTATCTGAAACTCCTGGTCCATCTGAAAGTGATGCCACAAATAAAAAACAAGTATCAAATGTTTGGAACTTTTTCACAAGAATAGGTAAAGACAAGGATGGAATTGAAAAGGCTACGTATAAGTATTGTGGTCCTCACTATAAAGTTGGCAAAAACCCTAAAACCAAAAACAATTATGGGACTTCACATTTAAGTCACCATATCTATTCATGTAAAAGTATTGCAAACTTATATGTGGATCTCAGTCTTGATCAAGAAGGAAAGTTTGGGACACGGAAAATCAATCAAAAGGTTCATCGTAAGTTACTTGCAAGAGCCATAATTAAACATGGTCTTCCTTATAATTTCGTTGAGTACGAAGGAATTAGGGAGTGGATAAAATACATTAATCCAGATGTTGACATGAAATGTAGGAACACCACTGTTTTAAATGTGGAGAAGGAATTCATTGAAGAGAGGGATAAAGTTAAGCAAATCATGTCTAGGATTCCTAATAGAATTTGTTTAACTTTTGATGTTTGGACTGCAATTACTTCTGAGGGTTATATTTGCCTAACTGCACATTTTGTTGATGAAAACTAGAAATTGACAAGTAAGATTCTGAACTTTTGTCGAATGAAACCACCACACACGGGTGCTGAACTAGAAAGTGTTGTATTTGATTGCCTAAAGCAATGGGGTATTGATAAGAAAATTTTCTCCATTACCTTGGACAATGCTTCTGCTAATAATACCTTGCAAGATATTTTAAAAAGCCATCTTTGTGTTCAGAGAAATTTATTATGTGATGGTGAGTTTTTTCACGTTCGATGTTGTGCTCATACTCTTAATTTGATAGTTCAAGATGGTTTAAAGGTGGTTGACAAAGCACTTCATAACATTAGAGAGAGTGTTAAGTATGTTAAATCATCGGATGGAAGAACTCTCAAATTCAAAGAATGTGTTAGTGATGTTGGCATAAATATGAGCATTGGTTTGAGATTATATGTGATTACAAGATGGAATTCGACTTATTTGATGCTTGAAAGTGCAATAAGATACAAACAAGCTTTTGAAATTCTTAAAGTGGTTGATAGAAGTTATGAAAATTGTCCATCTTCTGAGGAATGGGATAAGGGAGAGAAAATGTGACAATTCTTAGAACCATTTTATGAAATCACAAACATGATGTCTGGTTCATCTTATCCCACTTCAAATTTGTATTTTATGGAAATTTGGAAGATTCAATTAATCATTGAAGAGAATTTATTGAATGAAGATGTCATTTTAAAGACAATGGCTTTGAATATGAAGGAGAAGTTTCAAAAGTATTGGAAGGAGTATAGTATTGTGTTAGCTTTTGGAGCTATTCTTGACCCACGACTAAAGGTTGATTTTATAATGTATTGTTATAAAAAGTTGGATCTTCTAACTTATGAAGAGAAAACTAAGAAAGTGTTAGAAAAGTTCAAGATGTTGTTTGGAGATTATGCAAAGAACTTGTCTATCTCTTGTGGTTCTCTTTTCTAATCTTGTCGTAACCAGAATTGCGACGTGAAGGCGAACCGAAAAAGAAAACGGGTTTAAAAAGAGACTAGGAGTTGCCACCACAGTTATTTTTGGAAAACTATGGAAAACCATAAAATAAAGAAAGTCTGCGAAAAACCAAATTTTGGATCCAGGAGTCGGTTACGCGTAGGGAAGGTGTTAGCACCCTATGCGCCCGCCCGAAGACGGTACCTTTAATTAAAAATGCAAAGTTGATGTGGTTTTCAAAATATTAATTTTCCCCAAAAATAATGAGACAAATAAAACTAAAAAGAAACAAAAATATTTTTTTTTAATTTTTTGGGCCCGACAAGGATTGACCTTGGTCCTACGTATTCTCACTAAAGATGAGAAATCAGGGTTACGTAGTTCTAAAAGATATTTAAAAAAAAAACTAATTGGAAAATGATTTAATTTTTGAGGTAAACCTGACAAGGACTAGCCTTGTTCCTACGTATCTCACATGGGAGAATCAAGGATCACGTAGTTCTTAAGAAAGACTCCTTTTTAAAATGTTGATATTTTTATATTTTGAAAATTTTGTACTTTTTTGGTGTTTTTTTGAATTACTTGAAAATATGTGTCATACGACGCAAGCGGTCGGGCAGACACTAAAAGAGAAACAAGTGTGGCAGGGATGCGAGGTTAGTAAATATCACGGGGTACTCGTAGCAAAAAATTAAAACAGGGGTGCGGGATAAAGAAAAAAAAAGGTGTGTAGAGTAAAATGTGAAACAAGTGTGGCAGGGGTGCGAGGTTAGCAATTATGGAGGTGTATGAAGTGAAAACAGGGGTGGAGAGGTTAAGATGGGGGTGCAACAAATAAAATATAAAACAAGCCCAAAAGTGACAATAAAAATGCAGAGGGAGTGGGGGTCAGTAAATATGGGGTGCAGCAAGTAACCAGTGAAGAGCAGTGGTGTTTGCAAGCAATAAAGCCCCAAAACGAAAATGCAAAGCAAAGGGAGCGGGAATAGCTTGCAGGGGGTGTATAAATGAAATGGAAACAGCACACAAAAGAGGGGTGCAAGATTGAAAGCAGGGTGCGTGAAGCAAAGGCGTATGAACCCAATCTCGGCCCAAATGAAAGAAATGTGAAACCCCAATTAACTAAACCTCACGGCAGCCCCTTTCCTTCTCCAATGTCTCGAGCCACCGAGCCATCAAGACTCTAGTCGTAGGTGCCACTATCGCAAGTTCCACGGCCGGCGAGACGCGTCGTCGTCGACGCTAGCCACCACCGGAAGCATCGCCGGCGAGAACCCAACTCCTTGAATCGTCCCCATTCTCGTTTTTCTCCTGCGCGCGAGGTAGGCTGGGTCTTAGAGTCCCGTCGTTGCACACCACGCCGCTCTAACCTCGCGTTTGCCAGCTCAGACCGCCATGACCTAGACTACCGCCACGGCGCCGTTGCCGCTTACAGAGAGCACTGCCGGAGATACCAGTTGTCACGGAGTTCTTCTTGCGTCGAAGTGGCTCACTTAAATACGAAACCTTGTGGGCGTCGCGACCAAGACCACCAGTTCCTCTCTGTTTTTGTTGTCCCATGTTGGATGCGCGAGAATTGTGGAAGATTAGACGTGAATGTTTGGTGCTGGAATGAGGGTTCTGGATCTCTATTTTTTTTTTGGTGCAGGTAGAAGATAAAGATGATTGGGTTATGTTCGTGTGTTGGTATGGTGTTCGTGTTGAGTTCGGCGGGATTGGAATGGGATGGTGCGAGATTGGAATGGAGAAGGCAAGGATAAATGGAGGGAATGTGTGGACATGGGAGTTTGGTTGGGAAGTTAGTGAATAGAATGAGTGAAGGTGTTGTTTTTCATCTTGTCGAGAATAGAATGTAAAAAAAGCCCCCCCTAAGTGAAGAAGGTGAAGGTCTCTTTGAATGAAGGGATCTTGATGATATTTGTTGTGTCTGCTCTGTTCATTTCCTACCTCGAGACGTGAGATAAGGTTTAAAGCAGATGTTGCTTCCTGCTCTTTCCTTGTTCAGCCATCATGACCATGGCCAGCTAACTATCACCCATAACTATAAGAGACCTTACGTTAACCTCTTGGTCTTCTCTCTTTTTTTTCATTTCATTTTTTTTCTTAAATAATAAAAAGTAAAAAGGAAAATAAAGAAAATTGTAAATAAAATAAAAATAAATAAAATAAGATTAAAACGAAAAAATAATAATAATAAAATAAAATAATAAAAAATAATAAAAAATAAAATAAAATAAAAATAGAATAATAATAAAAATAAAAATAAAAAATAAAATAAAAGTAAAATAAGATGAAAAGAAAAAAAACAAAATAAAAGTAAAATAAAATTATGAGGAAAAAAAGGTAAAATACATTATAACTTGGACAAAATTGGGTGTTAACAAATCTCCTACGGAATTCGTCTTCATGTCTCAATCCAATATCGAAGAGAGTAAGGCCAAAAGATCAAGGATTATTTCGGTAAGTATTTTATACTTGGTGTTCACTGTTTTCATTTTTTTCTTGTTTTGTTTTGATAATTAATATGTAATACATTATAGGATTTTAAAATGTATCAAAATGAATCAAAATCCATATTGGCAAGAGCGAGGTAGATGTTTACCTAGATGAACCAACAATAGATGATGAAGAAAGTGAAGATTTTGATGTACTCAAATATTGGAAGACTCAAATATTGTTTATAATGGCTCGAGATGTGCTTAGTATTCCCATTACTATTGTGGCATCAGAGTCAGCTTTTAGCAAAGGTAGGCGTGTACTTTCCAAATATAGAAGCTCTATTCTTCCTCATCATGTGCAGATGTTGATTTGTACTCAAAGTTGGTTATACGAACTTTCTGAAAATCCTAGTGGTAAGTTTATATATTATTGTTTTCAAAATTACTTTACATTGAATAATTAACTCTAGACTAGTAGTTTGATTATCTGTTAATTGTTTCTGAGATAGATGAAGTTGTGCATGATATTTTTGGACATGAGGGAATCATTTATGAGTCTAAACTTCTTGAAGATGTTGAAGATTGATAGGTTCAATTACTACTTCATAAGAACATGCTTTTAGCTTCTGTTTGCTTTTGAAAAGCATTGCTGTTTTAGATTCAAATATTTTACATAGTTATAATATATGTAAATGTGTGAAATATATGTTTAGATCTTCAATGGATTCAAAATGTCAAAACATATCTCTAGAAAATGACAGTCCTTGAAGATGAAAAAAATGTCTTCGGCTATTTTTTTTTTTATTTTAGAATAAAAAATTTATTTATTGCTTTCATAAAGATAATTTTTCATGCAGATAAAATAGTATGAAGTTTAGTAACTGAAAAAACATCTTTTCCTAATTTAATTTTAAGTATGACAGCTAGCAAATGCTTACTTATTAGCATTGTGAGACCAAATTTCTCAATCATGTTCAATTCATCAGGCTAAGGAGTATGCAGACAAAGATTTTGGTTCATGTCAAGCTAAGGAGCTTTTTGATCACTTGAAAAGTGTTATTGCTAGTGAGCTTGTCTTTGTTAAAAGTAGTCCAAACATTGTGGAACTTTCAATGTAGTTTTAGATTGGTCATAACTGGAACTTGTGTACATCAAAGAAGTTAATTTAGTACTTAATTTATGAAATGTGGTATTGCTCTTATTGGACTTTGGGTGCATGGTGTGAGTAAGAGTATTTGTCGATATATTTTATTTTCTGGCAGTGGTGCCTTCATTTATTGATATAAGGTGATTCTTGATTGGGAATGATTGAATGATAGGGTTGTGAATTGTATGAAGTCATATCTCTTTTTGGCATGGGTTGTTCTGATTTATGTACAATTTTCAGTGAGTGATGTTTTTATTTCTCTTGCAATGGCTAGTCAATTAAGTGGGATTTGGAAGCTTTGAATTTTGTCATATAATTTTTTTTCATGTTTATAGAAAAGCCCATAGGCTGGCCTTGACCCACAAAGCTTTTGTGGGCTTTTAAGCCTTGTGAGCTTTTTTAGTGGGAAGCTTTTTGGCCTTGTGGGCTTTTTTAGCACCAGCCCACGTGGGCCAGGGTCAAGCCCTATGGATGGGGCTAAATTGCCAACTCTAGCTTAAAGTAGAGAAGGGGTATGAAAAGAAAGTGGGGGAATATAGATAATAAAAACAAATTAGACTTAGTGGGCCGTTGAAAGGAGGGTTGAAAATGGAAAACCAAATGATGGAGTTTCAAAATAGTAAAATTTTACTGCACTTAATAAAACCATAATTATTGCAGAGTGTCATCCGAAAATTTAATCACATAGAATTTAAAATTCTACTCCAAACCTACTCAATGCAATTGCTGTCATTTTATTTAACACATAAAAAATAAATCGTACATTGGTAAAGAAAAGACAAAAATCATTTTAGCTTTTATCCTTAATATAGTATATAATATAATAATATCAACTCCTAAAACACGTAACCTGAGAACAAAGAAATTCTTACTATGGTATTTATTTTATAGTAATGCAAAACTGGACTTTCTAAGGTGAAAAAAAAAAATCAAACTCAAAATAGTACTTTTAAAATCAAACCAACTGAAACTAAATATTTTAACCCAACACTCTTAAAGACATTATGTTGCTATTTCATATGATAATGATACCAAAAAGGAACCAAGTAACACTAGCATTCCTCCATCGCAACATCTTTTAAAAGAACAATACCTCAAACTATTTCGCACATATTCAACCTTAAATTCATAGTCATCAACATCAATTCTGGAAATATCAAAATAAAGTCACAAAAGAACACGTACTCACATAATAATATGATCTAGTTAGCTCTCCTTATCTGGAATTTCCGCTCCAATTGCGCTCCTAATATTCTTCTTTGCCCAGAATTGATCTATCCTTAGCTTGTCCCACTTGGCACTCTTTCTAACCCTTTTCACTCTCTCTTTGGCTCCGTTTTCATGGCTCTCACATACTCCATTAAATAATTTATTAAAATTAAAATATGAAAATTAAAACAAAAGGTTAATGACCATCAAATGCCATTAACATGGTGGTTTTTCAACCCTTCTAGCTTCCTTCAATGACGACTAGGATTTTTTAAGCATCTCTCAATGGCCAAAATAATAACCAACATACCAACACATGATTCTTACGGTCATGCACACATGCAAAACAATTAAATAATTAAATTAACACACTAATGACATACACAAAACTTGAACCCAAGTCTTCTCAACACCACTCTATACACTCAACCACCTACCATCGCTCTTTATCATAACTTTTCGCATTAATTAATATAGAGACCCCTTTACTCTCTTTTTTATTAAATAAATATTTATTTATTTATTTAATTTTCTCGGGTCTTACAGATTCTGATTGCTGCATTTGAGACTCAATGGTTGCTATAAGTGGAGGTGTGAGCTCTACATTTCCACTTTCTTCTACACGTTGAGGTGTGACCTCTACATTGTCACTTTCTTCTTCTTCTTGGCCAATTTCTTCTTCATCTTGGTAATCCATATCAAGAGTAGTAGGCGTAGATTCTACTCTTCCTTTATCCCAATTTCAACTTTTGTCTTCTTTGAATATCATATCCTTGCCGATAATAACATTTTTGGTAATAGGATCAAAAAGTTTATAAGCTTTTGTTTCATCACTCACAACCAAGAGAACACATTAGTGGCTTTTGTCATCTAACTTGCTTCGTCTTTGGTCAAGAACGTGAACATGGGCAATGCATCTTAATATCCTAATGTAATCAACATGTGGTTTGAGTCCACTCCACATCTCTTATGTCGTTCCATGATCTATGGTAGTGGTAGGACTCCTATTTTGAACATGAATACAACATCTTACTGCCTCAGGCCAGAAGGATTTGGTACTTGTTTTTCATGAAGCATTGCTCTTACAAAGTTCATGATAGTGTGGTTTTTGCACTCTGCAACCCCATTTAGTTGGGGGTGTAAGCAACTGTCAATTGCCTAGAAATACCTTGTTGACTACTGAAGATTTAAAAGTCCTTAAACATGAATTCTCCACCTCTATTAGTTCTTAGACAAGCTATGAAAGATATAGTTTCCTTTTCAACACATGCTTTGAAACTCTTGAAGGTGTTGAATGTTTCAGATTTCTCATGTAAAAAGTAAACCAATGTTTTGCGAGAGTAATCATCAACAAAGCTTAGTATATACCTTTTATTATTGTTTGAGGCATGAGAAATAAGACCACATAAATCAGCATGCACCAATTGAAGTTTAGTTGATGTACGCTAGGAGCTTTGCTTTGGTATGACACTTTTGTGTTGCTTGCCAATGAGACACGTAGTGCCCACAACTGTGGGAATTTTCAGTGAAGGTAACCCAACCACCAGTTGCTTATTGGCAAGTGTGGAAGTCCTTTGAAATTGAGGTGCCTGAATCTCTTATGCCATAGTTGTGTCTCCTTTTTTGCGGTGGTGTCTTCAACTTGAAAGCACTGAAAGTGTTAAGAGCACATTGAAGCTGACAAGTGAAACATTCAATTTCCTCTAATGGTAGTGTGGATGACTAAACCTTTGCGTAGGTGAAATATCTTGCATGTATTATGTTCGATTAAAATGGTGAAACCATGCGCTTGAAGTTAGGCGAGACGTAATATATTGGTTTTGAGCTCTAGAACATAATATACATCTGAAATGACATAAGCCACATTATTGATTTAGACTTGAATACTTCCCTTGGCAGTTACCTTTAGTGTAGTATCATTGTCAAGCTTGACAATCTTATTGAGTCCTTCTTCATAGATTTTAGTGAACCAGAGCTTATTACTAGTCATATGATTATTGCATCCAGAGTCAAGAAACCAGTCTTTCACCGGACCAAATTGTGTTACCTCTTCATATGCAACCAACATGATATCTTCTTCGTCTTTTGTCGTTTCTCCAAATGTTGCATAATGAACTTGCTTCTATACTCCAGGACACTCATATTGATAATGACCAAGCTTGTGACATTGAAAGCATTTAACAAGTGCTTTATTGAAAAGGTTGTCATCCACGACCTCTTCCTCGTCCACGACTTCCCTACCACAACTATGGCTTGCGCTTGGACGATCATCATATGTCACCTTTAGTACATGTTCTTCTTGTTGAGCATGTTGCATCCTTTTTTTGTGCACAAGTAGGCTATTGTCGAGTTCGTCAAGACTCATGGTACTCAAGTCATTAGACTCTTCGATGGCACACACTACATAGTTGAATTTTATGGTTAAAGATATGAGAATCTTACTAATCACTCTGTTGGAGTTCATAGATTCACCATTGGATTTCATTTCAATGATGATACTCAATGTACGCCCTATATACATGTTAACCTGCTCACCATCCTTCATGGTCAGGAGTTCAAACTAACGTCGAAGTGCTTGAAGTTAAGCACGTTTCACTCTTGTTGAACCTTGATATTTCTATTGCATGGATCTCCATATTTCCAGTGATATGCCTTTATCCATCATTATCTCAAGAATTTTTCGATCGATCGCTTGGAACAAAAAATTCTTTACCTTCAAATCTTTAAGATGTGCCTATGTTTCAATCTTTTGTTGTGCCTCAGTTGGTGTGGTATCAAACGTTGGTATGCCATCTTCCACAAGCTGTCATAGCTCCTTGCTTCATAGAAAATTTTCCATAATCATAGACCAAAAATCATTATGCCCATCAAATCTTGGGATGGCAGGTTGAACAAATTTTTCTAAGATAGACATGACTGTATACTCACGATTTTCACTTGAGGATGTTTAGCTCACATTATATCAGGCCCCTTGTGGAGCTCTGATACCAATTGTTATAACTTCAATATATGCGTAAAACTCAAGTGTTTATTCAAATGCAAAGATGTTGACTTGTATAGCCTACAGACTTAGAAACAAAATACCGAGCTTACAAGTTGTTATGGTAGCATTATAGGTGTAAATCAAGGAATAAAATACTAACCCAATACATCCTATAAAATAGGAATGGTTATTGGCACATAAAACATAAAAATAACTAATACACTCAAAGAAATAAGAAGTGTGAAAGGATGCAAGAACGAGAATGTACTAGGAGCAAGAATAGCAAGAGTAAAAAGTGTAAAGATCATAAGATGAATCAAATGGGTTTTTTAAGGGTTTATGGGAAATTCAAAGTAACATTGAGCCTAAGCCGAAAAAAATGAATATTATATATTTTCTATAACAATTTATGGTAGTTACATTGAAGTACATGTGGTGAGTGTGTTTAATGCAAGGTTATTGAAATGATAGATGAAGTTTCTGATTTATCAATGCATAGGTGTGCATGTTAAGGAATGTAAAACATTATTTATTTTAAGATGTTCGATAAGCATCAAGAGAATACGTTTTCCAATAGAATCATGAATCATCATTCTCTTTGGGTACATTGAAAAATGAAAAGATCAAGGATAATATTAAGAAAGAGATGATTATAATGGGAATCAAAATAAAGACAACATAAAAGTGGAAATTGAAGAATGTGGGCTTAACATACATTATTGATACAATGTAGACAATTTTTGAACAATCATTGCAAATTATGTAATTTTCTTTTATTTTATTTTGGCTTAGCTACAAAAATTGGGTAGAAAAATATAAACAGGTTGATGTTCCTACTGGATAAAGATATACCCAGGAGAACACAAATTATATCTGAGCCAAGGAACTCCAAGATCACACATGTCTACTTTTCTCTCCTCTTTTCCAATGTGTAGTCTACTCCAAAACTCTTCCGATGTGATGAAACGATGCCAGCAAGGAAGCCTGCAAAGCAATTCCGACGCCCAAGCTAGTTTTAGGACAAAAGAGATAGGATAGAATAAAAATGAACATGTGTTTCTTACCTCGTGAACAATGCCTTTTATACTACTTGGGTGAGCCTAACTTCATGGGCCTAGGGTTTGCGATGTTAACTGGTTTTGAGATTTCCTTAATTGATCTTTATTAGTCTAAATCCTTCTCTTATTCTTTCATTTGCTAGTAGGGATCTGTACCGACAACCATAATTCATTATATTTTAGTAGAGGAATGCTAGCCACCTTTAGAGTCGACGTTACCTTACCCCTTGTTTGTGTTAGACAATGTCGATGTTTCCTCTTCCACTTTACTATCGTCACTTAGTAATACTGTCACTTCTCTTATTCGGACATACTGGATTCCTCTTGATTATTGCATATACTACGTTTCTTGGGCTGGAGTGTATTCGACCTTCTGGTCTGAGATATACTTGACGGTCTGAGATATTTCCACCACCCACCACGTGGAGTTGATTATGTTCAAAGAGGGGTGACAAATTGTATTTACAATATTGCAATTTAGTTTACACAATTTTCGGTCTACCTTGGTAACTTATTTTGTTGCATCTACATTTTTACACTTTATGTTTATAGTTTCTCAAACACTTTTAGTTTAATCAATCTCCATCTTCACCATTGTCGTTCATCTTGATTATTTCTCTTAACTACATTTTATCTACATTTACTCCATTCCATTTCCATTTAAAAGTAAAAATAATACTATTAGTGGAAGGAAATGCTTGAATTCCTAATTGATATTCATATGAAGAGACAATACAGTGCATTAGAAAACTTTGTAAAATTGGTCTACATTATAAACGGTTTACACATAAACTGTGTTAAGTGTGGAATGCTCAATTAAACACTAATTTAAAATAAAGAACAATTATTTGGTAGTCTTGTTAAAAAAAGTCACATCTCGATTTGGTTCACTAAAAAATTATACCAAAATCCTCCCTGTATAAGAGAGCAAAGCATTTTACATCAGTTTATTTTATTTTATTTATTTTTGGATGGGCATGAAATTAAACTGTTAGGAAGCAACGGATATTAAGCTGAATTGTAAGGGCCTGAGCACACAAACAAACGGTCCATGTAGAGAAAAGACAAGTAAGGAGAATGAGGTCTTGGACAAAGACTATATGACAGAAGGAATTATTTATTTATATATATAAATAGTTGAGCTAAGTTGAGTTGAGAAGGCGCAGTTGTTAGGAGAGAGGGGTGAGTGAGGGAAGATGTTTCCGAGAGAGAATCATAGTAACGGCTATGAGCAGGTGGGTGGCATGGGTCACACCCATTCCCACATCCACAGAGAGCGAGTCCGTCGCGGCGCTCGCAGGTCACGTGGGTCCTCTTCCTCTCACTCTCTTAGGGTTTTGGAGCAATCACAACCGCACCACCACCGACCTCCCTGCACCGATTTCGACCTGGCCTACTTCCATTCCTACGCTCACCTCGGTATCCACCAGGAGATGATCAAGGTTCCTCTTCCTCTTCTTCTCTCATTTCCTCTCTCACCAACACTCTTTCTCTCTCTATTCACTTCATGCTTTCCGATGCAGGATCGCGTGCGTACTGAAACTTACAGGGAAGCAATCATGCAGCACCAGAGTTTCATTGCGGGCAAAGTAATTCATCTCTTTACCTTTTCCCTATTTTCCACGCCACCACCATTTCCTGTCACTGCAATTTAATTCATATGTTTTCGCTTTTTTTATTTTTTATTTACTCTGCAAATGTTCATTTCTGTTTCTTCACACAACAATGTGCATTATGAATTAATAAATAGTGCTCTGCATATGTCTGTACCATCTCATGTTTTCAAGAAGATTCAAGACTACGACAGCCGCACCAGGAATGATTCTCGAATAACCCTACTCCACTAATTGAACCTTAGTTAAACCTACTAAGTAAAAGCTCTGAACTTCTATTGCCGAATCCCTGTACAGACAGGACTTTTGAAACCCTAATGCTAGTATGGTACTTACAGAAATGCAAAACTTTGGTGAGAACTGGAATTCAGCTTCTATGTAATTAGTTATAGAAAGATTGAGGGAGAGATTTCGTAGTTCAACAAAAATGTATTAGGAGTACTTCCTTGATACTTTGTCTGTGGTCCAGCACTACCAATCTTAATTCCAATAGAACGTGCAACCCTATTGATAGGAAACTGGAATCAGAGTAGTAGCATTCTTTTTAACTGGAATGCACCCCTTGCTACTAATCATGGTTTCATGCGTTACACCTGATTTCATTTAGTCACGAAGTATATCTCTGCCTTTGAAAGGAATGTGCTGACCCTTTGACCAAACTCATTTCTGGAGATGCCTTTAAAAGGCGTGTTAGGAGTTTGGGACTGTGAAGGGTTGATACACTTCCAATAAAAGAACGAAGTATATGTTGAAAGGTTGCCGGTGGAATCGCGTCTATTGCAAATCCCCAGTACTCCTCTTTCAGTTTTCTCTTGTCACTATTGTCAGGAAACGGCACTTGCAATTTAAAAATTATGCTATAAGATGATGTTGTATCAAGCTTTATACGTAAATAAATAGAAAACTCACACTTACCAAAATGGAGACAAAAGCTAACATTAATTGTCTGCTTGCGTATCTCCTAATTGTCCCTCAAACCTTGCTTATCTTTTTATTCAATTTTACTAACGGAATCAGGTTTGATGGTTACTCCCCAAACTGACCCAATCCTATACTTCCTTCTTTTTCTTTTAAATGCCTTAAATTCCCTGCTGCCCTTGCCTTTTTCATCCTAAAGAACATTTTTCTTTTTGATGAGTGGGAGGCTAGTTCCTATCCTTGCATTCAATTATCCCGTTTATAAGCCTTATTAATGGAATGGAGTACATAGTTTTTTTTTTTTTTTATTGAAGATCTACTTATCATAACTATTAAATACGCAAATACGCAGGTTCTGTTTTTCATTTTGGAATACTTTCTATACGAGATATAGTAATGATAATTGCAAAAACATTATGCATCTATTTTCTATTTAATTGTTATTACAACCATTTTTTTACAGTTTATATGATCTGTGTGCTATGCATGTAAACTCAAAATTTGTAAAATTTGCTCAAAATTAATAACTTTTATAATTAACTATAAATTTTCATGGGTGTCTTAAACAAAAGATACAAGTAAACATGAACAATAGGAAAATACAAGCTTCCTAGATTACATTTCTAGTCATCATGTAATTACATCTTTGGACTTCAAATCTGGAAATTTAAATCTCAGAAATATCCCTCCAAAAAATCTTTAATGTATTTGTTACAAGGTATTTTTAAAATAAACACTTAATGGTTGCTGGCACTGCCACAACTGTAATAACAGTCCCTTTAGCAGGCTGGGACCTCCCCTCTCTGCTACACTGCTATAGACTCTTGGCCTAGATGGAGGACCTTTTTCAACTGAGGTAGGTCAGTACATTGCTGGCCGAACCTATGTGGAGGGCTTCTTGTTGGGGATTGTGTTATTGTACATTAACACATAAATGATATTTGTGTTATATATCAAATCATTGGTATCTCATGCTGTCATTCATAATTTGCTTGTTTTGCTAAGTTCTTCTGGATTGAGGTTTCTTATGGCTTTTCGTGTCCTCCCTGCTCCTTAATCATCTGCTTTCAGGTTGTGGTTGATGTCGGATGTGGTACTGGAATCCTTTCTATATTTTGTGCTCAGGCTGGTGCAAAACGGGTATAGTCTTTCAAAATAATGTTCATGTCATTTTAGTTAATACAAATGAATTGCCATTATACATTTTTGGTGATAAATGTAGTTTTTAATGAATTGCCATTATACAAACGATTAAACTCTTATACCTTCACAGCAATAATTCAACATTTAAACTTCATGATAGATTCGGCCACAAAATTGATCGGTGTTATTGCTGTGAAGGTCATGCATGCATGTTTTAGATTGCATAATTTGGAGATACTGTATGCATCATGCACAGGTTGCTTTTAGCGCTCTATTTCTTCATTTTTTCTTTTGTATCTCAACTTCTGTTCTATATTTTTATACAGAGGAAGATCTTATGCACTTTTATCTTTGGGGTTAATAATATATACTTCTATATTCTTGGAACTTTATACCCTTGTTTAAGCTTTTAATTTGCTTGTTTCAAACATTTTTTCCATCACTAAAGCATTTGACATGCATGATATTGTGGATGTTTGTGTTGCCAGGTGTATGCAATTGATGCCAGTGACATTGCCCTGCAGGTAATTGTCAATGATCATAGTTTTCATTTGGACCCCATTTAGTTTTCTTGAGGTTGAAACTATACTCAATTTTCTATTTGTTCCTATAGCACTATTACAAAAATGGGCCTTTCTTTTGGATCTTTTTAGATACATCCATGGATTTCCTAGCCACACTATTCCTTTTCAAAAAAGCACAAAACCTAAGGGAAGCTATCTGTGTATTGGCTTCCATGCCAGATTGAGTTCTAAAGGGCTATATAACCCAATGGATGTGTGATAAGAATACAATATTTGGGCTATTGTATCATTTTTTAGTTCAATTTATACTATATTAGCATCAGTAGCTGATACTGTATATGTAATCTACAATATGTATCCATGCAACGATAACCATAATTATGACTTACGGTAGAATGAAGAGTACTCATCTATAGCTGGCCAAATTGCAACCCGACCTGTAATTCTAACTGATCCCCTTTCTCTCTGCATCATTTTTCCCGAGGTCATGAAATATATTAGTTTTTTTTTTTTAATAACTTGTCTTTGAAACACTGCAAGAATCCTTTTTAAGCCTTTTCTGTTTCCTTTACCCATAAAGCTTTTGTAATAACAGTTGTTCTTGGAGGATCATTACAAATTTTTCTTGTAGAATTACATTACTTTGTATAACATTTTGTAATACCAGCAGTTCCTCTAGTTTTGTTTAATTTCATCTTTGTTTGGTAGGCTGTAGAGAGAAAAGAGTTGAATTCTTATGATGTGTTCTGTAATTTAAAGGTTGAGATTGTGAATAAGTTGTTTAAATGTTAGTAGCACATTTTTACCTTGAGTACTTGATTTCAATTAATTACTTTCTGTTGGGAGCAGGCAAATGAGGTTGTGAAAGCCAATAACTTGTCTGATGTTGTTGTTGTATTGCATGGACGAGTCGAGGTAGGCTCCTTTGGCCATTATATGCTTTTTATTTTTATTTATTTTTTCATTAACACTATATTTTATACCATAGTTTTACCTAGTTTGCGATACTCTTCAGTGTGTGTAATGGGTGCATGCTATAGTTGTCATTCCTAGATAGCGGAGAGGAGCGGCTGACCCTGGATAGGAGATACGGGGATGACCACTATTATAATATTTTATGTGCACAAACACACACACACATGCATATATATATATATATATATATATATATATATATATATATATATATATATATATATATATATATATATATGTATTAGAAGTATACATAAGCTGAAAAACAGAAAAGAAAACACAAAATTCATACAATAGTTGTAATTAATAGTAACTACTC
>Ga0214542_1000234_pt1 | contig 91001 bp, 43 predicted proteins | sample CNSS1metaG_FD_160096 | JGI IMG/M metagenome (GOLD analysis project Ga0214542, IMG submission 160096) | Root nodule microbial communities from cowpea collected in UCLA plant growth center, Los Angeles, California, USA - CNSS1 | ecosystem: Host-associated > Plants > Roots > Nodule | place: USA... | reverse complement strand
GATATTTTTGAGTATATATATATATATATATATATATATATATATATATATATATATATATATATGGCAACAGGTCAGATCGGGAACGAATAGTACTTACCCGGAAAAAAAAAATTCACTTGTTACCCGTTTATTTATTTGTCGGATACCCGTGAATACTCGATACCCGCAAATATTTACAAAATATATATATATTTTATAAAATGTTTAAATAAAATTATAAATTAAATATAAATTAAATTTTAATTTTAGTTAAATTTAACCTAATAAAATATAAAATTAATTCTAATTTTAATTAAATTTAACTTAATAAAATATAAATTAAATTTTAATTTTAAGTTTTTGCAGTAGTAAATACCCACGAATACGGATAGTATGATACATGCATTGCACTCGACTCGTTAGTAAACGAGTATTAAAATACTTACTATCCACGTATAATAAATACAAGTAGTACTAATTATCACAGTAAATTTTATCCATATATATATATATATTTAAAAAAAACTTAGTAATAGTTTGCTCTGGTTATATATATATATATATATATATATATATATATATATATATATATATATATATATATATATTATAGTTATTATTTTAGATAATTATATTAATATTATATATATATATTTGTTTTAACAATATTTAATGTTTTATTTAGTAGATTATTAAGTGCGATATTACAATATATAATAACAATTGATGAAAAGTGTATAATTTAAAATCCTATAAATTTTTTGTCTCAAAAAATGAAAAATTTTACAAACACCAAAATTTTCTTTTGTTGCTTAACGAGACACACTCTTTATATTTCTCATATTAACTATGATATTGAGTATAGTTATAATGATACTGAGTATAGTTATAATAGCAATCTGAAACCACTTTTAAAATTGTCCAAATTTAATAACTTTTCAAACTTACCTGTTAATAATAAACCAATACTGTAAAACTGTTCTCTCTGAAACTCGCAATTTCTAAATTTTAAGAATAATCCAATTTATTAATTAAGACTACTTCTCTTTTATTTTGTATCTAATATAGATCATATCTAATCAAAATTATACTTTCCATTAATATTTCAAAACCTAAATTTAATAATCATTTGCAATTATCTTAAAATATTTGTTATTTAATCACTATTTATGATTTGTAATATACGAAGTTAAATTTTATTAGTAGATCATCACAGTATATACATATAAGAAATCTATTCTGTTTTTTTTCCAACATAATTCCATTTTTTTTAAATATGTATTTTTAGGTATATATATTTTATGCTTTATATGCTATTTCCTTCTTTGTCACACCAATTAATTTATAATTGAAACAATTAGTATTGGCCCACAAAATGTTGCACTAGAAAATTAATTACACTTAGTCATACTTGGAAAAAAATAAGTATTTCTCTTACATTTTAAGCACAAAATATTTTGTTAGCATTTTATTCTAATATAATAAAAATGTAATGTAATAGAGCAGAAACATAGTGAATATGTTTCCTATTATAAATAGAAATTTTAAGATAATAAAAGGAAATATTAATGCAAGACGAATCACATCACATGACTTAATAACAAATAAAGTAACTTTCTGAAATAAAATCTTAAAATTTACAATATAGGATAAACAATTAAATCAATACTTAATTTGTACCTTTTCTTATTATTAATTTTATTTTTTATCATTTTATATATAATTATTAAAATATTTATTATTAATAATGTTTATCATTAATAATTAGTAAAACATATAAAAAAATGTGTTTTTATAAAAGTCCGAACAAAAGGAAGCTATTATGATAAGTTTGGGGAACTACTTCCCGACCTCCATAATTTCAGTCTCCATTCTAACAAAATTATTGTATTGTAAATTCTGTAATATGAAATATATATTTTAAATTTTATTGTTTTATTTTAGAATATAAAATTTATTTTGATATATACGACGTAAAATGCAAAAATATAATTGAATTATAAAAATATATGGGTGCAGATTGAAATTATAGAGTACACGAAGAAGATACATAAGCTGGGCTTAGGCAATGAGATCCATGCTGGACCCAGGCCTGTGAACAAGTTTAAGCCTAAGTTAGCATCATTAGCATGTTGAATGAGACATTAATAACAGTGTTAGTATAATAACCCTTCACCACACTCAGCTTTTTCAATTCTTCTCCATATCCCAAACGCTGTCTCTTTTTTATTATTTTATTTTATCTTTTTTCTTTACTTTCTAGATTTTCCTTCCAAAATTTGAAAATCACAAATCAGATCCAAATTCGAATTTGAAGAGTAGCACTTGAGAGCGCTCTCCCAACCCTAAGTCCCCGCTCTCTGTAAATTCTCGCCGGATTCAGGGTTTTCCCTCGTTCGGTGGCGGCGGAGGGATCCTTCGCTCGCTTAAATGGAAGGCGGAGGGAGGCGGATCACGGTGAGTCCGCGGCCTTGCTGCGGCAGGCGCGTGTTGGCGAAGAAGAGGCCGCGGCTTGTTGACGGCTTTGTTAATAGCGTCAAGAAGCTTCAGCGCCGTGAAATCAGCTCGAATCGTTACCGTGCTTTCTCCATGACCGACGCGCAAGAGAGGTTTCGCAACATTCGTTTGCAGGTTTGTTTTTATTTTGTTTGTGAACAGTGAACATTGAATTTATGTGCAGAAAAAGAGTGATGAATTTGTTCTGGCTGATTGAACAAGTTACTGTTAGGAGAAACCTTCTTTTTTCATTGTGAAATTTTGGATGCGGAACAATTCTAGGGTTTTTCTTTTAAGAAACTGTGCTCTAGATTTCTCAAGTTGCTGCTTAACTGATGAATTCTCTTAGACGAAGATGTTGTTTGTAGTTTAACCGTGTAAGATGACGCGTATGATGAAGTTACATTCGATAATTTTACACAGGTTAAGGACTAACGTGGCCTTGTCGATTGTTTGTTTCCATGTAGTGCAACAAAGCATGTGGGCCAAATTAGAGGCTCTAGGAACGAAAACTTAGGCTAATGTGGATCAATGATTACTTAGGTCAGTGTAAATGTGTCTGAGGTCAAGAAGGGTCCTTACTAAGGGTTCAAGATGTATGTACTTGTACATAGTTTTTTTTAATTTTTTTTTATTGTGTATTATAATCCAATATTTGTTATTTATTCAATGATTGCTATTTTGTTTGAGATGTCCCCATAGATTTGTTTTGTCATCCAGACTTTTGAAACAAGTCTATTTTAATTTGTTGTATGCCGATAAACCTATTTGATGGGGGAGCAAAACGAGTATGTTGCAGAAAGTTTTGAGAGAATATTTAAGGGGATATATAGTAGATAACTACACTATTTTAAATCACCACTAAGGAAGCCAGATGTGTATTAGAAAATTTGAGTTCCAGTTTTAATACAAACTTGTCATGTTATTTTGTTTGTGGACATTCCTCGTACATTTGGGTAAAGCAACATTTGAAACCACTCTATTTCAAACTGTTGGATGATGAGGAAACTCTACCTTCTGTTTTGTCTACTGAGACGTGTACTTTGCTTACTATACCCATTTATCCCACTTCTTCTGACTGTGTTTTATGGATCTATTTATAGGAAGAATATGATACACATGATCCAAAAGGTCCTTCGACTGCTGTATTGCCATTTCTGAAAAAGAGATCAAAGATAATTGAGATTGTAGCAGCACGGGACATTGTTTTTGCACTTGCACAATCTGGTGTTTGTGCAGCATTTAGCCGAGGTGGTTATTATAACTGGTTACTGGTGTGTCATATATATTTTATATTATATCTGAATATGCTTTTACGTGATTTATGTTGCTTGTTTTCATTGATTGCTACTGTGCAGAGACCAATGAAAGGATATGCTTCTTGAATGTCAGTCCTGACGAAGTTATAAGGAGTTTGTTTTATAATAAAAATAATGACTCGCTTATCACAGTTTCTGTCTATGCATCAGACAGTTACAGTTCTTTGAAATGCCGAAGCACAAGGATTGAGTAAGTATATCTGTATTACTTTGTAATTACTACCCTTGTTTTCTGTGCTTAAAGAAAGAAAGCCTTAGGAAAAATAAAATTGTCAAGAGTGAGAGTTAAATAAACTAGCACATAGCAACAATTGACTGCTCAATTTGGGGCTGTTGTATGCTAAACTATCTGTTTTTCATTTTCCAGATATATAAGAAGGGTCAAACCAGATGCTGGCTTTGCACTTTTTGAATCTGAGTCATTGAAATGGCCAGGTTTTGTAGAATTTGATGATGTAAATGGGAAGGTACTCACGTACTCTGCACAGGATAGGTAAATATTTTGTTCTGTGCATCTGTATGGTGATATAATTATATAATGTTTCAAAGCTTCTTGATTGTGATTGACAGATATCTTTTTTATTATTTTTTTGCTATACAGCATATACAAGGTGTTCGACCTGAAAAACTATACAATGTTGTACTCCATTTCAGATAAAAATGTACAAGAGATTAAGATCAGGTATTATTTCCTTGTTAATTTTTCCTTTACATGTACAAAATAGTCTACTGTGGATATAAGGTTTGTGGTAATTCACTATTTTTTAAAATATTATATTGCATTATGTTTTAGTTTTTGTCGTATTAAATTTTCTTCGTTTTTGAATATTTGTGTAGCCTACAAGGTTTACACTGTTTAACTCTGTTTTTTATTTTTTTATCAGTCCAGGGATTATGTTGTTGATTTTTGCTAAATCAAGTAGCCATGTCCCACTCAAAATCCTCTCAATAGAAGATGGTACTGTTTTGAAATCATTCAATCATCTCCTTCATCGGAATAAGAAGGTGGATTTCATTGAACAATTCAATGAAAAACTTCTTGTTAAACAAGAAAATGAGAATCTCCAAATTCTTGATGTGAGTAATTTCATATTTTACAAATGAGAATTAGTTGTATACATTTTGAATCATGATATCTCTGACTTTCTAATTAATTTTAGGTACGGACTTCTGAGCTAACAGAAGTTAGCAGAAGCGAATTTATGACACCATCTGCTTTTATATTTCTATATGAGAACCAATTATTTCTTACATTTCGAAACCGAACTGTGGCTGTGTGGAACTTCCGTGGAGAACTTGTAACTTCTTTTGAAGATCACCTCTTGTGGCATCCTGACTGCAATACAAACAACATATACATAACCAGTGACCAGGATCTCATAATATCATACTGCAAGGCTGATTCTGATGATTCACTTTCTGAAGTAAATGGTACTTTTCTTCTTTTTTATCCCAGTTGCCGTCACATAATTTGTGTTCTTCCTGTTTTTTATGCACCTTTTTCTTTTGTCTAGTTCGAGGTACAGTGTAATCAATATTTTGAAAGGTGGTGTTATGTCGTATAACTGAAAGTTGATTCAATCAAAGTGTTTTTACATGTTGACCTAATAAACTAAAATGTTAAACAGGGTACCAAATCATATAATTTCCCAATGCGTCAGTGATCAGTTTGTGTTGGTAACTGAGCACCGTCTTTAAAGTTACTAACAAGTTATGCTTCTTCAACGCAGCAGGTTCTATTAATGTCAGCAACATTTTAACTGGCAAGTGTCTTGCAAAGATAAGGGCCAGTAATGGGTTTCCCGTTATGAAGGAATGCAGTTGCGTTGATGAAAATTGCTCTTGCAGTGGTTGTAATTTAGGGAAGCGGAAGCTTTCCTCCAGAATTAGGAGTACAGTTGCTGAAGCCTTGGAAGACATTACTGCTCTCTTTTACGATGAAGAGCGCAACGAGATTTATACGGGCAATAGGCACGGTCTGGTTCATGTCTGGTCGAACTAATGTACTATCAAAATTTATTATTGTTTTGTTTCTGATTAGCATTTATCCATGGTTGTGGTGATAGTTCTCACTTGATATAAAGTACCTTTGTGATAGCTGTAACCATTAAGTGTCAATTGTATCATTCTTTTTTTTGGGGGTTGTTTTGTCATCCATCCCTTGGTGGCAACAACCCTGTATCAAGTGATACTGTATGTTGGTAGCTCACCACCTGTTTAAGCTGTAATCTATATTTGCATTGATGAAATCAGGTCTATGTAGTGAAATATATGTGAATAATGTTCAATTTTCTCTACCCATTTCTTTTTGGTACTTTGCCTTGTGGGGACCTACTCTGAACTGACCTGCTTCCTCTCACGTGGTTTGCTACAGCATCAGTGTCAAATCTGTGGGGTAAAGGGAAGAGCAGTCAGTGGTGTTATAGCTGTTCAAACACTGGCTTCTGTGTTGCTACCTCAACTCAATCTGTGTTCTTGTGTCTTAACCTTTATTGTTTTTACCTTTTCTATTGTTTTTATCCCAGTCAGTTGCCAGGCCAAATAGAAAAGGACAATTTTCTTAAATGAATTGCTTCCAGCAAGTTGAAAATAAAAACGTTCCTAAGAAATGAAGTTCTGTTTTTTAGCTTTAATTCAAGATTTGAATTTCTTTATATAGTGCATAATTAAAGAAGAAATTATATTGGTAAAGCATTATTTATACTTGGTTTTTTACTTTTTGTATTTTAAAAATAATTCATACCTATGTTCCTTGCATCAATCAGATGCGTATGTCTATCTTAATTATTTGTATGGTGTATGTCTATCTTAATTATTTGTATGGTGTATGTCTATCTTAATTATTCATATGTATCTACTTTGGTAGATGTGTGTTAATTTAGTATTTATTTTTAAAAAAATATTAATTGCATCTTAATTTTTAAAAAGTATTTCAATCAAGTTATTTTCAGACGAAGATGACTAATGTCATTCACGGCATGCTATACATGCTATGTGTCATTATGTAATTTTTTTTTGTTATTTTTTGTTATTTTTGAAAAAAACAATGTCACGCGTTAAGTTTTTGGTGTGACACGTGACATTGTCAGTGCCACATAGTAATGTAATGTCACGTGTTAATGTCACGATCATATGCGATAATGCAATATCATGTGTCATGTGTTAGTGTCCTGTAAGATGCACTGTGTTGATTTTAATTTAGTTCCGTATGTCTTTTCCATTCAATTTAATTCTATTTTTTTAATAATTAAAATATTTTTGTAATCCATTTTTTATAAGATTAAAACCAATTAAATATAAATATTTTTACAAAATTAAATACTGATATTTATATTATTTCTCTCCAATTTCAGATCAAATTTATTATTTGTATAAATATTATACTAATATCTTTTATTAAAAACAAGAAATTTTAACATATTACTTTATTAATTACTTCTTATTACGTTCTCATGTTTTGTTTTTTTTTTCAAAATACAATAATATTGTCTTTTATTAATTTTAAACCTAAATTTTTATTTGTATGAATGTTATATTAATATTTTTTTAATTAAAAATGACTTAATAAAATGATTTTTACTACTAAATTTTAATATAAATACCAAATACTTAATTTTTGTAAAATTTTTATACTTAATTAGTTTTAATTTTATAAAAAATTGATTTTAATTATTAAAAAAAATTGGGTCAAAATTGAATCAGAGATACACAATTATCAACTAAATTGAATCATTGAGATATATGTAGAGACTAAATTGAAATCAACACAATAATGGTGACACTAACATGTGGCATTACATTATCACGTGGCACTGACAATAATGCCACGTGTCATACCAGGGACCTGACACGTGACATTTTTAAATTTTGTTTCAAAAAAAAAAATAAAAATAATTTAAAAAAAATAAAAAAAATCACAGACTGACACGTGACACACTTTTAACCGTGTTAGTCATCTCCGTCTGAAAGGAACCTAATTGAAACACTTTTTCAAAAGTTGGGATGCAATTGACACTTTTTTTAGAAGTGAATACCAGATTGACACACATGTACCAAAGTGAATACCATCCGAGTAATTACCTTCGTAATATTATATGACACTCCGACATTGGTTCAAATTTATTAGGAAATGAGTATCGATAAGATCGGATTGAATTATTGAGTGTGATTATTAAAATCAAATCATTTTTATTGATTTTTAGATTAATTTAAGTAATTAGGTAATTTATTGTAAATCTAAATTAGTCAATAATATTTGATTTGTTATGAATTAATGGTCGTCCATTGATTTGATACAATTACTCATATGATTGATACTCATATGATTCATTCCTCTTTATGTAAATATTTGTATTAATTATTTGATTTGTATCCTTTATGGGTTACCATGTTGTATTTATAGATAAGACTCTTCCTATCAATAATAAGACACACAAATTGCTCCTTATTCTCTCATTCTTTATTCTCTATTGTTTCTTCTCTTTTCTCTATTATCAATTATTCTTATTCTATATGTTATTTGCTTTATTTCATAAACGTTATCAGCAGGATGCTCCAACCAATTGAGGACTAGTGGAAGTTGTTTCTCTCTAATGACAATGCTCTGCGTGTATCAATTTATGATTTTACCTTATAATCTTCCTATTGTGAGAAGAATTGTTTGTCTTTATCAATTTTCATCTCCATCTTATTATTTTTTATTTTTAGTATGACGGTGATTATTACTATTATTATTATTATTTTATGTGCTAATTCTAAACACGTCAAACATTGCAAAATTTGAATTCGTGACCCTTGATATTACAAGGAGGAATTACTTATATTTGATATTAAATGTTGAAATACATTTAGATGCAATTGGTATTAGGATACCATTAAAGAAAGAAATAAAATATCTGACCAACTAATTTGCTATTGCGACAACAATATTGTGAAAAGAGATTTCACAAATATTATGAATTGATTTCATGTGTTTGTATGGCTGAACAAAGCAATGAAGCTTTAGATGGAAAATCATGAGATCCGCTCCATTCCCCGAAGTGAATGCAGCAATAAATATTATGAATTGTTTTCATGTCTTTGTATGGTTGAACAAAGCAGTGAGTTTTTGATAGAAAATCATGAAACATGTCCAAATTGGTTCTGCTCCATTCCCATAAGTGAATGCAACAACATTTGATTTATATTTTCATGATCATGATCGTGATATTGATTATGGACATGGTTATAAAGAAAATTTCAAAGACACATTTTTGTCACCAAAAGTGACACAATAATGTGAAAAAAGGAAAAGGAAAATGTGAAAATATTGACAAAAAGATGAAAGTATATATTATCATTACGGTGGTAAGGGCCATTTGAGTTGTACTTATTGTACACCAAAAGCATCTTACAAATAATGAGAAAAACATCAAACACACTTTGCTTATGAAGATGGTGATTCAGATTATGGCCATATGGATGCTACTCATCTTGATATTATTATTTTCTTTGTTAAAGCAAATGGAAGCATTGATGACCTCATTGATTATGAGAGTGTTAAAAAAATAAATCTCATATTAATATTTACGTTTATATGAAAAACGAATGTTTGCACTAGTACCAAAGGATATGTGTCTTATTGATAATGCAACAACTTATACAATTCTCAAAAGTAATAAATTTTTCTCTTGTTTAATAATGTGAGACATCAACGTTAGTATTATTTATAGTACTACAAATATATTTGAAGACTCTAGAAGAGCTATTATACTTCTATCAAGAAGTTGAATAGAAACTTATTAAGTTTCAAGGATATTTGTCTAAATGGATATTATATTGAGATAAACAATGAAAAAGATATGAAATATCTTTATATCTCTACGATTGAGTTGAAAAGAAATGTATATTAGAGAAATTATCAACATTCTCTTATGGTTTATACTACACGTATATTAGTACAATTGAAATGCATGTCATGGTAAACTAGAAGTTTACGAATCAAAATGAATGCCTTGTTTGACATGATCAGTTGGATGATTTGTACTATGTATATATTAGTATAATTAAAAGGCATGTCATGGTAAACCAGAAGTTTACGAATAAAAATGAATTCCTTGTTTGGTATGATCATTTGGGTCATCCTAGATCTATTATGATGCAAAAAAAAAGGGTTGAAAAACTCATGTTGACACCCACTTAAGAGTCAAGAAACTTCTTTAGACTAATGAGTTTTCATGTACTATACGTTCACAAAAGTTGATAATTAGACCATCACCAAAAAAATTAGAAATGAGTCATTCTCATTTTCAGAACGAATACAAGGTGATATTTGTGGTCCAATACACCCACCATGTGGAACATTTATATATTTCATGGTTTTAAATGATGTATCAACTAGATGGTCACATATTTATTTATTATCAACTCGCAATCAAGTAATTGCAAAGTTATTAGTACAATTAAGAGCTCACTTCCCAGATTATTCGATTTAGAAAATCTGTTTTGATAATACTGGTGAAATTACATCTCATGCTTTTTATGAGTATCGTATATCAATTGGAATTAAAGTTAAGCATCCAGTAGCACATGTTGATACTCAAAATAGACTTGCGAAATCATTACTAAAACGTCTAAAATTGATTGCAAGATCATTACTTACGAGAGCTAATCTTCCAATGGCTACTTGGAAATATGCAATTTCGCATGTTGCATTATTGATTCACATCAAGCCAATAAGTTATCACAAATACTCTATTGTAGTTGGTTTTTGGTTAGTGACCTAATATTCTCATGTAAGAATTTTTTTAGTGTGGTTCCAAAGATAAAAACTCTTGAATAAGAAAGAGAGCTAAAATACAAAATGACCTAATCGAAAAGGTTGAAATCCCAAAAGATTCATTTGACATAATTAATGGTTCGGTTCCAGAAGAACCTCAGGTACTTGAAATTGTTGAAAATGATGAGATCTCAATAAATTATGTCATGAATCATATAATATGGAACCAAAATGAAGTTAGCATTGACGAAACATTTACTTATAATTATAACATAGCGATGAATGCTATGAATGACAATGAGGATCAATAAGCAATGATCATTGAAGATTGTCGGCAAAGAAAAGATTGGCCAAAATGAAAATATGCAAAGAAGCGTAATTATATTTGCTTGCTAAACGAAAGGTTTTTGGACATATAGTTCGCACACCTGAAGTTGTGAAACCCGTTGGGTACATATAGATTTTTGCACAAAAATCAAATTAAGAATGATGAAATTGTTTGGTACAAAGCACAATTGGTTGCTTAAAGTTGTTCACAAAACCTTGTATTGATTTGTGAAAAAACATATTCACTAGTATTGGATGCAACAACATTGCAATATTCGATTATTCTAGTTGCACAACAAGGTTTGCATTTACATCTAATGGATGATGTTACAACCTATTTGTACGGTTCTTTTGAGAATCATATTTATATGAAAATCCCTAAAGGATTTTATTTATCCAACAAGACAAATTCTAAAGAGGGTTATTCAATAAAATTGAACATGCTATTTTATTAATTAAAGCAATCAAGACGTGTGTGGCATAATTGTCTTATTGAGTACTTATTAAAAGAAGGATATAGAAATGATCATATTTGTTCTTGTACTTATATGAAAAGATCCAAAAATGAATTTGCCATAATTATTGTTTATGTAGATGACATAAACACCGTTGGAACTCCTAATGAGCTCACAAAGGCAATTGATTACTCAAAGAAATAATTTGAGATGAATGATCTTTGAAGGACAAAGTCTTATTTGAAATTAGAAATTGAGTATTTAAATAAAGGTGTTTTTATACGTCAAGAGACTTATATAATTAAGGTGTTTAAAATGTTCTAAATGGACAAGTCATGTCCATTATGCACTCCAATAGTTGTGAGGTCATTAGATGTTGATAAAGACTCTTCTTAGACCTCAAGAAAATGATGAAGATCTTCTTGGTCTAAAAGCACCATATCTTATTGTCATAGAAACACTAATGTATCTTTCTAATTATACTCGATCTAATATTGCATTTGCTGTAAATTTGTTAAGCAAGATATAATTCTTCAACTACAAGAAGAAAATGGTTTGGAGTAAAACATATACTTCATTACTGTAAGGGTACTACGAATATGAGCTTATTCTATCCAAATGATTCAGATTCAGACCAATGGGTTATGTATATGCATGTTATTTTACATATTCTCACAATGTCACAATGATTGATCACAAACAAGATGTTTGTTCACATGTGGTAGCACAATGGTTTTATGAAGGTATATGAAATAAACCATAGTAGCAACATCGTCTAATCATACAGAATTACAAGGAAAGTTGTGAATATGTTTGGTTAAGGTCTATAATTCAACATGTGTAAGAAACTTGTGACTATCTTCGACAAAGATGGAATCAACAACCATATATGAAGGCAATAGTGTATTGTTCAATTGAAAGGATGATATAGATATCAAAAATTTCATTCATGTGAAAATATGATAGGTCTATTTATGAAGTTTTTGCCAAGAAGAACTTTTGAGCAAATAATTCACAAGTTCGGACTTCGTCACCTTAATAATGTAAGTTTACATGAGGGGAGAAATAGAATATGTGATGAACAATATTGTATTAAAGAATACAAAATGTTGTACTCTTTTTCCTTCACTAGGTTTTTTATCCCAAAGAGTTTTCCTAGTAAGATTTTGACGATGCACATTCTTTTATCAATGGACACTCAAAGGGGAATGGGTGTTATGAAATTAATGGTCGTTCATTGATTTGATACAATTACTCAATACTCATATGATTCATGACTTATTAATTATTTGATTTGTATCCTCTGTGAGTTACTGTATCTATAAATAGGACTCTTCCTAACAATAATAAGATACACAAAAATTGTTCCTTATTCTCTTATTCTTTATTATTTCTTCTATTGTATATTTTCTCTCTTCTCTCTATTATGCTTTATTTTATAACATGATTTTATTTGTTTTGAAGTTTTTGCACGTGGATGTTAACATTTTAAAAACTCGGAAGGAGATTTATTAAAAAAATGAGTAATTATATTGGATTTGATTTAATGAATGTGAAAATTTTAATCGTATCACTTTTTATCGTATTAGGTGAATTTAATTAATTACTTCACTTATTTGTAAACCGAACTAAAATGAATAATATATTCGCTTTCCCTTCCAGCAAGCTTTGCCACTCTTTGTCCAAATGATGGAATTAAATGTTGGGTTCTCTTTTATAATAATGAGATTGCGGAGTCTAAGGTGTTAGACCATTGATGTGTGATAAGTATTAAGATATAGTTTATAAAACATTTAGGAAAAAAAAAATCTTTCTTTACACTGGTTGTAATATTTTCTTAAAATTATATTATTTTAAAGTCTTCCAGATATAACAATTCAAAATATAAATTTTGGATTTCATGTTATAAACTGCACTTTTAGAAAGTAAAAATTGCATTATGAAAAAAGTACAATCCACAACTATAATGGTAGAAGTTCTGGATTTTACTATTCAAAAAGGGTATCTCTTCAAAGTAACTACAGATTTTGTAATTTGTACGTTTTTTTATATAGATATGTTCGTTAGTAAGATATTTCTTGATCATCAAATTTGGAAGGTGATTAATGACTTATAAAATATTAATTTATAAGGTATTTTGTGATCACCTAATTTGGAAGGTGATTTATGATTTTCGAAAGTTACTAATTCAGAATATATTTGGACAATTTTGGATTGACTAATCTGGAAGGGTTAAGTATGTGTTACAAATTATGTAATATAGAAGTTATTTTTCATATTTCTAGATTACTTAATCCATAATATAATTATTAATTTTTAAAATCTAATGAATTTGTTTGATAGAGCTACAATAGATGATTAACTTTGGAGAAAAATATTGAGCGAAGTTAACATATTGGTCACTATGGATGAAATTAACAATCTTGTAAGATTCGATTTTTTTTTTCTTAATACATTGTATTTTGTACACATTGCTTCATTAATATGGTTCCTTTGAAGACTATAAGAAAAACTAACATTTACTTAGAGAAAAAGACAAATAATTTGTTTTTGCTTCTTTTAATCTAATAAGGTTAATTTTAATCATAACAATGGTGGATTGATCTTGTTTCTATAATCCATGTTTCAAATACCTTACAAGGTATGAAAAAACCTAAAGAGGCGATGAGAAGTGAATAATGTTGAATATGCGAAACCACAACTTTATGTTTCCGTTATTTTTTTGTTTCTGTCAGTTACGTTTGTGGCATTAACTGCTGTATTTGGCATTAAAGGACACCTGGTTCAACAATAATATAGAAGCCATTTTCTGAGTGCATTTAACACGTCTCATATAACAGTTTCCACTTACTGTTTCATTGCCTTTCTCAGTAGTTTGACTCTGATTTGAATATGGTATCCAGAGCAAAGGTTCGCCTGTGTATTGTGGTAGAGGGTGTTGAGCGTTGTTGTCAGGTGTGTGTGGAAGGAGCGTGTGGTGGAGTGCGTAGCCAGGAGAAAAGCACAATCTTCAGATTGTAGGTATCAATATTTGTGCAGATTCTTGAGGTAGTTCAGAATCAAGATGGCTAGTCCAGGGTGCACTTCCGGTGTTCGATGGAAAGGGTCAAGTCTGTAGCAATCTTTGGCTTTCATGATGTAGCTGAGGTGATGATGAACGGGTTTGAAGAGCCTGGAACCAAGGCTACTGATGAAGAAAAAAGAAACTACAAGAACCTCCAGAAGCTTGACATCAAGGCCAAATTTGTCTTGTATCAGTGTGTTGGGCCAAAAATCTTTAACAAGATTTCAAAAGCTGCAACCGCAAAGGAGGGTTGGGAAATTTTGATGAAGATGTATGGTGATGATGATAAGAACAAAAAGGTCAAGTGACAGACTCTGAGAAGACAGATTGAGTGTATTTGCATGGATGAAAGTGAGACAATTTCTGAGTACTTCGACAAGATTCAGGAAATTGTGAACGCGATGAGGACGAGCAGGGATACAATCATTGATCAGCAGGTGGTTGATAAAATTCTCAGAACACTGCCACAGAGATTTGATCATATAGTCATGACAATTGAAGAAACAAAGGACCTGGAGGAGATGGAATTGGAGGCGTTATAACACTCACTTGAGGCACATGAATACATGATTGATGAGAGGAGGTAGAATCAATAACAAGCTCTCCAAGCAAAGGCTTTTCAGAAAGGAAGAAGCAGAAACTAAAAAGAGAAGAAACGCTTCAATAGCAAAACGAAGAAAGAAGAAAAATATGAAGATGACTCCAAGCCCAAGAAAGATATCAAGAAACAAGGAAAAGAGGGGAAAGACTGGAAGTTCGATAAGAAGACATTGAAGTGCCACAACTGTCAAAAGTTTGATAACTTTGCATTCGAATGTTGGTATGGAGAAGGTGCCAAGAACAGGCCAAAGAACCAAGCCAATTTGGCTCAAGACGCGGCTTCCTCTGACTCAGATGTTGTGATGCTCATGGCTAAAACCAGTAACATCAGTTCAGATGAAGAATCTTCAAGGTATCTAGATTCTGGATGTTCCACACATATGACAAGAAGGAAGGATTGGTTCATCAAGCTTGATGATACTTCTCATGGTAAGATCAGGTTTGCCAATGATAGCAGCCTAAACTTAGAAGGTGTTGGAGGTGTGGTGTTGAGAGATTCAGATGACAGAGAAGTTGTAGTTGATGGTGTCCTATACATGCCAGGTCTGAAACCAAACCTATTGAGTCTTGGACAACTGCTGTAGAAAGGATATATCATAGAGATGAAGGAGAATGGACTGAGTGTATATGATAATCAGAAAAAGCTGATTGTTCATGCGAATCTTTCAGAAAATAGAACATTCTGTGTTGCTATGAGTACTTGAAGACACCAATGTTTGCCACTACAGTAGATAAAGATGAGTGGTTGTGGCACAATAGATTCAGGCACTTGAACTTCCAACATTTGTGTCAATTCATCCAAGGAAAAATGGTTAAAGGGCTACCAGAAATTAGAATTCCAGAGGAAGTCTGCAAAGAGTGCATCCAGTGCAAGCAAGCTCGGCCAAGATTCAAGAAGTTCATTCCAACTAAAGCCACTGAAAAACTCGGTGTAATCTACTATGATGTCTGCAGTCCAATGCAGATTGAAACTCGCAGTGGAAACAAGTATATAGTCACGTTCATTGATGATCTTAGAAGAAAGATGTGGATTTACTTGATAAAAAAAAAAAAAAAAGAATGAGGTGCTATCGGTGTTTGAAAAATTTAAGAGGCTAGTTGAAGGATCTTTGGTTCTTTATGCTTCAAACATGTAGCCGAACAACAGAGGAAAAAGCCAGATGACAGAACCAAACACAAATTTTGATTGGCTATCATGAGGCAGGTGGCTACAAGCTATATGACCCCATTTTGAAGCAGGTGTCAGCAAGTAGGGATGTATACATTGATGAGTCATCAAGCTGGAGTTGGACAGCTAACACAGAAGACGAGTTCAGCAGACCAAGATAACTCCATTGAGCAGACTATCAGAAAATCAGGGAGAGTATCACAACTTCCTTCTTCTCTTCGTGATTACGACGTGTCTAATGATGTAGCAGAAACAGAGGGAAACCTTGTGCATTTTGCACTAATCGCAGAATCTAAACCCATTTCATTTAAAGAAGCAGCAAGAGATGGTCATTGGTTGAAAGTTATGGAGGAGGAAATTGATTCTATCAAAAGGAATCAAACTTGGGAGTTAGTGGAGCTTCTACCGAACAAGAAGTCCATTGCACTCAAATGGATTTACAAAGTCAAAGTGAATGCAGATGGTGATGTGGTGAGGCATAAAGCCAGGCTTGTGGCCAAAGGCTTCCTGCAGAAAGTTGGTGTAGACTACGGTGAAGTCCATGCACCTGTGGCCAGAATCAAAACTGTGAGATTGGTTGTGGCTATGGCAACGAATGAGGACCGGAGTTTACATCAATTAGATGTAAAATTTGCGTTTTTGAAAGGTCCACTACAACCTAGTGGCTTTGTGAATGAATTTGAAAAGCATAAAGTGTATAGGCTAAAAAAGGTCTTATGGGTTGAAGGAAGCCCGAACAAGTGGATTGATGGGTTTCTTGAGAAAATTGGGTTTGTGAAATGCATGTCGGAATATGTCGTATATGTGAAAAACTGTGAGAACAACAGAGTTGATGGAAGAACCATCATATGTCTTTATGTTGATGATCTTTTGATCACGAGCAACAATGAGAAGTTAATAAAAGATTGCGAGGAGGAGCTGATGAAGGAGTTTGAAATGAATGACCTTGGAAAATTGATTTATTTTCTGGGCATCGAATTCACTCAAACACCAAGTGGAGTGGTTATGCACCAAACTAAATATGCTCGTGACTTGCTCAAAAAAATACAATATGCAGCGGAGCAACACTGCCATCACTCTTGTTGATTATGGTTTAAAGCTGGAAAGCAACTCTGAAGAAGAGGGTGTTGACCCTACTATGTACAGAAGCATGGTTGGTAGCTTAAGGTACTTGTGTAACACAAGGCCTGATTTAATTTAAGATTTAGTGTTGGTGTATTTAGTAGATTCATGCAAGATTCCAAGGTCTTACATCTTCTAGCTGTGAAATGAATCTTGAGATACTTACATGGAACAAAAAGATTTTATGTGTGAATTTTTGACTCATGTTTTATTGGAGTTTTTTATGTGTGAATTGACTCATGTTTTATTGGAGTTATATCTTGCAGTAATCCTCTCTCGAAATATCCATGTATATATAGTCATTAACATGTGCAACAAATAATAAACAAACTATTTTAACAACTAAGTTGTAAAACTCACCTTTTCTACAAAGTATGTCAATATTTTAAGTAATAGTCAGATATGTTATGTCATTGGATAAGCTACACAATACAACAACACAAGATTTCAACGCTCATAATAGATGGAATACAAAGATTTTGTTGAATTTATTTTCCAAGTTGTCATTCTATTGGTAACAAAATCGCCGAGTGTCGTGGAAAGGAAAAACAAAACAAAATAAAAGGTTGGTTGAACCTTCACGTCTTGCTACAAACATTTATTCTAATCAAGTTCCTCTAGTGACTACCTTTGAAGATAAGGTAAAAGAAGAAACAGAAACTCCTTCTAACAAAAAGTCCTACTTCCTACCAGTTCATTGAGACATCCATGTTGATCCCGTGTTTGTGCCTGATATGGGCATCATGGTTATAGCGAAACCTGATTCTGGGTGGTTATATTTCTCTAGGAGATCCTTGATGAGGTTGCCTGCTATATATGTTACTCCTGAGGTTGAAAGTGCCATTGCAACATAGTACAACACAGTTTTCATATAGGCTTTGGGTGGTCTGCTGGTGTAAACTTTCCCAATAGCAAGTAGAATGATGCACACAACAGAAGTAGCTGCTACCACAGCAAGCTTAAGTTCAGTGTCGTAACTCTTATTGATCAAGAGGCCATAGACAACAAGGGGGACAGCACCAAAAATCAGGAATGATAAAACAGCTACAACAGCATGAAGCAAGAAGTTCTCACGGCGTCCTAGAAATTCTCGATACCGATCTTGCACAACCGTTTGTGTTTGATCCTCTCCAGAGTGATCATTTTTCAAGTCAACAAGCTGGTAAAAAAGAGAGCATAGACTAAGTATTTTTTTTTTTTTTGGACTAGTTTTTATGAGCAAAGAGACTTGGGTAAAATGGGTGTATAGTGAGTGCATTTCAGGATTTAAAACCACTCACAAGTTTGTCTTACGGAAGCATGTTTGACCAAGTTTTAAACAGAAGGAAATAGAATTGAAAATGGAACTTCATAGCATTAAGGACATGTCACCATGTTTTGAAATAGCATAGACTGATTAAGGTTAATCGAGAGAGAACATTCTTCAGCTATCAGATCATACATTCATGCATTATGTTGTAACATGTGTTAAACAAGAAGGTGTTGTTGATGGAACTAGAATATATAAAATAAGTCAAACTTAACAATAATTAATCATTGTGACTAAAGAGAGAATATATAGCAAGATGTTTCGAGGCTCAGGTTACCGGAGCAGTTATGATTTAATTTTAACCTGTCATATGATGAGTCATTTCTACTGCCATTCTCAATAACTCTATCTTAACATGTTATTTCAACTATATTTTGTTTATGCATGAAAGATATATGAAAAATGAATGCCCACAGAGATATGATGATACAATTTAGAATTATGAGATTGGAGGAGCACATGAAAGCCCACTCACATTGTGACCAAGGATGACAAGTCCACCAATGATATTTGCAAATCCCAATGCTATAATATTCACTACAATAAACACAAACAAAAAATTAATTTGCCATCAACCAAAATTTCACCTTTTTAGATGAAATAATACTCAAGTATAGATAGAGCTCCTATCAATTCAGTGAACCTTCTCATAAAACTAGGAACAGTAGAGACAATTAGAAATTAACATATGTTTTGCACAAAAGATTTGAATTTGATTGATAAATATATGTTTTGCACAAAAGCATAAATTTTTGAAGTCCAACAAATATACTTGGCAACTTATATGCTTGACGATTTATCAAGACATGTTTCAATTACATTACTTATATTTAGTATTAAAAAAGTGGGTATGAGCATAAGTTATATTTGGCTTTTGCAACGTCATCAAATTTCTTGTTCTTTTAAAAGAAACTTCTCCATCAAATAGAACCACCTTGGAAACCAAATTTCAAGTTAAAACAGATTAGATGAAACACAACATACCAAAGTTGCACCACTCAGGTGAAAAATTTTCATGTATGCTTTTAGTTATAAAATGTGATTCAAGTACCATAAGTAGATGCAAGTTGTAATGACCTAATTATTCTAAAAATACAAAATGAATCTCTTTAACATATACTACTGTGAGGAATAGAAAATTCAAATTTAGTGAAATGCCCCTCTCCCCCTCAAGCTGATATGATGAGGTTTGCACTTACATATATAATTTACTTTTTGTCATATTTCTGAACAATGTGAGATCTCCAACAAAGTTAGGCTAAAGATTCTTTCAAAGCCATTTAGGTAAAAGGCCAGGCTTAGATTATCCAAAAAGCCTTTCAATCATAAGAAACTAAGTTGTTTAAGAAAATATAAAATAATAATAAAACAATGATGATATTATTTTTAGTATTATTGTATTAGATTCTTCTACAATATGTTGAAGTTGTGTGTTTGTGAGCCTAATTAAGAATTAAATACATGTTTGCTGGCTTACTTAAAAGACCTCGTTACTGAATAAGCTTTTAGCCAAAATGGGCTTTAAGAAGCTAGGTAAAGTCTTGAAAAAGCTGATACCAGTCAAATTAATGTCTTATAGTTAGGAAATAGAACAAGCTGGTTTAAAGTAAACACTAGTCTGACCCATTTGCACCCATAATTATACATATATTATCCAATTAACCGATTTTCACTCTTGAAAAGTGCCTCACTAAGCCCCACTAAAAGGAAGAGAGAAACTTACATGGGGTAACACCCGAACTAACTGCAGATGACACAATTCCTAGGCTTGTGATTGACTCAACTAAACCACCATACACAATGCTTTTAAGTATTTCCCATCCTTGAGGTTCGCCAACTTCATCTCTGGGTTGTACAGTTTCTATCTGAGTTTCAGTTATAGTAGTACTTTCAGCTGGAATATCATCTGCTGTATGAGGTGCTGCGGATACAAATGTTCCTTTCCCAATATCAACTATCACGTCTCCACCTACACCAAAATAATAAGCGATAACTCTGTTATTCACAAATGCAAACCTGCAAGATATCTTCTGGGAACACACTCTGCAAGTGATACAGGTTAGCAATAATGCTCTATACACGTGGTTAACTGATGACATTTATTTCATGCACATACCTTCATTTTCCTTTCTGGTAGGAGGATATATTTCCTTGTCAATTGGAGTAAAATCTAGTTTTGATGGAAAGATGGCATCTGTTTTAAAATTTTGCTTATTACTAGCTACATCATTTGCATGTATTGCACTGCCAGATGATTGAATTGGTGATTGTGCTCCATGTACCACAGATGAATAACCATTCCCAATAATTTCAGGTGTCTTGTCTACATCTTTCGGTGTACCCTCAAGAAATTGAAACCCTACAGTTGTAGAAGTAAGAATTTCAGTTTTCCCTTCATAAGGTTTCAGAACGGCTTCTTTTGGAGTAGAAGCTGCTAATGGAAGACTATCATATCCCTTTTTCTCTCCCTCACTGCTCAAGTTTCCATCCAGCAATGGTTTCACGTACGAAAAATCTGATGTATCACGCACAACTTTCTGCATTCCATTCACCAAATCACCGGCACTTTTTGTACCGGACTGTATAGATGACAAATCATTCTGAAGCAATGAGTCAAGACACTTTTGGTTAGCAAATACCTCATTTCTTGATGCTGTACGAAATTTGATGCCATTTTCTATACATGGTTTAATCTTTTATTGACTTACTGTTGATGAAATCAAAGAATCCATGCCTCCATGTGCATGATTGATATCTGGTGTAGGTTTTACATCCGTAACTACAGATGTATCAGCAGGTGGATCTTCAGAATGACCAATTCCACGTGAGGTGAGCTCATCTGAAGTGATTGATGTTGAGTTATGCTGCTGAGCAGAACCAGTTCCAGAATATTCAAGGGGTGCATCACCTACACAATCATATCAAGAAAATGGGCAAATTAGAGACTGATGTCATAATAACAAATTTCAATCTCGAGTGAAATTCACTGCAAGATATAGCATGATTTCCCATATTTCTTAGTTTACATTTGATATGAACAATTCTCAACCATTCAAGAAAATGTTGGAAGGGAAAATATGAGAAACTCTATTAATAGGATATTCAATACGGAAGTAAATCACAAGGAGTATACAGAATTTGAAATGCTTCTGAAAACAAGTCTTTTCAGTAAGCTCAAATATCACATTTAAATGTATAAAGATGTTTGAAGGAATGTTATTCATTTTGTTTTGTAAAATTATCTTCAGAAATGACAATGACAGAATTCTATAATTGAATATTTAGGGTGGAAGGCTGGAAGCCCCACGACAAACACCTTGGTGGTGCCTATCTTCAAATAAGCATCATTGTGAAGGTGACTTTTCTAAGTAGTACCAATAAATAACTATTTAAAATAAAACTTGCTTACTAGCTTTTTTCCCCTTATTAATCAGAGATTTAAACCAATTTGCACTGGAGCCTTGTGGATTTGAAGGAAACTGCAAATTACTTGCAGGTACACTGGGAGGATTTTGTGCACCTTCCTTCTTGCTGGCACCACCAAAAATACGGATTGCATCAAAACATTTTCCTGTTCAAAATAACGAGATTATAAGTTCACATAGATGACAAGCATTAGTGTATAATCATCATAGATCAAACATAATATATCAAAAGAAAACTTCTAATTTGCACTTAATATATGCACAAATGTCAGAACAACAACTTTTAGATATATAAAAACATTAGTCAGCCTTCACCAAATAGAATAAATTTAGGTTGAGTAGTACTTGACAATGACCTTCAAGCACATCAGAAGGCATATCTGTTTAATTCAAAATCAGATGTCTCAATTTTTATACCATAAAGTTAACACTACAGCTTCCACGAAATTACAGCTTTAAGTCACTAACCATAAGGAAGTTCATAACCACTCGTGATATTATTACCTTCTGGCCAATAAATTTCTTTTATCAAACTTAAACCAAAGACCACACTATGCTCTGATACCAGAACAGGTAACCCACTTACCACTAGGAATAAAGAAGCTGAAGCATGATAAACATCTGAATACTTCTGGTTCTTCACGAGGCTGATTATCTTCAGCAGGTGGCTCTTGACTAACAATATCAGGCTCAGATCTTACATTTGCATTATCACCTGGGTTGGCATTGGGATGTTCAGGACTATCTAACAGCCCTGAGCTGCCTATAGTCTCCAACTTATCATGCTCTAAATTATGAATTTTCTCCAACTTATCACGCTTGGCTTCAATATCTGTTTTTCCAGGATTCCTTTTTCTTTTTTTGAGGATTACCCTTTTAGTAATGCAAGAATGACAATTAGGACAGAACAAATCATGAGTCTCTTGTTTTTCCAACACTGCCTCAACATCAAATTCTTCAAGTGGCTGATCAATCTCTTCTTTTATCAAATTAGGAGCTTCCTTTGCACTAGTTTCTTCATGAAAATCTGCAACAGGTGTAGCTTGTATATCAGATGAATTGTGCTTATGGGATAGTTCTGGAATGGAAGGGAGCTTGTTGTCCACAGTTTTAATACACTGACTTGTGTTTTCGCTGCATAGACTGTTTTGAATAGCTGACAGATCTGCTTGTACATTAACTTCTCTCTCCCCCAGATTTGTTGGATGGACAGACCCATTAGCAACACCATTTAGAACTCCATTAAGTCCATTAACTTCGTCATCTGCACATGTAAGAATGACATAATTATAATAGCCCAAAATGAGCTTCAAAGATATAATTATTACAGGTTATGTTACTGTATGCTATACAAGCATATATATTCATATACTTGTTCCAAAATCATAAAATAACACGACAGTAATTCTAAAATAAAAATAAAACAGATACAATAACAGAAATTTAGTATCAATACTGGCGCCAACCATTCAAATAAACAAAAGTCACTTATGTCTATCTAAACATCACCAAAACAATGTCAAAAGTGCATATACAGAAACATTGAACAAGCGGGGGCTGTTTCTACATTCATATTCTAACTACTCTAAGCTTTTAAAGCCAACAAAGTAAAATTAACTGTTACAATTTCATCCGGAAATTTACAATAAAAGTTACTTCAAGTCCTCATAACTCTATGGAGAATCTATCTTGTTTAAAGGCTATTCAACTATGCTGGTTGGAACTGCTAATGTGAATTCTAGAATCTTGGCATCTACTGACCTTTAATTTCATAAACAAAACATGGTGCATGTTGAATCATAGGTTTGACACTCATCATCAAGTCAGGATAACCCTTAAGATTCCAATTTGGCACAGTCCAAGGACTGTCAAATCTCTTGGTCCATGTGCAGTGGTGACATTTCCACATTCCTTCAAGCATAAAAAGTGAAATTTTTTTATTGAACATCAGAAAAAGAAAACTAATTCCCAGAAATTTGATAACAGAAAAACATTTCAGTCAAGCAGGATTTTTGTCCAAATTTTTGGTTAGTTCCAGTTAACTCATCTATGTAGGAAATCTTTGTTCACATGTTATCAGTAAGCTAGGAAAGAAAATTTGAGGTCCGCAACATCAATATGGATTGAGGACTATCTTTAACTACTTAGACCCAATCTATGGTCAACCTAAACCATGGAAAGAACCAGAACTTCAGCACAACAAGACTAGGACAAAAAAATTTTAGACCAAGGCTAGGACAATTTCCCACCACAATATCATGGATTGCAACCACAGTTCAAAACCTTGTTAGAACTAATGCACACATCACAATTCACAACACAACTTAATAATTTAATTTGAAGAAAACATTGGGAATGAAAGTGATGCAACAACAAACACACAACAGTGATTTCCTGAAAAAAGTGTAATACAATTTAATAAACCGAAAGAAGACTACACTCTATCAACCACGAACCAGATCCTTTAACGCAAATAGTACAACAAAACAAAAACAAAATCCAAGAAAAAGTAGGAGGAGGCGAGGTACCTTGTTGCTTATCAAAATAAACACTGTTCATATTCTGTGACATATTAAAACCACTTATGGCCTCTACATTTGTTGGTTCTCCTGCAAACTCTGCTACTTGTGCAAGCCCAACAGCTTCATAATCTGATTTATCACCATTAACATGGTTGAAATTTTCACCACCATTTCCTATCTCTGAAACTTCTTCATCTTTCTGAACAGGAGATCCATCTGGGGCTGTGACCACTGAACAAGTTCCACTATCATGCTCACTGTCATTGCTACTAGAAGAGGAGGAGGAAGTGGTGGAGGAGAAGGATGTTACTTCTTCTGTAACAATTTTCTTTCTTATCAAAGCACCATCTTCCATCATTCCTTCTTCTTCTTCTTCTTCATGAGGATGCACTACCCATTGATGTGGTTCTTGTTCCATTGATGATGGTTATCCCACAAGAAAACAGACACAGAAACTATGGCAAGATTGGATTTTTTGGGGAGAAAATTAGGAATTCGATAGAAATTTATGGTTTCCTAACTCTTTGACAGTGCAGACTTTGCATTAATGCCAGCCTTCCTACCAGAACGCGCATGGAAAACGAATATATAAAAAACTCAAGAAGATTATCAGTGACTATGTCAACATGTTTTAAGCTCAGAAAAATACACAGAAAAACAGCAATTTCGTTAAAAATAAAAAATAAAAACTCCCTTTCAATCATAATTTATTGTGTAACTCAAAATTACTACAAATTTCCATAAATTGTAGTGCTCCAGAAAATAACTTAAAATAATTTCTAATTAGGGCTGAACATGAGAATAAATTAGTTTGAAGTTAAGTGTATTAAATATTGAGGGAAAAATTATCATTTACTCTTTTCGATTTTATTTATAACTCTCAATCAAATTAGAAATAATATTTGTTTCTTTTTGTGCGCTTAATTCATAATTTTTGTTTTGTTTTACTTATTGCAGTTGCAGACTAAAGTATCCATATATTACAGAAGCAGTATAATAAATCTATATAATTCCAATAAACGGTTTATTTTGTTATGGAAAATGTGGGTTTAAACCAAAATAGTTTTAATTTATCCTCGTGATATTTATAATGACACAGTCCCTGAACTTTCCTTGTACTGAAAATTGTTTTCATGATTTTATTTGAAAATAAAACAAAGCTTTTTCACAGGGTAATGGGACCAACTTGGATCTCCATGACCATGACTTAATCATAAACAATTGTCTTTTAGTTTTCGTTACATGGTCGCGTTTTAGGTTTATAAGTTTTTATTTTAGTTAATTAAATATTTTATTTATAGATATATATAAAATTACTTTTAGCGTTTTTTATTTAAAAATCTCTAATTACTAATTCTGATTCCAAAGCTTTCAAATTTCTTCTCTATTTTTTTCTCTTTTGTTAATTTTAATTTTGGTTTACAAATAACTACCAAAAGATGCAGAATAAAAAACTGTGTTTATATATAATAGGAACAAATAAATGATGTTTGAAAAGTCACGTCTGCAAAAGCACTTAACATAACCATCGATGTCTTATAACATCACAACAAACAAACGCAGCCGTAAAACTTTAATTTAGTGGAAACGTGACAGCTGGATAATGTTGTAGAGAGGAGTACATCCAGTCCAATCAATAATCAATAATAATAAATAAAATAAATGGTGTGAGCTTAAAGTGGGGTTCACGTAGCTACTTCTAAAATACTTTCTATATGAAATTTAAAATTAAATATGGTTTCATCGCTGAAAAAATCTTAATTTTATACTATTTATAATAAAAAGATTCAACTTTTGTACTTCGGTAATATAATATGTATAAACTATTTTTCACATTAACTACACGTTGTAGAATGTTAACCTAACCATGAGCAGTTCTTTGTTCAAATAATACCGTACATAAACTTCCTAAGCAATGTTTAAGTAATTGTCAGAAATTCCAAAATAAGATTTAACTTCTGAATCAATGTAGTTTATTATGGATTTATTAAATCGAGTTGTATTAAAATAAATTCAATATTTTTAAATGGGTGAAAGTCAATTGAACTTGCTTAATTACATATTAAATGGTTTGAGTTAGGTTGACAGTGATTTGATATGTATTTATCAATAATAATTAACTTTCTATTATTTTTTTAGTTTTTAGTATTTTTTTAAAGTTTATTAAGGTTTTAAATGTAGTTTTCGGCTAATATTTTGAAAAGAGTTTCAGATATTAAATGAACGCAATCGAACTTAATTTAAAGGCATATAAAGTTTGATAATTAAATTGGATTAAAATTTTGATAGTGAACTAATTTTAATTTTTACTTTTATATTGTAAGAGATTAAAATTATATTTAATCCAACACAATAAATATAATTTTAATTCAAATTTTTTTAATTTTTTTAATTTTATTTAAACTTTATTATTGAAGTAATTAAACATATATTTAATTTTTAGTAATTTTCATGAATATTGATTAAGGAAAAATTAAAAATTAAATTTAATATATAATTAATATTAAATGGAGTTTTTTCCTTTTTTTTTCTTTTATACATATAGAATATTTAGTGATTTTTCTAAAATTAATTATATATTAATGCTATTTTGTTTTAATAAATACATATCAAAATTATTAAAAACCAAATATATACTGACCATACGAATTATAATGGAGTAACAAAATTGACATAAAATCACTCTTTTGAGATGATAACTTTATTTCAAGGTTAAATATCTTTTTATCCTTTAACTTTTAGTAAATTTTGAAACTAGTTTATTTCAAAATTTTGAATTAATCTAATCTTTCATCTTTCGAAATATGTGGATTCAGTCCTTCTAATCAAATTTTGTTATGTTTATTTGACATTTCAAGTACGTTTCATAATGACATTTGATTTAACATTAAAACAAAAATGTGTCAAACATTATAAACAACTCAAATATAATCTTCAAATACGTACTAAACATCAAATAAACCTAACAAAATTTGATTAAAAGAACTAAATCCACGTAATTTGAAAGATAAATGACTAAAAATATGTGAATATCATTATACTGAAGTGACTGTTTGTTTATAAAATTTTGTCGTATAAATGATTTTAGGTAACAAAAACAAAAAACTATAGATTTTTGTTACTATAAAATTAATAAATTTGAATTTTTATCTTCTTTCTTTCTTTCTTTCGTTCTAATCCTTATTTATTTAAAATCTTTACTATTAATGAAGATTAAGTTAGGTTCACCTCAATACACTATAGTATTGGTAGGTATGAAGTCATCCTTTTGAAATTTACAAAACTACGCAAACATTTCTCGAAGCCAATTATCAAACTCAACCCTACCTTGCTTTGTCTTTTATGGCTAAATAAGAATGGTTGCATCATAATGAACGTGGCACACTTTCAAAATTCATTTTTTTATTTATGCAACACTCATCACTATAATGCTTATATCTTACGTTTTTGTGACTAATCAATTAGTTCTGAGTAGAACATTTTAAAGCTAAAGCTGAGTGTGTAGTATAAATCAACGATACTTAAATATTATCAATATTCTATTACACGAGACTTCTGTCAGTGTATCAAGAATAAAAAATACGAAGGACAAAAATCATGTGTTGTTTTTATGAATAAAAAATATAAAGAATGAATTTCAATTACAGCAACTTTAATGAAATTATTCCACTATTTTAAAAATCATATTATTATCACATACTATATATATATATATATATATATATATATATATATATATATATATATATATATATATATATATATAGATTGAATACAAAAGGATTATTAAATAATAACTAATTTTATATAAAATAATTTTTATTATAAATAAACATTAGTGTTGAAAAACTTGTTTATACATGTTGAAGAAGACTTCCAATATTAGTAGGTAGTATAAAAAATGTTAAATTACTTTTTTTGATCCTCAAGTTTTTCGTTATCTCAATTTGGTCATCATTTTCTTAAAAAATAAGTCAATTTAGTCCTCATCGTTAGTTTGACCAGACGGTGTTAAAGTCAACGACATGTGTCAATTTCTGGTTTTTTGAATTTTTTAATTTTTTACATGTGTCACTTCATAATTGTGTCACATGTCAAAGTGACTCAATTTGGTCTCTATATTTGTTTTTAGTTTCAATTTAGTCCCATTTTTTGTAAAAAATGAAGTAATATTGTTCTTCCTTAAATTGACACTAAATCTACTTTTTTATAAATTTTATGGTGATATTCTTACTAAAATTAACGTTTTTATTAAATATTTTTATAAATAATTTAAATTAACTTTAAATTCTAAACAAAACATTAGACTTTGGTGTTTTGAACTTGAAATTTAGTTCCTAAATTTATGTGTGACAAGTTATTTGATTTTTAATATTTACTAAGTTTGTATAGTATGATACACTTAATGCTTTTATATATGATGACAAAATTTTTAATTTTTAAAATTAAGTTTGAGATTTAACTTTGTTTAATAATAAAACTAAAGTGGGTACCATCCGAGTAATTAAACGTAAAAAAATTGATTACAAGCATCATTGCACAAATCACTTAGTTGTCTTTTCTTAATCTCCCTCAAAACTAGAAACTCGAGTACTTTTTACTTGTCATTCTTACCGACAAATACATATAATAAATGGTAACAATAATAACTTTCAAAGAAATTATATGATTAAAAATCTCATAGGCACCGGCGGAACTTAATGTTGATATAAGGAGCCGTGGCCCCCTTTTTTTAATATTTATATAGTTTCATATAATTTTCTTAAAGTTTAATATTTCAATATATATTATATATTTATATTCTAATAAATTTTCATATATTTAAATTTATAGGTGAGTAATAGTCTTTTTTTTCACATTTATTTTTCAATTTTATCTTTTAAATAAAAATAATTATTTTATTAATATTATTTTTTAAATAATTATTTATTTAATTTAATTATTTTTTATTTGATTATTTTTAAACTTAATTATTATAAATGAAAATTAATTATAGTAAAATAAAAATCATTTTATATTTAATTTTATAATTATAATGATAACAATAATTTTTATTTTTTATTTTTTATTATCATAAAAAAATAAATACAATGTTTTTACTAGTTTATATAAAAATTTTGGAATTACTCTCTTGACTCCTATTTTCGTTCAAAAATAATAAGTTGGTCATCGATTTTTTTTAGTCTCAATTTGATTCTAATTTTGGAAAAAATGATGCAATTTTTTCATTTTTTCAGTAAATTTTTTGAATCTGACCAATGTTTTTTCATCAAAATTGAAGTTGTGAATAAGAATAGTTTGTTCTGATGGTGTAATTGACATAATTCTAGTATAAATTTTGGTGAAAAAATTCTTGCTCTGCTTTAAGAAATTTAAAAAAAAAATCAAATTACATCAATTTTTAAAAAATCAAAAACCAAATTGAAACTAAAAAATAATAGACGACAAACTTGATATTTTTAGACAAAAAATGGACAAAAAAAATAATTCAACCAAAATTTGGACACTCCCAACATATTGACCAAAGATCTGCGAGTGCTCATAGATAATTTCATAAATCTATCAATAAATTTTACAAATAAATTGACAAATATTATATCGTCAATAATCGATAATCATTACCATCAAAATTATAATAGTCGACGATAACAATTTTTTAGTAAAACAATGTCATTCATTATTTGTATAATATAATAAAATAACTTCTTCAATAACAAAAACAAATTAGATATACTTATTCTTTTCCAACCAATTATAAATATCATTAACTCACTCTCCACACCATTATTCATCCTTTCTTATCCTATTTAAACAAAAATTATTCTGATGAAATTATTGTTTTCTTGTATCATTAGACACAAACGATTCACTACTTAAATAAATAAATAAACAAACTAATTTAAACAATTTTTTATTGAAATCTATCAGAAGGTAAGATGAAAATAAATCTTAATAAGTGTTAACATGCATGAGGACACATCATTAAAAATGGAACTTAAATAAAGTCTCTTTGGTTGACTCTAATCATAACGTGGGGAATGGGGCATTGGTGGGTTCACATGCTGCTGCTTTTAAAACACTTTGAAATAATAAACAAATCTTCACAAAAAAAAAAAAAAAGTTGTCAAATTTGAATGTTCACTGGTGTGAATTGAGATCCATGGAAATAATGTATTCGGACAAATTCTTGTTTGGTTTAGATTTCATCTGACTTTCACGTTTGAACCAATATACTATATTATCTTCTCGTGTCGTGAACCATCTTCTGAATGGGAATTAAACACTATCACCTACAAAATTTAACGCCCCCTCTAAAATATAGTTAATGTTTCATTAGTTTTTATCAAATAATGATAATTGATTTAGATTTTCTTTTTCTGACACTAAAATATCATGCAAAGTGAAACCAAGAGAGTATTAAATTATATTGTATTAATTATTTTTGGATGCATGAACCATTCTTCGAAACCTGCATAGTTTGATGAAGTTTAATGGAACATTATTTTTTCTGGTTGAGATATTATTTTATTTCTTGAACATAAGTTAGTTTAGAAAATCAGAATAAATTATCAATTTAGTTGAGAACGAAAAACTTAATTTACTTCATAGGCATGTAGAACTATTTTATTATTAAGCTTTAGAGATTTAATTCAAAATTAGAAGTCGTTTTATCATTAAATTATAATATTCATAACTTAATTTACTTCATTTAATGGTTTACAGGATTCATGCTAAATAATGAAGAAAGTAGAGTTGTTGTTGGTCAATTATATATGCAGTAAAAGGAAAGCATATTTTTGGCTCTAGGAAGTAGGTGTGGTGGAATTATTTGCAAAGTTTAGGATACAACAACAAAATCGCAATAATGAAACAAGTTTTCATATGTAGTTGAGAACCCACATGTTGTAGGGTCCAACATATAAAATAACCTTAAAATATATGATTAGGGTATGTTGCATTCATTCCAAATCACAAACAAGGAAGAAATAGTGTCATGGAAGATTGAGGAGCCATGTTTTCAAGATACTCTTATGACCTGTGATCCTAGTGAATTCACAATATAATACTAAATGTTGTTCCAATTAATGTTTGGGATTGTAACAATGTTAATTAGTCTATGGAATCTAAATGAATGATTTTTATTTCATAAAAAAATGGTGTTCTAAACGCGTGATGTTTAGTTTTAGGTCAATTGTTTGAATTTTTCTGTTTAGTTTCAATTATTATCATTTTTATAATATATATATATAGTACTACCACTCTTGTGCACTATTTTAAAACACATCCAATTAAATTTAAAATAAAATATAACACTTGAGTGAAAACTCATTACATTGATTTGTATAATGGTTAAAATATACCTTATTTTAAAAGGGTAAAACGTATCAAGTATTGTAAGGGTAAAAAAGAACAATAAATATATATATATATATATATATATATATATATATATATATATATATATATATATATATATATATATATAATAGACTAGAAACATATATTGAGACTTTTAAATCTTTTAAAACTTAGGTTAAAATATGTTTTTATTCCAATTTTCGTTAAATTTTATTAAATGAGTCTTAAGTTTGTTCAGTTAGTTCCTTTTTTGTTAACGCCGTTTAAATCATTAACGGTCATGAACAATGACTATCACATGTCACTTTGTGTTTTTTTTAATATTTTTTTTAATATTTTTTTATAATTTTTTTAAATGTTCACATGTAAACCTAGTCAATGTTTTATATTCAATTTGGTCCTTATATTTGTTATTTTTGTTCAATTTAATCTCAATTTTGTTAACATAAATCAATTTTGTTCATTTCCAAATTAAAACCAAATTTAATTTTATATTAAAATTCATATTTTTATTAAATTTTTTTATATAATATATTAAAATTTACAACATTATAACTTTTATATAAAAACACAAAGTGACAGTCACGGTTTATGGTCATTAATGATTTAAACGGTATTAGCAAAAAATTAAACAAAATTGATGAAAATTAAAACCTATTTGAACACAAAAACAAAATTAAGACTGATTTGACAAAACTGAACAAAAATTATGAAAAAAAAATATTATAAACTAAAATTTACCAGGATCAAAACTAAGAAATTGACTACTCAACTAAATCCATTTAAATGAACTTAATGCAATAACAAATATAATATTTCTATTTACATGATACGATAGACCTATAACTACAAAATTTTAATATATAAAGAAAAAAATCGTAAAACATAAAAGGAAAATAAATCCTAAATGATCATAAAAAATAATCTAAATATTAAAAGATACAAATATTTTTTGATTTTGATTTTGTGCATTGAAATTTGGTATTATGGATGTTGTATGACAAAGGTACTTCTTTGTAGCCCCTTACTTTCTTGATCACATTGCTAACAAAAAATGAACACTGGTAGTGGTATTAGTAGCTGCAGATAATGATTAAGTTAATATAGATCAGTCTAATTTCCAATTATTGAGCACTATTAATTTTATAACATAAGATTGTTGTTTGCGGAATATCATGTGCTAACTCTATTTTATTTCAAACTTAATAATCATTACTGTGTTCATAACAGAGAATTAAAGTGAATGACGTGCCTCTAGAAAATATAAATAAAAGCCTGAAAAATCACAATAACTCAGAAAAATCTTACAGATGAGAGCCTATACTTTTTTGAATAAAAGGGAAAAAACTATATACACCAAAGTAAATGAATAATCACAATATTATCAGAATTTTGTGTATGAAAATGGTGAAGACCATGACCAAATGTAGAAGCAGTTGCTTCCTTTAATTGCTCCGATTCTGGTTCCATCATTAACAGGTCCTGGCAAATACCATGTTCAAGTTTCTGTCCAGCAAAGATATTAAACTTTAATGACTTGTGATTCGTATTTAAGATACAAAATTGCACCAATTCGTATATGAATTGTAAGATTCAAAGTCATTTGAGGTTTATCGTATGATATGAATCAACATGTCACCAAATAGTATCAAATTGTAAGATTCAAACAGTGAACCATAAGATTCGAATAACTAATTATAGCTAAAGCGTTATTTCATCTAGGCATATTCACGAACTTAAGAATTACCTTCTCATCCTATATCGTGTATGTTGTGAAACCCAGATATCACTAAAAAATGCACCTAAATGTAAATTCAATAAACCTGCATACAATTGAAACTTCATTTCTTTCCCCTACCTGTTTTTAATCCCACTGCAATTACAGCCGTCTAAAACTCAAATTTGATGTGTTTCATCTGCAGATAGGTTAAACCAATATTCCATCAAAAAGACTGAGGTTGAAAATTTTAGCAGGTAACACTGCTGTTAGTTGGCCCAAGACATTTAGGGAATAAAACCACTGATAAAGGTGGCGACTCAACCAAAATCCTAAAAGCAAGCTTGATATATATTTTTCAATAATTTCAAAGATTTGATCCACATTTTCAAAAGGTGTCATTTGATAATTAGCATTTCCATAGCCATTACATGCCCAACTCAATAATACAGTAAGACCTTAAGAACAACAAAATATTTGTAATGAAGTGGAGATGAGCTAAGTGGGACAACAAGTTGCTTTTTGTCTCTAATTTCTTTGTTAGAACAAAATCAATCAGAAAAAATGACAATACAAATAGTCATATGATGTGAAATATAAAGGGTACCTTGATGTAGCAAGGTCCTTTGTATGGTTCTTTAAAATTCAATGAAGACGCTATCAATTGTCTTGGGTTTCTCCATCTCCTCCTTACTGGCAATTCCAGGATCAACATAACACAACTGAAATAGAAACAATATCATCTAGCCTCATCACATAATGTTGCAGGGAAATTACAAATTTTGGTTAAAAGAAGAAAAACCTGGTATTGTGGCTTCTTTAGTGTGTGCACTCCTCTTTTTATGAGTTTCTGCCATCCAACTTTCTCTATAAGAGATCTTTCTAGAGCACCAGTTCTCTATAATGATAAGTCACAACATTTAAAAGGATGTCATGCCATCATTACTAACATGTATATTCCAGATTAATTCTCTTAATAAGCACACAAAAAAAGTGTATGAAGAAAACATATCTTAACCTACTTCAAATTGCATATCCTTACTTGCTAATCCAAAGAATACAACTGGTTAACAGGTTAACAGAAAAACTAAATGAAAGGTTCATATAAATATAGTAACGGTTATATTATTTTTTAAAATTCGTTATGCTTTGTAGTTTGACCTGTTTTAATTGATCAAGAAGCACCTGTAGGATATGCAACTCACATACATCTAAATAACCAGAAAATAGACATTAGCAAGAAAATATATTACATGACCGGGATCTAGAACCAGGAGATTATATTGTGGAATTCCAGACCGTTGATGTTTGACTTGAATTCCAACTATTGTTCTTGAATGTCCATCATGCTGAAAGTACAGTGGCCTGTAGATGAAAATCTTTCTAGACTTAAAACATCATAAAAAAAACACGATTGTCTGCAAGGTCAGAACATGTGTAGCTAAAATGCGGTCACTTACGTTTTCTCACTGATAAGAACACGCTTGTGATCAAATTGAACAGTGCTTTTATGGGAGAAGTAATTCCACACAAAGTCCATAAGAACTTGGTGACCCTCATTTAGTTTCTCAGTGTTGTATAGCCCTCTATTACCACTACCTTCTTTATCCACAGCGTCACCAACATGGACAAGAGAAGGGCCTGACTTTGCATTTTGGTTGCAACTTGTTTGAGCAACACCACGAGACAGATATCTATCCATTGGTCCATAAGTATTTGGTGCTTTCCTCTTCCTTCCATAATTACTTTTCACAAGATCCTTTTCCCCAACACTTGAACCAGGGACAGATAGATAGAGTTCCTCAGATTTCTTAGGTCCAAAATCCACTACCCTCACCCGGAGACCAAAGGAACGCAAAAGGGCAGCACATTCAGTAGCTCCAATCCATTTTTTTGAGCCATAGATAACATGGTTAAACTGTTCAGCGCCAGGTGCATCAAAACCCCTTTCCCAAGCAATCTCAAGCCACCTCTGGAGTGATGGGATATCAGGAACAAACCCTGAACGGCCAAACATAGCTTCTCTTGCTGCTGGCCTTTGTGTCATTAAGTGAGAGCTAAGCATTTGAATGTTACGCCATCCACAGCCCCATCCAACATCCTTAAACTCAAGGCTCTGGAAATGATCAACATAACATGTCAAAATGCTTCTTGTGTTTTCAGCCTCAGACTCCAAACAGTCTCTCAACAAGGTCATCAAACCTCTTTCAACCTTGTAAAACTCTCCCCTTCTTTGCACATCAACTAAGCAAGAGATCTTTTCATCCATTTTCAACACCGCATTATCCCTACCCCTTACTCCACCATAAAAATGCAAGCTACTAGCCTGAAGAATATGAAACAGCGACAAAAATCCCGTGTCATTCTTCTCTTGACAAGAAACCGCGGTCCACTTTAGACCATATATGTAAAAGAATTCGGTTCCTTTAAATGTACAAGATAGTAATACAAAGTTACTTCAACAAAAAATGTACTTTCCACTAATAATAAAGAGAGAAAAATGTAATTTTTACTTCATATGTTTTTAATCAATCGTGTTCGTATTGATGAATTTGGTCCTTCCCAACTTCAAAAACATGATTTTTCAGGAGAAAAGACTAAATTCACATTTTAGTTTAAATGTAAAGATCAAATTCACCACATATCAAAATATATGTAGCTACACTACACATTTTTCCCTAATAAAATAAGGGTAAATAAAACCCAGCAATTCATAAAAATAAAAAAATGGGGTAAACAAAGGATAATAAATAATTGCACTCTAATATAGCAGAAAATGCAAACAAAATCATTGTAAGATCATGTGGGTAAAATTTACTTCCACCACCATCCACAAAGCGAGCCACTTTCAAAAAGGGTTTTAAAAAAAAATCAATTTTTATTTTCTGAGTTTCTCAGACAAACCAAATGGGATGGTGAGGTGAAGAGCGAGAATGAGAGGGAAAAAAGGGTACCGAAGGGGAGCTATAATCGGTGTTGTTGTCGTCGAAATGGGCGTTGGCGTGCCTGCAATTGAATTGAAGCAGTGTCACTGAAAATGTAATGCATCAAAGGGAAGATAAAAGAATGAGAGAGAGGAAGAAAGAGACCATTGGAGTTCAGAGGAAGGAACAGATAAATGACAGAAGGGGCAAGTGGATGAATCCATGTTCATCAAATCATCAAAAATTGAAAGAACAAGGAACGAGGAGAGAGGTGATGTGAGGTTAATGGCGGAAAACCCTTCCTTTCGAATGTTAAAGGCGGCAGTTACATTTGTTTGTTTTTTTAATCTACCAGATTCTAAGTTCTGTTTTGTTTTCAAATATTTTCTTAACTTTTAATTAAAATATATTAATAAATCAATAAATTATCTTGTTAAGAAAACTTAAAATAACTTTATACTCTCGTCCAACTAAAAATAATAATATGATAAATTACTTTAAATTCATAAGGATTATTTTAAAAATTATATTAACAGTAATTTTAAATTGAGAATGTGAAAAACATTATACTACAATACATAATTATTAATTTTATTTCATTGTAAATAATTACATGAAATAACGTTTTTTTTAAATTCTCTAAACTTTATATACATACATTGTCATATATGTTTAAAATATTTCATTTGTAATTTCTATAACAATTAAACTCTACGATTGTTTTTAGTTTTTGTAATAACTATTTGATAATGTAAAAGTCTAAAAGGTGCGTGGAAATTTTTTTTTTATATGATATTATGCTTTTGTTTAAATAAGTTTAACATTCCTCGATTTTGTTTTGGGTATTAAATATTTATTTTAATAACGTATATAATTATAGTTTAAATTTTTGAGAAAAATATTAGTTTGTATCTTTTATATATTAGTTTGTATCTTTTGTCTCTATAAGTTGACTCTTTTGATTTATTTCCTTTATCATAACAATTAATAAGCTTTTTCTGTTTGTACAGCTATGTAAAATGTGTAAGGAGTTATCTTTACGCGTTAATATGAGTAAAATAAATTTGAAATTGATAATTAAATTTAATAAATATCTAAAGCTTAATTTAATTATATATGTGTAGTGGGTACAACCGTGTAAGTTTTACATTGATTATACATCAGAAATTTGATAATCATATAAGGTATAAAATTCATAAATTTATTATTTTAAGATTTTAAATCGGAGTTGGTATCAAAATTTATAATATAAATTAGATTCATGTCTCATTGATATTGTATTTTGTCACACAGAGAGAGTGATGAAAAATTCTGAAGTTTCTCATTTTATCAAGTTTTGTTCACAAATTAGATTTCATTTTTGAGACTTTTTTAGATGGTTTCAACCCTAAAATTTAATTTTTATTATTTTTAAAATATAATTAGATTAATCACCATTATATATTTATTTTATTTAAAAATTTTAGTTATTTGAAATGGTAAAACCCCACTATGTCAATGTGTGGACTTGTTATTAAAGTCTTCCATAGCAATGATCCACGTGCAACAACGTTTACTAAAAGCCAATTTTGTTGAAAATAACACCTTACGAAATCAACATAATTGATGTCACAGATCAACAACGTATGGTGTAAGACAATCTTGTTACAATAATTCCTTCTTAGACAATAATACGATTTGACGGCGAGGGCATTGTCCAAGAACATCCTTGTATGGCTCCAAAACATCTTATGCTTCAGCTTAAGATATTTACCATCAAACTTCTTCTGGCATTAATCATGCCACGTACACAGATGCATCCATTTTTTCAGTTAACTTTGGTGATAACTAAAGTGAAAATATCTTCCTTGATTTCTTACATGATAAGATTACCCTACACAGAAATTAAACTTTTACAATTATTCTAAGATCATTTCAATATATTAATCAGCTTATATGATCAAATAATAAGATCTTGAGAGAAGAAAAACATCACCAAACTGATAAAGAAAAGTCAATATACATTCAAAGCAGTGTTTGCCTGCATGCATCTTTACAAAGAAATTCAGCAACCTTTTCTTTCAAAATAGCAGTAACATTCTTTTTCCAGCCTTTGTCATTGCCAAACACAATAGGTATGCAAGTTCCTCATATCATAACTACAATGTCTATAAGGACTGAGAGAAAATTAGCATAATTTTAGTGATTATAAAAATGGTGTTTCTAGCCAACCAACATTCAGTCAGGATATGTACACAAATCCATTGGATCATTCTCTTCCCAAAAGAACTGCTTGTTGCTGTGTATAACTGTAATTGATTAGTACCACTCTTTAGTCAGCATCACCCCCTCAACTATTTTATAACCTTGATGATGAACCCAGTATTTTGGCATGCTCAAGCTTTATGCTTGTTCAGGATCCTAGTGCCACTCTTGGAAAGAAGAAGGTCTCTCATCTCTCTGTAACCCCTGAGCTCTTCAAGTGCATCTGCTGTTTTTCGTGGCATGAAGAAACCAGAAGCAGTGGCAACTCCTCCATCAAGTTCAGCCTTTGGGGAATGGGATGAATAGCAGCTTGGATCTTGGCGCAATGGCGGCGCTGTCCTCAGCATGTGCACAAGAACACCAACAGCAGCATCTTGTGATTTTTTTCCAATTGGCAGTGATGTTGAAGTCATTTCTGCTGGACTCTTCTTCCCATCCACATTGTGACTGTTTATGCATAAAATGAACAAGAAGGTTGGGTGAAATAACATAATCAGAGGATAAAATACAAATCATAACTATTTACAGAAGCATTAGAAGAGTTGGTCAATAATAGTATAAAAAATGGAACTTTAGGACCATGTAAGTAGCAGGATGAATCACATGCAACTACATGTTCATATAGCAAGCCAACCCTCTAAAAGTTGCCAAAGTAGAACCCATCATGATAAGTTTTATTGCATAGCAAGAACAAGAAAATGTAGCAATGCAGATACTCACCAACCTGGTACTAACATATGAAAAATTTAGTGCAGCCACGACAATCATTTAGCATGCATAAGTTTTTTTGGAACATTAGCAATACTAAGTTTTAACAAAATCATGTAAATCTGCCTAGTTTCTTTTTGTTTTGAAAAATTGCAATGTATTAGATAAAAAAGGATGTCCTTAAAAGCCATGTTCAGGAAACCAGATGGAAGTCAAGAAATAACTATCCCATAAAAGATTGTCTCAATCTCTTTAATAAGATGGTTTCATATTAAAATATACCAGGAGATCCCAACTTTATCCACAGGACTACAAGCAACAGCTTTTTTTATTGAAGTGAATGGACAAACAAGCAGAAAAGGTATATCCATCCAGGAATATAAAGAAACCTTAGTATGCAAAGAAGAGAGTTTTACTCTATGAAAGAATTTTATTGTAACTATACATGATTCTAAACTTTGTCAGACACATAAAACAGAAAAATCTACTAGGCCAGCATTTAGGAGCTTCAGGAAATATAAGATTGACTTTGTGGTAAAAGTAGTTGGGAGGGAGGAATAGGCCATGGGTTCAAATCTCTTCGGTATATAAAAACTAAAAAGATTAGAAACCTGAGCTATTTTTTCCTCTGGATCCCGCTATAGGAATTAAGCTCTTTACAATGATGAAGTCTTTCTGGTCTCTTAATTCCTTGATGCAAAGGATTGGAGTTTATAGGCTAACATAGATCACTTGTTCAAATTAACATGGAGATATAAAATAAATCTATGATGTCCCACATATGAACTTCTCTATTGATTGATTAAACCTTAATATAAAAAGCTATCAGAATCTCAGAAAAAATGATTAGGATACATATCTACGAAGTTCTACTTAACAAATCCATTATATCAAATAGTCTTTTGCAATACACATGTCTAGAACCTTGTTGCCATTCCAAAATATCAGTCCTGAAAATGCGAAATTTCTTTTACATTCTGAACATGTAAGCACATTAAACTAACTTCTAATGTGGCATAGGTAACTCATCCATTATAATCTTTAACAACCACGAATGGTTTTAAATATTATAGATTGATTTTAGGAGGCTTCCCTGAAATTATCATTGAGGAAGGAGATGTGCTAAAAGTGTAACACTGTTCATATCAAGGTATTCATTGTCCACTTATAGATGCCCACGACTATACTTATGAGTGACAAAGTCTATCAATGTACCTGGATTGAACATCTGGTGCATCAACATCATCAACATCAAAAGGACACGAAAAGTCACCATCATCCAACTCATCCTGAAATGATAATTTACTTGAGGTTCTTGAAAATCCAATGCGTGGTGAGCCACTTGAGGACAACAATGCTGAGAACCTCCCCGAATCATCCTTGCTGTCTCTGACAAACTAAGCAGCAAATACAAGGCTTGTCAAACAGATAAAACACATTTGAATGTAACTACAGGAGTAGAAATGAAGGAACATGGTTACCTTATGACCGGTCCTTGAAGCGTCTAATTTCCTAAGTGACCTGATTCCAGATGGAGACTCTTGGGATGAACCATCATTCTTTTTGGGAGACAAAGGTGGCAGAGAATTTCGACTAGGATCTGAAAAATTAGGAGAAAGATTTCTAGTGCTTCTTCCTATTACTGGATGAGGTATAGTTACAGGGGCCGTTTCAGAGCGTATGTGAGTTTGTATTGGATTGCTAGCATAGAAATATGTAGGTGGCGATGGAGATGGTGAAGGTGAGAAAGGAGGAGAAAGTTGATACTCATCATAACCAGTAGATCTTTGCTGATTCAGCAATCGATGGTTGGGTAATCTGACACCATAATTATCAATAGGTGGGGATGGATAGTCATACTGCTTGAAAGAACCTCGATACACTGGAGGGGAGCCAGCATAAGGATGGTTCTGTGCAAAATGAGCTGCTCTATGGAAACCACTAGTCCAGCTATGAGGACGATCAAGTGGTGAAGAAGATGGTGGTGCTATCCCTCTTAGTGGAAAGGAAGTGGCCCCAACACCCTTATCAGAGACAGAGAAAGACCTCAAAGGGTCAGTACTGGGGCTTCCAACATAATCAGTAATTATTTTGGTTGGCAATGAAGCTGAACACTCAAGGTTGAACTCAGATAGCACAGTTCTGAAGGTCACAGATATACAAAGGCGACCAGGAAGAGCCTCAATAGGAGTGAAATTATATTCTTCCATCATTCCCCCTTCTGCTCTAGAGAAAGGATCACTGAATGAAGAGACCTTGTAAACAATATCAAAATTACAACTATGACTATATGTGCTTAACTGCCTGAATATCTTATAAGCAGGGAGAAGCCTCATCTGAGAGTAAAGAGCTCGGAAAAGTACTATTGACTTCTGGTATGTCTTCTTGTAAGAGCTAGTAATGTCACCTGTTTGAGGAGCCACTACACGAGGACAATCATACTGAACAACCCACCTCTCTATGACTGTCTCAACAGAAGAACCAGCCACATCATGAACTAGTATAATGTCAATTATCATTGGATCCATCAAATTCCTGTGCCAGAAGTTCAAGTTATCCAGAGCAGAAGGCCTATCACCTAAAGCCAAGTTAAACCACTTGTCACTCCTCCTCACACGAGAACCTATGGACAAGTCACCACTTCTATCATGGGGGCGTAACAAAGGTACCCTTGAGTCCAAAATGACGTGCAAGCACTTCAAAAGAAATTGATAAACAATTTGTTCCAATTTGCCCAATTCAGGCTGCATGTTGTTCTGCAAATCCATCCTACCCCAAGTGAAAAAATTAATTCCAAACCAAATACCTCCCTCCACCCAAGAACATATCTTTACCACAAAAAGATTCTTTCCAAGAAAAATCCACTACTTGTCAAACACACTTCTCTCTGTCTCTCTTCAAATAGAAAATTCCACAAACACGTGAGATAAAGAACAAACCATCTAACTCACACAGCATCACCTAGTGATCATCACCAGAGAAAACGAACCCCATCAGCGTCAACCAAGCAAAGCCAGAATCATGGATCACTCTGATAACGCAAAAACAACAATCAGCAAGCATGTCCGCACAGTAACATGCCAACGTCATCAACAAGCAAATTCCAACTACAATGCAGATATACGCAGCCCCATGAAAGAAAAATTAATTGGATACACAGATCATACGGGGTTTTCAACCGATCAACGACAAACTAATACACCTTAATTTTCCAAAACAAAACAAAACATCATTGCCGCAACAACAACATGGGATCTAGGAATCAAGAACAAATTTTTATCATGTGGGCAGCAACAGAAGAACTCCAGAGAGGGAAAAAACGAAGCACTCACATATTAGGAGAAGGCGAGACGAAGAAGGGGGTGAAGGGGGTGAAGGGTGTGGTGGCATTGGAAGAGAGACGCCATTGGAGAAGAAAAGGTTGCGTAGAAACACACAGTGCCGTAGCGTTCTCTCTCTTCAACTCCTAATTATTGATTACTATTACTATCATTAATTAGATTAGATCCATAATAATAAATTAATAATTAATAAGACATATATGTTGTGTATTTTAATAGATCATGTTTGGAAATGGATTGAGAAAAGAAAATGGTAGTAGTAGTAGTTAAAGGTGCATGATGATGATTATTATTATTAGGAAAATGTTGAAAATTGCAGACACAAAGATAAGAAAGAGGTTTCTTTCTTAACCTCAGCTTCCCTCTGTTCTCTCTGTCTCATTTGGCCAATTTTTTCATCCAAAAATCAAACTCTATGATTGATTTATGTCTTTCATTTTTATTTCCTTTTCCAAAAAATAGGACTGATTCTGGTTGGTGGAGTGATGGTACAGACTCCACTTTGCAGAATAAAAGTGCCTTTTATTTATTATTTTCTTTTCATCGAGGATAATTAAAATCTGCAAAGTATATATATATATAATAGTTTATGCATAAAAAGTCAGAACAGTGAATTTCATCTCCTAAAAAATATGCGATTTTGCATCGACTGATAAATTTAAATAAAGTGATGAATAGTTCTGAAGATATTTCTTTTAATTATATATATCTGTGTGAGGCTTTCATTGAGAAAATAGTGTCCTTAAAAAAGGAAAAAATATTTTTTTATAAATGCTCAGTAAATAAAACAAATACAGTCTAATCAATATAAAAGTTTAAACACTTTCCTGTAAAATTATCTTATATGAAAAACCATTGCTTCAACTACACGGCTTTAAATTTAGTACCTAACTTTTTAGGAATAAAAAATATTTCAATCTTAATATGATTAATATGATATTATACATGATTTCTTTTTAATTGTAAAAGTTTAAAATATAAATATAAATTATAAAAACGTAGATCTTAAATAACTCTTGTATTTAAGAAAAACTTAGAAGAGTATCTAAAAACTGAATTAATAAAATAAATTGTGCTTAATTAGAATAAGATATAATAATAAAAATCTTGTAACATGATATTAATTACACATTTTTTTATCTCTTATTCACGATTATTTTCAAACCATAACCAACTATAAAAGAAAAACTTGCATACGCCTTTCAGTCTCAGGAGAAAATCTAATATGGTTGGAAAATGGGTTGTCTTGCTTTAAGTGATATTTCTTTAGGAAAAAAGAAATTGATTTAATTTCTTCCTTAATCAAATCTTTGAATGATGGTTTGAGAAATGAGATTGATACCGTGTAAGTTGTAATAATTCAAATTTTTTTTAATATATATTTATTAATTACTCAATAATTATAAGCTTTTTTGTGATAATATTTGGGAGATGAATTTATTCATCCTATAGTTCATAAAAATATACCACATTGGCTTTTTAAAATACATTCAAAATGAATTTATAAATACTTCAAAACATAAATTTGATAATCAATTATTATTTGTGTTAATTGATTAAGAGCTGTCAAAATGGGTTGGAATTTGCGAACCAACTCGGTTCATCACGGGTTCGAATTGGATTGGGTTGAAATTTTTTTACAAATTTTAATAACGATTGATTTTTGACCCGGCTCACCTAGAACCCGGTGGTGAGCCGAGTTGGCTCACCAACCAGCAAATAAAGGGTCAAACAAGTGTTTTTTGCTAAGTTGGGTTTGCATTTGAGTCATGTTAGGTTGTTTTATTTAGGCAACACATAGATCATTTGTATTTTTGTGATTTTGGTTTGTATTTGAATTGTATTAAAGTTTATTTTGATTTTAATTAGAATTACAATTTAGTTTTGACTGAAAAAAAATAAAAAATTTGTATTTTTTTAATTAAGTGAACCGTGAGCTAACCAGTTTAATCCACAAACCCGTGGTGGGCCGGGTCGGGTTCAAATTTGTTTAGCTCGCTAATAAATGAGTCGGGTTAGGTTAACTCACTAAATGATCAATCCGTAATAGGTCGAACCAGATCAAGTCAGGTTGCCCGTTTTAATAGCTCTTCTAATTATCACTTACCTTTTTGGATTAAAAAAAAATCCTATAACCAAATTATTCACTGATATATTACTAAATTATAAAGATCTAATCAATTACATAAACAAAGTACAAATCTTCTAATTTTTTTTTGTCATTATTTTAAGTTCTTGAACTTCAAACTTTAATGATCTTCATCGTCTTCTTCCCTGCTAACACAAAAATAGTTGCAGAAATAGTCACAACCCAATTATATTTGTGTTTTGTACCTTATCCAACAATACAAACTAACTTTGCAGGCATTAAGAAAATAACACAACTTTCAACTAAATATACCAATGCTATATATCAATGTGTTGATCACTGAATTGTGCTCATATTAATTACTGTATATATACACCCTACTTCACACTTTATTTATGGCATTTTTTTATTTTCTCAATATTTTTATATTTTTATTTTTTATTTAAATAAAATAAAATGACAAAAATTGAAGTATTTAAATTTGTGAAAAAATATTTTACAATTGTCTTCAAAATAATCAAATTAATTTAATTAAAGTTTGAATTTGAAAGTAGAAAGTCGTATTCATATCATATAATCACAAGAAGAAATGTTCATTTTTTTTATTGTATTTAATATTAAATATTTAATATGAATTTTTTTGCTTCTAAACTAAAAATATTTTAAGTGTTTTTCTATCGAAAATATAAATCCTTTTAATTAAAAAAAAAAACTCTCATACGTTTAATATAGTATTCTCACGTGTTTATGTAAAAATATGTGTGTATCTGACTGTCAACTTAATGGCACAGGAAAGCCCTTTCTCAGATTAAAATTTAAAAATTGCTTAAAATATTTTTTTTGTTATATTATTTAAAATACAAATATAAATGAAATCGGTCTTTTAGTTTTATATATAGTGAATAAAGTATAACTTGAAATATATTATAAAATTTCACCACTTTTCTATCAACTTCATTTACTTTGGAATGTATTGCAAAAGAATAAGTACTAATTAATTTTGAAATTATTTAAAGTACCAAAATTATTAGGAAAAAAAACGCAAATTCCACAAGTTGTGTAATTGGTAAATAAACTATTTTAAGTAACTAACTAATATATAATGAAAAAATATTGTATCCAGAAAGATTTTTTAGCACTGGATATTTTTCTTGACCTAGTCTCTACATCCTAGAACATGTTATACACAAAAGATAAATAAATTAAATAACTCTAAAATTATTAAAGTACCAAAATTACTATTAAAATGGTAAGATTTCTGAGTCAGAAAGCTGCAAGTAAATAAACTTGAAGTAATAATCCTAAACCTCATTCGCGATTCTCGTTGCTGAAACCTAAACCTCATTCATTCGATTATCATTGTCGAGGTTATTTTATAAAAATAGGTCGTTCTGAATCATTTATTATAAAAGATTAATTTACTAATTAATTATATTACAGAATAATTTATTAATAATTTGACTTCTCTTCACTTTTTTAATTTTTATATAATTTTTAAAGTTTTATACATTATTTTAAAAATGAAATTATAATAATTTGATTAAAAATATTGTTGTAAATTTTATAATAAAAATGTAATAATACAATTTAAAATATTAAGTTTCAAAAAAAATTTAATAAAATTTTATTTAAATCATTTTTAATCAAATTTTATAATAAAATGCAATAATAAAATTTAAAATATTAAGTTTTAAAATATCAAAATTTTAATAAAATTATATTTAAAATGTTTTTAATCAAATTTTATTATTGTAAATTTTATAATAAAATGTAATAATAAAATTTAAAATATTAAGTTTTAAAATATCAAAATTTTAATAAAATCTTATTTAAAATATTTTTAATCAAATTATTAAAAATTAAGTTTTAAAAAATATATAAAACTTTAAAAATTATATAAAAATTAAAAAAATAAAGAGAAGTCAAATTGTTCGTAAACTACCTTACGATATAATTAATTAATAAACTGATAATTTTTATAATAAATGGATCAGAGTGACCCATTTTTATATAAAAAACTCATTATTGAACATTAGACCTCATTTAAACTTAAAGTTAGATTTCCCTATTTATTCATTCTCATTAGTGAAATCTAAACCTAGGTTTGTTTGTTCTTATTTTCTTCACTAACAAAAAGAAACTGAATTTTCTAAGACAATTACCCATAAAATAAAGTTCGTAAATAAATTAGTATTACCTACGATAATACCCACGGGTGATGATAATTTGAATAAAGAAAAAAAAAATAAGGAAGGACTTACTCATTAAGAGGCTTACGTACGAGTGAAAGGTAGGAGGAAAAAATAATCAGTGTGAAATATTAATTAATCCATGAGTAAAATAAAATAAAAAAACATAAAATTGTTTTAATTCTTGATACGATCCTATCCAGCAAAAAGTACGATTATTTCTGAATTTAAATGTTTTAGAGAGATGACAAAAATAGATCATCAAAGAATAACACAAAATAAGATAGGGATGAAGGACATGACAATCTAACATATTGATAAGTCAAGTAAAATTTGTCACAAAGATGTTAATTTTTGATAAAAAAAAACGTGAGACCTAAGTCAAGAACAAAGAGAATTCTTTCTTTAATGAAATAAAATTTAATATATGACTAAAAATGTTTACATCAGTTTTTGGTACCTCTATATATAGACACATAAGTTTAGAAAAACATGGAAACCCTATAAGAAGGCCCGAGTCCAAATACATAAAAACATAAACTAGTTTATAAAAGAAAACTCAAAGTCCAAAAACATAAATTAATTTTCCTAAAAAATATCCTTCAAATGTGTTCCAAGCCATGATCTTCATATCCTTTAAATTTTCAAATGCTTGTAGCATCAAAAGACTTGAATAGATTTGATCTTCCCATCTCTTGCTCCTTGCCCTTGTCATACGTATTTTGAATTTCAAAGGTTCATCTTCATGTTCTTCTTGTATAGAATGTAGGATAGTCCTCTATCATTCCCTTCTTTTTAAAAAGAATTTCCTGAATAGGATCGTATCAGAGATATCTAGAGCAAGGTTATGTTACGAATTTGAAGACAAATTCTCTTCAAGAAAGAGAGAATGATAGAGAACTACCCCTAGATTCCATACAAGATGAACTTGAAGATGAACCTCCTTTACAATTCAAAAGACCTATGACAAAGGCAAAAAGTAAGATATTGGAAGATCAAATCTATTACAGGCTTCTAATGCTACAAACATATGGAAATTGAAAGGATATGAAGATCATGGCTTGAAGCACATTTAAAGGATAATTTTTAGGAAAATTAGTTTGTATTTTCTTCCGTCGCAAATACGTTATTTTTTTTTTGTAGTGAAGGGTACTTCAAACAAATTTAGAGTTTGCAGATTTGATGCGATTCATGATAACTTATGATACTATACTTGTATATGTAGAATATAATTTATATATTAAAATTTTTTGTAGGTGATTTCTTTATGTTTATCTAACATAGATAAAGAAAACAATTTATTTGAACATTTTTAGCTTTGTTTGAAATCTTTACTTCTATTTTAATAGATCAAAATATATTTCTTTCATGTTGTTTGAATTTGAAATGAAAAATATTTTAATAATTTGAATTTTTTATTTTACTTTAATATTTAAGCATTTGAATTTCATATTGCTTTAAGGGATTAAGTCACTTAAATTTCACATTTTAATGATCTTAATGGATTAACATTTATTTGAATGGATTAAAATATTTAGGCAAGAAATTTCATTAAACTTACAACTATATATGCAAGATATTTCAAGCAACCCTTAAATAATCCATTTGCAAAAGTTTTATAATTTTTCTAAAATTTTCAGATAAGTTTTCCAAGTGAAAAAATACTTGTTAGAGATGTTATATTGACTTAATCACATAATTATATTGAGCAAATCAAATTGAGATCACATTTTTCTCTTTTTAACATATTAAGTTTAAACTAAAACAACACATAGGTTCTAAAAGGGAGATTAATAAAGCATGAGACTTTCTAGCAAAATTATTATAATGTTTAACAATAAATTATCTAAAGAGCAAGAACAACATAATGTTTTTTATATTGATTTATCATAACATTTTGAACTATGTACAGTTCTTCTTTAAGGAACTTTTAAAGGGTTCCATAATCAACCATTGATTACAAACAAAATCCATAAGATACTCTTTACAACACGAGTACATAGGTCATTACTATATCCATTTTCGATAATTCCATGAGACTAAGAACTTCAAATATTTTTTCCATAACTTCTTACTACAACTAAAACAAAGGTTGAATACTAAGGAATACTTTTCTAAAGAGAATTCACAACATAGCTTTCTACATGGGTGTTACTTCGTAAGAAGAAAGATACTATAAAGATATTATAAGTTACACTTACTCTCGATGTTTCTTCTACTATGGTGCTTTCAACCTTTATAACTTTTTTCTTTTACACATAAAACCTAAGATTAAAACACATTATCGGTAGGTAACAAAACAGTGCATCATCGACAACATAAATTCCACTTATACATATCTATTTCTAGTGTCATTATATCGTTAATTGAGCAAATGATGTCATCGATAGTAGAAGAAAATAAAAAGGGTATTATCTCATTAATTTACCATTATTATTTTTCTTTGTATGTTAGTTCAAGTATGTAAAACTAAAATTCATGTGATCAAGTAAAAAGAGTATATACAAATATAAGAGAGAACAAGAAAATGATAAAACTAAAACCAAATTAAGTTACAAGCTAAGTTGAATAAGGATGCATAAATACATGTATTTACCGAATAAAAAGAAAAACGTTTTGTGAAAAGAAAAAAATGCAATTAAATATTAATGGGAAAAAAAGGAAAGAAAAATCGAATTTTAAAAAATAATTAAATTTAGTATTCAAAAAGACATTAAGAAATATAAGCAAAGTGAAATTTATTCGTTTATTAGTTTAATTAAGGAATATAAAATTATACAAAACCAAAACTAAACAAAAATTAAACATAGAAGAAATCATATGATATTGAGCAAATAATAACATTTGTTAAGAAGTGAATTTTAAGTCTAATTCAATCTTACAAAACTAGTTTATCAAGTAAGGTTTGCAACCACTTATATACTATAAATTGATATACATTAAACTAAGAAAACATTTTCTTTTAAATCCTTGTACTTCATTGTAAACCTTCATGCTTATTTTGTCTTCAGACAACAGACTCAAACATGTCTTGATTAATGGCCTTCTGGTTAAGATTATTTCCAAAATCCATTCCTCCATATCCATATTGTTGAACAACTAGCACAGACGAACGTGAACCAAAGTTGTTTGACACCAAAATGTCCCCTATAACTCCAAGTTCTAAGCACTCACACCACTCCAACAAATTTGAGAAGATCTTAGAGTTCCTACAATTTCCTTGTCCAACTATGTAAATATCACAACCAAATTTTTCTATCTCATTGAGGACTGCAGCAATATCTTCACCACTATGAACATCAATCTCTGAGTAGGATATCGAATCGTTATTGTTAACTACTGTAAGTCTGAATGTGCTTATATACTCTTCATCTAACTCTTTTTGTTTGTCTGTATCTATTACCGTAGATAATATTCCTTGTACTTCATCGTGAACTGAAGCATCTACTTCTGCCGCTTCACCCAATAGAAGAATTCGAACCACTGAGAGTTGTATTCCTGAACGTCTTGCCATCCTCCATGCAATGGCTAAGGCTTCACGATCATCAGGGCCCCCAACAAAGACCACACGAATATGAAGGTTCATTTTGGGAACTAACCCAAAATCGCGATCAATAAATATTCCCACTGAGCAAGGAGCACCTTGCATTACATTTTGATTTATATCTTTGTATACAACACTGGTTACTTCTAAAGTACCTTCTAAAGTTAATTGTTTGTGAAATGGAAGAAGAATTAAGCTTGTGTGTTTCTCATCTGCTGAGTGGTATATGTCCTCATGAATAGTTGTATATGATGACACCACATTTAAAGTCTCAACTCTAATAGCGTCATATGCCTCTCCAAGTCCATCAAATGTGTTGTGAATGCTTTCTAACTCTTCTTGTGACCTAGTCAGGTTTTGTTCTCCAGGTTGGCAACTAGGCTTCCCTATATGTGCAGCAACTAGGGCAGCAATACGTCCAGTAAGTTCGACAAGGTACAAGCCGCAAACATACACAGGTGAAACTCTTATGGCGTTAAAACATTCAATTATGCTAATCATGCCTGCAGCTTGGCGAGTATTATGAACACATGCTATAATTCGAAGCTCTGCATCAAATCTTAGTTTTTGTATGGTCTTTAGCTTGTTTTGTTCAAATATTTGTCTTGGTTTGTAGACGACATTGATCACGGGAGACACAACTATGGTCATCAGAAGAACAACAGAAGTTATAACGGCATAGGTAGGTACAGAAAATATCTGCAATAACACATCACAAGAACTTATGGATTAGTCTACAATTGTATATCTAAGAAACTAAAGTAATTGAATACAACATTTTAAATAGATCAATACCATTTTATCCCAAGCAATGTTCAACATTATTAATGCCATGGCGCCTTTATTATTCAAAATCAAGCCCAAGGCCAAACCATCTAGAATACGCATACCAAAGAAAAAGGTGACAAATAAAGTGCTTAAAATCTTTAGAGCACACAATGAGAGTATAATCATAATTATAAAGGGCCAGCTTTCTTGGGAGAAAATTGTAATCAACATAAGTCTCATCCCAGTTCCACTAAAGAAGAGGGGTACTAAAAAGCCACCAACAAAATCATCTGATATTGACATGAACAATTCAGCAAATTTCCCATGAGGTAAAATTAATCCAAAAACAAAAGCCCCAACAATGGCATGTGAACCAAGAAAATCTGAAATACATGAACAAGCCAAAACTCCCATTATTATAAAGAGTAATTGGTTATCATTCCATTCATCTTTGTCTGCCTTGCGATCAATAAACCATTGAATGAGTGGACGTACCACAAAGATGCACACAACAATGAATATTATTGTGCATAACACAGTGTAGATAGCTCGTTTATCGTTAATTGAAAATGGAACAAATAAAGTGAAAAGAATCCAACCATAGGTATCACTAATCATGGCTGCTGTTAAAGCCTCTTTGCCAAGACCAGTATAAAGGAGCTTAAGCTCAGAAAGTGTGTGTGCTACCACAGGAAAACCTGTAACAGTGAGAATTAAAGTCCAAAGTATATAAGCATTATTTGTACTTTCTTCAAGGGGAAACATCATACTATGTCCATAAACTTTTCGAAACAAAGCATATAAGCATGGTGCAACGAGAATGGGAAAGACGATCCCGGCAATTGCGATGCTTGCAGCTTTCTTGTTTACATTTAGAATGGTATTTAAGTTCATCTCCAATCCACTAAGGAATGCATAATAAATGAGACCAATGTGGGAAAGGATCTCAACGTTGACAATCCCATTTACCGGAAAAATGAACTCAAAAATTGTTGTGAATCTTCCAAGTAATGGCGGTGTCAATAGGAAACCAACCTACATAAGTATAATTTAGAAGACCCACACATTAAATTTTTAGAATGCCATTTATCAGAAATTTTGAGATAATTTTCATAAACAAAAAAATTTCAAGACTATTTACTTACTGAGATTTGTGAAATGAGACGAGTTTGATGCAGAGGTTTGTAAATTATGGAAAATAGACGAGATAACACAACAACAAAAGAAATTTGAATGGCCAGAATAGGGAGCTCTGCTTTCAGGACTTTATCAGTTTTCCAAAATTGATTATGATTAACTATAGATACGTTGTAACATGCAGGTATTGTTTCTGTCATTGTTCCTTTGATTTTGTAATTGATACACTTACTCTCGATGTTTCTTCTACTATGGTGCTTTCAACCTTTATATACTTTTTCTTTTTCTCATAGAACTTAAGATTAAAACACATTACTGGTATGTAACTACATTATACATCATCGACAACATAAATGCCACCTATACATATCTATTTATGGTGTCACTTATCTTATCTTATTTTATGGTTAGTCTCATTTTCTGTTGGACACAACAAATAGTCAAAATTTTCTAAAGTTACATACCTGCATTATTATTTTATACAACCACTTTATTAATGTTTTATAAAATATTTTAAATCTTAAATATCTCAATTTAATATTTTGTTATTAAAAATCAGTTATCATTGTTTATAGAAAATAGTTTATCATTTTAATTTCCTATTGATAGCTCATGTGGTTATATATCTTCCTTAATATAAAAGAACATGCAAGAATTAGTTTTTAGTTTTTTGTGAGCCGAAAAAATCAAGTAAATAATTTTTAAAACTAGTATGCAACCTCTGGTCTGTACAAAGACAATAACATGCATTTTTCATGTTAATTAGATTTCAAATATATGTATAGAGAGCGTCAAGAGTGAATTGAATTTTTACCTCATTAATAAGCTAATATTTCTAGTGTTGAATTTGAGAAAAATGAAATATATTAAAAATAATTTAAATATATTCATATTTTTCGTATTTTATAGAAATGTCATGTTAATTTTAATGCATATGAATAAAATATTAAATAATTTTAAATTAATTTTGTAAACATAATTAATGTTTAATGAATTTTCAATCAAATTATAGATTTTAAGATAAATTACCCAATTAAGAATTATTGAATATTTTAGTAGATGCCTTAAGTTATTTATATATTTTCTTTACAGAATTCAAAAGACTTTTTGAATTTTTTATTTTTCATCTTTTAATCTATAAAAGGTTAGATATAGGGTGCACTTTATATTGTAAGAAAACAAAAGTAATATAGTGCTCACATAAATTATTAAAATGTCAATAGTTTATATAAAACGTGTTTTCATTAATATAATTATTCATAATTACATATTATTGTGAGATGAAATTTTGAAATTAAATTTGAGTATGATTTAGGTTGGATTGGATTTGTGGTTATTCACTCCCAACATTAGAGTTTGAAGATTTAATGCAATTGATGATAACTTTATGTTAAAATTGTTTAGGTGATTTCTTTATGTTTATCTGACACAGGGAAAGAAAACAATTTATTTGAAAATTATTTTACTTTGTTTGAAATCTTTACTTCTATTTTAATAGATTAAAATATACTTAATCTATTAAAATGTTCTTTTAAGTTTTTTGGATTTGAAATGAAAAATAATTTAATAATTTAAATTTACTATTTTACTTGAACATTTAAGTTTTAAATTTCATATTGTTTTAATGGATTAAGTACACTTATATTTCAAATTTTAATGCTTTTAATGGATGGATTAAAATATTTAGACAAGACATTCCATTAAGATATTTATTCAAATGGATTAAAATCTATTTCAATGAATTAGTTTATTTCAAGCAATCTTTATATAATCCATTTGTAAAAGTTTTATAATTTTTCCAAAACTTTGAGATAAGTTTTGTAGGTGAAGTTATTATGACATCATTATATTTGAGCAAATCAAATTAAGATCACATTTTTTTTTCTTTTAAACATCTTAAGTTTAAACTAAAATAAGATATAGGTTCTAAAGGGGAGATTAATAGGGATCATGAGACTTTCCAGCAAAAGTAGTATAATGTTTAACAATAAATCTTCTAAAGAGCAAGAACAACATAATGTTTTTAAATTGATTTATCTTAAAATTTTGGACTATGTACAATTCTTCTTCAAGGAACACTCAAAGCCTTCCACGATAAACTTATAAACTAATGATTACAAAAATAAAAAGCACCAGATACTCTTGACAACATGAGTACATAGGTCATTACTAGTGGTGGATCATGGTAAGGGTTGGAAGGGGCCACGACCCAAAATATTTTTGAAATTTGTTTTAAATTATATATATTTTTGAAATTTTGAAATTTTTTTTAAATTATAGGTAGTATATTTTAGAAATTAATGGAAATTAAAGTGTTTGTCTTTCTACTCTTTTATAAAACACAACAATTAATGTTTAATAGATAATGAAACATAAAATTAAATATAATAAAGAATAAACATATTTAGGTTTAATTAATCTTTTGATCACCGTTTTCGTCTAGAAATGTCAAGTTGATCCTCAAGTTTTTTATAGTCTCAAATTGGTCCCGAGTTTTAAAAAATTGATGCAATTTAGTCCTTTTCGTTAAATTTATTTAAGCGGATCAAGGATTTTCATCAAGATTGACACTAAGATTATGTTAAATACACCAACAAAACAAACCATCTTTATTAACTGTTTCAATTTTAATGAAAGAACATTTATCTGTTTCAAGAAATTTTATGAAAATGACCAAATTGAATTTGTTTTTCAAAATTTAGAACCAAATTGAGACTAAAAAACATTGGAAGACCAATTTAACATTTTGAACGAAAACAAGAACCAAAACAATAATTAAACCAAATATTTATTAATATATTTTTTTATTTCCTTTCTCACTGTCTTGTTAGTTTTACACAAATTGTACTCATCTCTAACTCTTATATGTTTTCTTTTTATTTTTGAAGAGAAAAGGGGGAGTTAGATATAAACTCATTATTTTTTCTCTCATTTCTCATTTCTCATTTGTCTTTTTTTTTTTGAAGAAAAAAAGGTAACTCTCTTTTATCTTACTTGATAATGAAATATTAATTTAATAACTAACATTGTTTTTTTTCTTATCTCAAGAGCCTTTGGTATATTCATTTTTTTATGAATATAGAAGAAAAAATAATTTATTAAGTGTTTTTTCATAACCAATTTTTAATTGTGACTTAACTATAACATATTTTTCTTTTACTAATTACGGCTTTTAATCTTTTATTGGATTATGATGAATTATTTTTAATATTTTTTTTAAAAAAAGTATATTGATAAAGAATGAAAGAATAGATTCATTGTTTATAAGTGATAAAATGGAAGCTATTCTCAAAGATGAAAACAAGATAAAGTATACTTCTTCAAAATATTATACTAATGATCAAATTGTTCATTTAGAGGAACTATTTTTTGAAACATTATATTAATGATCCAAAAATCTAATGATCAAAGAATTATATTATTTTGACCCTTCCAAAACTTTTGGTCAAGATCCGCCATTGGTCACTACTATATCCCTTTTCGATATTCCTATGAGATTAAGAACTTCAAATATTCATTCATCTAATGGTAGAATTTTATTGCTTTTTTATTCCACATTTATCATTTTTGCCTTGTAATATTTCACTACTAACTTTGGATAGCCTTAACTTAGGTTGTTCACTTCGTAAATCAGTCAACATAATTATTTCCATTAAACTTTACAGAACTAGTGATTATATTGGAGCAAGCCAGTAGTACCAAACATCATATTGAAGTCAAATGTTAGGGTGTCAGACAAAACAAAAACCTACCAAACATTGTATGAATAGGCAACCTTACATTCTCAAGTCATGACAATGACTATAATTAAAACTATCCCATGATAATGTGACGTTATAATTTTATCTTGGTATGATTACTTTTGACTATTTTACGATTGTTCTCATCCGTACAAAATTTGGTCTTATGAACCTTTGATCAATTACCCCATTTGATTAGGTTTTCAAGGTTTAACTATTGATGTAATATTATCGGTACTTAAATGATGTTTGCTTTTCCACATTAACATTGAGCATCTAACTAATTAATGTTCTTAGCTGTATTTTGAATGATTTCATTAATTAGCATTATACTTGCATTGTTGTGGACAATAAGTGATTTTCCTGCATATAGGGAATGTTGTTTGGGTGGAGCACTCATGGGAGACTTACATGTTCGTACTGTATGATAATAAATCATTTTCTTTGAAGTATGGTAGGAAACCTTGTTGGTTTGGTTGTCATCGTCAACATTTGCCAATTGACCATCCATTTCATCATGATTGATACTCTTTTAAGAAGTTTGTGGTAGAAAATTTTTTACCTCCACGACACTTGAGTGGTATAGATATCTTAAACAAAGTAAATAAACTTCAATAATTTAATTTTGGCTTGAAATCAACCAAGCTAAAGCAACCTAACTTTGGTAGAACTCATAACTGGCTAAAGAAAAACATATTTTTGGGAATTGCCTCATTGGTCCACCAATCTTATTCGACATAATTTGGATGGTATGCATGTTGAATAGAATGTGTTTAACAATGTGCTCAACATCGTCATGGACATAAAAGGACAAGACAAAAGACAATGAAAATGAAACACAAGATTTGAAGTTGATATGTAAACATCCTAGGTTAGAACTAATAGTTGAGAATGAAAAGTATAAAAAAACAAAAGGCAACATATGCCTTGAATTTTGATAAAGAAAGAAGGTGTATGAATTGATAAAACAACTGGAGTTTCCAGATGGGTACGCATCTAACATATCATGTTGTATTAATCTAGATGAAGGAAACATATATGGAATGAAGAGTCACGATTGTCATGTTTTTATGCAAATACTTATTCCTTTGGCATTTCATGACATGTTGCCAAGGCCAGTATGGAAAGTTTTAACATAAATGAGTTTGTTCTTCAAAGAGATTTGTGCAATTGGAATATGTGTTTTTATCATGGACAATGTTAGACTTTCCATCATTGAAACAATTTGCAAGCTTGAGAAAATTTTTCACCAACATTTTTTGACTCAATGGAACTTTTGGTAATACATCTCCCATATGAAGTTAGGGTTGGAGGACCTGTGCAATATAGATGGATGTATCCATTTGAGAGATGTATGTTGTACTTGAAAAAGAAGGTTCGAAATAAGGCAAAGGTTGAAGGATCTTTTTGTGAAGCATATATTTTGGAAGAAATTTCTAACTGTTTCCTTATATTTTGATCCAAGAATTCAAACAAGGCACGCTAATGCTCCTCATATTGATGATGGTGTTGAGCAAAAAATTGAAGACAAATTGTCTATTTTTAAACATCTATGTCGCCCTACTGGTAAAAGTCAATATAGATTCTTAATAGATGATGAACTTCATATTTCTGAGACATATCTTGGTGAATTCCAAAGAAATAGAATCTTATCTTCAATAAGTTTTATTTTTAATTTCTAGGTTAAATTACTCTTTTGGTCCTTGTATTTGTCGAGTAGTGTCAATTTGGTCCTTAAGTTTTTTATGTCTCAATTTGGTCCTTATTTTTTTAAAAATGATTCAATTTGGTTCTTACCATTAGTTTGACCAAACAGTGTTAAAGTCAACGCCACGTGTCAATTTTTGGTTTTTTTGAATTTTTTTAACTTTTTTTTAATTTTATATTTTTTAATTTTTTACACGTGTCACCTCACAATTGTGTCATGTGTCAAAATGATTTAATTTGCTCCCCATATTCGTTTTTAGTTTCAGTTTAGTTCCAATTTTTGTAAAAATGAAACAATATTGTCCCAACTTAAATTGAGACTCAATTTACTTTTTTTTTTTATAAATCTTATGGTGATATTCTTACTAACATCAATGTTTTTATTAAATATTTCTAGAAATATTTTTAAATTAACTTTAAATTCTATACAAAACTTTAAACTTTGGTTTTGTTTTGAACTTGAAATTTAGTTCCTAAATTTATATATAACCAGTTATTTGATTTTTAATCTTCACTAAGTTTGTATATTATGGTACACTTGATGCCTATATATATATATGACAAAATGGTTAATTATTGAAATTATGTTTGTGGTTTAACTTTGTTTAATAATAAAACTAAAAACTAAAATCTAAAAGTTTGTTTTAAAATTTTTGTACTGATATTTAATAAAAATATCAATTTTAGTAAGAATATCATCATAAGATTTATACAAAAAGTAAATTGAGTCTCAACTTAAGGAGAGACAATATTGCTTCACTTTTACAAAAAATGGGACTAAATTGAAACTAAAAACAAATATAGGAACCAATTGAATCATTTTGACACATTGCACAACTATGGAGTGACACATGTAAAAAATAAAAAAATAAAAAATAAATTTAAAAAATAAAAAAATTAAAAAAAAAAACATAAATTGACATGTGGCGTTGACTTCAACACATTTGGTCAAAATTGACGACAAGGATCAAATGTAATTATTTAAAAAAAATAAAGGATCAAATTGAAACAAACAAAAAAAACTAAAAGACCAATTTGACACTACTTGACAAATACAAGGACTAAAAGAGTAATTTAACCTAACTTCTATGTTTAAGCATTTCATAATTATATTAGTTGTGTTATTAGTTAGTGTATCACTAGACAATTCAAGGATTCACTAAAAGAAAGAAATCTTAATATATTTAAGGATGAAATACTCATAGCTCGAGATAGAGATTTTAGTACATGGTTGAAACATTAAGTGTCTCTCCCATACTATTTATAATGTACAATTTAATATTCATTAATTATAATAATGATATAGTTATGTGTTTTCACTTTTACAATCATTCATAGGTTAGTATCGGTCATGTTCAAGATCAAAAGATTCGAGAGATAAGTTATGATCCATTGAAGGTTGTGACTTCTTATAATGATTTGATCGTTAATGGATATAGATTCCATACAAAGGATTATATACGTAATAAGTTCACCATGAATAGTGGGATATGTGTTCGAGGAAACATATATGGTGAAAATAATTTGGACTATTATGATATTGTTGAGGAGATATTAGAATTATAATATGTTGGATTTGAAAAAAAGTGATTATTCTACATTGTCATTGGTTTGACTCTGTCAATGGTGTTAAAGTTGATAATGTAGGGTTGGTTGATATCAATCATAAATCAAGTGAGCCATTTGTATTAGCTGGACAAGTTCAACAAGTTTATTATATAAAATATCCTCAAAGTGGGAGTAGAAATACTAGATTGGTGAGCAACTTGCAAGGTTAGAGTAAAATTTTTTATGGTTGAGACAATGGATAATGATGAAGATTTTTCAAATGTGAAAATTGCTATTAATTATTTCCAAGATGATGGGTCCATAGGAACACATAATATTGATATTGACAATGAGATCATACAACTACTTGATGCACATGCCCCAATGGAAGAAGTAAATATGGATGATATACATAATTCAATTGAAAATGTAAATCATGATTAGTTCAACAATAAACACAATGAGGATGATGGGTTCATGGATGAAGATGAGAAGTTGGATGATTTAGATGATTCAAACATGGAGTTAGATGAATCTGATGAAGAATGGTTTGTATTATCTTATAGTGATTATAGTTTCAATTTTGTAAAAAATAAAAAGCAGTAACTCCTTTTGGCCTGAAAATGGATTGCATTTCCTTATTACAACTTATCTAACTAGGAACAACTTATCATACTCAATTCCACTCTCTTTATCAAACTATACTAGCCTTCAAAGTTTGAATTTAGCTAAGAATATGACTCCTTCAGATGTCAATAAACTCAACAATTTATATACGTTTAACATGTTGAACAATTATGCTACATTTAAACAATATTATCAAAATTATATTTCTATGGCAAGAATTGAAATGACTATTCGAGAAAGAGGTAGAGGCCAAGGTAGTCGTTGCACTCTAAGTCAACTTCAGCCTATTGAATGCCCTATTAGCCCTCCTGAACTAGATCTTATTTTGCAATCATCGGGTATAATTGTTGAATGACTTTTTAATTTTTAAATCTTAATTTACTGTAATATAATATAATATACATCAATTTCTCTGTTTCAATGTGTTTTTTTAGGTGCTACTTCAATCCGTGGCAATCAATCACCACCCACCACTTTAGTGTTTGATGGTGGTCAATGAAATGTTTATCCAACATTTGATGACCTACCTACTCAAGATCCTTGAAGTGTAGATTCTCACAATGAAGTTCATAGGAGACTTGTCATATTTGTACAAAAGGTTAGCAAATTGTAAGTACACTCAATCAAATATTCAATCAATGTTTCTAATTTATGGTTTGTAAAATGATTATTTCAACATGCAGGAGAAGGTTTGTTCCAGATTTTGTGACTCAAGATATCATATTTGAAGTATTGATGAGAATGCCTAATTCAGCTGAGAAATGGAAAAGTTATTCTACTGATATGAAAGAAATCTTATTCAATGATTTTAAGGCAACTTATTATAATCTCTTATCTTTATATTATATTATATTATATTATATTTACTTATCATAAAATTTTGTTAAATTTTTATTGGTGTAGAATAAGTACTGTTTTGCATCAAATTATGATTGTAGCACGACAAGAAATGTTTGGAATTTAACATGCATGGATTACTATTCTGACTCTTTAGTTAAGACAAGGAATAAGGCAAGGGAAATGGGAAACTCAGATAATATAGAAGACTTAAAAGGTTTTGGGCCAAGAAGAATAATGATTGAAATGTGGGATGCTTTAATTGACATATGTATGACAAAAGAGTGGAAAAAGAAATCTATTGCTGCTAAAAAAATAGGGTAGCCAAGCCAAAAGCTATGGTGCACACTAGAGGGTCAATAAGCTTTGGACAACACTTGAATGATATGATATTCATTTTCTCTTTTTCTAGTAATATTTATAACTCTCTAATAATACTTATATGTTGTATACATTTGGTGGATATCATTAGTGCATCAATCATATACATAAACATACTTATTATAAATTTTGATATACATTTGATAGTATTGATTCTATAGAATTACACATTATTTTATAGGAGACGGAGCACAATGGGTATGTTTCTTATGGTGAACTATACAACAAAGTTCATAAAAGAAAAAGATAGTCAATATATCTCCTATAAAGAAACAAATTTCATTGTAAGTATACATGTTTTAAAGAATATTTATTTAGCTATTTAATTTTATCTTAAAAAATGATTGATTTATTATATAGGAATCATATGGAAGTGCTTTGGTAGAAAAGTATGGAGAAGATGTATCAAAGCATCCTAAAGTTGATTCTGCAATATGGGTGAAGATGGGAGGTGAAAATAAGAAAGGTAGAATGCCCTCGCTTGGATCTTGCCATCATCAGTGTGAATGGTTCATCTTTCATCTTCATCAGTTGTAGGTCCTTCCACAAATACAAATCATGCACCTCCAATAAAAGAAATCACTGCAATAGCTATACAAATGTCTCAAATGCAGCAACAAATGTAGATACAGTTACATTTACAAACAAAACCTCAAAAGCAACTACAAATAGAGTTACAAGACAAGTAGAGGCACATGCACAACATGTGCAAGCTCAGTTGAAAGCACAAGCAAATATCCATGCACAATTTCAAACACAATTCTAAGCATAAATACAAGCACAAATGCAAGCACAAGTGGAAATGCAAACACTTTTATAACAACAAATGCATACACACATGCAAACACAGATAGAGCTTTTCAAGACACAAATATTTCCTGCTTTAAAGATATCATCATCACTGTCAGTTAAGAAACACAGGGTGAACAAAATATGAAGATGATATTGCTTTATTTTAATTTTAATCATGTATGTTGACAATTGTTCTATTTGTGATGCCTAAAAACTTTCATTATGTTCTTGGCTTTGACTATTTTGAATATGGTAAAATTTGACATGTTTCATATAAATTGGTTGGCAAGATTTATTATATTTTTACGTAATATTGATAATTAAATGCATTTTATAAGGAATAAAAATAATAAGAGCATGAAATATTATAGCATGATGCAATTTGCTGCAGTTTTGCTAGGGATTAGCAATGAATTTGCTACAACCACTTTGCTAGGGATAACTTGATATTTGCTACAAACATTTTTGTTAGGGATTAGTAAGAGATTTGCTACAACCACATTGTTAGGGATTTGCTACAAATAATTTGCTATAGATTAGTTAGGGATTTGCTACAAACAGTTTGTTAGGGATTAGCTAAGGATTTGCTACAGCTAGTTTGTTAGAGATTAGCTACAACTAGTTTGTCAGGGATTAATTAAAACCAATTTGCTAAGGATTAACTATATAATAGTTTTTTTTATTAATTAACTACCTATAATTTAACTACGATTCAATGTTCTCGCTATTTTCTCGCTAATTCTTTTCTAAATCATTTTGTGAGAAATCAATGAAAGATTTTTTACTTACAAATCTGAAAAATTTTTGTAATGTCAATATTCATTAATTATACCTTAATAAGTGATTGGTCAAGTTCGTTTAAATGCATTCCACCTGTTGATTAAATTAAGTGCATTCATGACCTAAGTAACTAACCACTTTGGAATGACATGAAAAAAAATCAGTAATTAAATAGTAATATATTTCCTTTTCAATAATTAATTTATAATTTCAATTACCCCATTGATCAATGAAGCGTAGCTTAGAGGACGGCATTGGACAGCGTTAACTCAGACCATCCAAGCGGAATGCTGAATTAGATTTCATTAGTCTCCATTTCAAATTAATTATGACTAATTAATGCTAATTAATTACGTGTCTTTGCCTCTTATGACTCTATTATTTCTTTAATGGGGTGGTGGCTTCTCCTTTGCGTTTTAGATTTTCTTAATCACATGCTTTTGCTTAAAGCCATCAACACCACCACACACACTTGTCTTAGTATCATTAAACTTTATCTGTTTTATTTACAATTATTACAAGAGTTTGGAGTCAAGTTACTCTCTAAGAATACTTCTTATATTTGTTATTTATTTTTCTTTTAATATCACAGATTAATGATTCACTTATGTTTGGTCATTAAATTAAGATAAAACTGAAGTATGCTAATTTATAGAGTTTATCTTTAGATTAACTTATCCTTCTCAAAAGAGATATTCATATTTTCCTTTTTTTTAAAATCGTTTTTATTTATGCTAATTTTTTATTAGAAAAATTGATAGATTTTTTTTAGTGGAGACTCCACTAATAATGTAGTTTTTTTTAGATTAACTTTTTTACATATGTTTAGGAATAATGTAACTTTTGATAATCTATGAGGGAATAGATTATGTAACGAAGAAGGTTGTGTTGGTTACATAATATATCATATAATAATTTATAATAATTAGAATGGTGAAGATGAAACTAAATTGACTTTTCAAGAGGTGAGGAGTTGCTTCACGTTACTCCTTTCTCCACAATCATTTATATATATTATCTCATTATACAAACAGTTAAAGGTTAAGAGATTCTTCTAAATTAGTGTCATATTTAAGCATCATATATGTTATTAATCACTAGTGTTCTTCATAATGTCCACCTAATAAATTAAATTTGATTAGATAAATCTTAATAAACACACATAAGCCTAAGAATTAATATTGTTATTTTTTAATGTATACCGAAAAGGATGAGATATGAATTTTCCAGGTGAGAACATCTTTCACGCAATAAAAAAGGTTAAATAAATGTTAGAAATAAACCAATTTTGTTATCTTTCTTTTTCATTCTGGCATGGATTAAATAATAATTTGTTAATAAACATGGTTGCACACTGATTTGAGTATACCTTGTCCCTTTCGTGAAGTAAATATCTGTAACATCAAAATAATTTAAAATAATAGACAAGAAAACGAGGGTCCATTTAAAAAAAGAAAAACAAAACTTGATAAATTTTGAATACATTTATCAGATGTAATTAATAATTTATTATTAGCATTAAAAGTAAACATATATATATATATATATAAATAATAATTAAAAAAAAACCATGAAGTATAAATTTAATGTAAGTCTCAAAGGATTTTCTTAAAAAAAAGAAAAGTAAAATTTGAGCAACAGTTTATTTATATCTGATATTTTTGTGAAATGTGTAAGGTGAGGTTCATTGAACCTGGACACACCTGATTATAACTCTTCCAATCGAGTATTTTAAATACTGAATGGAATCAGAATCGCAGCAGAGGAAACGTTAGAAACAGAACTGCATTGCAGGTGATGATGAGGAAGGGTGAAACGACGTCGTTGGAGAGTGAGCTGAAGAAGCGGAACGAGGAGCTGGAGGAGGAGCTGAAACGGAGCAAGGAGAGGGAGGACCACGTGAGGAACCAGCTCCACGCCGCATTGGATCGCCTCTCCGTGGCGGAGGACGCGGAGGAGCGCCTCTGCGAGCAGCTCGGTGACCTCGAAGCCGAGGCGCTGCAGCAGGCGCGTGACTACCACGCCCGCATCGTTTCACTCGTCGATCAGCTCTCACAAGCACACTCTCTCCTCAACACCACCTTTCCCCTCCGTTCCCCCTCATAAATCTGAAGTTTCTCTCTTTGCATGTTCTTCTACAGCGCGTCGTTGTTACTTTCCGGTGTGCAACTGTGCGGTATGAAGTGATACCATTACCATCGTAAAATTCGATGATGTATATATGTAGATTCTGTTGTTAAGGTTAAGGTCAAGGTTTGGTAGTTCCCTAGTTTGGATTCTGGATTTCTGGGTTTAATTTAGATTTAGAGAAAACAGATAGAAGTTTTAAAATAATGTATGTATACACTCTTGTTCCTACTCTGCTTTCTCCTAAATTTTGTGTAATTAATCAATATTAAGAGAATTCTACGTTTCAAATCTGATGGAGAGAATGATTATTGACAAAGTAAAATAGATTAATTTTTATCTTTTAACAAAAATAAAATAATAAAATAATATTTTTTTTTACCTAAATCAAAGTTTGTCGAAGTTTATTAGAAATTTTTTTGTTAAATTGTCATTTTTCCTTTCAATTTTACACGGTAATTTCTATTCAGAAAGTTGGAATGCTGAACTCACAAAGATAGAATCAAACAAGAAAATAATAATAAAAAATGGATTTGAGCGATTCTAACTACGACACGTTTGCGTTGTATGATTCAAGGTTTGATGTAAGTTTTGTATTTGTGTTAACTTTTTCTTTTTCTTTTTTTTTTCATTTTTCATTTTTCTACGATTTTGAACATAAAAAGAAGACTAAAAAAAATGATATTATGTAGAATGTACAGTTAAAGCAGAAAGTAAAGGTGAAATCTATTTATTTTGTTCAATCAAGTTTAGTTCTGTCGTGTTTGGAACGGTTTAATAATTAAAATAACCACACATTATTTGCAACAATGTAAAATACGTCACTATCAATATGGTAAAGAGCAAAATAGGTGACTCTAAGTAGAGATAAAGAATGTAATCTAAATAAACTAATATATATATATATATATATATATATATATATATATATATATATATATATATAAATTTTGCATGAATGTTTTATACTATATTGCTTCATAAGACTATTGGACGTACAGATTAACTTTTAAAATGATTATCAGATTGAAATAATTCTAATTTATCATTAATACTATAAAAAGTTTCCAAATGAAAATGCATCCTATTAAAACTCTTATATTAAAATAATGTCTAGATTTGTTGTAGTAAACCTAGGGTATTTGTTGGTTAAGAACTAACATATTCATTTAAAAAACTGTCACGGGATGTTTCTTTCACAAATTACATTTATGTTTTTATATTAAATAGTGTCATGATAGAGTAGATTTGAAATTATAAATGAATCCAATTAGTTAAAATATAGGACTAAATTAAGGTTAATTTAACTGAAAAAATCAGCTCCCACATGAATAATGCACAGGAACGTTTTTCATATCCTAATTTTGCATTAGAGGAATGTTAATTATGCAATATACGAGACCATGACTTTCTTTAACATTGAGACCAACATACAGTAAATTAATTAATAAAGGATGAATTTAAAAATGATTTTTTTATTATGTACAAGGCATATTTTTTTCATATGCATTTTGCCATGTTTATATGTATTTTTTTAAACATTAGAGTGATGGTAAATGAATCTAGGTGGCAATTGGTTCTGAATCCCTGAGAGTGATTTCTGCATTTTTTGTTTCCTCAGGATCCTCATGTGTTCCACATTCTCTGATGAATTTCTGCATTTATTTGTATTGTTTGTACCTGTTTTCCTTTGAAGAAACACTTGTGAGATTGTCTTGTGGTGTTGGCTGATATCAGTGTCTGAGACTTTGCTGCAAGCACAGAGAGAGAGGTACAAAGAGAAAGAGTGTCACTGGAAAGGGCAAGAGAATATCTGAAGAAGAATGATGGAGCTGCTGCTGAACCTTCTGATCAGGCCATCCAATTGATGGTGGTAGAGGAGGAACTGGAGCATTTGGTTTTCTAGCCCTGTGTTGTGCCAATGCAAAATCTTGAATCAGTTTTTGAGTGTTAGAATTTAGGGTTTAGGGAAGTGGATACATGTATACCTGTTGGTGTTGGGACAAAAAACAATGTCATATTCAAAAGCTTTGCAAATGAAAGTGCTGGTAGCATCATCAAATGCATAGCTATAAGCTTTTGGACAAGCCTGCTTGAAAAGGGTGGAATAATAGGATGGCTGGCATGTGCTTGGATTGGCAAATTCTCCACTGCAACAGTACTCATCTGATCCAAATGCCTCACAAGCACTTTTACACCCAACTACACCATCCTGGTATCCATCTCCTCCCACTACTTGAAGTTCTTTTGGACAACCTACGAAATTTAGGATGAATGAGATGCAATTGTGGTATCTAAACTTTAATACATTTTGATTCTCAAACTTTAAAAACAAATAGATATAATCTTTTTAACCTAATTATGCTAAATTCTTTTTACGTGTCAAACGTGTTTCATTTTAACATTTAAATTGACATACCAAAAAAACACATGTGACACATTTTAAAGAAATTTAACGAAATTGGATTAAAAGGATTATAATAGTTCAAGACTAAAAGTACAGTTAACCTCATAAATGACTTCATTTCTGAAAAACATGTTACCTCTGTTGATGTCTGTGACACAACCTGTGGCATTGCAGACTCCAGAACCATACACACCTCTTGGTTGAACAAGCAATGGCAGATTGTAGCCATCCACCATGCTGACATCATAGAAGTCTTGGTCATTGCCTTTGCCAAGAGTTATCTCAAACAATGAGGTAGGAGGAGCAGCACCATTTCCATCACATTCCAATCTTCCACCACAATCACCTGTTTCACACTTGCCAATTCCTGTTGCATCAAATGTGCACCCAGTCCTAGCCCAGATTCTCCCCGACCAACCGGGAACACTGGTGAGTTTGATCATCTGGCCGGAGTCCAGCCGGAATCCGGTGGTCGGAAGCGGCGGTGAGCCGGAACCAGAGAGTGTGCCGGGCCATATGGTATAAGGGCAGTTATTGGTTATGGTGAAAATAGAAGAGAAAGAATAAGACAAGAAAGTAAACAAAATGACACAGAAAGTTTGGAACTTCCATGATACCACTATTGGCATTTTCTATGATTAGTATTATTGGTTGTATTGTTTTTGAGGGAATTGATGATGTGCCAAGAATGAGTAGTCTCCTCCCATATTTGTATCAAGAATGTGTGCTACGTTGCTTTGGTGAAATTCTCAGCCACAATACCAGCTACATGGGTTTAGCATTTCTTTTATTGTGGATGGCCTAATTAAGAAGCTATTCTTTGCCTTTTCTGTTTCATGGAAAACTGAGAAAATAAGGAAACAACATTAATCTATGCGATCTCTGTGACAGGAGAATCATGATGAATTTCCTTCAAATAATGGTGTCAGAAAGTGGGATAAAAATTGTTGCATTATTGCATAGGATAGGATGATCCCATAAAGAAGTGACCTAGGATTCCTCCTACACAGAAGTACATTGACTAGGCAATACGTAAAGGGAAAACTTCTGTACGAAATTATGCATATTTTTCTTTTAGTTCGTTATTTCCTGCACCTAACTACACGCTTGGCCACTGTGCAGTGACTTCAGAAAATTGACATGTACCAACAACTATTCACCTTTCATGGAAGAAAAGAACAAGCTTTTCAGCACTGAATTTGACCAAAGACTTCTTCTCTTTAAACACACGCTAAATTCTTATCATTGTTTCAATGGGAACTCAGAAAAAAGTACCTCCACACCCATCTGATTGCTAAAGTCACAAACTCTACCCATAATTTTTATCTGTGCTTAAAAATTTGTTTGAGAATTTCAATAAAGTTTTACCAATAATAAGAAATATGTTTGAGTAAACACTACTCTAACAAAAGGAATGGATCTCATAGTCCATGCTTTTGTTGAAAATTCGTGCGTATATAATGAAGGAATCTAGGTGGACCATGTTGAATTTTGAATATTTAGCCAACTTAATTCAACCACATAGTTTTGGTGAAAACTGGGTTCATGGGTGATCTTGTCGTCTGATTTGTAGATAAGTAAACATGTTTTCGTACTTATTAGACTTAGTTAAAATGTTAAAATATATATAATAAGTGTTAGAAAAGGTACTATCATTTTCACCTGCAACAAATTTTTAAAAACATTTTATATCTACTTTTTTATTCTTTAATCTTTCTCTTTATTTACAAATACAAAGTTAATTTTTTTAACAATCAAAATCCTCTTATGGATTGTCAACTGGTGTAACCATGTAAAAAAAATAAAATTCTATTAAATAATTTTTTTTTATAAAAGTTAAGTTATTTTAAGTTGGTTAAAATTTTTTATCAGTTAAAATATTTTTGATGTTGCTGAATTTGTAAATTTAAGCATTTTAATTCATTAAATTTATTTAAGTTTTTTAAAAATTTATAGTTTATCTTGTTTTAATCTATTAATACACTCTTTTTAATCAACTAAAACAATTAAAGATCTTTGTTTCGTTTTCTCGGATTAAAAGAATCTAAATACATCGTATAGTTTTGTTTTATCGGACTAAATTTATTTTTAGTTGGTTAAAACTATTAGTGCAACAAACCCAATGTTTATATCATTTAAAAAACTATTTGAACTAAACATTCCAGAGCTTGAAAAAGTTATTTTCAGGGTGTTTTTTCAAACATTTCTTACCGCTGTTCTTTAAAAGTTGAAAGATCAAGATTATTATCATGTTGTTCCTTACATTGTATATCATCTTTAACTATTATTTCACAAAAAAAAAGAGTTAAAGTTTTCCAAGTGATCATGTTCTAATTCTTTTCTTTTTGGAGGTTTTGTTTCTCAATTAGGATGATGTTTGGAGGTCTTTTAGGATTTATGATCTTATGTTAAGACATATTTTCTTGTTTCTTGAAGGGTTGTGGTAAAACTTGAAAGAAAAAAAATAGTAGATTATTTTCTTAATGTGCATATAGATATATTTAATTGTTTTGAAATTTAAAAAACATTAAAAACTATAAAGTTCTTTCTAATTCTTAGTTTTAATTGGTTGAAATATTCTTATTCTTTCTTTAGGCAGATTCAAATGCTGCCTTCTTTATTCTTCAGTTCCTCGTACCCTTGATAGACTCTCCACCTTATTCTCTATTCAACTAAAAACCACAATCACTAATTTTGTTAGATAAAAACACTGTAGTTTAATTTTACAAGAATCATCAAATAATAGAGAAATAAATATTAACAAGGATACGCATAATTTAAGGTAGAAACTCTAAATACGGAGAAAAAATCATGAACATTGTTAAAAGACAACCAAAAAATATTTACTATCTGCAAATTTGTACAACACGCAATCTAACTCTCAACCCTTGATCCTAAGTATACCACAATCTTCAAAGCAAAAACTTATCTACATCTCACAAAAGTCTATTACAAAAGTATAAGAAAGTCAACACTAACTCAAAGTATTAAGACTTGGGACAACTAAAACCATGAACCTAGAGTCTATTATATAACCATGAATACTCACTCCTTTACTTATCTTGAGAAAAGTGAAAACTGAGACTTTACATGATGCATATCACACTCAACAAACTCCACCATGCTTAAAATAGACGTATCTTCATTGCCTTCACCACCAATAATTAGACATGTCAAAGTGAGCCAACCTGGCTCACACGGGTTGGCTCACCACGAGCCGGGTTTAAAATGAGTGAACCCAATCCGGCTCACTTTCTGGTGAGCCAGAAATTTTGTAACCCGGCTCAACCCACTACGGGTTGGTGGGTTAAGTGGGTTGGCTCACCAACCCACCTAAAAAAATTATTTATTATTTTTTTTAGTATTCAAATATTTAAATAAATTTTTAAGTAACCCATGAGATGACAATCATAGTAAAATCAAGAACCAATGTTTTGATCATGCTCACCACTAATATATGAAAAATTATTTTCAAGAAAGTATCCATTAGTCTAAGAAAGCACCTCTAATATTACAAATTTTTTGTCATGCTATTCAACAAAATATAAATAAAAAAACTATACATTTTCTTCATGCTAATTCATAAAAAAATGTTTATAAGATGGTTACTTGAGTAATTTACTATAAAGATTATAGTTAAAGATTAAAGTATCAACATATATATAACTTGACAATCAAATTAATTAAACATTCAAACTATTCAAATATAATTAAGCAACATTCTAGCATTTAAAAATATGAAATTGTGAACAAATATAATAGGAGTAGTAAATAATTATTAAAAAAAATTAAAAAAATAAAAGAAAATTTTTAAAAAAATTGTAAAAAAATGTTGGTGGGTTAAGTGGACCAACCCACCTTCAACCCGGCTTGAACCCGTTTAACCCGTGGGTTAAGTGAGCCGGGTTGAATTCAACCCACTTTTGAAAAAGTTGAATTTTTCTCAACCCAACCCGGCTCGAACCCGTGGTGAGCCGGGTTGGCTCACGGGTTGAAACCCATTTTGACATCTCTACCAATAATCATACTCCACCATAAGAGAGAGTATCTTCACTTGAAATTAAACCATTTCAAGAAATTTTCATACACCATGCATGCTAACCAATGCCCATACATAAACATTATATACCCTGAATCAATGTTAGCCAATGTCCGTGTAAAAATTATCTCTAGAAAATACTCATTCTAGCATTCACAATCTGTTCACCCACATGCCACCACGTGTGACAGTCATCCGCTCAAAAACAGGAAATGCTAATACCACAATCCTCTTCTCACAAATCTGACCATTCAAGAACTACCACGTCATCATCTTCTTCCTCAAGCATATTTGAACAAAAACAGTTACATAGAGACAACCTTCATCTTTCATTTTCATCTTCCTCTACCAGGTTCAAGTGCCTCACCTAAGAAGGTGAAATCATGCTACTAGGAAATAGCAACAGTGCAAACAACAACCACAATCCACAAAAATTAATCTTTAGCAGTAAATTATAATGCTGAATAACAACAAGCCAATTTACATATCAGTTTAGTGATAAATTCTTCCTGGAATATGAACTATTTGTGAAATGTTTATGTTTTATAAGTTGAAATATATCATTGAGAAAAAATCTACACGTTAAATTTGTTAATATAACCAGTAACTAAATTTTATTTTTTAAATACATGTCAACTAATCTGTTGATAACAACTTATCTTTAATATATCCAAGTCATATTTCAAATATATTGGATGCTCTACTACAAGGATAAGTTGGAAATTGAAAGCTACATTACAACCTCCAGCTTCATAAATATCAGAAACAAAAGCTACATCTGTCTATAAACAATATTAAAGATTAATTACAACTGTGACTAGTACATATTACAAAGTACAAAATTTGGCAGAAATCATTGACATGCCAATTTTGTAAGAAAATTCATTTTAAATCGAAAGTTATTACTTTCCATCATCGAGTACAAAGTTCAATTTTTCAACACTGATGTTGCTGCTGCTGCTGCTATGTTTCCCTTTATTTGCTAATAGTCACCTTACCTACCAAACAAGTATTAAATCATTTAATGGAATTCAACCATAATTTCAAATTAAATTAATAACTAAGATTAGGCATCCCTACTTTATCATCATACCAGATTGTATCTCTACCGTATCTGTACAGCATCATAAATGATCCCTACGTAGCCTTTAGACTCTATAGCCCCATAACTGTTGGTTTCTCCAAACTTCACCATAGAAAGATTTGAGCAGAAGTCGCAATGCCTGCATTCATTCAAGGAAAAAAAGGCATTTATCAATAACAGATCTTATAGTACAATTCTATATTATAAAAATTAATTCAGTATTGCAAGACAATGTTTTGAACGCTCCTTCCTAGCATATGCTGCAAAACCTGCACAAGCTACAGCAACCTCAGACAGGTAACCGTTTAATCAAAGCAGAGAATGAAAAAGATATCAGAAAATGAATAAGAAGAAAGAAAATGTGGACTAGATCATCTCCCTTGAGCCTGCAACAGAAATAGGAAGAGTGAAGCAGCAAACCCAAAATCAATTCACCAGATGGCAAACTGGAGAGAACCTCAGCCTACAGAAATCAAGGTTATTGATATGACCCTAAGGACCAAATAACTGTTTGCTGTTCATACAAAATTAAGGAGTACAAAGCTCATGACAGTAGCAATAGCAATGAGTACATTAACCACAGATACACTAGTAACTTGATGGTTAGCTAATAAAGGGTTACAGTTAAGTACATATCTCATGTATGCATCTATCAATTGACTGAATCGAATTCAAGCAATGAAAGCCAAAATACATTCTGTAGTCGGCTATGACAGTCAGCTTCTCACTAGATTTAGAAGAAAACCAATGTCAATTCAAGTGTCATAAATGTGTTGCGCGTAGAAAGATCCTGTTCAAATCCCCATTCAACAGTTGCTACTTTAAGACTACATTACATTAATACTAGAAATATAAAGATTTCTTCCTAAAGCAGATGGGGGCACATCATGTCCACCAATAAATAATCCATAAAGTTTTGTTATCGATACTCATCTGATTGACAAAAGAAAAAAAAAAAAAAAACTTAAAAGGGACAAGAAAAATTATAAGAGTCTTTTTCAGTTATATAATAGATATCTAATTCATATCCATGCCATCTCCAACTTGGCTGCAGATAGGACCGACAGCAGTGAAAGATCTCTCGAAAGGAGAAGGATGAAATTGTGCATCACGTCTACGCTTAAAACCGCAGCTATCAGAGGGGGAATTCTCTGCATCAAGCTTTCTGCGGACACCTCTCACTGCTTGTTCCTCTGCTGGAGTAAGGGGGAAAATTTGACCACTTGCTAGACAAAGTGAGCTATGGTTATCATACAGAATTCTCTGGTTACAGTTTTTATCGCAGATGTGAGTCAGCATTGTTAGCTTGCAGCGATACATGTTTCCACAAACATGTTCATTTTCACATTTCCAGTTGCATCTGTGACAGGGAACTGGACCATCTTGGCCCAAAATACTTGACAGATAAATAACATTTGAAGGAGCTGCAACCATAGGTTTGCCATGTACCTCCATTTCTTCGGTCTAAGCAGAAACTTCTAGGATTCCAATCTAATACTCCCCAACTCGAAGGCCTTGCCTGAATTTTCTGCAGGGCCCACCACAACAACACATAATTCAGTAAACTCAACACAAACTGACTTGCTTGACTCTAAAGAGATGTAAGGACTTTAACCTTCTATGACCAACCAATCTTATAAAGTAATTTCTCTCAACGTGTGTCAAATAAGAAAACTGTTTTCATAAATTAGGTTAGATCTTAATCCATACTGAAACATCCTTCCAAGACAGGAAAACCGAACACAAAAAGCCATAAATGGAATTTAGCAGTTCAGAAAAAAGGGCAAATTAAAAAAATGATTTTTGTTAAATTTCTAATTCAGAAAATGTGTAAGTGATTAGTAAATTATATTCATTCACTACCTCTCTGTGACAATAACACAAACACCATTTATACTTAGGCCAACCAAATATCCCAATGAGGCAGATCTAAACCAAGGCCAATCAAGATTCCCAAAACAAAATAAGACACCACAATCAACACAACCACCGTGGAAATTAATTACCCATCCACATTTAAACATCTTATAACGCCTGTTAGGTGTGAATAAATGCACAAGAGTTAGGAAACAATAAGAGAGAGCATGTGAAAGGAACAAACATATGCGAACACATCATTCTCAATTCCCATGCACATAAAAAAAAAAAAAAACCCATCAACAACATTGTTCCTATAACATACGAATTCAACCCCACCATAAAAAAGAGAAACCACAATATTAATCAATTCGGTTAAATGATTAGACGATGAAACTAGGACGAAAAGTGGACCAACCCAGATAAGAAAAATGGACTTACACGCTCTCCAACAAGGTTATGCTGCCAAGACTTGTTCCTCAGTACCTGCAAAAACGATGCAAGAAAAACCCAAAACAGATAACATAAAAAAATTGAAAAAACAGAATCTCTCTCTGAACCACACTCTCTCTCTCTCTCTCTCTGCAGAACCTAAGCAGAGCAAAAGCTAGAAAAATTTAAAATTTGCAAGGAATGTAGGAGGATGGAATGGGGTATTTATAGAAAGCAGGTACTGATGGTCACTGTGCACTTGTGGGACACACACCAACGTAGGACAAAACGAACTACCGGAAATGCGCGTCAAATTTCGGGCAAATTGTGACCCAAATGTAAACATGTCACTCTCGGGTCGGGTCATGTCAGGTGGCACCATCTCCATCAAATTTGGATTAACTATCGGATCTAACTCCAACGTTCTTTCTCATCCCACCAATTATTTTTTATAAAAAAATGTTTAATTAAACATGTGAGTGAATGTATTGGACCATAGAAGATACTACCTCTATAAGTGTATCCATTTTTTTGTCAAATTATTAAGTTTTTCTATCCTAGTCAATTATATTTTAATTTTCCGTTTAAATAGTTGAGGGTTTATATTATAGAATTAGAATTGAAGAATAATAAACTTTTAAAATATGAAAATAAAAAATGAAAACACGACAGTGGAAAGAAATTAAAAAATGAAAATAAAATATATTTATTTGTGCACGTGTCCCGCAACGGATCTTTTCCACTCTCGTGTTTTAAATGCGCCACTCACTTCACTCGCTCAATATTATTTTCAAAATTCAAAACGAAGCGGATTAGGAGGAGAGAGAAACAAGGCCACACCGCGAAAACTGCGTACCCTACCACAGGTCAACACGTGTACGCGCTATTGGGCTTCATGGATCAGAGCCCATTAAAGGACCCGACCCATCTTATCGGACATTAGCTTCTAGGGTTTCTGTTTAATCCTTCCATCCATCGATGATTTTTGTTCTTGGAATCGAATCTTCGATTTGCTTGAGCGCTAAGGATCATGGTGGGGTTCAAAAACAGATACATGGTGATGGAGGTTTTCCTCAACCCTAATAGAGAAAAAGCGGGCGATAATTCTGTTATAATTACACAGTTTAATGTCTCCAAAGCTGTGAAAGACAGCCTTTTGGAGAATTTTGGGGAGTGTGGTTTGGCTTCATCGTTGGGATCATTCCAAGGTAAGTAGTATTTTTTTTTTTTCATGCTGTTTTCTAAATGCTATACAGATTTTGATGGTATTAACATTTGTTTTTTTTGTTTTTTGTGTGCAGTTAAGTATGTGAATTCAATTACCAATGTGTGTATAATTCGGGTATCAAGGGAGGAGTATCAGAAACTATGGTCTGCCATTACGATGGTCACAAACATTGCAAACTGCCCCGTCGTCTTTAATTTGCTGGATTTGTCTGGTAAGCAAAAATAAAATCCTGCTTCGTTTGTTCTTGTAGTTTTTCATTGGTTTTTCGTTAATTCCTTGGAGAATATATTGTGTTGAACAAGAGAAAAAAATAAAAAAGGGCGTGCAAGATTATGTCACGGGAAAGGAAAATTGAGAAATTCGGAAATTTTGAATTGTGCTATTGCTTTTTTGTTGCTGTTCAGTTTGATCCTCGGGTTTACATGTGTATCAGAAAAATAAATGTTTAGGCCCTTGGAAGAATTTCAGTTCCTCCAGGGATCAGTTTTGTGATCATACCGAAAACAAATTGGTCCAGATTTTGATTTAGAATACTGTTATGCACGACAGTGCTTTTGTCAGAAAACCCTTTCAACAACAATAGAATGCCTCCGTATTTTCGTAGCTAGTACGTTGACCCTATCTTGCTATGAGGTTATAATTTGCGATGAAATTTATTATTAAAATAACATTACCAAATGTGAAAACAAAGGACATCAGGGTACCGATGTGAAAACAAAGGACATCAGGGTACCAATGTGAAAACAAAAGACACGTGCATTATAACTATTGAAAGAAAATTGAGGTTTTGGTTGTTAGACTTCCTATTAGGGGTGTGTGAAGCTTTGGAAGGGAAATTGGTTTGCGGGAATTTGATTATGCAATTGTTGGGGTGACATGGATTTTGTGCCGCAGTCATATGTAGATGTAGATTAGTTATGCATTGCTTTTCTTACTTCCCAGTGCGGAGGGATATGGATTATTTATATAATTTATGAACTATGTTGACAATAATATGAATGCAACTCAGAAAACCTTTTAGACACTTTTTATCAATTTGATTGGATCTAGCCATTGACCGTATTCGTAATTTCAACTTTTTCTGTCACTTAAAGATATGATGTTTAATATAAAATAATTATAAATCCTGATATGAAATGTTACATTGTGCTTCAGGAAGTATAAGGGCGTGTAAAAATGCTGCCTTGAAGTGTGAGGAATCAAAATTTGAGCAGTACAAACTCATGGTCGGTGATCGTTTCTCTTCTGCTGATTCTGATCGCATGAATTCCTATCTCGACAGGATCAAAGTTTTGGAACACTGAATATTTGGCCTTCAAGTGGTGTCTCATTGAGATTTCTCAGTTTCTTGCAACTTGTTTGTGTTCAGTCACATGTTTTGCCTTATAATTCTAGGATAAATTTTAATCTCTCTAGCATAGGGTATTTGTTCTCCGTGTGAGTTCAGTGCATTTCTGAGTTTACCGATGATAGTAACTAGTGTATGGTATAGAGTTACAAGTTTCTTCCGTGAGAGAAGACACTTCTGAAAATATGTAAATTTGCGCCTTTGTAAAATACTAGATTAGGAGACATAGTTGCAGAGGGAAACTTTTTCTTTTAGAGCTTGCAGCTAGTTTCTTCCATTCTTTCACTTCAATTTTCTAGATTTATTGAAAGAGATGCAATCTTCTTAATGATTTTATTGATTTGGTGTTATAGTAAGCAATAACTTTTATGAATGTTTTGGTTGAAGGAAATTAGAGTTAATATTCGTTTTTCTTGTTAGATGAAATTTCAATTCTCTCAGCTTTCCCTGTGCAGCATCAACATCACTTGCCAAATTCTCTTCCTTGTGATTACATTGAAAAATTTTCTCTTCCTGGGATTGTAGCTGATAACGAAAGTAGTTGGAGATGTTTCTTTTTTATTGAAATACTATATCATGTCTTGGGAAGTGACTCAGAAATATAAGTTGTGCAACATATATCAGCAGTTTCCTTCTGTAAGTTTTAAGAATTACTATAAATATACACTCTGAAAATTTCACTTTCTGACTTTATTTAATGGAAACAACTATTCTTTTCATTCTTTCTTTTTATCAAATTTTATTCTGATAATTCTTTGTTCACGTAATTGGATTCATCCTTCAAGAAATTATGTCAGAAGTGTTAATTATTCTAAAAGGTCCGAAACGGAAGATAAAAATTTAAGATGGAGAAACTTTATTTGATATGACATCAAATCAATGTATACAGAAATAATTGGGTTGGTTTTCACATATAGTGTAAAGGTGTACTGTTTCACAATATTTCCTTTTATTGCCAAACCAATGTTTTTGTTTAATGTAAATGTACAAAAATTGATTTATTAAACCATATCTTTTAGTAAGTTTTATATGTTTAAATAAATCAGTTAATGCGATTCAATTATCAGTCCACACGTTTAACTAATCTATGAATTAAATTAATTGTTTCGATAACCGATTTTTAAAATATTGAATGAAGCAGAATATTATTGGAATAAATTTTGGCAAAAATGAAATGAAGTATATTAAAATCTAAATGGACTGCAGAATGTAATTACGTATAAACAATGCCGCATAGCCTAAACAAAAATCGTGTCCAACACTTATCAGACATTTTCTTGTCGGCTATTGCATCCTGCAGCCCCTAAATGACTAACTGCATCTTTACAAAAATGAAAAAAAGAATTAAACATCCTTCACTGCACCAGACTATCATTGTTGCTGCCGTCCCACAGTTGCTTTGGTTGCTTCCGTAATCACGGATATGATACAGTTATGACATCTGATAATAAAATATTTTAAGAATAATAAAATATGATATTTGAAATATATATTAAAAAATATGCAATAATTTTTAAAATATAAATATGATTGTCAGTATATAAATTTAAATTTAAATTATATATATTAAACAGTGTCCACATAACAAATTATAAATTATTATCATGAAAAGTACTATTATTCCATAAAGTAAATATTTCGATAAAATATCCTAAAATATTTTATACGAATACATATCGAACATGAATTCGTTATCTAAATTAAAATATATGTGTATCATAAGTAATCACCTCTCTAGAGGAAAAAGAAGCTACCTAGGAAAGAAAAGATAAAATGTGAAAAAAAAAAAATTCATTAGGAAAAGTTTTTCTGGTACATATTTTGTGTTTCAATTTTTTTTTTTTGGAATATATTTCACGTATGGTTTATTTTGGAAAATTCATTCCGAAATGTATTATATGTATTTCAGAAAATTTCGTTCTCAATATTTTGTTTCAAAAATCTCATTCCAAAAAGTCTTATTTAAAAAAAAAAAATCCAGGAAGCTTTTTTCCGAAATTTTCCTGATCATATATCCGGAAGCCACTTTTTGAAAATTTGTGGGGTACAAGACGAAATTATGAGGGTGGTGGGAATAAAATCCTTTCTTGCATTTTTGTTTTAATTATTGGACCTAATTGAGTACAATTTATTTAAGGGTTAAATATGTTTTTATCCCTTAATTTTTAATAAATTTTAAAATTAGTTTATTTTTAAATTTTGAATCAATTTAGAATAAATGAATAATATATATATATATATTAAAATATTAAATATTTAAAATAATATATATGAAATTATATAAATATATGTCCAAACTAAGGTCTGCTATAAGAGCAACACAATTTAACATATTCATCCAAAGTTTTATTGAAAAATAATATAATTAGTTAAAAGAAAAAATAATAATTAAAATCACTAGCGTAAACACAGGTGTGATAGTGTGTATATGTATTTTTTAAATATACGTGATATTATATTAGTAGGTGATAATATTGTAATGTTATTAAGTTAATATATAAAATAAAATTATATTTATTAAAAATAAAGTGAAATATATCAGAATAGATAAAAGAATAATCATCGATAAATAAAGAAGAAGAGAAGAAGTCAAGATAGTCAATTTTATAAAAAACTTATAAAAGTAACGATCAATTTTTAAAAATTTAATAAATTATTACATTTAAAGGATAAAATTGGTATTTTGAAATGTGTAAAAAAAGGAAATCTCCTTTATATATTATTATAGAGACATAAAAAATTAAAGAAGTAAAAAACGGTTAGTTTATGTATGGAGGCGTATGTTTTACAAAATATGTCTGCATTTCCAAAAATAATGAAAGTAGAATGTATATTCCTGAATTTATTAGAAAATTATAAAAAACATTTCTTAATATGTTTTATTTCTAGAAAAGCTATTTCTCTTTATATTTCACTTATTTATTTAATTTAAAATTTAAAATCTATTCGAAAAATATGAAAAGTAACAGAAAACGTATTTCTAAATTGGACTAAAATTAATTTTTCTATTATAATATTCACACATCAATTATAATTTTAAGAATATAAAATCATTAAGACAAAATTCTCTACGATATGTGGTGTCTTCTTATCGTGAACGTCGTAATATGCCTTGCAGCTTAACTTATGTATCTTCATTTATAAAAAAATTCTGTCATTTATTTGTTCATGAAGGTAAGATATCGACAAAAATTATTTATTACGCCATTTGCATGATAAGATAATTTTATTTGATAAAAACAATACACTATGATTTGTTAGAATTAATTGACGAATTAATTTTATTAATAACTTATTTGAAATATTATGATGGATTTAATTGTGATTTAACAAAATTTAAAGACTTATTAGTTATTATTATGGAAAGTGATAATAATAAATTTACATGAAGATAAATCTTGATCTCTTTTAGATAATAATCTTACATCTTTTACAAAAATCAATTTTAAGTCTAATTCAATTTTTTACAATATTAATTTAAAAAGTGATATTTGTATTCATTTATATATTATAAATTAGTTTTATTTCTAGTTAAGGTGAGATCTCTAAAGCAACTATTAGAAAAAATACCTCAAATTCCATAATCGATTCTAACCATATTTATTATACCATTTTATATAATAAGATATTTTTATTTGAATAAAGTGCCTTTTATTAAGTAATTTGGAAAAAAAAAAAGTGTAACTAAAATGACATGAGTATGCAATGTGAAAGCCGTTCTTTGCATATAAAAGCACAGTTAGATAAGCATTAACAAAGAAAGAAATTAGACGTAACCAAATTAAATAGCTCCTCCATTGAATTAAAAATCCATTAACATAAATGGTTCATGGGAACATATATAATACTTAAACCCTTATCTTTCCGTTTAATGAAGAAATGCAACGGTAGAGATCCAAATTCTATAAATAACTTCAAACTCACTCCATTAATTAGCCTTTTAAATGTATATAATGCTTGTAGAGATGATACCAATTTTATACGAGATCACATTACTTTTAGAGAAACAATGTTATTAAAATAGAATAAGATAAGTATGAAAAATAAATAATATTATCATAATTGTAAACTTAATTTTATTTATATATTTGGTGATTATTTGCTCAAATTTTGTAATTGTTAAACAATTTAAAGATGTTAAGTAAAAGGAATTTTTTTCTTTTTAAATAAGTTAATATACTTTTTTTTCTTGAACTTGGTGAAAGTCTATTTTTTTCAAAAAATAAAACATTCATTAATTAGTCTTTATAATATATATATATATATATATATATATATATATATATATATTAGAATTTTTGCACGCACGGATTATTTTTTAATGAATGAATTTTGTTTTTAATAAATAAAAGAATTAAGAAATTAAAAATAGATATTATTAATAATAATAAATATGATTTAAAATAAAAAATATCAATTTTCTTATATTTATAAATAAATGTAACAATCCTGAAATATCTAATTAACTTCCTTTTTTCTTGAACTTGGTGAAAGTACATTTTTTCGAAAAATGAAGACATTCATTAATTAATCTATAATATATATATATATATATATATATATATATATATATATATATATATTAGAATTTTGACATGTTAGATTATTTTTTAATGAATGAATTTTATTTTTTTAGTAAATGAAAAAAATTAAGAAATTAAAAATAAATATTAATAATAATGATAAATATAATTTAAAATAGGAAATATCAATTTTATTATGTTTATAAATGCATGCAATAGTTCTGAAACATCTACATCATACTAATTGTAATAATTATTGTTTTGTTTAATATAAAGTTTTGATTTTCTAAACATTTATATAAGTACTTGTTATGAATATTTATATAAAATTTCTTATTGATTTCATTATTCATAAGAATATTATAATCTGCAATATAATATAAGATCGATATAACTTTATTAAATTTAAAATTGGATTAAAAAAATAAAAGAATACAATACAATAATCGATAAATAATCGGAATAGTGTAAGATTAAATTGTATACCTCTTATCAAAGATTTTTAAATATTTATTTGTAAACCACATTTGTAATTGTAGTGGTTAGTTACATTTTCATCTTCATCCATAATTAGTATTTTCAATCCAATTTTTTTTTCTATTCCACTCTAGAAACTCTTATATATAGTTGTCTATGAGTGAATATGGGGCAAGAAAGATAAAGTCCAATTTTATAGAGAGTTTGTCTTGTCTTTTGTTATACTAGTATGGGACCCGTGCGCACGCATGGGTTTTTTATGATTTGTATTATTATTGTTGTAGGTATTTTGTTTAAATATTATATATTATATTGGTTAAAAACTAAATTAAAGTGTTGTTATTATTGATTTAATTTATGTGAATTTGTAAAAATATTATTTAGATTTTAGTTAATTACGACAATCTGCTTTATTATCTAATTATTTAAGACCATTGATTAGGTTCATTATATATTGGTATAATCTATAGTTACACAATACATAGTTTATAGTTATACTTAATTTATATTGAAATATTGATATGATTTCATTTGAGAATAAATATGAAGGGTGTGGTTTTGGCAGCAAGGTATAATAATCAAGTGTCTTGTAAATTTTTGTTCGGTGCATATGTATATATCGTTGTTAAAATAAATTATTGGTATATTGTGAACTTTTGTTCCATGTAAAAGTATTGTACACATATGAATAATCAACTTAAAGAAAAATGGAAAAAATGCAAACATATTGTGAGATGATATGGTCCCTATTAAAAGTTAGAGTAACTAAAATTGATGTTAAAATTTTTAAACAAAAATACATGTAGATATTGTTATCAACTGTAGACATTGAATTTATAATAAAAGTTAAACATAATACAATAAATATGAAAGTATTATAGTAATTAATTTTGTTTTTAATATTCAATAAATAATAATAGATAAAATAAAAAAAATAAAAGTATATCTATAACAATATATAAAGAGGATACCCTCTTTTGTGTCTACATTTCGTTATTTCAGTCTTACCCTTAATATTGTTTTAAAAATTATAACATTTTATATATACCAATATATAAAGAGAAGACCAATGCATACACACAACTCATGTTTTTTGTTTTATTATTTTTTTTAATTTTTAAAATAGATTTCATTATTATTATATATTAATAAAAAAATAATTTAAATTTTTATTTTTATCGGATTAATTGTATGTAATTATTAATTCATTATTTTAGTATATAATTAATTTAATTAACTATAATAAATTTATTTTAGTGAAATTAATTAAAAGAAATAGTAGAAATAATAAGATTTGATCATAAATATTTAAATATGATATTAACGATATTAACAGTACAATGATAAATGTGGATTCTAAAATCTATGCATAACGCAAATAATAAGAAAAGCAATTGATTATTTAAAAAATATTATTAGGAATAGATTTTAAAATATCTTTATTAGAAGTTGTGTTTTCATAAGTTGGAATATACTCAGATTTAGTAATTTAGTATTATGAAAATATTTGCATTGTTTCCTGAGCAGTCATAACTGTGACATTATCTTGGAATATGTCCATTTGCAATGCAATTGAAACAATTATAATATTGGAATATGAAACCATTTATGAGTCATTTATGAAAACCATTTAATAAATATTTATTAAGGAATTGGTAAATGTAAACAATTATAAAAAAGAGAAGATTGGTAAGAGAAGATGAAGAAGATTGTAAAAATTTGATTGCTAATGAAGAAGTAGAAAATTGATAAACATTAGAAGTATATATAATATACACAAAGTAGGATAATGATAATTATTCCAAGAGTCACAACTGTACATCATGATGGTTTGAATTTATTGCATGTCATTGGAAACTAAAAAATTTCATTAAATATTATATATATAAAAAATTATATGACTAACTAATTAAATATATCAAATCAAATATATATTCATAAATATAAAAACACTATATTAAATTAAATTTATACATATTAAAACAGTGACAACTGTATAGCATATCAAAAAACATGTGTGTTCTTCATTCTCTTCATGAATCTCAAAGAAAAACCTTCATCAATCAAAGGAGTAGTTACAATAATCTACTTCATTATATTCTATTAAAGTAAAGTGTTGAAATATTATGTAATATGGTCCGATACAAGTAAATACAACATGAAATTGATGTTAACATTTTTAAATAGAAACACGTATATATAACATTCCCTCTGTTCATGTGGATCTTTTGAACAGAGGCAGCTATTTCTGGTCCCTTGGATTGCGTGCCTTCTACTTCTCATTCCCTCTGTTCATGTGGATCTTTGGACCGATTCCAGTTTTCTGCACTTCCCTTGCTCTTGTTTTCATGCTCTACTTCTTGGACGTTACATTTGATTCATGTCCTGGGGTTGCTGACACTGACATGGCTGAAGTTTTTCAATTGAACAGACACCATGTTGATGTTGAGATTGGAAGCGATAATTAGATGTTAAAGTGGGTTGATTTTTCTGTTTGTGGTTGTAGATGGTGAATTAAACTTTGGTTGGTTGTGTTGTTTGGTTAGTAAGATATGTGTAACAATGCAACTTCTGCAAAATATTTGATGGTACAAAGTTGAAGTTGAACTCAAGTCGACTAGGATTGCATGTAAATTTTAGAACTCTTGTAAATGGTTAATGAGTTGAATATGTTTTTTGGTTCTTTTAAATTTTAGAATTAGTCTATTTTAAAATTTTGAACCAATTTAGTCATTCATCTTTCGAAATATGTTAATTTAGTCATTTTAATCAAATTTTGTTAGGTTTATTTGATATTTCATATGCTTTTTAGGATTGTATTTGAGTTGTCTATACTGTTTGACACATTTTTGCTTTAATATTAAGTCAAATACTATTATAAAATGCGCTTGAAATGTCAAATAAATTTAACAAAATTCGATTAAAATGACTAAATTTATATATTTTAAAAAATAAAAAATTAAATTAATTTAAAGTTTCAAAATAAACTAATTTTAAAATTCACAAAAATTAAAAAACAAAAACATATTTAATCCCTTATTGAATAAACAATAGAGTTTTGATGGTAAATTTTAGAATATGAAAATAAAGAAGTAGAATACTGTTATGCACGGCAATATTTTTGTCAGAAAACCCTTTCAACAACAGTAGAATGCCTTCGTATTTTTATGACTAGTACATTCACCTTATCTTGCTATGAGGTTATAATTTGCGATGAAATTTATTATTAAAACAAAACTACCAAATGTGAAAACAAAAGACATCATGGTACCAATGTGAAAACAAAAGACATGCGCATCAATAACCGATTTTAAAAATATTGAATGAAGCCAAAACAGTATCTAAGAATATTATTGGAATATATTTTGGCAAAAATAAAATGAAGTATATTAAAATATAAATGGAATGCAAAAAGTAATTACGTATAAAAAATGCCCCATAGCCTAGTGTCCAATACTCATAAGACATTTTTTTGCAGGCTATTGCTTGCTGCACCCCTACATTACTAACTGCATCCTTACCAAAATAAAAGAAAAAAGGATTATCATGATTAATCTCTTCTTCATGACTCATATACCCCTCTTTAGTGTATATGGAAAAAAATTAGAATTGGTATGAAATTAAAGAATTATTATAGATAAAATAATTATTTAATTATGAAAATTTGGTTTTGTCTTTCTCAATGTTATCTTAAAAGACATTCACGATGACAATTCATACAGCAAAAGTTCCATGTTTGAATCTAGAAATGACAATAGATAAATTTATTTTCTTAAAAAAACACGTATACATGTGAGATACTTATATATCTGTACCTGCATCCACATCCTTACACCTAGCTAATGTATACATTTAATTAATAAATCAATACAATTTCAACGATTTAAAACTGTTCATTTGTCTCATTCATATTAATTTGCCCAAAATCTTACAAAAATTATTTAAATACAAAAATACTTTTTATTGTTTAACATACTTTTTGTATTATATTATATAATTCATATTTACATATTTATTTTCTTACAATGAAACTTTATGTTATTAATAAGGTAAAATTTGACACAACACTACTTAGTCACACATGCACTACGTTGACAAAGTTTAATATTTGAATAAAAATACAGTTTATCTTTTTTAATTTAAATTTTGAAATACTATTTTAAATATATATATATATATATAAAATTATTTTTTAATCGTATTTTCCCTATCTCTGTATATAAATATAAATATTAATTGAAATAAGTACCTTGAATAAATATTTTAAGAAGGTTTAAATTCATTTCTCATTCCTGTACTTTTTATTAAATTTAGTTGCAAATTTGGTATTTCTTATTTATAAAAATAAGTAATTTTGGTCAAATATTAATACACATGTCATCTAATTGTTTGAAAAGGATGCTACATATATTTAAATAATAATAACATCAACCTACTCATTTACATAATATATTAATATGTTTGATAATTAATTTAATACACATTATTATAATAAATATGGTAACCTTTTTTATTAATAATTGAACAATATATTCATATAGTGAACTACTCATGTAATTAAAATTTCATAGAGTTAAAAAGTATATTTAAACGTTTTAGGAAGTATTATGCTACCAGATCCTTTTTTAAGAAAATATTATTAAGAGAATATAGTATATTATTTTCTTTTTCTATCTTTGTTACTAACAACAAATTCAACTTCTTAAAAAAAAAAAAAAACTACTAAGAATAACCAAATGCAAGGATTTCATTTTAATAAGTCTCTAATTTTTTTTTCCAGACAATAACTAATTTGCTGTTAATCTAATCTTGTGTCTTGTAACTTTCCTTATTTGTTTTCTGCCTTTTTAACATTCGTCTATATCTATATTTATATCTATATTTATCTATAACAATAAAAGGATTTATTTTTTCGTGTCCACATTTTATAATACCCGTTTTATTTTTATTTATTTTAAAAATTAATTATTTTATAAATAATTTACTTTTAATATTTTTTTACAAATCTCTTTTGTCTTAAATCATTATTTAAATTTTCTTTTTACATATCTTTTTTTTTAATTTTATATTTAACAACTATTTTAAAAATTATATATTTGTTATTGATCTTAAATTTCTTGAAAATTAAAAAATGCAAATACATATGCGCGACAACGACTGTGTGTTCGCTAGTGACTATAACGTAAATATGATGAAGAGAAAAAAAAATCATGGACAGTTTTTTAGAAAACAATTCAATATAGCGGTTATGATTAAGAAGTTCAATTAACAATATTATAAAAGATAAAACTAAAATTAAAATTATGAAACGTGTACATAAATAAAATAACCCACTTTATAAATAGAATAAATAAATGAATTAGCAAACTTTCAGGATTATCATTTACTTTGATTAACATTGTATGTATGTCTTATTTCTTATTCATTTGATTTCTTTGCCATTGTTTGCAAATTTAAGACTTTAAAAACAATTATGCCAAACTATAATCCAACTTTTCACAAAAAATTGAGAACATGAGTAAAACTATTGGAAAAGAGAGTGAAAAATGTTATCTTATGTAAAGAAAAACTTATTTTAATTAAAATTATAAGAAGTATAAAAATGAATGAATTAATTTATATTACAAAAATAATTATTTTTAGTTGAGGTTATTTTTTGTGTTTCTGGAGTTTTAACCCCACTAGTGACTTTACTCGAGATTTTTTTTTTAGAAGAATCAACGTAGCCAAAAGATTATCAAAATTTTCAATAATTCCTTGGACTAGTACAACTTATCGACGGTTTAGAAAATCTCCGATATTGCCTGAGATTTTCAAAACTTCTTTATTGTTTAGGATCTTCAAAACTCTTATATATCCTAGAATTTTCAAAACTCTTGTTACTGTTTGGGATTTAAAACCCTTGTTCTTGCATGAGGTTTAAAATCCCATTATTATCTAGGATTTAAAACCTTTATCACTGTCTAAGATTTTGGAATTCGTTATTTACATTTATTTAAAATCTTGTTATCGAATCATTATATTTTTTATTAAACAATCAAATACTCAGAAAAATTAAATTAGTGAAATAGAAATATCACTCCGAGACTACTCAATAATAAAATTTCTATTTATAACAACACCTACACTAATAAATTTCATAATCAAAGATTATAACTAAAATAAAAAATGTAAAGATACAATAACTCCTAATTAATAGCGTGAAACCACTTTAGTAAAGACTTAAATAATGATTTGGTCTTGTTATTCATTCTGATTTTTTAATTTGGTTCTACTATTTTTTCTGGTTCAATTTAGTTTTAATATTCATCAATTTTATTCAATTTGATATTTTTATTAACATCGTTAAAATAATTAATTGAACAATAATTATCATGTGCCACCAAATTAAAAAAACTAAATAAATACTATGATCAAATCATTATTTAAACCCTCGTAAAAACATAAACCACTCTTATGTAAAATCGAGTATTTCCTTAACGATCAACGACAAAACATGTTGAAAGGTGTTTGAAAGGATAATGTTAAATATATATATATATATATATATATATATATATATATATATCTATAACATATTCATTCAAAGTTTTATTAAAAAATAATTTAATTAGTTCAAATAAAAATAATTAAAATCATACATAAAAAATTAAAGAAGTACAAAAACTGTAAGTTTATGTATGGAGGTGTTTATTTTACAAAATCTTTCTGCATTTCCGAAAATAATTAAAGTAGAATGTATATTCCTGAATTTATTAGAAGATTATAAAAATCATTTCTTAATATGTTTTATTTCTAGAAAAAACTATTTCTCTTTATTTTTTTTCACTTGTTTATTTAATTTAAAATTTAAAATGTATTCGAAAAATATGAAAAAGGCCTAACATTATTTGTAAATAGGCCTAACATTAAATTTTCAATTATAATATTCACATCAATTATAATTTTTAAGAATATAAAATCATTACTTCAGACAAAATTCTCTACAATATGTGGTGACTTCTTATCGTACTATGCCTTGCAGCTAAACTTGTGTGTCCTCTTCGTTTATAAACAATTCTGTCATTTTATTTGTTTATGAAGGTAATATATATATATATATATATATATATATATATATATATATATATATACATATATATATATATATAAAAGAAAAATATATAATATATTTTTTATTTTTTTTTATATTTATTTAAATAATATATATATATATATATATATATATATATATATATATATATATATATATATATATATATATATATTACGGCATTTGCATGATAAGATAGTTTCATTTGATAAAAAATGTATATTATGATTTTGAAGATAAACTCTCAGATAATAATTTTACATTTATGAAATGGAGAAATAATAACCAATTCAAATTTAACTTAAATTTTCACAAGATCATCTTATAAGATAAAATTTATATATATTTATATATATCGTAAATTAATATTTTTCTTAGTCGAGATGAGATCTTATTATAAGTTTCAAAATATTAATACCTCAAATGTTATAATTGATTCTAATCATATTTATTATACCATTTTGTATGATAAAATAATTATTTTTGATAAATCATGTTTATTAAATAATATGGAAAAAAAAATGTAACTAAAATGACAGAGTATGCAATGTGAAAGTCATTCTTGGCAGATAGAAGCACAGTTAGATAAGCATTAACAAAAAAAGAAATTAGACGTAACCAAATTAAATAGCTCCACCATTGAATTAAAAATCCATTACCATAAATGATTCATGGGAACATATATAATACTTTATGGATATGGATTAATCAAAACCCTTATCTTGCCGTTTAATTAAGAAATGCAAAGTCAAAATCCAAATTCCAAAAGTAACTTCAAACTCACTCCATTAATTAGTCTTTTATATGTACATAGTGCTTTTAGAGATGATACCAATTCTATACGAGACTACATTACTTTTAGAGAAACAATGCTATTAAAATATAATAAGATAAGTATGAAAAATAAATAATATTATCACAATTGTAAACTTAATACTAGTTTTATCTATATATTTGGCCATTATTTGTTCAAATTTTGTAATTGTTAAACAATTTAAAGATGTTAAGTAAAAAGGAATATTTCGTTTTAAATGAGTTAATATACTCTTTTTTTTTTCTTGAACTTGGTGAGGTGTATTTTTTTTTTCAAAAAATAAATACATTCATTAATTAGTCCTTATATATATATATATATATATATATATATATATATATATATATATATATATTAATAGTAAAATGTTAGCCTCTAACCATTGAACAAATATTTGATAGAAAAACAAGAAAAACTCAGATCCATCATTCTTAAACTCTTGATGCTTTAAGATTATTGTATATTTACAAAAAAAAAAAAACAATATAACTAACAAATGATATATTTATTTTGAAATAATATATGAACTTTAATTATTAGCTCATGTTACACATAGAAAACATATATGGTATATTGCATTTAAGTAGAGGTATA
>Ga0214542_1000231_pt1 | contig 91406 bp, 49 predicted proteins | sample CNSS1metaG_FD_160096 | JGI IMG/M metagenome (GOLD analysis project Ga0214542, IMG submission 160096) | Root nodule microbial communities from cowpea collected in UCLA plant growth center, Los Angeles, California, USA - CNSS1 | ecosystem: Host-associated > Plants > Roots > Nodule | place: USA... | reverse complement strand
CTATATTTTTTATTTTATTTGACTAACTCATTTGTATAGTTTTATAAGAACTAATTTGTTAAAAATCAATTCCGTGTTCGTTGGGAGACGACTTTGGGTTACTTTACCCTTTCTATTTTGTTGACTACTTTCTTAACAATACTGAAGATGTTAAAGATAAGTAGTATTAATTTGATCGCGTCAACGACAACGTTATCACTTTATAATTTATGTTATTTTGTTTTATTAACCTTTTTGCAGGACATGAATTCTTCACAGGGAAATAATCCTCCGTCACCTATAACTTCAACAATTATGGGGACCTTAGAAAATCTCATTACCCAAATGAGCCAATTACAACAAGTTGAAGGACTTCAGAAATCTAATGAAGATTGGAAGAAATGGAAAGAAAAAGAACAAGATGAGAAGAGTCAACCCCTTTTTTTCATGACGAGGATAAGCATGATGTAATACCTAGAAGAGGCAAGAGACTTCAAGGAGAAAGGGATAACTACAACCCTAGAAGAGAAGAGGAATTCAATTTAAGACCAAGAAGAATGAGACTAATTCATGAAGAAAGGGAAAATAAGATATTTTGGAGAGAGTAGATGATGAAGAAGGTTATTCCCAAGTTCAATGGAGCAAATGATCCAGAAGCCTACCTTGCATGGGAGATGAAGGTCAATCAAAATTTCCACTCATACGACTATGAAAATGATGATAAAGTCCTCATGGAAACTATGGAATCTGAAGGCTATACTATGAATTGGTGGAATCAAATCAATTTGGACATAGCGAGGAGAAAAAGGTGACCAATAACAACACTTGAGTACTTGAAGGAAGCGATGAAGGAAATATTTGTACCTCCTTATTACAGGAAAGAGTTATTCAATAAATTGCAAAGACTTACACAAGGCAATCAAAGTGTTGAATAATATGTTCAAGACATGGAGGTAACGTTGATGAAAATTGAATTAGAGGAAACATTTATGGCTACAATTGCTAGATTCTTGAATGGTTTGAATTGGGAGATTCAGGATGTAGTGGAGATGTACCATTACGAAACTTTGGAAGAACTTATTCACCAAGCAACTACAGTCGAATACCAACTAAAGAGACAAAGTTCTTACAAGAAATCTTCTACTTCATAGAGAGATAAATATGATTCTAATAAGGAGGGAGCTCTCTCTACCATTACCACACTAAATGGGAAGGACACCTCAAGTGGTAAAGTAAATTCTTAAACTAATACTAGTTTCATTCAATGTTTTAAATGTTTGGAAATAGGGCATGTAGCATCTAAGTGTCCTAACAAAAGAACTTTATGCGTCATCATCTTGTGAGTTTGAACAAATTAACAATGATGAATAAAAGGAGTGTGAAGTATCACCATTAGAGAGAGATCTTTTGACGGTCAAGAGGTTGTCGGGAAGTCTGAGAAAGGATGAGGATGAGACCTAAAGAATAAATATTTTCCATTTTAGATGTTTAATTACGAAAAAGGTATGTTCACTTATTATTGATGGAGGGAGTTATATGAATGTAGCAAGTAAAAGGATGGTAGAAAAGCTTGGATTGACAACATCTACACCCTAGATCGCATACTTTGCAATGGTTAAGTGAGAATGTGGATAGTTGGTTGTAGATAAATGAGTCAAAATTTATTTTCTATAGGTAAGTATAGAGATGAAGTGGTATGTGATGTGGTTCCTATGGAAGCGAGTCACCTATTATTGGGAAGGCCATGATAATATGATAGAAAAGTGATTCATGATGGGCTGACCAATAAATATTCTTTCTTATTTAAAGGGAAAAAGGTGTCCTTAACACCTTTATCACCTTGATGGGTTTGTGAGGATCAAATAAAAATGAGAGTGAAAAGGGAAAAAGAGAGAAAAAAAAAGAAAAATTGGTAGAAAAAGGTGAGCCAAATGAAACAAAAGAGTGCAAAAGGCCTTTTCTTAAGAGAAAAAGAAGTGAAGAGACCGAAAGTGACAAAACAACCTTTATCTATGTTGATGCTTGATAGTATGTGTTTGTTCTCTGTGAAAGTTCCTCTATCTTTAGGTATGGAGGAACTTTTTAAAGAGTATGAGAATATATTTCCTAAGAAATACAACCCTAAGAAGCCACTGAAGATTACCTATCTAAAGAAACTACCTTGTACATGGCTTAGTCGGACACATGTCGGCATTGTATGTCGACATGTACTCGACCTGGCCGGCAAGGTCAAGTCATCCTAATCACTTTGAACAAGGTTAACTCAAGATTACCCAACCTATTATGATTAGCAAAAAAATAAACCAAAGCCTAACCAGGTAAGGCCCATGAACCTAGTATAAAAGGAACATTTTACGAAGTACATGCTTACATTTTTACTGACATTTGACCCCTATATCTCAAACTGACTTTGGCCTCAGAGTTTCTATTGCAGCCACCCTCCCTCTAATTCGAGATTTGAGGACAAGAGACCCTTAGAGCAACGACTGTGGACCCTTGAAGCCTATTTTGGAGACTTTGCAAAATATACATTGTCCCCGTAAGAACAGTTTACCTCCAAAAATAAGTATTAAACCTAGCATGGACTTAATTCTGGGAGCATCAATTCCAAATAAACTAGTTTATAAAGGTAATCTATAAGAGACTAAAGAAATAGAAAAGCAAGCATAGCGACTCATAGAGAAAGGATGGCTTAGCGAAAGTTGGAGTTCATATGTTATAACAGTTATCCTTGTTCCTAAAAAGGATGGTATTAGCACAAATGACTTTGAGGCATAGAGATTTGATGAAGATATTGTATAGTAACTTGATGAGGATATGAAGTGTTGATAAAGTTGATGAAGACTTGAAGAAATGGGGTGTTGATCAAACTTCATGTGTGCTTAATCTGGCTATCAAATAAAGATCTTAAAGCTTGAAGATTGGAGCTTAACATGAAGACTATTTGACACAATATATGTTTCTTGTGTCTGGTTGTAGTCTTTTAGCCTATTAAATGGTTTTTAACAAGTTAATTGGATGTTGCTATAGTTTTATAATTATCACTTTCATTTAGCTTAATTATTATTAAATCAATTGATTTCACTTAAGTCAAGTGAAATCAACAAATTGAACAGATAAATCAACATATTGAATATGTTAACAGATAGACTATAAAGTCTGGTTTTTTAGAGAGAGTAAAGACAGTTGTCATTTTGAGCGCAAAATCAATGTGAATACTTTGGAAAATTCTTTCTCTCTCTGAAATATACAGATTTACAGCTATTCGTGAGGTGTTCTTTGAATTCTTAGAGCATTTAATTTTGCTTGGTGTAAGAGAGTTGGAAAAAGAGGTTTGGTTGGTTAGGGAGAGTCATTATCAAGGTTTGGTATTTCTCAAGTTTCTGGGTCTTGTCTGGTGTGATTCTAGATTTGCAAGTGAGAGTCCAGATGTTGTTTGTGCTTTATTGAGATTCTTACGAAATTCAAGAGTCTTGATGTTGTTTCATGTTTTTGAAAGTGTAATTTTGATGAATTATGTAAAACTTTTGATATAATATATTATAATCACGGACTGTGTGAGTACTCACTACAAAATAAAATTCTTAGTGGTTATTTTATAACGGTTAAGAAAAACCATTAAAAATATTTTAATTGCTGGTAATTTTATAAATTGTCACAAATTATTTTAAATTTAACTATTATGTTTTTGTAAATTTTTTATTATATCTTTTTTTTTAATGTTTCTTCTCGTTTCTCTATATGTTTACGCTTTATAGTTTCATCAATCTCTCTTCCTTATTCTTCTTCTTGAACATCAAGCGATGGTACAATTCTGTGTTTTTCTTAACATTGTGTGTTTTTCTTCACTTAGGAGAATGTGATGCACAACTCTGCGAACCCTATATTCGAGCTCATCCGTCATGAAAACGTTATTAAGCTTCTCCTAGTGGAGGTGGATCAGATCAACCATCGAGAGGTCATGGTCGCACCTAGATCTTGTAGAGGTGACAAAGGTTAACCGCATAATCGAGAGGGAGCAAAGGTCATTGTTCGGGAAGAAAAACCCTAGAACGGTGATTGTGATGACACCAATGTACGATCACACGTTCCATAAGCTACACTTGACTGATTTTATACACACACTGATGTTGGTGATGTACGATCTTGTGTGAATCGTGTTAGAGGTTGATAGTCACCGACAAAACTGCTTCGATTATTGCCGAGTTTGGTCTTAGAACAATCCACTTTGGCTTTTCTCAAAGAATGCTAAATTTGTGGAATGCTAGGCTGAAACTTGAGTCTCACACTTTATGATTTCAGGTTAACATTTGCTACTTCCTTTTACTCGATTGATGTTATTGTTGTTATGTTAAGTATAACAACTTTATAGAGTGCCATTTTTATCAGTGTGAGAGGCTTAATTGTGAAATGCAGTGAAAATGCATCATGAAGACTTACATTTGAATATTTGATTAATTAGGCCAATGTACGCTCTTTGTACCCGGATTCGGATGCCCGACAACTAGAATTATTTACATTTCTGGTTATCATAATTTGATGTTTTGTTTCTGTGTTCCTCTTTTATTTACAAAGGCCTTGAAGCTTGTTATTTTGGAATGTAAACCTAAAAACAATGGTTAAGATCGTGGACGTATGTGAGAAAGGGGATTCATATACGAGAGAGTAAGCTTATACTCATTTTTATAAGATGGAGCATTGTCTGATATTTTAACATGTGTACATGTTATCTCTTATTTTTTTGTTTTTTATTTTTATTTTTTTGTATTTACAGAATTTTACTAACAGGTGTTGTTTCTTGTATGTTTAGGCAAACTAGAAATGTTACAAAAATTTGAAGAGGAAGATTGAGATAAGAGTTGTTTTTCTCACATGTATATCAGTAAACAATGTAGTTCATTATTTCTCTCCACTAGCTAGTGCGGAGGCAATGTTGGAAGAAGGTGATATATTGAAAATGTAAGATTCTCAGAGCATGAATTTATGATGTGTGGTTAGAAAATTGAGTCGGTGGTTTTTGTTATTGCTTAGAAGTTGATGGTTGTTTCTTTGGTTGGTCAGTGACATGGCTTGTCATATAGATGATTTCATTTCTGCTGTAGCTCACACCCATATACTTGTTAAAATTGCAGGTTTGCCTAAAATTTGTCTACTTAGCAATAGGCATTGGCGTGGCTGCTTTCCTCTATAAGTATATTATGCAATTAAATTCATTGCAATTTTTGTTACCTCTATCTTATAATTTGTTTACATGAAAAAAAAAAGACACTAAGTTGTAAAAACAATTTCGTTTTTCATAGGTGACTTGCTGGATGGTCACAAGGGAAAGACAGGCTACAAGAATAAGGGGCTTGTATTTGAAAGCTATACTAAGACAAGTAATGCTTTCTTTGATATGGAAACTAACACTAGAGAGGTGATAGAGAGGATGTCAGGTGACACTGTTCTCATAAACTATACAGTGTTATACAAATTAATTGTTAGCTTAGTGGCAAGAGTATTGGAATTCTTGCACACAATTATGGTGTTTATTGCATCACGATTATCATCATTCAACATCAGAATTATTTCTGATAGTGTGTGTACATTCTTTTACTAAATTAAAATTAATATTTGGACTTCACCTTTGAGGATTGCTTTCCTATTTTGAAGTTTCTTGCTACAGTTTCACATGAGATAAGGACTCCAATGAACGATGTTTTAGGTAAGTGATAGGGGAGGGAAAGAGAAGAACTTTTGTTGAGTGGGATGACCCAGATAATACCTCAGAATCCTACATTTGTAGCCATGGCTTACAATGTTGTTGGAAATCCATGAGCTTTAGGGTAAGAATGTTCTATCTACTGTTTCATTTTTGCTATTTTTAGGTCAAATTAATATTAATTATTGCCTCTTTATTTTATTTTTCCATAATTAAATTATTCCTTTGCCTTTAAATTTTAATGTAGTTGTTTATGATTTTTAGAAATATTAATTATTACCTCATCATTTCATTTGTTTTTGTCGTTGTTTGCTTGAATGTGCAACCCAATATTTCAATACTAATTATTTATTTTTCAAAATTCTATTGGAACCAAGTTTAAACCAGGCATTATGAAGGTTCGGCTTGAGTCTGTAATAAATTGCTTGTATGTTAATATTCCAAGACAATGCAGAACTTGTGGTCTCAGATTCATAGGCCAAGAGAAAAGGTATATTTTTAGAATGCTAGTAATAAATTCTCTTTTCAATACACTAGGTGAATATGCTTGTTTATTCTTTTGTTTATTTATATGGCAAACAAAGAGTAAAGCAGAAGGCAAATCATATGATAAGCCCAACATAGTTAGTGGGGCTAATGTGTAGGTAGGTCTCAAAGTGTGTTTGATGCTATAATGCTCTTTGATCAACTTCTAAGTTTTCTCAGTAACCCTTAAAACTTTGTACATATTGGGTTCTCTTTAACGGAAGTCATGTAACAATAATAATGTAAAAAGTCTCTAATTCTGTTTTCCGATATCCATAACTAGTTCTCTGATTTTGTTAATATTCATATGGGATTGGTCTAGTCAGTGTTATTTGTTGATCTTACAGAGTTGGTGTAAGTATGGATTTATTTTTACTTATTGCTTCATTGCTATCCTTTTTTTTTTTCACATGATTTCAATTTTTTAGTTAAGAACTTGTATACATATTAGGTACTAAGGAATGTAGTTGGAGTGTAAGCTTGGAATAAGGGCACATCTTATGCAAATTTAATTCCTCGATGTTTCTATCTTTTACTAATTGATGTATTCCTCTTACTTTGTGTCCTTATATTATGTATGTTATTCTTTATCACAAAACCATGTTATATGCTGATTGAAGATATTTCAGTCCTTGTGTAGCAACATTGACTCTAATAATATCTTGAGGCCTATGATCTTTAAACCATTCTTATTTATAATTTGTTAATCCTGTCGTAAGTTTTCATGTATCTTTCTTTCTTTGGGTTTTCAAATACAAAGAACAATTTAGTTTAAGACATCTTTTAAAGAGCATGGACTTTTTTTATTAATTAATGTGCCTGGTTTGTCCTCATGAAAATTTGGTGTATAAACTTGCACTTCTGAACATGAAAAGCTTCATACTTCTGAACATCAAGAAGGGCTTACACTTCATAGGCTCGCAAAAGCATTAGACATGTAAGTATAATTTGGTCTGCAGAATTTTAACATTACTAGCATTATATTTTTCTTTCCTTTTCAAGAACTAAGAGGGAACCTTTATTAATGGTGATGCAAACACTTCTTTGGATTGGACCTTTATCAATTATGTTTAAAAAACAAAGGCTCTCTTGTTTTGTCCAAATATTCTTACCATTTTAGTTTTTTCTTTGAAACACAAGGTGGTTGTGAAAGAGATGTTTTTGGATTTTAAAAATTTTTAAAAACATTTTAAATAATTTTTGGCATTTTTTAATTGTGAAAATATGATATATTTTGTGGCGGTTTTTAGTCGTTAAAAATGTCATATTTTGTAGCGATTTTTAACCTATGAATGAATTTTGTGGTGATTTTTAACCGTAAAAATATGATGCATTTTGTAGTGATTTTTAACGGTTAAAATATGATACATTTTATGACGATTTTTAATCATCAAAATATGATAAAATATAAACAAATTAGACTACATTTTGTAGCGATTTATAATTGCTATTTTTTTTTCTTTTCTAACAATAATACTAGTTATTAGAGTATTTTTGTTACAAACTATTTTTAACATACGTAATTCTGATGGTTTTTTAAAACATCAAAGATGTGATTTGTGATAGATTTTAACCGCTAAAACTTGTAATTTTAACCTTATAAATATCTATATCTATTTTTTTTAGTGATAGTTACTAGAGCTGTCAAAATGGGTTGGAACTCGGGAGCTAACCCAGCCAATCCGGCTCACCATGGATTTGGGTTGGGTTGAAAATTTTTTACAAATTTCAATACGAGTTGATTTTTGACCCGACTCATCCGGGTTAAACCCGTGGTGAGCCGGGTTGGCTCACCAACCCGCAGATAAAAGGGTTACACAAGTGTTTTTTATTAAGTTGGGTTTTATATTTAGGTCATGTTAGGTTTTTTTTTAACCAACACATAAATAATTTGTATTTTTTTTATTTTGGTTTGTATTTGGATTGTATTAAAGTTTATTTAGATTTTAATTAGAATTATAATTTAGTTTTGACTTAAAATAAAATAAAAAATTGTATTTTTTTTAATTAAATGAATCCGTGAGCCAACCCGTTTAACTCATCAACTCGTGGTGTGTTAGACCAGGTTCAAATTTTTTTGGTTCGCTAAAAAGTTAGCCGGATTGGGTTGACTCACTAAATCATCAACCCGTGATGGATCGACCCGGATCGGGTTATCCGTTTTGACATCTCTAACGGTTAAATCACGATTTTCAAATCCAACCGATTGCTTCTATCCTTATGTTGCTGACTGAGGCATAGCAATTGATGATAGTTGAATATGTCTTTGATTTGTGTTTTTTGAGATTTTAATATGCTTTGACTCTGTCTTTTATATGCTATATCACATTTTGTTGTTGTTGTCTGTGATTAGCCTTAAATCACGGTCTTTATTATTGAGGTGAGGTAGCTTGGTCTTTTTGAATCAAGATTTTGAATGTGCATTTGCTCGTATTCATGTTTGGAGTGAGTCTTATTGTACTTTAGCATGTTTTGACTGTATTATTAGTTTGACGCAGCTTATATGCACTAGTTGATATTTATGCACAATAAATTTTAAATGTGTATGTTGTACACAATAATTTAATAATATTGGCAAAATTAGTTATTAAGTTATTAATTTCTGTTTAAAGAATTAATATTTTTCACCATAAAAACTAATGCATTTAAACTATTAAATATATTTTATTTAGTAATAATTAAAATACTCTATCAAACCAGTTTTATTTAAAATATATTTTCAAAATTAAAATTAATTTAAATTTGATATGTCTCAAGTAAAATTCACTACTTAAATCATTTTAGTTTGAGTTAAACAAGGATTTTGGTTGAATTTAATACATTTGTAATCATTACTAAAAAATTTCCACTTATACAGCTTAGTTTGCAGATACAATAAGAAAGCACTTGAAAACAACAACGACTTAGTTTGCAGATACAATAAGAAAGCACTTGAAAACAACAACGACTTGAATATGAAAAACCAAACCCCTGCTTCAAAGTACAATAATATTGCTATAGCTTGAAAACGTGACGACTTCTTAACAATTGAGCTTAAGTCTACCTCAATCTTAAGAAGAATCTTAACCTTTTTTTAACTATATTGGGTTACTAGGCATCAGTGGGTGGAAGCTCTTTGTCCAGGGCTTCTGCGGAGAAATCTCCAGGCTGTGGAACTTGCTGATGAGGCATTCCTTTTGGTTTTTCCCTTTGTTCCGCTGTGCCACTGTTGCTTCCCTCTTTCTCATTCTTCTCTTCGTTCCTTCTCACAACTGTTTCTGGCTCATCATCAACTACACCTTTCACCTCTTTATGCGTGCATGCCAATGGCTTTGGAGGGTTGTCCATGTTCTTGTTCATTTTCCGAACCACCTGAAGTTGAAGGCAACGTATTTTGATCGATGTTGCAGAAACAGCGAAAAGCGAAAAGTGTTTTATTCCTCTCTCTCTCTACATCACTTTGGCTGTTGCTTACGTGAACTCAACCGATTAAGGGTTTGCAAACACGTGGCTACCAGCATGAACTCAATTACGAGTGTGCTTACACGTGGATACTGCTAAAATGCATGATAATTTCTTGGCTTGCGGATTTCTCCACTTGAAGTAACTTATCTGAATTTATATTATCTAGACTGTTTTAAGTAAAGAATTAATTTAGTCATTCTCTAATAAAAGTTAATGATGTATACAACAAAATTATATGATCAAAGTCATTATATAATTAAGTTGATAATATTTAATTAATAAAATATATTGTAAATTCTAGAATATCGTAGAAAAGTATAAGATAGAGGAAAAAATCAAGAACATAGATAAAAAGCTTAGAATATGTTAAAAATATGAGTATAATTATAAAAAAATAGTAATTAAAATAAAACATTGTTGTTAGCTATGTTTTAATATAATCCAGAGTTTATGCATAAACAATTTTTTATTTTTTCATTGATTATAAATTATTCTGGTGTAAATTAGATGGCTATTTATTCTAGTGTCTTCCTTTAGGTGTATGGGAAAGACACGCAACAAAACATTAGAGTTCTTTTAAAAGTGTTTTTTTCTTATCTATATTATCTCTTAAAATAGTGGTGTTTATAAAGTTCATAGATCATTCGTTGCACTCGATCAATATGACAGATTGTTATATTTTGGGGAAGAAATGCATAATATTGTGTATTGCCTTGTGCAATTGATAAGTGTCTAGGATACATAAAATTTTCATATGAACTTGACACTTATCAAGCTTTAACTGATCATATTCTATAAGTAAACAACCTATTTTAGTTTATAATTATATAATGAGGTGCTAAAAAGAAGAAAAATAAGAAATTGATGAATTTTTGAAGATTTTTTAGCAATTTCTTGAATAATTAAAAATGATGCAACTGAGCCCCAAAATTCATGATTGAGCTCCAATAAGGCAGTCAAGGAAGGATCCAGAATATGACTTTTGGAGCTGAGCCATAACAAAATGGTGCTCAACACTTAAGGCGATGCATGGCTGAGCCACGAGAGATGTGTTCAACACTTAAGGCGATGCATGGATGAGCCACAAGAAAATGTGCTTAGCACTTAAGGCGGTGCATGGCTGAGCTACGAAAGAATGGACTCAGCACTTCAAATGATGCATAGTTGAGCCCTAAGAGAATGTGCTCAGCACTTAAGGCGGCGCATGGTTGAGTGCCAAAAGTTGGGCTGAGCACCACCCAAAAATTTCTATAAATAAAGACGTGAAGCTCTCATTTGAAGCATTGAGTGTAGGCTCCACAATGTAGCAGTAGGGTAGAACAGGGTTTGTGAGGCACGAGGAAGATGCTCTTAGTGTAAATCTTATGTGTAGATGCTGGTGGAATCTTAGGGTAGAATAAATTTTTAATCATTGTTGCATTTAATTTTAATCTGTTGATTAGCATTGTGAATCTGCCAACCTCCCCCCCCCCCACACCTTTTGTGTTGAATTGCATCTGAAAAGCTCTTTGAATGAAAGATTTGGTCATTGAGAGACGACCTTGGTTGAACTACTGAGTATTACATTTAAATGTTTTATTTGGTCGGATACGACCTCAATCAATAACTTATCAATTATTGGCAAAAACTCATTAAATCATATAAAAGTTTCTAACTATAATCAAAGTAACTTCTCAATTAAAATTACAAACCCTTGGACTCATATGATTGTTATGTTGTGTAGATTCAACATTATGCTAACATGCTACAATGTAAAAATCATTACTTTTACTTAATTAAGAGACAAAAAACATGGAGAAAAGTACATCACAACAATAATCAAAAGAACAAACAAATTTATTCATCAAAATCCGGTTAAGAAATTACAACAGAATCAACCCCAGAGGCTTGACACTCCATGAATGGTAGAAATAACATAAAAATATAAGAAGAAAAGTGGAAAGGATGAAATTAGGTCCCTCAAAGGGTTCCTAAGATCCCATTTATGTTTCCCCTATGTCTCTTAATATAGAATTTGATTGGACATTGGGTTTGACTTTTCTATTGATGAAATTTTAGATAATGTAATGTCTCTCAAATATCTTTAAAATAATCATAAATATCTTTTATATTCCTGGTAGTTATGAATATCTAAAGGAAATGGAAAGATCTTACTAGATTTAAAAATATTTGGCAAATATTGTCAGTTGATACTCACTACACCATTTTTGGGTTAAATATATTTTTGGTTCCTTAACTTTCAGTGAATTTTGGAATTAGTCCATTTTGAAACTTTGAACCAATTTAGTCATTCTTCTTTCCAAATACGTGGATTTAGTCATTTTAATCAAATTTTGTTAGGTTTATCTGATGTTTCGTACGCATTTCAAGATTGTATTTAAGTTGTTCATATTGTTTGACACATTTTTGCTTTAATATTAAGTCAAATACTATTATGAAACATGCTTAAAATATCAAATGAACTTAACAAAATTTGAATAAAAGAACTAAATCAATGTATTTCGAAAGATGAAGGACTAGATTGGTCTAAAGTTTCGAAATAGACTAATTCAAAAATTCATTGAAAGTTAAGGGATCAAAATCATATTTAACCCCACCATTTTTTAGTTTAAACAACAACTTAAAAATGTTGCCTAAAGTAGAAAAACCGTAGCCTTGAGTTTAGGCAACAACTTTACCATAATTTTTTAGCCCTGGAGTGTGGCCAGGGCCATGGAACTTTTGAAAACCATTATTGCCTTAGAAGAAAACAAAAAAACCACACTTTTTAGCCAACACATTATTTTATAATTTTATGCAACATGTTTTAAAATGTTGTGTATTCTTTAGGAATTGATTATTTAATTATTGCGTATATGTTTAGAACATAATTATTTAATCTCTCCTTGAACAATTACCTCATTTGGAATTGAACTTGTGACCTTGATTTTGCTACCAATTGTTGTATTGAGCGCCTACCACTAAGCTAAAAGTTATAACTAATAGTTATAGTGCAACTTTTTCTACTTAAGATTGTAGCAACCAAAGTACTATGATTTGATTATGACTTGGCCCACCTATCACTCACTGGGTCACATGATGGTAATTTAAAAATATTTAAAGTTAAATTCCTACAAGTTTAAACATGTGGTCTAAACTATCCAAACTTTAATAATTGTTGCCTATAAATCAACATTTTCTACCATATTCCTTCAAACAAATAGGCAACATTTTTTGTATGCTCTCTAAGTTTAAGCCAAATAAAACTCACTATATAACCAACAATAAAAAAGTGCGGCTTATTCCTATTTTAAGTAATGATTTTTTAGTTGTTGCCATGTTAGTGTTGCCTAATTTATAGGTATGAAAAATATTCATAGTGTATAGTATAATTAAAAAAGAAACAACACAATGAAGAGTCCACAATTTTTTTGTTTTGTCCACGTTTTTTATGGGCAACATTTTAAAAAAAGTTGTCTAAATAATCAATGGTTTATAAAATGTGGCATTTAATAGTTTTAAGCTACACTTATATATTTGTGGTCTTTTCTGTGTTTAGGCAACAATTTTATAGATGTGGGCTAATTTAGCGTTATCTAAAGTAAAAAAGTGGTGTAAATTATTTAAATATATATGGTAAATAATCAACAACTAATTTTTGCACTAATTTCCCAATTCAACCATTATAATCATGTAGTCCAAATTTGCAAAGAAATTCAAAGATATCAATATTTGCATTTTAGTCCTTTTTATTTTACTAGACTTTGACAAACTTTGAATATTTGACCATACTTTGACTGTTTGACTTGTTGATTGTCTAATGACAGACTCTCTCACGTGGCAATTCTCTTTTTCTCTCAAATCAAGCCTCTTCTTGTGGGATGTTGTTACATCGTCGTCGTGGTGGTGATTTATGGCGAAGCTCGCGTTTGCATCAACAAACATTAGAATATAAAAAAAAATGTTTTATGCAACTAAAATATACTTTTTAAGACATTTTCATCTCACAAGCTCAACAACCCTGATTATCACAAATTCTAATTAAATTAATCTTTTAAGCATAAAAATCATTAAACATTTTAAAATTAATTGTTAAATGAGAGCATAAATATGCACTCATCACTCCACCTTCTATATTCTCCTTTAAACCACCAAACTCCACCACCTTATACATCTCACCTTTTTTATTCGTAAATGTTAGTTGTTAGTTTTTGTTACTAGGGAGAGTTGAATTCACAACCTCTCCCACTGAAAATGACTTGGGCCCGACCATAGACCCAAACAAAGACCTAATCACTAGAAGCATGCTGAGAAGGATACAAGAAGAGGTGGACTTTCAAAAGCTCAATGGGCTTCATGGGCTTTAAATGTTATTTGTGTGGGCAAAGGAAGATGTCAAGATATGATGAGCTTGTCTTAGTCCATTAGAATACATTTAAATTGGGACAATTGTTTAGGCTGTGCTTTGAAAATAAATTGTAAGAAAATTCCTAGAAGTAGTTTGGAACATTTTTCACCTAGCTTTTGAAATTGGATCCAATCAAGCCCAATTTCAAAAGTCTAGTCCAAGAATGTGTCTAAGCTTAGCCATGAGCTACACATTTAGCACATGTGCTAAATAAGGAAAGTGTGACATGCCATATGGCAAGTGATCTATGAAATGTGGATCTAGGAAGTTAGATCTAGATCTAGATCTAACATTTGCATTTCATTTCCTATAGCATTTAGCTTGCGTTTGGAGCTTGCCTTCTACTATAAATGAAGGTCTCCACCCCTTTGTAAATCACTCTTGAATGAATGCAAAGTTATGTTGTTGAGATCACTCCATAAACCTTGCCCTTTGAGAGTCGCCTTTAGCTAGAGCTTTCTCTAGAATTCCTCTGCCTTCCTCCTCTAAGTTGGTCGAACCTCTTAGAGTTCTCACCACCACTATTCAATTTAACACCATCCAAGCTTCCTTAAACAATTGCTTCCGCTCACACTCATCCATGGAGACTCCTTCTTCCATCAACCACGTCCAAGGAGCTTTATCACCCACCCTCCCTTCTAAAGCCACCAAACCAACCTTATTTCTCTAAATTGTTTGCAGGAGATCGAACCCACGACCTTTCCCTCCCATTGAACCACTAAGCCATCTTTCCCTCCTATATCCCACGTACTCCGCCAGCTTCTCCCAAAAAAAATGGTTATAGAAGAACAAAATAAAAGTAAGAAGAAAGCCAATGTATTTATAGAAAAATTTGGTTAGAGATACATTGTAGAACACCTAATCCAAAAGATATTTCTAGATTTGAAAATACGTTCCAAAACACTTGTTTCAATTTTGATTTTGTATTTCACATTGAATGTTTCGGAAGATATTTCCAAATTCGGAAATACATTCCAAACTTAGAAATACATTCCTAAATACAAGAAAAAAAAATCCAAATGGATGTTTCAGAATTCATTTTTGGATTTGAAAATACATTTGAAACATGAATTCAATTTTTTTTTTTATTTCGGATTAACTATTCCGAAATGTATTTTTGGATTCGAAATGACTTTAGAAACACTCAATCTGAAATACCAAAAAAAATAGAACAATTATTCCATGATGTATTTTCGGATGGATTTAGAGATAACTTCTGAAACACTCTTTCTATATTATAAATTGAGTGTTCTAAAATATATTTTTAAATATGAAAATATCTTTTAAAATATTTAATTAATATATTTTTTCATACTTTCTAAATTGTGTGTATTTTCAAAAGGTATTTTTTAAATTTGGAAATAATTTTTGGAACTGTCAATCCGAAAAATATAAAAAATGAGAAGATACAAATATTTTTATTCATAATGATATTTTAATCTACTTTTTTGATTTATTATTTTAATTACTATTAGATTATTTATTTTAATTTTTTTTATTGATATGATGTGATTTGATAATTTAATGATAATTAAAATAATGAGTTAAAAGTAGATAAAAAAATGGGTTAAAGTATTATTATCTATTTCTATTTTAATTTTGACCGGTAGTTTGAAAATTATAACATTTATGAGGGTGCAGGAAGAAATAGGAAGAGTGCATGAACAGAGAGGCCAGTTAATTCACCCCACAAACACACAGGATCCAAAAAAATAACAGATTTCTGCCCCCCACAAAACTCGCGCGCAGTACACTATCACAGCATCTCTCGTTTTTTCATTTTGGAGTGTAGAAGAGAACACTCTGCTCACGCCTCTTCTCAATCTTCAACTTCATCACCCTTCTCTTCTTCCTCAAATTTCTCATTCCCTATTTCTCTATTTCGCTCCCATCCTCCTGCTCCTTCAACCATAACAAAGAACCACATACTCCTTCTTCCTCATTTTTCGCTCCCAATCACACAAACCCACACAGAACACGCACAACACAACACTCGGTCTCTGCTTCGTACGTGCTTGTGTGAGTGAGTTTTCTGGTTTTTGAGTATGAGTACGTTCAAGCTTGCGTGATTCTGGGTTCGTTTTTCCGATTGGTGTGCGGTGATTATAGCTCTGTGCTTGTGGTTATATATTGGCTCAGTATTATTGCAGGGAAGCACGGTTTTGATGATGCCAGCCATTTCGCAACCAAGAACCCAGCACACTGCCAGAAAGACCTAAGGCAGTGAAACCCTAGGGCAAAACCCCCACCTGGACTGTCATATATTTAATAGCAATTGTGGTATTTGGAACCAGCTCTAGAAAAAAAATACTTTTCTTGAACTGTTTTTAAATTCTATTCTGTTCACAGTGGTTCATAATTTATTTCAGGTTTAGCGGCTTAACCCTGAAATTGAACAGGCTGGAGAAGTCTGAGAACATGGAGGAAAGCTCTTCGGCTGCGCCTTCACAACCGAAACCTGTGGTGGTTAGGGTCAAACGCAAGCCCTCTCAGTCCCCACTTGATGCTTTCTGTAAACTTTCTTCCTCTTTTTGTTTTTTTTTTCTGGGTTTTATTTGGGGCATTGTGTGCTTAAAGTTTTGTATGTGGGTTTTTCAATGCAATGTAGGGCTGGAAATTAATGAGAGGCCCTTGAAACGTTCTCTCTTGGATCTTGGAAAATTGACAATCTCTGGTTCTGCTCAAAAGGGTATGTTGCTCTTGGTTAAGTTTGTCTTACAGATTATTTAATTTGTGTGGTTAAGTCTCTTCATATTTTCCCGCAAGTAACTATATCTATGCAACTTTGTGAGTATTATGAATAGGATTTTCTGTGCTTGTTTCCTTAGAATTTAAACTCTATATTAGCGCTTTTGATGAGCTTATGGATAGTGCATGATATTTCGTAACGTGATAACGGATAACAATGGTGAACCCAATTCTCTGGATAAGGAGGGGCAATTTATTTAAAGAATAACAAGTGTTATTACCAAGGTTATAGAGATTTGAATCACAAATAGCTGAATTTTTTCTTTTTAACAAAGGTGAAGATTGGTTCAAATATGTGATATATAATGTTCAGTGTAATCAATATAAACAAGAAATGGATGAAACATCTAAAAGAATGAAAAAAAACCCATTAAATAGCTTAATAGAGTACACATTGAGTGAGTGAGTGACGAAGAAAGGTGGAATAATCAAATGGGGTGAGTTCTTAAGTGTTAAATTCCTTTTCAGTTAAAATTTAGGCTTACATGTCTTTCATTTTTTTTTTCATAAGAATTGGTGTACTGAAAGATATAAAGTCATTTTAAGATTCATATTGAGATATGAGATGGTAGATAGCCAAAATGTATTGATTTGAGAGCTTCTAATTGTGATTAGTAAGATTCTGATAACTAGGTTATTTCCCTATAACAGATGGATCTACGCATTCTTATATTAATGATTCTGTCACTTGATGATGAGGTTAATATCTAAACTTGAGTGGTCCAGAAAATGAAAATTTAATATATTTAACAGTAAATTTGAAAAATTGAGGGTGTGGAACTGTGCACATCCTGTTGAATGTAGGTCTCCCACTGACTAATAATATTTAGATGTGCGAAGTTATCCAGTTAGCATTATTTTTTGGAAGTGTTGAAAATAACTGAAACAACTCTTATAATGATGAACTGTGCAATTTGTGTGTGCCTGCATTAATCGATCGGGTCTAAGAAATCAGGCTCACACTCACTCTGCTATAACAATAATTACATGCAATGCCTAAACTCTGCTTAATTTTCTCTAGTTGTGAACAAAATCTCCAAGCTATTTGCATGCTCTGCCCGTATAAGACCACCAATCCTTGGATTAGCATAACAAACTAACTGTGGCCCTTGGTATTGATTAGTCCATCCTTTCTGGTTGCATGCTGTTACAAATGCGTTCTCCAAGCTGATTCTTACTCATTCTTCTTATTGAGCATGCAATCCCCAGCTATAATGTATAAGTATTTTCCTTCCTGTATTAAGTGTTACTAACTTAATTTATTTCATTATATTATTTTTTTTCTTGTAATGTGGATTTCTTTTGCTTAATAATATCTATTTTTGTGTTTAAAAATACAAAGTTGCCATGATTGTGATGCTACCTGACTAAGGATGCCGAATGACTCAAGTGAAGCTAATATGAACAAGTCTTTCTTGAGTTGAGATGATTAGTGACAAAATGAAGTGTTAGGAAATGGCTGGAATTTTTAGAATTTAATGCTGTTTAGTGTTTATGGCTCAATCCTGATATGATTTTTCTCTACTAAAGTGGAATTTCATAACAAGAAGGTTTTTGTTCAACATGTGGAGACAATAAGCAGCTCTGAGGTCACCTTTGATATTGTGCAATCCTTTGTGGTATGTTGCCCTCCTAGATGTTGTTGATTCTTTCTCCTTATGATAGAGTAGCATCAAGAAGTAACATCATTCACTTTTTTCTCGATTTCAAACATCTTTTATCTCAGTGTGCTGAGTCGGTATGGTCAATAGGGGTGATAATTTTTAATCATCATTAAAAAACTGGATATATTTCATTCTATTGAGGAGGTCTTGTTAATAGGTGACAAATTTGAATCATTATCGATAAACTGGATGGCCCTTATCAATTGACTGTTTCTTTAGGACCCTGATTCCAGTTGTGCTTCTATTTCGAAGTCGAAATTTGAGGAAAGAAAGAACTTCTTCAAGAAGAATAATGTAAGTCTTTTCTTCTTCCCTCTGCCATCTGCCTGTGCAGATTGACAAACTCACATGCTTGTGCATGCTTTAGGCCATCAAATAACTGCTCAGACTAACTGAACTTTTGATAACTTTACCTTTTTTAATCATACTTTTGTCTTTCATTTTTTCCTACTTTTAATGTATGCAGAAGCAAGATCAGCTATTGGTTAAAGCTAAACAAGAAAAGGAGGTTTGTTACATGTCTTATATTTACTCATATTTATGGATGTGGATATCTTTGGACATTCATAATGCTATGCCTTGCATAATTTCTTCTTATATCCTTCTGTACTACTTTCATCTGACAACTCCCTTTCCTAAATTTTGCGTGATGGTATGATTGTTTTAAGAACTGTTATTTTTTTTTTCTGTTCCTTTTGTCATTTTTTCTGAAAAATTTAATTTCATTCATATTACATTGATCTTAAACTAAAGAACTTGATGTATAGGAAAAGTTTTCTTTGAGTGTCTTTCAAGTTCAGATCTATGTTATTCTAAGTCTTGTTCAAATCAATTGAAATGTTATGTATTGTTGTTTGAAGTTTCCTAGTAAAAAGTACATTGATTACTTTATTATGCAAATTTTAGAGTTTAAACCTTATGGATGAATATAAAGTGGTTTTCTGATGGGAATTAGTGAATGGTAGAATTGGTGAATGCTCTGTACCAATAAAATCATTATCCATAGAATAACTTAGTGTCTGAGATGATAAGATTACAGAAGCTAAACTTTTAAGCTCACTTGCATATGATTTGGGAGAATTCTGAAATTGATTCTCTTGCTTGTGCACAAAGTACATGATTTTCCTTTATATTCTAATAATTCTTGACTATTTCGTGTACAAGGAAATCTCCTATCTGTTCTATAGCCTCCAATAGAGTAGGGGAAAAATAGTAAAGAACTCTTTCAATATGACCCGAAAGTCCTGTGATTATGTTCAGTGTAGTTGCAATAACAACATTCCTGGAATTCTTCCACAATCATTAGCTCAACTAGACAATAACTCTTTCGTAATATTGGGAAGTTTCTTACAGCTCGTGCAGATTCAAAATCTGGTCATTGCTTTGTTGTGTATATGGGTGCATATTCTATGTTATATATTATCCATGGTTAGATGTGGCTGTTCCATTACTAAATTAGTACCTATATTAAAAAAAGACTCAGTTTGTTTTTGTTATCAAGTAATAGAACACCAACGCTATTTCCAATCCCAATAAATTCTTGAGTAGGAAGATGATAGACATGCAAATTTATTAATAATAGTATCCTTACAAACTTAGTTCCCCTCTTCTATCCTGAAATCCTGTCTTTGCTGTATGTGCCTCCCCTTTCATATTTTTAAAGTTTCTCTTCTATTATAATCTCTCCTCACTTTGCACCAGGGATGGACCTCATGTTACGTCTCCAGGGCAGTGCCCACCCTCCCCTGAAAATGAAAATCACGTGTGCTCTGTTTAAAAAAATAAATTGTCCCCCTCCTCTAATACTCTTTAGCATTCATGATATTTATGCTATCTTTTATCATTTTTATAGTTGTGGCTGAAATAAATAATTGAAAGTGATGAACAAAATTATAAATAGCACTTATATTTATTAATATGGTACATAGAAATACTAACTAATTTAAAATATTTTATATTTAAAGCAAAAATTTTTCATGACTGTCATTTTTAATTCTTTAATTTTCCAAACTTGTCATTATTGTCTATTTCATAAAACCTAGAACGATTTAAACTAAAATTTGTATCAGAAAATTCTCTTATTAAGATATTTTCTGGTTACACGATGTTGGGATAATGTTGATCTCATATTGATCTCATATTGCTGCCTTAGCTTTTATACCCAGCTTGGTTTACTTGTTGGCGTCGTGTATCCAACTGACCTGTTGGAATTTCATTAAACTAAGAATCTTGTTTGTGATTGAGTGGATTTCCATACATAATCTTTTAATAGTTTGAATTTTGTTTGAAAAAGTTGTTTGGAGCACAGTTAGCTAGGTACATGTTTGCTTTTGGACGTGGCAAAAGATTTTTGTTAGGAGTTCACAGATTTCAACTCTATAATTTTTCAAAAGTAATTGGCTTACGTGTACAATTATTAAGATTTCTGTAACAGATTACCTTGTGGCATAATTGTCTCATTTTATTCTCTTTCAGTCTTTAGCAAAAGATGCTCGCTTTGAACAAATATGGAAAAGCAGGAAGGGAAACAAAGGGACAGGGACAGGAACAAAACATGATAAAGCATTACTAGAAATATGCAACTTCTATGACATTGTTCGCGTTGACAATGAAGAGAAAAAGAAGGAAGTGCAAGAGCAGTAAGTATTTCCATCAGAATGTTGTTAAATGTAGCAAGCAAAAAATCTGCCATAAAATTATGTCAGACGAAAAATTGGTGATAGCCTCCTCCTCAAGCTAGGTTGGGGCCAAAACTTGAAAATGATGCTATGGTGTGAATGGAGTTTGCGGAAGTTGGTGGATGGTGAGAGTAAGCTCCTGGTTTTTGGTGTTTAATGGTAAGATGAAGGTTGTTTGTGGTGCTCTAAGAGAGGTTAGGCCAACTTTAGGGAAAGGGATGCTAGAGGGACCTCTTGGGATGCTCTAGCAAGTGACTAAGAGACAAGATGTGACTCAAGAATAATTTTGGCAGCATAACATTATCAATCTCAAAGTGAGAAATACATGGGAGAGACATTTATTTATAGAGTAAGATGTCTCCAAAATGGTCTAAAATCCTAGAATGTTAACTTGCACCAAAACCCTAAAATTACAACTCGGGAATTGTAAGATTCATGATCAATAGTAAAACATAACTCTAAGAAGAATTAAACAAAAAGAAACATATACAAATCAATACACACAAGTTAAATAGCAAAGCTAACTAAGTGTCATAAGTTTTAAACTATTTTTTATTTAGTCTCCAAAATATCTTGATTAAATTTGAACATAAAACCTGATTATAATTAATCTAGACTTTTCTTGTTCTTTCTCTATATATTAATTATGTGAAGGTAATGTGGATTGGTATTTTAGATTGAACTCTCCCCTTTTACTTCAGTCCAAACAGAAATGTAATCATGCTGTGGCCTTTACTTGCACGTTGTCTTATTGAATTTTTGTCATGCCTTGCCGTACTGCTTGGGAGCCATTTAACAAAACTGTTTCATCAGAATTTTTGTTTTCATTTATTTGGACAATTATCATAGAAAACAACGTTTCATGTGATTAATGCAGAGAAATGTCATTGGAGGATCAAAGACTTCTGTCTAGTTACCTTCCTTTACTGAGAGAATTTATTCCTAATGCGGCTGAAGAGGTTGAAGCCGATTTGATTGCTCATTTGGGTGGTCATTCCAAAGAAGGTGGTTATTTAGTTGCTAAATACACAATTAAAATGTTACTGATCCTGGTCCTTTTTGCCCAATGCGCACGTATTTTTCTTAAATAAGTGACAGATAAGTGAAAGCAAACACATTTGTCTTTTTCCTGTTGATTATAGAAAAAAAATGTTTAGTTATCTTGTGGCATTTTATCATTGTCTACACTTCAGGTAGTTGCTTTGTATGCAGTATTTGCTGACCGTTTTTCTTGTTTATATGGTTTCAATTTAATTGGTCGTGTGGTACATTGTCTTGTGTGACGTACTCCAGAGAATTATGTGTATGACCTATACACTGTGACGGATGAGATGGATACGAACACAGAAGATACTTTAGCTTCTTATCCACTGTGAGTGTTTTGTCATTACGTTCAAATGGGTTTCCTTTTGTCTTGCTTCTTGACACTGTTGTTTATTTTGGCTCAGTGTTCAAGTTGAGGAGGAAGAGGACTATTATGATGGCCCAGATGATTCAGATTATGAATCTGATGACTCAAATGGTATTTCGCTAGTCTACCTTTTCACCTCATTACCCTTCAAAGCGTAATCACATGCGGCTAAACATTTCATTACTTATGTTGGTTATAGCTGAAAACAATCCATTGAATGATTATCCGGATGAGGTTTCTGAAGAGGATGAAGAAGAGGTTGAAGATTCCGGGAGTGAATCAGAAGGTGAAAATGGCGATGCTAGTAACGAATCATCAAACGAGGATACAGAACATCATGGTTTTTCCAAAGGTGATGCTGATCCATATGATAAGGATTTTGATGAGTATGAAGGTGTTTGTAACGATGATGAGAATGCTGAAGATGAAGATTGGAGGTGGTCGTACCGATGAAGTTGACTTTGTTTTGTTTTTGCTGAAGGAACAAAAGTGCTGATGTTGATGTTACATCTATATGGGGTGGGGTAAAATTTTTGAAGAAAATCAAACATGTGCAGCGGCCGTCGAACTGGATATAGACATTAGGGATGTTATAGGCATTTTTTACTTTTGTGGACCTAATTTTTTCTGTTGGAATTTGAGCTATAGAATGGTTACAAAAATTGACATTTTCATTTTGGTTATCTATGAGAAAGCGGGTCTTTGTTGTAGGAATAGTACTGATTTTTGATAAAATATCTGTCTTGCTGTGTTCTGTCACAATAGCTCAGCGTTTTTTATTTTGGCTTAGCGTTTCCCGTTTGCCTAATGTATCGTTAGTGTTTGTTTTTATGCCCCTTACAGCTTGTTTTATGTTTTATCAGGGTCTTGGCTGTTAACTCGGCCTTCGACTTCCTGGTTTCTTATATATTGTACCCCTCTCTTGCCTTAATCATAATACAGTTTTGTGCTTTCTTTCACAATCTCTTTTTCTCTTCCCTTGGCGTTTTCTTCTGTCTTCACCCCTCTCTATCCTTTACTGTTACGTTCAAACAACAAAATGAACTAGGGAATCTAAGATAGTATCAAAGATAAGTTAAGTTTATTCTTGTGAAATTTGTTATTTGTTCGATCTATTATATTATTTATTTTCATACAATGTTTCGTTGGACATATTCTTTTATTTGTTATCAAATTGTTATCGGACCACTTATTAATATCATCTAGTTTTATACACGAGATGTATATATATCGAGTGAGGAAAGTGTTGGAAGTTTCACATGGACAAAAGATAAGTCAATTTTATAGTATAGTGAATGAAAATCTAACATTAAAAGTTGATTTTGTAGAGTTAAGTTAAACTTAAAGGTCATCTCTTTATCCTTTTCTGTTGTGTTCAAACAACAAGATGAATTATGAAATCTCTATCCTTTTATGTTATGTCAAAACAACAAAATAAACTATGGAATATAATAATTTTTTAGGAGAGAATGTAATTTATTTAAGAAGTCAATTATAGAATTTATTAATCACTAACATAACAATTCATTAAAATTACAAAAAAAATTATGTGCAAGTTACATAAACATTTATTTGTGACATTTGAATTGTGCTAAGAAAATATAAATTTTAAAGATTAAATAAATATCCGTTAAAATTAAAAAATAATAGAATAGGTAATTAGATTTACAAAATACATTTATCAATGTAAATACATTTATTTAGTTTTGAATGTTTTAAATAGAAATTCTAAGAATTATATCCATTTTTTATTATTTTATTAATTTTTTATGAAGGATTTTTATTGTCACTATATCTTATATAACTTCTAGCTTTTACAGAAAGAGAGTTTAGATACTGGTTCTAAGCCAACGAGACCTCCATTATAAACGTATCAAAGAAGAAAGGATATAATGGAAAACACACACAAGAAAACTGTTATAGAGAATGCTAACATACTAACAAACTAGTATACGTGGCAAGGATGAAAAGGGGAGAGAATAGAGGACTAAGTACTGTTATATATGAAGGAGGTTATCGGAGGATAATTGAGGGTGGCTCAGTCATTTTTATTCTGTTTCCATTATTATTATGTGCAACATCAAGGACACTCCCTATGCTGATTTTTTCTTGATTCAATATAGAAATCTCAGTTCCTATCAAGTTGGTATCAAAGTTTCAAATTCTGGGAGCGCTTGATGGTTACCACACATATGAAGATTATTAGAAGACGTTGAACAAAGATTGGAGAGCTTGCAGATGGGGGAGATGGTAACAGTAATGATGACTCAACTAGTACCAATGGTGGGAGTCGCGGCTTCCGACACCATCATCATCATGGCATGCGTTCTAACAAGCACTATTGGGGCGTTTCCAATCATCATCCTCAGAGAATCCATACGAGGCCTTAATGAGGTTTAAACACAAGGGAACTCATTGGCTTGAAAGAAGAAATCAAAGTGGTGGTAAGACTAAGACTCTAGGGACTTGAGCATGTTGATGGAGATGGTACAAAAGGTCGAGGAGAAGAATAGAGCATTGGATCTATCATTTGGGCCTTATTCTAAAGGTAGCGGGTCAACTGGTAGCAAAATAAGGGGCTTCTCCTTGCACCCCAAAGCATTTCTCCTGTATCCAATGAAAAAAGAGAAAAAACAGTGAAAAAAATTAACTGCACTACACTCCTGCATTAAACCAGCGAATCTGCTTTTGTTGCAGGCCTCTGCACCCCAAAGAATATCAATTCCATGTGTGCCAAAACGGATTTCCATATCCACTTCAGAGAAGAGTACAATGGATTGCAAGATCCATCTCATTTATTTTATATTTCTCATGAAACGGATGATAAAATCCGTTACAAAATTCTAAGAAACGGATGACAGAATCCGTTTCAAGATTTTGAAAATCGGATTTCACAATTCGTTTTGCTTTTTTTTTGTAAGAAACGAATTTCACAATCCATTTTATATAAATTAAATTAAATTAAAAAATACTTAAACTTAACTTTTTCTAATTTATTTAAAGTATATGATTTTTAAATTTTAAATATATTTTTTATTATTTTTTTTGTTTATTTGTTATGTTTTCATATATTTTAATATATATCTAAAAATAAAGTAATATATATAATTTAATTTGTAAATAACTTTTTAAAAAATAAATGTAATTATAAAAATAAATAAAACTAAATGATAATTAAACATTAAATTAGATAAAAGAACGAAAATTTATTCTAATTCTTTTTAATTTTATTTTAAATATAATGCTTTTTGAATTTTAATTATTCTTTTAGTTTATAATTTTCGATTTTAATCATATTTACATATTTAATGTATATTTTAAAATTAAAATAAGGGTTAAATATGTTTTTGATTCCTCAAGTTTCAGTGAATTTTGGAATTAATCCCTCTTCAAAATTTTATACCAATTTAGTCCTTCATCTTTAGAAATACGTGAATTTAGTCCTTCTTACCAAATTTTATTAAGTTTATTTGATATTTTAAACGCGTTTTATGATAATATTTGAGTTAACATTAAAGTGAAAATGTGTCAAACGGTGTAAACAATTCAAATATTATCATAAAATGTGTTTGAAACGTTAGATAACTTAACAAAATTTGGTTAAAAGGACTAAATTCACGCATTTTTAAAGATGAAAGACTAAATTAATCAAAAGTTTTGAAGAGGAACTAATTCTAAATTTCACTAAAACTTGAAGGATCAAAAACATATTTAACCCTTAAAATAATATATTAATATCTTTTAACAAATATTTTAAAATAAATATATAAAATGGATGTTAGATCCGCTTCAAAAATTTATAAAACGAATGTTAATATCCGTTTTAATTTTCGTTTTAATTTTCTTTAATTTTAGTATATAGCGGATATCGAAATCCGTTTCATAGTTTTCAGAGACTCAAAATTCGATTGTCTTTATTCAATAGCATGCGTTTTGACGGGAAAAATCATCAGTTTTGACGACCCTTCACCACATCTACCCTCAACGCCAGCAGCACCTTCCTCTCCTTAAAAGCAGCCTCCCCCTTCGACTGCTCCGCCTCTCCTCAGGCTCACCCCGTCGTCGCTAACACCGTCGAGGGCGTGCGCTACCCCTTCCTCTTCTCCCTCTCCGATTTCAGAACCCTCCCCGACAAGCCTCACAAGAACATCGTAAGGATGCTCAAAGGGAAGCCCTTCCGCAAGCCCGACATCTCCGTCATCATCCAGGACCTGCTCGAGAAGGCCAACAGCGAGGGCAACGTGGGTATGGCCACCTTCGTCGCCTCTGCCATGGCGTTTCAGGTTGTGGCGTCCCTGTGAATGACTCTAGACACAACTTCTTCACCAACGCAGTAGCACCACATGCCCTCATCGGAAGCGAATCAAACCAGATTAGTGAATCCATCGCTCGCCGGAGTAGTCTGCCACAGTGACTGCCGCTTGCGAAGCCACCTCCGCTGGTGCAAAACCAGAATCAGCAGCTATCTCGCAAAACCAGGCTAAATCGCGGTGGCTTGGGTTGGTGTGGCGTCGCAGGTGGGAGTGCCTCACGATGGCTTCATCATCGTCACAGTGGTTTCACAGTGGAGGTGGCGTCGATCTCTGTCACGGAGGTGACTGTCATGGTGGTCACGTTCTAGTGTGAGGGGTTTCGCGTTCTGCCATGGTCGTCGCAGCAGAGGTGGGTGATTCTCCGGCGAGGCAGAAACCTCAATGGTGGTGAGGCCTGTGGTGGATGACAAGGTGTTTGGTGTTGAGAGAGAAGTAAGATTGGTGGAGAGGGTGGTGGTAGCGGCGAGCTTGGGTGGGTTGTGGTGGTATAGGTTCAGGGAGGATGTGGAGAGTTTGGTAGTAATGGTGGAGGCAAAGAAATAACTTTAATTGTGCCCTTTGTCATCTTCATAAATTTACTCCCTGACACCCAATAGTTTATTCAATATGGTCCTTAAACGCAACAAAAGGATTTTCTTCCTCACCAAGCTAAATCAATGATCCATGCCATTTCTAAATTCAACATCTCACACACCTTTTCTTTTCTTAGTCTCACAGTACATATACAACTATATAATATTAATTAAACACAAAAAAATATACAACTAATGAAATATTAAAATAATTTCAGTATAGTTTATATATATAAATATATTTAATATTCACCGAAACTATTCATGGAAATCTGGTGCTAATTTGAATCTAAAATCCTATAGAGCACACAATATTCTCCAATCTCACTATATAGCCTCTCCATCTAATCTAATCTAATTTCTATTTCTCTCTTTATCATTTGGCTTGCTCTTTATTATAGAATATTTGAGGTATAAGCAGAGAGAAAAAGATATTAGTAGAATGTTTCCACTGTCGAACATGTTCATATATTATGTAAGTTTATGGAGTATTGCTATTTATTTATTTATTATTCTTTTGAATTTTTGGTCTAGTGAAATAACATTTACGATGATTGAGTTTGCAGAGAAAGTGTAAAAGTGTAAAATCATTCTCCACAAAATTTTTATATATTAACTCTTAAAAATTCATTATTTGAAAATTGTTCTTGATAAAGAGAAACACGTAGTAACACCTTCGGTGGTGGGTCTGTATGTTATCTTTTGTTGTTTAATCATTCATGCGAGTACCGGTTGTTGGCCTAACACAGAGAAAGAGAAAAAAAGGAGATGATGCAAACTGATGCAAATCATCACTAACCAATATTCCAAACAAAGAGACACTTCTTACAGAGAGTGCTTACGAGGTTATAAGTCTGAAAGGATACACTTCTTGGGTGATAGGATATTTCATGGCGAACTTAGCACGAAGCATTCTTAGGGACCAAAGGAGGGTTCACCCTGTGTCGGTTCTTGCAAAGGGTCCACATCCAAGATGTTCATATCCATATCCGACCACGACGCGCTCGAAGAAACTCATAACAAATTCTCGAACACTAAACGGATGTCAAAATCCGTTTCAAAAAAATGTAAAATGGATTTCGACATCTATTTCATTATTTTTTTTGTTTTTTAATGAAACGGATGTCGAAATCTGTTTCATATTTTTTTAAAACGGATCTCGACATCCATTTCGTAAAAAAAAAAAACTAAAAAAACAGCAAACAGATGTCGAGATCCGTTTCAGGGAAATGTGAAATCGATCTCGACATCCGTTTCATTAAAAAAGAATTATGAAACAGATGTCAACATCCGTTTCACATTTCTCTAAAACGGATCTCGACATCCGTTTCACAGAAAAAGAAAAGAAAAAAATTACAAAACAATATTTGTTAACAACATCCCATTCAAATCAAATTCCAAAACATTCAATATGATTATAATTAAACTGAGAGGAGACTAACCCGTAAAGAAGACAAGAGAAGAGCTTTCAAAATTAAAATTAATGAAACAGCGATGCACATGCACCTCAGACCAGCTTGAAGGACAAGAGAATGAAGCACAGGGACCACTACCACTTTGAAACACAGGGACCGCAGATGACAGTTCAAAAAGCACTAGCACTGTGGAGAAAAAACAGAGAGAACAAACAATGGAGAGAAGAAACGCTGTGAAAATAATTGGGAGTGCATAGCTGAGATAAAAACCAAAGCAAAAATACACCATTGCCGCAGTAAATACCATTTATTGTTTTCACCCACTTTCATCCACCTGCCATATAAAAATTTATTAGGGGTAAAATGGTAATTATTGGAGGTACTGAAGAAGACTTGGGGGTGCAGGGAGAAGACCCCTAAAAATAATTGGGCCGAAACGATTGGAGGCTCATACACACTTCAGTAAGATGGGCTCAAAAAAGGCGAACCCACTACATATTTCGGGTAGAGGACTTTGACCCGCCCCAGTGATAATTGGGTCAAGATGCAAGGCATAAATAAATCTTGTGACCTTTTCTGCTGCTTCCAAAAGAAAAATAGGCATGTGGTTCAAATACCTCATAGAGGAAGAAGAAAGCAAGAATAGGCAGAAGGGGCTCTATTTTCGTTACAACGAGAAGTATTTGTCGGGTCACATGTGTTGCAATAAACAAATCAGCGTCATCATATTAGGAGAAGACAAAGTGATCTGGAGAGGAGGAAATCGAGGACGTAAGTCTCTAGCTAAATGCAAGTAGTATCGCGGGTATGATCTAAAAAAATTCATTGAAACTATGGGGAACAATCGTTGAAAAAAGAGTAATCGTGATGGTGGACTTGGGAGCCTCCATACTTTCTTATCATTGAGCTTGGTGGAAGAGTTAAAATATCTCGTTGAGGCAATGAAGGGATATTTTGTTGAAGTCGGATATGGGCAAAGATTAGGAATCCAAGGAAGGGGAGTGGTGATAGAACTACCAAACTTACAAGTTGTTCAAGAATTTTTCTTATTTGAATTAGGTGTGGTGGATGTAATATTAGGGTATAGTTAGGGATGGGCAAAAACTCTAATTTTCTTGATCCAATCCATTTTTGCTCCAATCCAATCCATTTATAATCCATTTTATTAAAAATCCAATCCATTTAATGGATCTGGATTTCAATCTAATCTACATTTTATATATTTTATGGATTGGATATCCATTTTATAAATCAAGATTTTTAAATATGGATAATCCAAAAAATCCAATTCAAATTTTCAATTTAAATTTTTAGTTGGGTTAGACTAAAGGTTTAGATGGACTATGCTAAATTCAGACTTAGACGGGCCTTGCTCGACGACCTATACGGATCAGGCAGGCCCAACAACCATAAGAGGTTGGGCGGGCCAAAAGATATAAAACGTGCTAGGCGGGCCCGACAAACCGAACGAGTCGATCGAGCCCAAGGATCCGGAAAATTTGAGTGAGTCCGATGGATTGAACTGGGCAGGTGGGCCTGAATATCGGAACGGGCCAACCGGGCTTAAAGACCCGAACGGGCCAAGCGTGCCCAATAACTTGAATGGCTCAAGCGAGCTCAAAGAACTGAACAGGTCAAGCAGACCCGAAGACCCGAACGGGTCAGGCGGGGCCGATGACCCGAATGAGTCAGGCGGATTCGATGACCCGAACGAGTCAGGCGGGCTCGAAGAATCGAACGAGTAAGGCGGGCCCGAAGACCCGAACGAGTCAGGCGGACACGAAGACCCGAAAGGGTCACGCGGACCCGAAGACCCGAACGAACCAGGCAGGACCAATGACGAAAACAAGTCAGGCTTCCCAAAGACCCGAACGGGTAAGGAAGGCCCAAAGACCCGAACGGGCCCGAATGGGCTCGAAGACCCGGATGAGGCAGAAGACTTGGACGGGCCCGACGACCCAAACGGGCCAAGCGACCCGGACGGCTGTTCTTGTCGTCGAGCCTATTCTTGTTGTCGGGCTCATCCGGGTCGGCTCGTCCGGGTCGTCGAGCATGTTCAGGTCGTCGGGCCCGTCCGGGTCTTCGGTCTCATTCGGGTCATCTGGCCTTAATGACACAAGTTTTAAAAAATTAAATTTAAATTTCTTTTATAAAAAATGGATTCTGGATTTTGAACTTTATCTAAATATTTGGATTGGATTTAAATCTTGATCCAAATATTTGGATCTGGATTTTAAAAAAATCCAAACTACTTTTACTAAAGAAATGGATTTGGGTCAAAACTCTAATCCAATTATTTGGATATAAAATGGATGTGGATTGGATCATTAAAAATTCAATTCATGCCCACCCTTAGGTACAGTGGTTGAAAAGCTTGTGGAAGTTTATTGCGAACTTGCTCAAGGTTCACAAGGGTGGAATAATTATTGAGGTGAAAGGGGACGCAGTTATTTAGCATAGTGGCTTCATTAAAAGCCATTAGGAAGGAAATTAAAGGGGGAAGTTGAAGCTTATATGTAGAATTGGTAAAGATTACAGTAGGATGCATAAAATCGCCCTCACACGTTGCGTCGACAACTCCAAAAGCTATGAAAGAAATGTTGAAAGAATTTAGTGACCTGTTTAAAGAGGGAACCAAACTCCCTCCTCCTAGGGAATGTGACCATGCCATGGTGTTCAATGAAGGGTCACTATTCCTAACATTAACCCATATAGACATCCTCATCACCATAAGGAAGAAATTGGTAAGTTTTTCAGAGACATGTTGGCAGCAGGTTTCATCAGACCCAACACTGGTCCGTACTCTAGTCCATTGGTCTTAGTAAAAAAAATGGAAGTTGACATTTCTGTATGGAATACCGTGCCCTTAAAAGTATTACTATTCCAAATAATTGTTGAAATTAGAAGTTAAGGTGGTTTGCTTCTTGAAGATTTGATAAGAGTAAATGAAACACTTTTGAACTATCTTGAATTCATTACCATTGGAATGAAGCCTACATTGATGAAGGAAAGGAGATTTGATGATATCCATGATTGATCAAGGCTAGAAGGTGTGCTTTCCACTTAGTAACATCATTTAGAAAGTGTATTTGTTATTTGTAATTCATGTTGTAGACCTTGTAATATTAATTAGATGTATTTGGTCTAAGGTGTGTCTTTTAATCTGTTGAATGATTTTTCAACAAGTTAAAATGTCTCTTTTGATCTGTTGAATGATTTTTCAACATGTTAAAAGGTTGGCTGCAGTAGTTTTAAACTGCAACAAATTCAATCAGTTGATTTATTTTTTAATTGATTGATTTCACTTAAGTCAAGTGAAATCAACCGATTGATTTGGAAATCAACCTGTTGAATTTTGTAACAATTTGACTATAAAAGCTGTGATTTTCGAAAGAGAGGTATGCTAATCATCTTAGAGCGCGAATTTATTCTAGAAACTTGTGGAAACTCTCTCCTTCGTGATCATACAGTTTGCAGTAGTTGAAGATTGATCTTGGATCAATTCTTAGAGCTTTTGGCTTGGTTTGAAGCTTGGAGAAGTGGTTTGTGGTAGGCTGGGATGTGCTACCATTGAGGATTGATCTTTCTCAAGCTTTGTGTGTGTGCCTGGTGGTTTTCCAGGTCTGCAAGAGGGTTCTTGCTGTGCTGGTGTGATTCTTGTGTGATTCAAGAGTCTTTTGTGGTGTTTTATTGCATATTTTGAAAGTGTAAGGGTGAATACTTTGTAAATCTTTTGAAATAGTGCAAAGTCAAGCTTAGGTTGCCTTGACAAACTGGATGAAGCTCAGGTTTGAGTGAACTAGTATAAAAATATCGTGGTCTCCTCTTTTCTCTAACCTTTCTTTCTTGCATTTTCATTTTAAAGTTTAAAGAACTTGTGCTTTAATCATGTTTTTCATGATCTTGCATGTTTTCATGACATCTGCAACATTGAGCATGTTTGCATAATCATTTAGAATTTGTTTTGATCATTCATATGCATTGTTTCTGGTTTAAAACTTGAATTCGCATTTCTGCATTTTTCCCAGTATTTCAGTCGACTGTTTTCTTGTTTCAATCGATTAATTATACTAGAACAAAATCTGTTTAGTAAAATCAATCTGTTGACTCTGTTTTTGATCGACTGAAAGTATACTTGTCCATTACCTTTTGCATCCTAACTTGGTGATCTAATTGATTCAATTAAAGGTGGTTTTTAGCTTGCAAAGATAGTCTAAATTTTTAACTAGCCAATTCAACCCCCCTTTCTTGGCTTTTCAACCATTTCAAAACTAATAATAAGTTCCTTATTACCGTCATCGAAGAACGGTTGGATGAGTTAGGAGGGGCTACAATTTTCTCTAAACTCAATTTGAAGTTAGGCTACCACCAAATACATATGAGACTAGAGGATGTTTGTAAGACAACATTTTATACACACTAAGGACACTACAAATATATGGTAATGTCCTTTGAATTAACTAACACTCCTTAAAACCGTATTTATGGAAGTTTGTATTAATTTTTTTTATGATATCTTAGTGTATAGCCCATATTATTCTTCCCACCTCGACCATCTAAGAGTAATTCTTTAGTTGTTGAGACACCACAAACTAAAGCATAATGGAAAAAGATGCAATTTTGGAGAACTACAATTAGAATATTTGGGGCACATAATATCTTCTACTGGAATTTATGTTGATCCTGTAAAGATTTCAGCTATGAAGCAATGGCCAACACCCTAGGATCTGCGTAGTTTTTAGGGTTTTTTTAGATTGACCGGGTACTATTGTCGCTTTGTGAGGAATTATGGGATGATTGCTAAACCCCTCACATAGTTACTGAAGAAGAATAATTTCAAATGAACTAAAGAGGCACAAAAGACATTTGAGCAACTTAAGGAAGAGATGGAAAGTTTGCCAACACTAGCTATGCCAAGCTTTGATCTACCTTTATGATTGAAACTGATGCATCAGGATATGGAGTAGGTGAAATATTAATGCAAAAAGGAGGACCCCTGGCCTCTATTAGTCAAGCTTTGATACCAACTTGATATGAGTTGAGATTTTTGTATTGAATTAAGAAAAAAATCAACACAAGGAGTGTCCCTGATGTTGTGTAAAATAACAATGGAAACAAAATAAAAAATGGTTAGGCCATCTCCAATATCCTCAAATAACCTCCTTTCCAAAAATTCCCTCTTCTCCTCAGTTAAAGTTCCTATATAACGATAGTTATTCCTTTATTCTCTCTCCTCCTCAATCTTGCCAGTTATACTAGTTTGTTAATCTATTAGCATTCTCAATAATAGTTTCCATGAGTGTTTTTCCCATTCTACCTTTTCTTCTTTGATACATTTTCAATGGAGGTCTCGTTGGCTTAGGCTCAGCATAAAGACTCTGGCATATTCATACAAGTTCGACTTTCATGTAAAAGTGGTGTTTGGATATATAACAATTTAACAACTTATGGCTTATAGAATATGTCAATAGAGCTTACAAAAACATTTGAAGTCTCCAATTAAAGCTTTTCACAAAGCTACACATGTAAAATAAGTGCAAAAAAATAACCTCAATAAATTTTCTTAATTGTGAAACATTCCTCTTTTTATTTTGAAAACAAAAATATAAAAACCCACCAAGTTTTACATTTTATATTTGGAAAGGGTGCACTGTAATTACTTTTACTTTCAAATTCTGGGATTAAAATATTTTTAAATTTGATGAACTACTATATTCTTAAATTTTGAAAACTAAAAACACATTTTTAAATAAATACTTAAACAATTTAGTGGAGCCATTATCATTGGGTATGAGAGAATTGGAGAAAAAGAAAAATGAAAGAGAGAAAAGATGAAGACAAAAGGGAAAGGTGAGAGAATGAGAGAGGAAATAAAGTTGTTGAGCTCCTTAATGATAGAGATAAAAAATTCATGTGTGGAATAAGAAAAATGAGCAAGAAGATAAGAGATAAGCATGTGGAAGAAACATGTTAATCTAAAAAAATAGGGACACACGTAATTTATTGACTCAACCACGTGTCATTTATTTAGCTTAGTGATGTATTTTGTATCTATATGCTACCATGGTAAATAAGGTCGGTAGGATATGTGGTTGATGGAGCTCTGGGTTGTTGTGCTCGAGCACGAGTAACACGAAAATCAAACTCCTTACCCATAATTTCTACAAAATGATCAAGATTAACATGGTTAGAGTAAACTCAAAGAGGAAAGAAAGTAAAAGTAAGCATGAGTTACCCAAGAAAATATGGCAGTAAGGCTCACAACAAAGGGCACACTAAGGAGCGCTTTGCTACTAATCGGTCGAGGAAGATCTTTCAGAACAACAATATCCCTTCTTTCCTCGGTTGACAGGTAGTGCTCAACCTAGATTTAAATTTAATTACCCTTTGCCAATAAAGGGGAAACCTCAGTGTATGGTCAGAATAAAAGGAAATATGTTTCTCTTTGTCAGACTCAACAAACTTAAGCTTGAAAAAAAAGGGTTTTGAAGCACTTATATATATATATATATATATATATATATATATATATATATATATATATATATATATATATATATATATATATATATATATATATGAGTGTATACTATAAAAAGGATTTGTACTAAGCACCTATCAAGGAGATCTAGCCGACCTCTTGACCATGTTTAAGTTGATCGAAATACATGAATTTATTGTATGTGGGAGTTATACTGAGTTACACAAATCTTTGAAAGCTTTTAGAAAAGGCCAATTGTTTGGATGTAGCTTACTCGACGCTACTCGCATCATGGATAACATATGACACTCAAAAGCAATCAAGGGAAATAAGATATTTAAGTCTTTAGACATATGCTCATATACAAAAGTAAAGTCGACATAGTCCAATAGAGGTTTTTAATATACCCTATCACTACTTAAGAATGACTCGACCTCTATATACTTTGTAGACTCTTCATTACATATGATAAAACTAAAAACAAAACTTTCCACTAACTTAGTGGAGAGGAAGTCAGAAACATAACTAGCAACTTCCCCATGAACCTAGAAGTACTCAAGGTTGATAAAGGAAGATTTAGCCCTTCGCCTCCTTTTAGAAGGCTCTCCAGATATTGAAGTTTCCCTCATGTTGTGTTTCCCTTTAACAAAGGGAGGTTGGGGAGGAGCAGAATAAGGTTTGTTTAAGGAACCTTTGAGGGTCGAGTCAGTATAACTCGATGACTTATTGTCCCTGACAATAACCTTTGAATCAACAAAAGATTGATCGAGAGAACCAAAAATAGAAGAGGAAAACATGATAACGTGCCTAGGCTTGGAGAATACAAGCACTCAAAGAGCAACAATGCCAAGGTAAACGAAAGCAAGAATGGTAACACTTAGAAGATGATGGCAGGAGGAATGAGAGAAGAGGTGCACATTGGATATATAAGATGAAGCGGGCGTGCGCATTAACAAAAGTTTTCAATCACTAGTGTGTGATGTTGGAGGATTTGATAACCTTCCGTTTATGGAGTGTGACGTTAGAAATTACATCGGACGACAAAGAAGGGCACTAGGGAAGGATGGGGACGGGCAAGCATTAATGTCACACTTCTCTCACATGAGGCAAATGAACAACGACTTCTTCTATGAAATTGATTTTGATGAAAAGAAAAAAATATCAAATGTATTTTGGGCTGATGCACGTAGTAGGGCAGCGTGCGAGGAATTTGGAGATGTGGTCTCATTTGACAACATATCTAACTAATAAGTACGATATGTCATTTGCACCATTCGTTGGAGTAAATCATCATGGTCAATCAATACTACTAGGATGCGGATTGTTGTTTGCGGAAGATACACCGACATTTATGTGGCTTTTTCAGTGTTGGCGTAGATGCATGTTAGATAAGTCACCGGATGGCATTATCACTACCAGTGCAGAGCAATGCAAAATGCAATTAAAATTATATTCCCGAATAGTCTTCATCAGTGATGCTTATGGCATATAATGAAAAGGATTCTTGAAAAGTTACAAGGGTATACTCATTATAAAACTATCAAATCTCACTTGAAGTCATTGGTGTGTAAGTCCATAAGTGTCCAACAATTTGAGAGTGGGTAGCCACAATTCATCACTAAACATGATTTGGATAACAATGATTGGCTCACCACACTATATGAAGATAGAAAACGTTGGGTGCCTTGCTATTTGAAAGAAACTTTTTGGGCTGGAATGTCAACTACACAACGGAGTGAATGACTTAAATGCTTTTTTTAATAGATTTATCAATTCAGCAACAACCTTACAAGAGTTTGTTGTACAATACGAAAATGCGCTAAGGAATAATGCTGAAAAAGAATGTCAGACGGACTTTGCATCTTTGAACACTACAATCCCATGTGCCACGCAATCCCTAATTGAACGAAAATATCAAGAAGTGTACACACATGCCAAATTTGCCAAAATATAATCGGAATTTCGATTGAAGATGAATTGTGCAATCAAATGGGTTGATGTTAGTTCTACTGTTTGAGTTTCGTGGGATTGTATGTCTGCACTGTTTGATTGTCCTTGCTCAAGAAGAAGTAACAACAATAACCACCAAGTATATAATACCTTGGTGGAGCAAACTTATACGCAGGAGATATACTTCTATGAGAGCAGCTCACAACACCTATAGTTAGGACCCAAGAATGCAAAGGTATCAGACATTGTGCAAAGAATTTTTTTAGATTGCTAATGTTGCATGCGAATCTGAAACCGGAATGGAAATGTTGTTTAACCAATTGAGGTGTGGGCGAAACCCGCTAGGGTTAAGTATGTCGACTAAGCCCCATAATGTTAACGCAATCATGGAGGCTCACTTCCCAAGCCCGGGTCCATGTCAACTGACAATTATCCACAACCCAAATACAGTCAAACGAAAGGGAATGCTACGTGCGTTAAGGATGAAATGGAAAAGTAAAACAAGTGAAATATGCACCAACAACATTGTAAGTGAATCTTTCATAATAATCCTTTAATCCAATATGGTCGGTTGAATTAATCTAAGAATAATAAATTGTTTGGTAGCCAACCATTAACAATGATGTTTGGAATGGCGACACAGATGTTCATCGTCATAATGAATGGGTTTGTTTAAATTATATTATTTTACCCATTACTTTGAACACTACACCCAGTTTATAATTATAATGTGAATATTGAATTCGCAGGACTTGAATGTGCCACATCCTAGTGATCTGTCCTTCTTATCATCTCTACAAAGCAAGGTCGGTAACAATCCTATGTACACTATAACTGTTTACACAAACTTTATTACCAATAAAACTTCCTATTAACAACAACATAAATATGGTAATCGAAATAAATTATGTTCTTTTACAGAAAATTAATTACACATAAATTTGTTGATTCTAGTAACTGCTTTTTTATTTTACAATATAAGTCTTCCTTGTGTACACTTTTTGTACAACGTTAATTAATTACTCATAAATATGTCGATACCAGTAACTGCCTTTATATGTTACAATATTTGTCTTCCTCGTGTACACTTTTACTACAATGTTAATTAATTACACATAAATATGTCGATACCAGTAACTGGCTTTTTATGTTACAATATTTGTCTTCCTCGTGTACACTGTTTCTACAACGTTATGCACTTTGGCATTGCAACTGAGATTAGATGGATAACTATTTAAACAAACTTTATTACTAATAAAAATTCCTATTAACAACAAAAAAATGGTAATCCATGCAAAACACTATTTTCATTAAGTGCCTTTTCCATGCAAAAAAATCAATCTGCTTGTTTCACATTTGTGGTGTAATATTATTGTCTAAACAATTCATGAATATTATAATAACAAATAAGTTATCTCAACAACCACTTCCACTTGAAGGAACAAATCATCAATGATTTCATCCATCATAATAAAAAAACTACGTAATATATGTTACCACATCAATAATTTTACCAAACTTAATTTTTTGGGGTCATTCCTTGTGTAAGGAGATCGTAGTGCGCGACTTTTGAACTGTACTCGTCCATGAAGCTTCATCATATTGTTTTCTGGTAAATTTGGTTCCTCTACACCGTCCACATGTTTTGCCAAGTCTTCATCACTTCCACTTCCGGTGTCAACCTTAAATTGTTTGTGTTTCACACCAATAGAACGGTTCACCAAAGTCTTGAATCGGGTCCCTAGTTCATGTGATTGTTGTCCACTATCGCTATAAAAATGGTCTTCAAAGTTTTGAACTCTTTCATCCTCAATATCCGCGGAAGGAGTTATAGGATCTGTGTCTTTCGTTCTTTCACGCTTCCTCTCATGAACCACTCATTCTAAAATCCCTAAGGCTTGCCCAAGTTCAGCTATTTCACGTTCTTGGTTTTCAATTAGAACCTCAATTTCATCCTTCTTTGTTCCTACACTTGCTCTACCATATTGTCTCTTACTTCGACCAACTTCATGACCAATTACTTCATACGCTTCTCTCACTACTGTATGAAGAAGTTCTTGCTTTGACACACAAAGATAAACAACTATCTGTCAAATAGTTCAAAAAAAAAATTCTCATTTCAAAAGTCAACATTAACATATCACTCTAACTAAATGAAACCCACAAAACTTACCACATTCTTTTCTAAACTACTCTTTAAAGCACTGTCACCCACTTTAATATTCATCCTATGCAACAACCTTGGAAATTCATTGCCCATGCATGCACCCTTTCTCTTCATAAATAGGAAGTGATCAAAACACCAAAGCTGAAACTCAACAAATTAAGCATATGTAAATCAAAATGAATCATTAATAAATAATGTTTTTCTAATTATCATGTAAGTAAATATGTTTTACCTGTAATAAATAAACACAACCTACAACATGAAAATGTTTTCTATGTCTTTGCTTCTTCAAAACCAAGGACGTATTTCACAAACTTCCAACCAAGTACTCGTAAACTACACCACCCGAGTTATATTGACATAAAATTTTCCAGTCATCCACAATCTTGAAGAGTATAGGAAATATGATACCATTTCTATTAGGCAAAAAAAACTCTGATATGTCTATTAAAATGTATAACCTGCAAAAATCATCTACACCAACACATTCCGACCGCCTCAAAAGATAATTATATATGACGCCAACAATAACTTTTTTCTCACTAAAATTGTTCCTACATACACTTTCAATATAGACTTCATCCAAAGCCACTACATCTCCAACGATCGTCAATCCTAATCCTAAACATACATCTAATAACTTAAATGACACAAGTACAAAGTTAAGTAAAAACCACCTCTTCTTTCTACCCACAAATTATATAAAACACTAATAACATTTCAACTTATCTTAAGAGAATCATTGAACAAAGTGAACCACAAAAATGATGTTCCTTCAATACATAACTTTTGCTCCACACTTAAGTTCTTATTCAATAAACATAAATATGTTGGCCTACAAGAATGCCTGAAAAAAATCTGCAAAATAACAACAACACACAATGATAATTTACAACCAATTCTTTCAATTGAATACGAATAAATGTTGTTTCCTAAAACTCATTTACCTCAGCACAATCACTTAATTCTCCCACTTGACTACCTTCACTCCCCTCACTATCATGACTAACCTTACTATGTTGACTCCAGTCACTATCTTCACTCATGTCTTATAAACTAAAATAAGGAACACATTACTAAACTTGATTGACAACAATCAAAACTTGAAAAAAAAACCCATCAAATATAATTTCGCAATACAACACAACCTCAAACATCATTTTATCATCAATACATCATCAAATAAAATTAGCCAATTCCTAGCCAAAATTGACAAACTTACAACCAATAACAACACAACTGATAATGTACCGAAATAACTGCACGAGGACCTACAACAAACCAGCAAACAACAACGAAAAAAATTTTGTATTGTCCACCTTTGGGTCAATGGTCTGCATCAAAAAACAAACATTACAATGCTTTAGCTGGTTTTCAAATTTAATACGACCAACATGACAATAATAAAAAAAATGCAACAAGGGTTTTCGACCCACCAACCACGAACAATTTTCGAGCGTCCAAAAAGGCTTTCCAACCAACCACAAATTTTTTCTGACCACCACAAATTGTGAATCTTCTCCCAGACCACCGACCCTTCACACAATACAATTGATTTCAAGACCGCAATGGATGAAAACACAAGGTTTCCGCTTTGATACTTGAGTTCAAAACGAACTGCAGAGGTTGTGCTCTTCTTTTCTTTCGCTCCACACCTCATTCTTCTTCTTCTTCCGTTCCCAAGTTTGATTTTTTTTACAACATTTACACTTGGTTTCGTCACACTAGAACAGCTTCTCAACGCTTCTCGAAGCTTTTTTCAGCAACATTTTGGTCGAAAATACTGGTGTTTCTCTTTTCCACGATGAAGCTCTTTTTCTCGCGCGCATAATGGCTTCTTCTTCTTCTTCTTCAGCTCCCAAGCTCTCATTTTTTATACAACATTTTTTTCTTTGGTTTCCAAAAGCCACACTGCTCTCGTAGAGTTTTGACAACCGTTTCTCCGACATTTTTTCTCAAACCTTCAGTTCAAAGATTTTGATTTCACGGTTATGTTTTCCTCTTTTGCGGGACAATTTTCATCACGCGCACGCGGACCCCACACCTTTACCCACTCTCACACTCCATCAGAATCACCACATCACACATGTTTTATTAATTCAAAAACAATTTAAAAAAATCCACAAACCACTCAGCGGGTATAAAACGATTTAAAAAAACTCAGCGGGTATAAAACGATTTAAAAAAACTCAGGTTAAAGTATCATCTCCCATTGACAAATTATTTTGGTAAGAACATGTTTGATTTCTACTTACCCACCTATGCATTGTTTTTCTTCTTTCTAAGTTTATTTTGATTTTTCTTACGAAATTTTGTGGTTGTGATGTGTAATTTTGTTTTTTTTTTATTTCTTTAATTTGTATTATATATATATATATATATATATATATATATATATATAAATATATATTTTATATATAATATAAAATTATTATGTAATATATAATTAACATTTATAAAACTTTGTGCGTATTAAAATTTTACTTATTCATTTTATTACGCCCTTCATTATAAATTATTATATATTTTCCTCCAAATTCACTTATCTCATGTATAAATTAATTAGAAAATGTTACATTTTTCAATATTTTGAAGTTATCAAATTAAAATATCATACAAACCAAATCTAATTATTGTTTTCTAGAATAAAATCTAGGATTCAGCTGCATTATCAAAATAATGTATATATTATAAAAATAGATACCATATAAGCTTTAAATTCATGTACTCGTAATGTATATATAAAGTCCCAAACACGACAAATAAAATAAAAATCTAGGGTTACATACATTACATTCATTTTCCGGTCCGCGTCTCTCTTCCCCTATCTTTCTGTGTTTGAAGTTGTTAAAGTGATGGAGTCACCGCCCAGTAATCACCACTCCGTCGACGGCGATGCCAACGACGTTAGAGCTTTCTCCCACCACGACGACGAAGACGACAAGCCCCAGCCTCTCACCGGTGACGGTGCCAGTCCCGGGTCGGTAACTTACTCCACTAAACCTTCAACCCCCTCATCTTCTTATTGATTTTTTCGAATTATCTTAGATTGTGTTCTTTCTAATTAAACTAAACTCGGTAATTGCAGAAAGATTTTTATTGGCGGTTTAGCGAGAGAAACCACTATTGGTTAGTTATTCCTTTCTGCACTGCCTTGGTTTCTTTTGTAACTAAATAAGTTACTAACTAGCTGTTTTTTTTTCTTGTGTACAATTCTGTGCAGCACAATTCATCAAGCACTTTGGTAAATATGGTGAGATTACGGATTCCGTTATCATGAAGGACAGAAAGACCGGCCAGCCTCGGGGCTTCGGCTTCATAACTTACGCTGATCCCTCTGTGGTAGATACAGTTATTGAGGACACTCACATTATCAACGGCAAGCAGGTAGTTATTAATTAACATCTGCATTTGATGTTTGAACCTTTGGAGTAGTATTGAGTAAATGAAATGAAAGCTGATGCAGTGAATGGTTTATAGGTGGAGATAAAGCGGACGATTCCGAGGGGTGCCGTTGGCTCGAACTCTAAGGACTTCCGAACCAAGAAGATTTTTGTTGGTGGAATTCCTTCTACTGTGAGTGAAGGTAGTGTTTCAATCGAGCTAATTTTCCTCTTGCTGATGTTGTAGATGCCTTACTTAATGTCAAAATTTAGGGATGTAGCATGAACTATGTGCACATGTTTATATGTATACATTCAATATGTTAAGTGGTTGTGGTGGTATTATATAATTTTTATACACCAACTAACACCTAGAAGACAGTTTGCTGTTGAAATTCATATTATATTATATCTAAGTTTCATATTATTGCTTTAAGTGTTAAGAGCTGTTGGAGGTTCTGTTCTCACTATGTACAGTGAAGGAAGTCCCTTATGGGCTTTGTTAGCCTTCTCGATAGAGAACATAATTATTAGTGTACATACCTCTTATGTTCAAGTTTTCTTTAGTTAAGAAAGTTCATCACCTGCTTGCACATTCTTCATATCTTTTAGGGTGGAAATTTTTGTGTTGAAATTGTTGGATTTTATCACAAGGCCAAAAGTTATAACTGCTAGTCAAGACATAACACTTTTTACTTAAGAGTATAGGAGTCTAAGTGTCATGATTCAATTGTGATTTGGTCTATCTAGGTTACATCATGGACATTTACCACTAGGCCAAAAACTGTAACTTATAGTCTAGCATAACTGTTTCTAGTTACGAGTTTGACAATCTAGATGTCATGTGTATGTGTAACTCTTTCTACTTAAGAGCGTTGCCAACTCAAACACCAAAAACCATTATTCAATTGTGATTTAACCTACTTGGTCCACGTCATGAGATAATTGGTGCACCATACAATGAAAATGTCTCCAAATATACAAACTAAATTTTGATTGGATATTTGTGGTATGTCATATGTGAACAAGTTATGTTAAGTTTATTAACCAGGCTTGTATTTTCTTTATAACAATTATTATTTGGAAAGTAAGTAGCTAACCATTAAAGAGATGCAGAAAGTAGTTGTGGATTTTGTTGTTTTGATTATAGATGAACTTGCGCAGATGAATTTAGGGACTTTTTTACACGCTATGGAGAAGTCAAAGATCACCAGATAATGCGGGATCACTCTACTAATCGATCACGCGGCTTTGGGTTTATTACCTACGACTCTGAAGAAGCTGTTGATGATCTCTTAGCTGTGGGCAACAAAATTGAGTTTGCTGGAGCTCAGGTGAATTCTTTATTCATTTGAAATGAAGTTACAAACTCTATTTGGTTTTATAACTGATTTCCAAATGTTGGGTTTCAAGTACTGGTTAAAAGGATAAGTACACAGCTAGAGTGGTTTATTGTTTTATGGACACCATCCTTAAATATGTGCTTGCCATAGCTAATGAATCATAATTTTTGTAGACTGTGCTTAACTGTAACAAATCAAGGCATTGAACACAACTGACTGCAATGCTTTGTTGGTGATTATTCCCCTTAGTGTCGGGATGAGATGATCATGGGTTCGGCAATAAATTTTTAAATGTGCATTTCCATTCACGATAATCTATTTGCCTTGTTCGTATTTAATAGAGTTAGAACTTCCGAGTGTTTTAAGTGTAACATGGCTTTTTTCTTGATGGGGTAAAATAATTAAAAAAATTACATTGGTTAAGGAAACATTACAAGTTCTTAATATAAGAAATTAGCAATGTCCAAGAATTCATCTGCGCTTATAAATATGGGTCATATTTCAGTTAAAATGCGGTGGGTCCAATGGAAAATACCAAACCGGGGCCCAAGAGGATCACAGTTAATTACTCATTATTTCTTGGTTGAATGCACATCCACTGGAACGAGAATCCATCCTTAGAATGCAACATTTTGGGGTTGAACAAGTGGGCAGTGCCTTATATTCTTAAGGCTACTGCAATTTTTATATGTTATAAACTACTTTAGAAAGAATGGAATGGGGAGCATTGTGGTATTTTTTCACGCGTGATTCCTTTTGTTCGAGTTAAATCATAGTCCTATAGCTTGATTTTACTAGTGACAACTTCAAGGAGGCATATTTTGGGTCTTATTGCTTGATCTACCACCATCGTTTTATGAATCAAAGTCATCATTAACATTAGAGCAAATATGTTGATAAAAACAAAACTAGACCAAATATATTTTCAATTTACTATCATGTGAAAGATTAAGATAAAAGATACTTGAATTGTTTCACTTTCATCTATTTAGTTTTTTTTTCTTTTTTTTTATTATTATTAAGGATTGTGGTTATCTTTACTTTTGTAGGTGGAAATCAAGAAGGCGGAACCGAAAAAGCCCAATCCACCAGCCCCTTCATCCAAGCGTTATAATGATGCCCGGTCTTCATATGGTGGTGGATATGGAGATGCTTATGATGGATTTAGTGGTAATTTTGGTATGGGTGGCTATAGGTCAGGTGGTGGTGGTGCCTATGGTGGTAGGGGAAGTGCTTATGGTGGATTTGGAAGTGAATTTGGTGGGTATGGAAGATATGCTGGTGCCATGGGGCCTTATAGAGGTGATCCTTCTCTTGGGTATGCTGGTAGATATGGTGGAGGCTTTGGCAGAGGCTATGATCTTGGTGGGTATGGTGGAGCTAGTGAGGGTTATGGAGCATATGGTGGTAGTGGTGGTGGTGGTTCCTCTGGTAATGCTTATGGAAGCAGCTATGATGCCAGCCTAGGGGGTGGATATGGAGGAGCTGGTGGAGGCTCCTTTTATGGGACTAGAGGGGGATATGGTGGTGCAGGAACTGCTCGATATCATCCTTATGGAAGATAGAAGTTTGTCATCTCCGAATTATAGTCTAGGACTAATATGTCTTGCATCAAAGCAAGTTTGTAGTTTGTTGTGTTTGATCATTCAGTTCTTTAGGCTACATAGTTGCCTTTTCTTAAAGAAAGATCTGTCAGTGATAATTTTATTGTTAAATCCCATTAATTATCAGCAGCACATTGTCGCCAGCTATAGAAGACCAAACAATTTTTTGTTTAGCTCGGCCCACTGTGCAAGTCTGATTATCGGATTGATGTATGAGCTGCAAAATCTGCACATGGTTGTACTCTTAGTTTTGTTAATGGCTACATGCTCTTTACGTTTATTTAATTTTTATGTACTTCAGACTGTAAGATAAAAAAACGGTCCATACCTCTGTTTGGTTTCCCTGTGTTTATGCAGAACGTGTATTTTTACACGTTTTAGGTAACCGGCATATTTTATTTACTCGGAAACAAGACGATAATACGGTTTTTCTTTTCCCTGTTCACATTTGTTATTCCCGCATTTCTCTAAGATCAACTCTGTTGTGTATATGTACGTAGTCCAAGAAATGGACTGAAACATACAAAGTTTAAATTATGAACGACTGTTATATCATGTTCCTTTTTTTTATACATTATTGTTCTATTTCTATTCTTAATACTGCTGTGAAATTGTAATTAAAATTATTCACGAACAATTCATGATTTGAATCAACGAGGAGATTTAATTCTATGTGAATTTTATGTTTAATACACTCGACTCATCATTATGTCAAAATTATAAAAATAAAGCCTTTGTGAGAATGCCATTAATGTCATTTTAATATCATTTAAGGATAATCCTTTCTATGAATCATCTACAATAGATAAATAAATAAAAATGTCTTTCAAAATAAAAGGAAAAATGAAGTTTGCACATGGAGACTTTTTTAAGTCTTACACTTAGATCAATTTGGTCTTACGAGCGTGTCTTTAGTTGAAAATGTCATGGTCTAGTCATAATAGATGTTAGATGAATATGGATAAAATTTTTAAATCACAAGATGAATTTTTTGTGATAGACTTATTATATGTTATTTCAATCAGAATGATTATATGGGGTAAATTTGAAAATGAGTTATTTCAAACATGGCATTGAACATTGTGTAATGGAGGTACATTTGAAAAAGCACAGCATTAAACATAATTTTCCACTCCGTAACACATGAACAATTTGTTGCTGTGGAAAGGAGAAATAGATTCTTATAAGAAATGACCAAACAATGTTAAATCTAAACACCACTCTACCACTCTCAAGCACTCACGGACTAACTGAATTTACATTAGGTATTTACTACAAAAGACTTTCTTTAAATTGCTAAAGTATAGAAAATTCAAAGTATCTAAATTTTTTTCGTCTTTTCTACTCTCAATGTTTTACTCCAAACACTAGAAAATGTTTTCAAAAGTTTAACCCAGTAAGTAATGAAATAATGTCAAACACCAAAATTGGTTTTCAAAAGTTTAACTCAATAAGTGATGAAATAATGAATTTTGGAGAGTGTAACTCATGCTACATTTAATGTGTCTAAGCTTGATAGAGAACTATGATGTAATCCTTGAAAGGATGATAGTATCTTGATCAACTTAAGAAGTGTTATGAAAGAACATAAAGAGATGACAAAAGCTTATACATATGAAGATCAAATTTGCATAACGATACCATATGTAAATAAGATTAAGTTACAAAATAAAATATAAAAACTCAAGCTTGTCCAACGACCAGTCTCACTTGCTTGGCAAGCTATCCCTAGAGGTATACTCATCTAGCAAATATGGGTGGCCAAAGTAACCTATCCCCCTTTTGAGCTCTTTGAATTTTTATAAAATGTTTTCTCTTAGTGACAATTCACTCATCCAACAACCTAGACCCTTAGAAGCCATTTCCAATAGACTCTCCTAGTGAGTGTATCGTTTAGAGCTCTTTAAAATTTAAAATTTTCACTATTGCTGAATAACTAGTTTGCTCACCTAACAAGTGTATGGTCGAGAGATCTTTATGAGATTTCAAATTGTTGCTCTCACTTAGTGGTTGACCATTGCTTAGAGAGTGTATTGTCTAACAAATGTATTGTATGCTAACTAAAAAATCTGATAACTATATTAGTTTGGTTCATTGGCTCTAAATAATGTTTTTATGTCTTTTCAATCCATAATAGATACAATTCAATTCAAAACAATAAATCATGCTTAATAAATTAAGCCAAACTAATATACCTACCCTTCAATTGTTCTTCAGTCACTCAAATCATTTACCTTACAACATAAATCAATTCTCAACAAAAAAACTATGAATACTACACTTGATAAATCATCATAAATATATTTCACATCATCAACTCAACCAATTACAACAAAATAAAAGCATTAAACTAAATAACTAGTTTTCCTTTCCTGAATTTGAGTTACTTTCTCAAAAAGCTCACATACTCTCTCACACATGATACTCTACATCACTAGCGGAACATAGACATGACAGAGGGGAACCATGGCTCCCCCATTGATTTTTTTTTTACTTTATTTTTTACATATTTAAAAAAATAATATTTATATATATTTATTATATTTATATTAATTTTAATGATTTTTATTTTATTTTATTTTTTATATATTTTGAAAAAATATATTTATATATTATTACTTTATTTATATTAATTTAGTTTGAAAAAGTTTTTTTAAAATTTAAAAATCACATTTTTTTCTCTCTATTATATTTTTTTATATTTTTTCATTTGGCTTCTCTCTTTTTTATGTCTCCATCTCTTTTTCTTTTCTTATTTCCATCTCAATTGTTACCATCAATTCTTTATTATTTTCAAAATCAAATTATACTACGACAAGATTGAGGAGTTAAGGAACATTTTGGGCCGAACAATTTCTTCTTTTGAGTAAGTTCATTTTTTATCCTTTTTTTTTCGAAACAATATATTTTCTTCTTATATGAGACTTTTCTGTGCTCTAGGCATATCTCAATCTCTTAGAGATCATAAAATCATGCTCTAATTGTTTATCAAACTCTTATTTATGTAGCTAAAGTTATTTTAGACTTTGAAGTTGTGTAATAGAGAGCAAGATTACTACTCTACTATAAGGTAAGGGAAGCTAATCAATTATTAGTTTTCTTAAAATATTAAGTCTTGCTTTTAAGATTTAATTTGGGATATTCATAATTTTATCTTTTTGTAAATAGGTGAGAGGTGACAAATTTATATTAGAAAAATTATGGTAAAGAGTAGAAGAATTGATTCTTTTTTTTTTCAAGAGAAAGAGTTGTGATGAAGATGAAAAAAATGCATCAACGTTATCTAAAATTGAGAAACTTTATGAGAATCCAAAACTTAAAGAAAACGAAAAACAACTATCTAAGGTTCCTAAAGTTACATATAAAGAATTTGAAAATGCTTTAGAAGGTGATCAAGTCTTCCAATTTGGTAATACATATAAGGTAACTCTTTTTTAATATATTATTGTTGATGATAAATTTTATATTACTCTTTCATATATATTTATTGTCATATTGTTTGGATTCTATTGTCATGAGTGTTTGTTTAGAATAAAAAAAATATCTAAAAAACTGAAATTTTTTAATTAAAAAAAATAATTTGGATATAACAAATATAATTTGACCTCTCTAAAATTTATGTTCAAGTTCCGCCACTGCTTTACATGTACAAAGAAAATTCATAGCAATGATCTAAATAAACATTAACAATCTTAATTATACATAAGTTCATATTGAGCCACTTTTTACACATGCATCAACCCAACATCTCCCATGTAGGTAGATTCTCAAAAGACTTCATAAAAAGAAAAAAGATGAACTTACACTAATTAATATTTTGATCAAGTAGGATTATAGTACTATTTATCCAGACACCTGTGATGCATTATGATCTTTAAATATATGAATAGATTAGTCAAAATATTAGAGAGATCGTAAAAAGAATAAAAAGAATAATTTGTAGAGAAATTATATCGTTTATAAAACAAAACTCGATTACCTAATCTTCTATTTATACCTAATTTTTTAAAATAAAATAATTAAGTATCATTATAAAATCTAATTCTACTCTTAGATACTTAATTGATCCTTACATCTTTGATTCCAACAATTTCATCATAATTTTAGTTAATTTGTAAACTCTTCAAACAAACCATTATATTAAATACGCTACTTAACCAGAAACATGTGTAACAAAAAATGTTACTGAAATATTTTAATTTACTAATATTTTGAAAATTTACACAGACACACAAAACATACAACATGTCCATTTTCTCCCTCATTTCATTTCTTTTACCCAGCATCTTTAATATATATTTATATGAAAATTTTGAGAGTTTAAAAGTACATAAGAAATAGGTTAAATTATACATTTGGTCCTCATTTTCGTAACAAAATATCAATTTGGTCCCTCTATTTTTTTTATCTCAATTTGGTCCTTATTTTGAGAAATTTGATGCAATCAAGTCTTTTCCGTTAGTGGTGTAGTAACGGTGTTAAATTGGGTGTCATGTGTCAGTTTCTGGATTTTTGAATTTTTTTATTATTTTTTATTATTTTATTATTTTTTATTTACTTTTTTGAAATTAAAAAAAATTAAAAATTTGCCATGTGTCAAGCTGATATCATGCCACATGGCAGTGACAATATCACGTGTCACTATTATGCCAAATGTCATTTTTTCATTCTCAATTTGGTTCCTGTATTTTAATTTTTGTCTCAATTTAGTCCCAAATTTTGTAAAAATTGTGCAATTTCGCCCCCTCCAAATTGAAACAAAAATTAACTTTTATATAAATGTTATACAAATATTTTTATTAAATTTGATTTTTTTTATTCAAACTGATATTTTTATTATATATTTTCAACAAAACTAAGTTTATTTAAATTTGTTTCACATTCAATTTTACTTAAAATTATTTTTAAATTTTAAATTTATTTGTTTTTGATTGTTACATCAACTAGTTAATTTTTCTTAAATTATATAATTGTTATTTTTACACCAACTAAAATATTTGTATAAAAATTATTGAAGTTTACACATTTTAAAAATATACAATTATTTAAAATATAAATTCAAATAAAAAACAATATTAAAGTATGATGTAATAAAATATCAATATAATTTATGAATTTTTTTGTTATTAACATTATTTTCTATTAATAACTTTAAAACAACTTTAAATAAAGTTTAGTGTAAAATATAAATTAAAATAAACTTAATCTTGTTAAAAATATGTACTTGAAATATCAATTTTGATAGAAATATTTGTGCATATTTATATAGAAATTAAATTTGGTTTCAATTTGGAGATGGACAAAATTGCACAATTTTTACAAAAATTGGGACTAAATTGAGACAAAAATTAAAATACTGGGACCAATTTGAGAATAGGGAAATGATACCTAGCATAATAGTGACATGTGATATTATCACTGTCACGTGGCACGATGTCAGCTTGACACGTGGCAAATTTGTATTTTTTTAAAATTTTAAAAATATAAATAAGAAATAAAAAAAAAAATCAGGAACTGACACGTGGTACTCCATTTAACTCCGTTACTACACCACTAATGTAAGGCCCAGTTTTTTGCCTTAATGTTTTAAGGGCTGCCCTTAACCTAATGGGCCCAAGGTCTGGCCCAAGGAGCAAAAGCAGACCCTAATCTGCCCTAAGTTTCCACTTCCCTCACTTTCAGGAACAATGCCTCCTTGCCTCCTTGAGCACTACGCTCTGCTAGGGTTTTGCCGTCAACCTTCTTCAAGCTAGCTCAAGCCAGGTTCCACCCACGTAAGTCAACCTCGAACTCTTACGTCATCTCTGGGCAAACTTTTACCGTTAGGGTTTGGTAGTAACTTGTGCTTATTACTGTCTTACCGATTGTTTCCAGCTCTTTGGCCACCCTTAGGACAGTCTTGCTCGCCTGTGTGCATATTGGGGGTTTTCCGCTTAGCTCTTCCAGGTAAGGGAAGCTAGGGATGCCTGTTTATTTTTGAATGATTGCTTGCTTTGCTTCCATTCCATGATTTTATGACTTGGTTGCTGTTGTTAATTGTTTGGGAATTTGTTTAAACATTGTTCTGGGTCGAATGCTTGTCTGTTGTGTGAATGAACAGTGGCGGGCACTGGTTTTCTCGCCCAAGCGAGCATGCCCTCGCCTAGGCAAGACTAATAGAGGCCCAAGCTTTTCTGCGCGAACGGTCGCTCAGGTGACCTAGTTTCTTGTTGAGCGAGGTGAAATCTCGCTTAGGCGAGAAGGGACTCGCCTGAGCGAGACATCGCAGAACCCACCATTCCCCTGTTCGAGCCCTCGCCTAAGCGAGAAGGGTCTCGCCTAAGCGAGAGGCTCTCTCTCGCCTGAGCGAGACCTGTTAGCTTAAGCGAGACTGAGGGCAGGTTTTGGTGCTATTGTTGTATGGTTCACTGATGTGTGGCTAGCTTGTCTGATCTAAATGCTTTACTAGAAGGATTTGCGGGATGATGCCATGATTAATATATGAGGTTGAGATGGAAATGGTATGTTACTTTATTGGGTATGAATTGGAAAGCATGAGTTATATGATTGGTTGTTTATACATGATATTAGTGTTATGGGAACTTCCTGATTGGTTGGTGGAACATGTATAAAGTGTGGGTAGGGCGTAATTCCATGACTCTTGTAGTGAGAGCTCTTGGTGGCGCCTTATCTGTTGGACGTAATCCCATGGACCTTCTTAAGGGGAGTCCCTGGTGGTACCTCAACATAAGGACCTAATTCCACGTGAGTATCGTGGTGGTGCCTCAAGGCCAGGACGTAATTCTACGTAGGCCACGTGGTGGTGCCTCTTGTAAGGGTGTAATTCCACGAAGGCCTCGTGGTGATGCCTCACTGCTAGGACTTAATTCCACTGTCTTGTGGTGGTGCCTCATTATGCGTATCCGGATAGTCAGGTCTTGTAGTTTTGAAAGGGTTTGGTATATCATGTGTGGTTTCCTGTCCTTGATGCTTGATTATATGATTGAATGATGATTATTATGATGTATGAATTCTGTACACTAGCTTACCCTTTCGCTTGTTTGTATAGTTGTGTGTGGTTTTTCCTCCTTTGCAATGATCATCAATTCCATTGATGTGAGCAGATGTGAGAACCCGTAGCAGTGGTAATGGCAATGGGGATGCTACAACTTGATGGTTATGGACGAGTATGGGGCTCACTATGGAGCCCTTAGCCGAAGAAGTTTTATTATCTAGATTTACCTTTCTGTACAAGAACTTGTGTTGTTGTTGATCCATTTTATTTGGGTTAGGCAGTGTAGTGCCTCCTCTCTTTTTGTTATAAACATGGTTGGGGTATTGTGTACCTTCATATCCAATTTCCGCACTCTCTAGATATTTATATATGTGTGACGCTTTATTAAATTGAATTTACCTATTTAATTGGGACACTACAACTAACGGGAAAGACTTGATTGTATCAAATTTTCCAAAATAAAAACCAGATTGATATAAAAAAAAGTTGAGGGACCAAATTAATATTCTGCTACGAAAATAGGGACCAAATTATAATTTAACCTAAGAAATAATTAACTATTCTTTTTTAGAAAAAACTATTTTGAGAAATTTAAAAGTATTGTCCCACCACAAAAAAATCTGAATATTTCTGGCTTTGCTGTTGCCATTTTGCGCGAAGAGGATACACGAAACGAGAAAGAAGAGAAGCTAATTGTAGCTCCGACGCTCACCAACATCAGGTCTCATTCGTCAATGGCGTCGTGGAACATGGGTCTCACTTCATGCCACAAGGTACCGCATTCACTTGCTTTTCGTTGTTCTTCATACTTCTTTATTTCTTTATGGGTTTTCACTCTTTTAGCAGACGATGTCGTTTGAGGTTTCGTGCAGTAGGAAGAGAGACAGAGACAGGGAACGAGGTAGCATCCATCCCTACAAAGTGGTTGAAATAACTCCTCCACCCAAGTGTCTCGGCGTTCGTTGCTTACCCCCTGTAAGTGCCATTCCTTGATTTTATTTTTTAATATCAATTCCAAAGCTTCAGTGTTCATAATTCATCATGGAAAGTTTAAATTAGAAGCCCTGCTTTCAAATTGTGTCTATCTAATGAGTAATGGTTGGTTGGTACTTTTGGATGGGTCAGAAGCCAAGGCTCATGCATAGTGTAATCTCTTCGGTTAGGATTTTTCTTTTAGACGAAATAGTTTAATACAAATTTAAAGGCATTTGTGATTACATGTTAACAAACGCATCATAATAAATTTGACTATATAGCGTTTCAAAGATAGTGTCATTAAACATATTTATTTATTTATTGGGAGTATCCCCTTGAACACAGGGACAGTTTTTTGCATTAGCAAGAAACGAGAATCGAACTAGTATATTGCTGTTGCTGGCCCTGGTGTTGTCTTTGTCACTCATTCTTTTCTGTATTTTTTCACTCCAAGTGAACAAAAAAGATGTAATTGAGTACATAATAAACGTCAGAGTCTAATTTCTATGCATTATTTTATATTTTTAACCAATTAAAAATCATTATTGATATGATTTTTAAGATAATTACTGTAAAAGTTAACCAATTTATGATACTTGAATTTGTAATTGAATGACTGTGTAAAAAATCTTTACACCCTAGGTACATAGATTATTTACTCTAAATGTGATACCTAATTGTATGTTATAACAAACATCTAACTATGGAGTAGTATTTGAGTTCATTATTAGGTCACACACTTGATCAACTTTGGAGGAAGATTTTGTAAAATCAGTTCAATTCACTAACCCAAAACTGGTTTCAGCTAATAAGCCAGTTTTAGAGTCGCTTAAGTGCACAATTAATCCAATAAACTACATGACTGATTTTTGAGCTAGTTACCTGACTAACTGTTTCAGCTAGTTACCTGAATGATTGTTTGAGCTAGTTACATGACTAATTTTTTAGCTAGTTAACTGATTTTTTCCACCTATTATTTACCAATCAAATTGTCCAGATCGAGCCAAGTTTTACAACTATACCAATCCAATAATCTTTTATTTGTTTTGTTAGTATGTTTGTTCCGGAACATCCAAAAGTCCTTTATCGATTAGGAGTGACCAAGTGTAATTTATATTTGCTCTTATCCGTTAATCTAACATAGGTCGGTGTTCCAAAGCAAATAATACCTTATATTTATACTCTACATCTACAATGTACCTCAGATTCTTCCTTCTTATTCCCTCCTAGCATTCTCTTACACATTATACTACGGGTGATTTTATTGGCCTCCTTTATCTTATTATTAGCCCTTGTTGAAAAAGTGGCATAATATCAGCAAGCAAATTCTGAATTGTTGCTCCGTTATTTCAATTGGTATATTCCTGAAGCTCACTGGTGTAAAAGTGTCAAGTATTGTCCTCACTAGGGTACATAACTGAAATTAATATAATCATAAGGTTTATGTAATTTGGAGGGATGTTGTCAAATGAATGTGCTTTATGATTCTCTGCCATTGGAGCAAAAGGTAGGAAGGTCTAAAAAAGTTGTTAAAAGGTTTTTGTGAAGCTGTGACTTAACAGGATAGTACTAATAATTAATACCTGAAGCTTGTTCATTGCAATTTTCTCCATGCTAATGATCCTATGCTCAGCATTCTGCTCTTTGGAAATGACATGCTTTCAGCAGATGTTTGCAGATTTCTACTGCTGAGAAAATTTGAGTGTTTGTCGCCTCTTAAGTTCTCATCTTTTACGAAGTTTTCATATCATGAACAATACCTAAGAATAGAATCACAGTCTATGAGAACTGAGGCTTAGGATAAATTTTGCAACGACCATAAACTCAAAACACACCTTTAATTTGGGTTAACTAGAGTTTTATCTTTAGGTATGACTATGGTAAAATTTTTGGGATATATGTGAAGAATAGACATAGAGAACACCCCTGAATATTGTGGTATCTGGTTTTACATACATGATCTGATTATATAATTGATATGTTGTCATTCTTGAGCTTAAAGTTTCTGTTTTTACTAATAATCCGACATTACAAGCCCCTTAACGTAGGTAACCATAATATTAATGGTTAAAATGCAACCAGTGCACTTACAATCCTGCATTTCTTATGAGGAATGCCTTAGGTCAATAAGCTTAAATAAAAGTTATTTGATACAAAACTTGCATACATGCCAAAGAATGTCTTTGGCAATATATAGCTCTTTGATGCTAGTGTTATCTTCAAGACTTTGGCCATTTGATATGAAAGAAAAGCTATAAAGGGCATCTGAAACAGGAAACTGTCAAAGAGGAGTAGATATTTAGGTCTATATAATTCATACTGTACCCAGAATCTGAGGTACATTGTAGAATCAAATACTTTCCATGGATTTTTATATGCACAAGACATCGTGTAAACGCAAACAAGTATAAGAAGGTATTGCAGAAAGAAGTTTGAAAAGTTTTGAGCACAATAAGACGGTAATTACATGGCTTGAATGAATACATAGACACTTTTTTTAGCACACATGTAAATAGTTATGTTATTCTATAACTCATCATTTAAGTTTTAACTTATGATGATACTACGAATCAGTTTGAGTCTGTTTCTGAACCAAGCCCTTATGAAAGAATAAAACATCAACTGGATAAAATAAATCAAACATCTCTAGTTTTACTTATACACCTTGACTTTTGCATAAGTTTCCTCAGATAAGTTCTAAAGTACCTATGAAAACAAAGCCAACACTCTTTCCTTGAACGGTAGGGTTTTACAATTGAAAAGCTCTCTTAAGTTAGTAGCTAATGTAAAGGGTTTACTAGTTTGTCCGATTGCTAATCGGATGACATCCAACAATTTCCATTCAAAGTCATGAAGATGGCTGTTTCTTCCTGCACTCTCGTACTATATTGTACACCCTCATCTGTGTAATGCAATGACCAAAATACCCTTGAGAATTATTAAGGAAAACCTTTCCTTTGCCCCTCCATCTGGTTTTGCGTCTGGGAAACCTCACGGTTCTACCACTTCCACAGCCATCGTGATTGCGGACACTTTCGTGCATCGTGGTCCCACAAAGGTAACTCTTCTCCCCTTTGTTGTTGCATTTTGATTCCAAAAGATGTCGAAATACCTTCTGGATTAGGGTTTCTGCTAAACCAGAACTAGGAATAGAAGGAATTCAAAAGAACTGCAGGACTTGCACGACATTAAAAAGAAGAAAGAATGGATCCCGACACTGTTATTGAATGAATGAAGATACGAGAGAATTAGAAGAATTTTTCTGAATGCCATCAATACTACACTAACCTTATATATATAGCTGTTCTACTTGCTAACTAACTTCCAACTGAAATGGCTAAGTACAAAACGTGTCCCCTGTTGATCATATACTGTACAGTTTCTGAAATGGGCTATCCAGGAAAATATTCCAGATTGGGTCAATCTGGAAGCAAGTGATTATTTTGGTGTAAGTTATGGATAAGCCAATAAAAAACTTTACTCAGGAACTGTCTCCCCCGAATTGTATCAAAGCTTGAGCAATCCAGAGGACGGTTTTATCCGGATTATCCTATTTGAAATATAATTTTTTTTTTTGGATTATACAATGTGTAATGTTCAAGGACACTAAATTGAAACACTTCTTCCGGATTACCGTTTCTAGATACTATACTCCCATATAGCATGGAAAAACTTACAGACACCATTACGGGACAATGACCAGCAATGAAGAAAGAAGGGGAAGTGTAAAACAGAAATAAAACTCAGAGGGACAATATTGTATTTTTAAAAATATACGGGGTGCATGAAGAGAGTATTGGGTGTAGGAAGAAATAGCCTACAAATATTGACATTTGGACTAGCTACAATTTGATGAACTATAGAGTTTTAGGCCGAATGGCTCAATAAATTATGAAGTTTTTCATAAGTTAAAATTTGTTTTATGTTTCAATTTTTATAAATTTCTGACATTTAAAAGTTTTATTTAACTTATGCATGAATTAATTATTAATTTATTAGAGAAGCTTGATTTATTTACCCTTTTCTTTAGAAGTTTATCCAAAAGGAAACTCATGCCCCTCCCTTGCTGAAATAACTAGAACTGATGTAGGCTCTAATTAGCGACCAGAATTACTAATTTAAGAGGAAAAACGGGCAATATATTTACTTCTCATGGTGAACCACTGTCCCGCTTGCTTGACTGCTTATTGTATTGGCACTTCACTTGCTTCTCTCAATCTAAAAGGGGTTATTTCTACATTCAATTCAAGCATATATTTCCATGTGGATGACTGCTTTATAAGCAACATTGAAAATAATAGCAATGTAGCTAATTAAAAAATAGAACTTTAGTGCAACTCCTTTCCTTTCTAAAACAATTTTGCATCCAAGTACATTATTGTGATGGGAACCATTCATTGAAGTAGGAAATCCATTGACGTATTTGGATTCTTTTCCTTCCCTCTCAGAGGGGGTGGGACTGAGTTTTAGTGCTTTGGAGGATATGTCCCTATGAAAGGATGCCTTAGAAGGAATGTTGCAAACTCTTGACTTGCTTTTTTAAAATTAACCTTTGCAAATTTGAAGAATAAAGTTGTGTATCATATAGGTATAGTACATGTACATCTCATGCTATATTAGAACATGTGGAAGGCAAATATTGAATTGAAGACAAGGCACTAGTTTGAGTTCTAAACACTGTAAAAGGATGATGCATCTGTAGTTTATTAATTTTATAGGTATGACGATTGCAGTTGTGGTTGCTTATTTTAGATCTATTTCTCTCAATTTTTTAATGGCAAAATATTATCTGAGATGGTAAATGGGTCCATATGAGATGAGGAATTGAAGCAAGCTGTTTGGTTTTTCTTGCTGTGATCCTTCATTCCCTTTATTTATGGTTCTGATTCTGAAAGCAGAAAATTAGTAGTAGATTGTAAAAGCAGAATTGTTTATGTCCCGTTTAATAAAACCTTTCTTTTTCATGGTTTAACAACACATTATTGATCACATGTCGTGTTGTCAATTTTTGCCCAATTGATTCAATTATGCATACCATGATCCAACCTAACTTTTCCCTTTCTTTCTTTTCTTTATGGTTGATATGATCCAACATAACTTTGTGAGAATGAAAAAGAAATGTGCTACATGCACATTCAGTTGGGCCATTTGCATAATATAATTTTCTTTATTTATTTTCTAAGCAGAACTTGCAGTGCGGGGAGAGTGTAACAATAGAAGGACAAGCCTATACTATTTCAGCTGTAACACATCGCTATCAGCTTCGGAAAGGAAAATACGAACCCAGCGAGAAGAGACTTGATGTTTTATCCACAGGAAGATACTTAGTAAATTTATATTTAGAAAATTTATTAGAACAATCTTGATTAGTACATGTATGTAGTAACTTCTGTTTTTATATCATTGTGTAATAATGACTTAGTTATGTGTCCATTCTTTAACTCGTTTCGCGGCCAATGGAAAATTAAAAAAAAATTATAAACTAAGAAAGGTGGGAAATGAATAGCTGGTACAAATTTACAGTAGATTAGTAAAGATCTCACAAACTGAAAACCTTGTTCATGTTTATAACGTTCTCTTTGGTTTAAGAGGAAGGATAAGGGATGAAAATAGAGAATAAATAAGTTAAGTAAGAAATAAATTTGAATGTTTAGTTATTTGATAAAGTACAATAAAAAGTGTTTTAGAAATTGTGTAATTTAATTAAATTGATAAAAATAAGAAAAAAGATAAGTATAAATATGAGTAATAGTGAATTGAATATTTTATTTTTCCTTCTCATCTAGTCTTCTAAGTGTAAAACCCTAGAAAATGGTATTTTAGAAGTGATAATAGTTTAAAAATAGTGAGACTTGATTATTTTAATATTAAAATGGTTCAGTATAAATAGAATTGTTATAAATTAGTTTTATTATTTTAAAACACAATCTTTCTATAAATCACTTTTCTAGAATTCTTTGACTTCCCTTGAAAGGTTCTCCTCCTTTGTTCGTCTGATTGAAGATCTGAGACCGTATGAGTAATCCTTGTGACGAGCTCTTCAATTTGGACCAATCAATTTCTTCGTTCGCATAAGTTAAGTTTCAGTTGTTTTTTCTTTGTCTTCTTTTGTTTCTATTGCATGTGAGGTTTTCATCTTCTATATGAGTCTTTGTTGATCAGTGATAATAACGCTATGTTCTGATCGTTCTTGTAATGTTTTTGTGTGTATATAGAATATTTTATGGAGTTAGAAGCGTTTTGGTGTTCTTAGAGTTGTTTGGGTTTGTGGAGCTGCTTTGCCAGGTAAGGGAAGTTAGTTTTCTGTTAAATTGATCATCTTGATAGTTAATTATAATGTGGCTTGTTGAATTGATGTGTTGTATATTGAACTGTTTGATATTGATTTAGAGAAATGTTTGGATATATGTTTTGAGTGATTGGGTTTTGAACTCTCTAAAACCATTTGGAATCAAAAACTCTAAAAGGAAAGGTGCCCAATTAGTCAAGTACATAAGATCAATTTCCCCTAAATTGTTGTTTTTGATACACCGTTGGGTGCTGTTACAGTGCCGCCAAGTGCTAGGCCACTGACTTGGTGTTGCCGGGCGCCACTTTTGGATCGTCAGGCGCAAGAAGTCAGTGGATTCCAGGGGCTGGGCGTCAATCACCACTTTTCCAGTTCTGACGCTACCATGTTTTTATCGTTTGCATCCTCTTGGTAGAAGGAAGATTACCGCTTCGTTAACTGTTGGATCAAGCTAAAATTTTGACAGTTGATCCTCGACATATGATTCTTCACTTTGACTAGTGGGATCTTTGTTTTGAAGTTTGTGGTTACAATAATGGTTTTCAGAGCTTTGGTGTACTTTATTCTTTATGTATAGTGTTATTTGCCTTACTTTGCCTATTTCTCTTATTTGTCTGTTTTAAGATGTTTTGTGGTTGATGTGAAGTATGTTTATGGTTCTCATTATGATGAATTGAATATAATATGTTGTGATGAGCTGAGTTGCATAGAGTAAATTGATGAAAATGTATATGATAAGGCATATTGATGTATGAGGATCTTGTAGAAACATTTTGTTACGATAATTATAATTGGTTGAGATTGAAGAATTAGTGGTAGTGTGAGGGCATTCCTAAGGAGGGAATCCCATTGAATGCTCAAAACTTTAGGGTGTGCACTGAGGATAAAACTACTACATCTTGGGGAGCTAATCCTAAAACTCTACTAGTCATTCATACTCATATAAAAGAGGATGATTAGGTAGTGAGAGTGGTAGAAGGTACTGTCATGAGAACGACCATAAGGTTCTATGACAATAAAAAGGATTTACCTTGTATGTGGTAGTTCGGGTAGGCGAGTTGTTCCACCATCATAAGTGCATAGCGTCCCTAGTTCTACTCAAGTTGCACTTATTCGGATAAATTGAGTTCTAGAGAGTTTGATAAAATACATGTGTGTGATCTTGATTGCTTATGATAATTGTAATAAAATTGGTTGCTTGTGAGGTGTGATTGTTCTTGTATAGCTAACTTACCTTTGCACTTTGTGGTCTTGTGTTGTTTTCTTCTTTTGCGGTGATCACCATTTTGGTGGGCATAGATGAAGTTACAGGTTTAAAGGCATCTCTAGAAGATGAGAGACTATCAGTTAGAGTTGGTAAAACTTTCAAGGAGTTGTAGTAGTTGTTTGTTTATGTATAAAGTTTGTTGGTTTAGTTGGTTTGTATGAATGATATATTTTTATAGTCATATCTTTTGTTAGACTATACTAATATATTTTATACACTAGATTGTTTGTTCTGAATGTTATAATGAAGCGTTCTATTTTTTTAGTTTTAAGATGCTAAAATGAATATCACACTAAACATATATACATATTATTTCTTTCTTCTATTCTCACCTTCTCAAAACTAAACAAAAGGTAATTTAGTTTATGCATTAAAGAAATAATAAATAATTTATGCTTAGAATAGTATATTTATTTTTCCTTCTAAAACACAAACTAATTTATTTATTAAAATAATAGTATCTTTATTTTTCATTCTCATCTAGTCTTCTAACTTTTCCACAAACTAAATTACTTTGTACGTTAATTAAAAGTAAAACTTTGAAAAAGTTATATGAATTTTTTCACTTTAATTGATGTATAAGCCAACTTTAACTTATCAGACAGTCAATTTTTTTTTTTTGCATACTTTTCCTTTTGAGAATTTTTTACGAAGAAATTTATTTGAATACGTCCTAAATAAAGCGATATGTCTCATGAAGCAAATTGTTTGTTTCAGTAACAACATTGACTAATGCATATAATAGTCGATTGTGTTATTTATCCTAGTGTTTTTAAAGTATATTTACTTATGGGTGCTAAAAGTTCTGAGGATATTAATGTTAATGATTAATTTGACGAACGTGATGGGAAGAGCAAAAAAATTGCTGAGTAAGCAAGATTGGATTATTTATTAGGTTCCATGAAAAAGAAAGAAGATATGGGCATTTATTTCACCATGTAGCAGGTTCCCGGGCAAAGCCTGCACGTGGGACCACTGCAAGTTCGCACGTGCAACTCTGGTAATAATGCCAGAGGCTTTTATCATGTAGGGTCCGAAACATCCATGCACTGAGCATGGTACAACAATTTTATGAGATATAGGAGCAGTTATACATATGGTGACTCCTTTGTTTATTTATTTATTTCATTTGACCAACACATGTGGTGCCTAGTACACACCTATTTCATTCATACCCTTGTCGTGTATTTTGGCAATAATTAATTAATTGACACCAGATTCTATCTGTCCTTTGGACAGATAAGATTGCACTAGTAACTTCCTCCACTTATTTGCTTCAATTGCTCGCTTCCATTCATGTGAAGGAATACAAAACATTTTGAAGACTTTATATATATAAAAGTGTGTATTAAATTTATTTGTTTTAGAAATGTAACATCTCATTTAATTAATAATGCTAATTAAAGGAAATGTCACACACAATAATATTGGAAACAAAAGACTGAAGTATAAACACTACTCCTTACAATTATTCAAGAGAAACTAGAATAGAAATTTAGGCACACCAAGATGCCAGTGACCAAAGTAGAGTAAGGGTCCACAATTTACAAAATGAAGTGTCAAACAAGACAATACATGGGCAGTGACCCTAAAAGAAAGCTGGAAATCCAACCTAGAGAGGATAAGCGACGGAACCTCTATCACCCTGATGACCACAGGAAGTTCTCGCATCTGTTCACATCAATAAATTGATGATCATCGCAAAAAGGAGAAAACCACACACAGGAACACAAACAAGCAGAAGGGTAAGCTAGAGCAGAAAATAATTTATCACACAGTTATATACATCTCCATAATCCAAAATGCAAATGTCACCCAATCATGTTATGACTTGCACACCATACACTAAGACTCAAGACACGACTCATCCGGATACATATAATTAGTCGGATTCAGCAGATGTTTGAACTTGTGGTGGACTTCCCTGCTCTACCGAGCTAATTGTTACAATGTCTCATCCCCCACACACAAGGTTAGCCATTAATGGGTTCCAGGCCTCCTACTACTCTCAACACTAGAGTCAGTACACTCTATGTGAGACTAACTGACTCTTTAGAGTGCCAGAATACAAGCTTACCTTAAATCCTTACTAAATTATATAGATGGGGCACCACCATGAACTCCCACTAACATGGGTCATGGAATTACGTTCTGACCAACTGAGGCACCACCATGAGGTCTCACCTAGAGACTCATAGAATTACGCCCTAACCAATGAGGCACCACCATGAAACTATCGTGGAATTACGCCCTAACCACATACAAATCATATTTCACCATCCAATATGGACTGGTCATGCATACAAATGTCATGCTAATATTTATAACCAACCTTCATTCATATTCCATACCAAATCATACCAAACTCATCATTTTTAGCCCATGAATCATTCCATACATGCATTATACCCAAATCATGTTAAACTCATCAATCACAAACCATGATTCATCTTGCCCATACATAATCACTCAATTCATGCTTTAAAATGTATAATCAGTCCAAACATATGGCCAACATCTAAAACAAAGAAACCACAAAACAAGCACACTTCTCGCCCAACTCCTCGTTCAGGCAGAAAGGGCTTGCTCAGGCGAGAGGGTCTCTCGCTCAAACGAGCTCCTTTTTCCTAGGCGAGGGCTCGAAGAGAGGAACAATGGCGTTGTCACGTACTCTCGCTTAGGCGAGTCCTACTCGCCTGAGTGAGGCTGCGCCTCGTTCAAAACGGAGACTTGTCGCTTAAGCGACAACTCAAGCAGGAAACCTGGGCGAGCCTCTGTTAGTCTCACCTAGGCGAGACGTGCTTGCTTGGGTGAGAAAACCAGTGCTAACCACTGTTTTCTTGTGCAACAGTCACACATGCTTTTGGTGTTCTGATGTTCAGTGTAGACTTTGGTGTACAATTTATTTATTTTTTTTAACTAAATATATTATCGAGTTAAGAGTTTCATACATAAATTTTTGAATAATGAATATTTATTAAATAGGATCTCACATCTAATTTTAGAGATGTCAAGATGAGTTCTAATTTGTGAGTTAGTTTGACTCACCATAGGTTTGAGTCAAATTGAGTTATGAAAATTTTAGCTTTATAAAATATGGGTTAAATTGAACCCATTTTACTTAATCCATGGTTAAACAAGTTTGAACCGAATTAATGGTTAAACAACACTTTATTAATTTTTTTAGGGTTAAATATGTTTTTGGTCCTTTAACTTTCATGAAAAATTGGAATTAGTCCATTTTCAAAATTAGGGCCAAAGTTTCGAAGAGGAACTAATTCCAATTTTTGTTGAAAGTTAAGAGACCAAAAACAACCCATTTTTTTATTATTTCTTATGAGTTTTTTTTATTATAATTATTTACTACTTCTAATTATATAGGTTCAAAATTTGATCTTTTTAAATACTCGATTATTGTTCAATAATGCTTGAGTAGTTTGGATGTTTAATTTATTTGTTTGTCAGGTTCTATGTGTTGATACTCTAATTTTCAACTACTATCCATATAATAATATTGGGTTAAATATGTTTTTGGTCCCTCAAGTTTCAGCGACATTTGAATTTAGTCCCTCATCAAAACTTTTGACCAATTTAGTCCTTCATCTTTCAAAATGCGTGAATTTAGTCCTTTTAACCAAATTTTGTTAAGTTTATCTGACGTTTCAAGCATATTTCATGATAGTATTTAAATTATTTACACTGTTTGACACATCTTTGCTTCAATATTAACTTAAATACTATAATGAAATGTGCTTGAAACGTCAGATAAACTTAACAAAATTTGGTTAAAAGGACTAAATTCACACATTTTGAAAGATGAAGGACTAAATTGGTCAAAAGTTTTGATGAGGGACTAATTCCAAATTTCGCTAAAACTTGAGGGACCAAAAACATATTTAACCCAATAATATTTAGAGAGTTAGGTGAGCACTTTCATTACACTATTATAAAAAAGGAAATCGAGTCAATCCCTTCTCATTATACTGCAATAAATATATAAAATAAATTTCAAAGTTAAAACATTCATAAGTGAGCTAACCCACTAACCGACACCAACCTGTGGTGAGTCAAGCCGGGTTACAAAATTTCTAACTAACTAAAAAGGTGAGCTGGGTTGAGTTGATCCATTTTTAGGTCAACCTTGAGCTAGCTGTGTGTCGGGTTGCAAAAAGCATTTTATGTCTCTTCATTGGATTAGGATGACAACGGGGTGGGGCAGAGACAAATTTCATTATCCTATACCCATAAAAAAAATTCAACCTCATTCCCATACCCATACCCAACATGTACAACATTTTTAACACATCCACATTCCCACCAGATAACGAGTATACATGTATACCCATGCCTATACCTGTGTTTTTATTATTTTAATATCAATTAGTTAATTTCTATAAAAAATAAAAAATCATGACAAAAATAAAAAAATATTATTAAATATTCAATATCAAGTATATTATTTTTTAAAATTAAATATTTAAAAAGAAATTATAATTGTATACACTTCAAATTAGAGTACCAAATAAGACTTCTTAAGAACCAAAATTTTATTAAGTTTGCAAATTATTAAACAAAGTTTATAAAACTAAAAAATAATTTTAAAATTATAAAAGAAACAAGTATTTCCAAAGTTTAAAAATATTTTATATGTCTCTTTACTTCCTTTCTCTAAATTTTAATTAATTTTTCATACACTAGTAAATATTATAACACACTACATAAAGAAAATTGCACAAAGAACAAATAGTAAACTAATAATAATTATAAGTTAGTATAGATATTTTATCTTTTGAACTTCAATCTACGTTAGATGGTGATAAATAATTGACAATGACATAAAATTATTGTATTATAGTAAATAAAATGTCTTTATACAATTACGGTAATAAAATTACACTTATTTAAATCAGTTGAAAAATAAAAATAATTATATAAAAAATCATCCAAACAATATTCTACATGATAAAAATAAAAAACAAAATTAAATGGAGAAAAAATGATTAAGTGTGTCTTAAATGCATCATTCCATGAAATTTTACAAAGAAAAACAAATATATAATTAAGAGAGTGGTAAGATAGAACATGTCTTGAAGATCTAAGAAAAACTTTTTAGATATCAAACTAGTCGAACTATCAAGAGATAATGAATACTGTTTTAACAAAACAAAAGTTCTATATATGAAACAAATCAAAGAAAATAAAAAAACATAAATTTTTTATATTACTTTTTAAACAAAAGACTTATGTGATTAGACATTTGAGATTAAGGGTGTGTGTGTGTGTGGGAACCTTTATGATATTTAATGCTAGTTTTATGACGTGAAATAATACTAGTTCAAATGGTTGAGAGTACTTGGTTGCTATGAAAAGACTTGGGTAAAAGTCTTGTGTATGCCAATTATGTGTTATTTTAATTGTTTATTATTTTAATGATATGCTTGATCATGATGAGTGATTATAAATTCCTAGATGTATAGGAATTATCACGAAAAATGAATTGGTTGAATGGTTGTGCATGACTTGACAATGGTGTGATTTTGTGTTCGAAGGGTCAAAAGAGAGAGTGGTAATGTATGGTATGAATGAGGTATGATTATCTTTTGTGAAATCTCAAATTTCTTAGTTTTGGAAAATTTCTAGAAACTTCTTGACAGACCTTCAACGCCGCCAGGCGACTCATGCTGATCAAGACCAGTTTTTGGGTTTCTCCTTTGAATAGCCTGGCGGCGAGGAACTACTGCCAGGCGACGTACGTAGGTGTTGCTTTAATTTTGTGTTCTTGGTTTTCTAGGTATTTGAGGGACTCATGGGAGTATCCGTAATATTTGATATTGAGTAAATGGAGAATTTGGATGGATAGAACACGTAACTACGGTAATTGAATGAATTAAAGATTTCATGGGTATTAGGGTTGCCACAACTTAGGAACTTTTGGTAGCATGATTGTACTACAATTGGTGGTAATTTCTCTACATAATTGATTAGTAGTTATTTGTCTGTGGAATGGAAGGTGTTAAATAGTCGTTGTGAGGAAAATTGATAGATTGGTATAAGTTGTTGGAGATTAGAGTTTGTGTAGGTACGATTCAAATCTGGAAAATTTCCATAAAGTGATGCACATCGCCAGGTGATAATCGGTGACAACAGCCTTTATGGCTGATTCTGTGATTCTCGAGTTGGGGGGGTTCCTTCGGGGAATTAAGTGGAATTAGATATTAGTAAATGGGTGGAAATGAAATTGTTGTAACTTGGGTACCTTAGGTCATAAGAGTGATTTATAAAGAGGAGAAAATTAAAAGTAGAAGGTGTAATAAGTGAGGAAAAATATTTACAGGATGACTAATATTAGTACAGGAAGGCATGAGTGAAAAATTCGTTACAATAATAGGTATAAATTATAATCTAAATTTGGTTCTTCCCTTTCCTAGAGTTAATGGTAGTTAAGGAAAATATGTTATAGGTGTATGAATTTGAGGTGGGGTAAATGGTGTATTATATATGTGGCATAAGATGAATTGACATTTACCGTGATGTTTTTGGTTTTGTGATGGAATCTGGTTATGGTTGGATCGATTTGGATACATGGTTGAGGGGTATGGGTTGTGCTCAATTAAAGCCAAGGGGTGGCATAGTCAAGAGAGAGAATAAAATATATAGGAGAATAAGGCATAAAAATATGCGAATTTCTAGATCTTTGAAGGGGATGTATGAAATTTGGTAATTGTACTAAGTGTATTGATGCTTTGAGTGAAAGGGAAATCTACTATGTTGTGCATAAACCAGTAAACTCGTTGTATTAGTGTAGCGCTTGGCAATTAGGTTTGGACTACTAGGGGATAACTACAATTCTAGAGGCTACTAGAGCGCTTAGCGCTTGGCGACGTGGATGATTCCTCCAAGCGATAGCTTGAAGGTAGTGAACACTATAGCACATGGCGGCTTGCGGCTTCCTTTAGGCGATCTGCAACTGGCTTTCGCTTGGCGTCTCTGGAGCAGCGCTAGGTGATAATGCAAGGGCAAAGGCTTGTGTGACTTGGATGTGTATGGTCTATAAGGCTTTGGGTGATACCTTAAAGATGGTCTTGCTGGAGCATTCCTTGAGTTGTGGCTCAGAATGATATCCCTTGAGTTGTGGCTCCGGATAGAGGGTAAACACATGGCATTCCTTGAGTTGTGGCTCGGAATGACATCTCTTGAGTTTGTGGCTACGAATGGAGGATGAATGCAAGCATTCCTTGAGTTGTGGCTCAGAATGATGAGTGTTACCAGTGTGAGTGTGCAAGTTGTGGCTCGTACGAAGGGTCTCCACTTGGTTTAACAATCACAGGTTGTGGCCAATGATGTGCTAATCTTGTGTCGAGAGTACGAATTGACATTCGTATTGGGAACTCCACGTGGCATTGCAGAGTGTGGTCCGTAGCATGATATTTCCTCACGTGTTTCTACAAGTTGTGGCTTGTAGGTAGTGACAACAAAGGATATCTAAAGGTTATCATCTAAAGATGTAGAACATGAATGGCATAGTGGTGGCCATGTGCTATGGAATCAAATGATAAAGTTCCTTTGATGTGTGTGTACATGAATATTTGATTTGTGTATATATATATATATATATATATATATATATATATATATATATATATATATATATATATATATATATATTTTTATACTGTTAGCTCACCCTATCTGCTTGTGTTTAGCGATGATCGTGTAATTCATTACACGGGAGCAGATGATATTGCAGGTGGTTCTGGTGAGGTTTTTGATACGGTAATTTATTTTATATTAAAAATATAAGATAATATTATAATTTGTTTTAAATTATACCACAATAAAAAACTTATTAATAAATAGTCTCAATTAAATATGCTAAATATATTAAACTCAATATATAAATTAAAATCGATAAACTATACTTTTAAATAGTTTAATAAGTAAAATTTGTAAATCATTATTTATTGTCTGTTGTCTAGAAATAGTGTGAATTTGAAATCTATTTTTATGTTGGCTGGTTAATATTAAGAAAGAAGTGCTAAAATAGTCAAATAAAAACTTTTTAATCAATTATTAATGAAAACCTGATTAATAAATTAAAGATAATATTTAAATCTATTTTTACGTGGGCTTTTAATATTGAGGTTGTTAATGTTAGAGATAGTAATGTTAAAAAAATAAAATAAAAATCCTTTAATAAATTAAAGTTTGGCTTAACGGTAATATTAATAAAATACTTAATATTTATAAAATAAAGAGAAAATGATATAGAAAGAATAAAATACGTAATATGTATAAAATAAAGTGCAAGTTATATACGAAACAATTATATGAATATTAGCGAACTTTCATTGATGAAGCATCAATACAAAGCCGAAGCGAATTTCAAACGAACTTAGATGTATCCGTGTCAGATACGTTCTGGACATAATACACATACTTCGTCTCCGTGTCTGTGCATCAGAGGTTAACAAATTGATAAGTAATCCTCTTGTCTTGTGAAAAAAAACAAAATGCACATGAAGTAATTGACTCTATTGCTTCGTCATTAATTAAGTTAGTTACATAATTAAGTTAGCTACAGTAATAGATGCTTCAATGTATCATCCAATATAAGGCACTTGGTTCCTCCATTATATTATTTTCAAAACTTTTCTCTAAAAAAAATCGTATGTAATCATAACCTTATCAATTGAGTAGCATCATCTTATCCATCAATAGATATATTAGTGTAAGCATTTTCAAATTCTTCATCAGCAGGTTCGACAACATCTTTAATAAAATTAATATCTCCATCGGTAGACATTTTAGTATGATGTGATTCTATTATTGGTTGATTTGCACTTTGAATCTTGAACTCGTTCACATCAGCTATCGTTTGTCCCAATTGATTTTACATACTTTGCATTACAACATCCATTATTTGATTCTTTATTTCTTAATGCTCAGTCATAATTTTCATGAGCTTTTCTAAAGTAGCCTCCCTAATTGTATCATTCATCAGCTGACTAAAATCATCAAACATTTGTTCCACACTAATAGCCAGCATTATAAGTGCATCCTCTATGCGATGATGAAGTGTTCTAAATTCTATAGTTTTAGCGAATCTCAAATGCAATTGAAGAGTGATATGAACAATTAGAAACAAATATACAATATTGTTGTTACTTGTGTCCTCCATCATGTCACAATGTATTTTCTCATTCTCATACCATTATTGTTCAATATTTTTCCATCGTTGGTCAGCTCACAACCTTTTAGCTATAACCTCTAGTTTCTTTCTCATTCCATCCATTAATTTCACAACTTTCCTATAGAATTGTCCATTGGTTGCAAAAACCATTTTGTGGTGCATGTTGTTGTTGTTGAAAACCATATAGAACATATGATGGTTGAGGTGGATACTCAAAATAAGGTTGTTGCTCATGGTATGGTGGCTGCTTATATTCCAAAAAAGATGATCTAGAATATAGATCATTAGTTGATGTATACTTAACCTACTTATGTCAAGTGCGGTAGTAGGTGTGACAATTTGTTTTAATAATGATATGAATCATGTGATTGTTGTGGGTAGAAATCATAGTTTGTTTGAAAATAACATTGTTGACTATTTTCATATGAAAAACGAATTTTCATTTTTTAAAGAGGTTTTCTAAGAAGAAATAAGGTGAAATGTTATTGAGTAGACTTCCAGAAAAGAGAGATGTGTTTTAATAGACAACTTAAGTAGCTTATGTTTCCTTAGTCAAAGTGTTTCACAAATTTCTTAATAAAATTCCTCAAACAAAATTTATGATTAAAATTAATAAATTTACAAAATTAAAATTACAAAATAAAATAAAAAAAATGTTAGGAGAAATAGATAAAAAATGTTAGTTTAAAAAAATAAAAATAAAATAACAAAAGTAAAATAAGAACTAAAATGATAAAAAAATTTAACTATGTTCCTCATTGATTTTCAAAAGATAATTATTGAATTGCTTTTAGTGAGATTATGGTTTAAATGTGTGGTTTTTAGGTGCTCTCAAGTGAGGTTGGGTCAACTTTCAAGGAAGGGTGGTTGAGGAAACCTAAAAAGGGTGCCCTAGCCTTTAGTGACCTAATTGAGTTGTATGACACAAAATTGGTAGCATAGCTTTACTCAAATCAAAGGTAGTTTTTGCATGGGGGAGACACCTTTATTTATAAGCTTGGGTAACCCTAAAGGTGTATCCAAATTGTAGAAAACAAAACCCTAACACTCTAACTTGGAGACCAAGGCAAAAATTCTCTCCATTAGGAGAATGACACATGACCACTACTAAGGTGAAATCCTCTCCATTGGGAGTTACACATGGCCACTAATCCTCTCCATTAAGAGCATCCCACATAGCCACTACTCTCCCAAGGATGAAAGAACAATAAGCCCTCAACCGTGGAGATCAAGCCTTCTCTTTTAGGCAAATTTTGACTTGGTAGTTAACCATAAAATGCACCCCATCTCTAGGTCATCTCCAAGCTAAAAAACCCTACACTATTTGACCCAAATATAAGGCCCAAATGAAAAGCTTGACTACTTGGCCCATTATACGAGGCCCAAAACCCATTGTATCATTGCACTCTAAAATGGCCCTAAGAATATGAGCTTGAGCCCACCTTCCCTAAATGAATCCAACTCTTTATTTATCTTTTTCATCAAGTAAAAGCTAATTAACCAAAGTATATTGTTGATTAATTTTTACTAAAGTTTCCACCTTTTATCAAAGTACATTCTCAATTATTAGCAAAAATTCATTCGCTCACATGAAAGTTTATAACTTTAATCAAAGTGAATTCTCAATTAAAATTAAAAACCCTTTAACTCATACGATCAATATGCATGTAGATTCAACATTGTGCTAAATTGCTACAATGTAAAAATAATCATGTTTACTTAATTAAGAGACAAAACACATGAAAAAATAAATCACAACAAGAATTAAAAGAATAAACAAATTTATTTCATCTAACCTCAGAATCCAGTTAAGAAATTACAGCAGAATCAAACCTTCAGTTTTCTGTTGAGGTCTATCCTGTAGTGGTACTCCAATTGGATCAGTGATCGATTTCTAGGTTTCGCCGTAAACCTAGTTGGTTACTTCCAATTACGTAAATCAATAGTTCAAACCACACTCAAAGGTAGGGTATTTTCCATTTTGGTAGGAACTTCTGTACCAGAAACAATGGTATCTCCATGGCTGGTAAACAAAATATCAAGACAGAAGACTAAGTTCAAATGGGAACAACCTGTCAAAACTAATGCAACAAATAACGAACTTCATCATATAAACAAAGTGTCATTTCCATAAACAATTAAAGAAATTTTACTCAGATATAATTATGAGTACCTTAAGCCATGTTGCAAGTTTACGCCTTCCTTATGTGATATCATGTTTGACACCTCAGCAAAGACAATCTAAAATCATTTAAAAACTATAAGAAAGAAAATCTACATACATTGATACTATCAAATACTATACCTTTAACTCTAGATTTTTTCTTAGCTAATTGTGCTATTTTAGATAGGTTTAAGGTGTTAATTAAGAGTTATTAGCTTAGAACTACTTTAGTTAGGTTTTTAGGCAAGTTTTACAAAAGTAGGTATTTTAGCACATTTTTAGTGTAAACCTTAGGAATAATATTAGGATGGTCTAGTCTAACATATATGATACATTCATAAATAGGTTAATAGCATCTTAGTTTAGTCTTAGTTTAGATACATATACTTAGGATTAAAGTTTGTGGTCTAGTTTTGGAGTTATTAAGAAAAGTTTAGTGTGATTAACATCTATTTTGAGATTTAGTGTAATGTATAAAAGAAGATCAATGATCGTATTCAAGTGTTCAGAGAAAGCCATGGGAGAATCTGAATGAACAAAAAAATGCACGAAAAGCTGCATAGTTGACTTTTTGCTTGAAGAGTTGACCATAGTTGACTCTGAGTTGACATTTTGATTTTCATATCCAATTGACATGACACTTGAGGAGAAAGCTTTAGAGATATAAATCACATTTGTGCTAACCTCGGAAGGGCTGAACAATGATAAAAAGTATTATGGAAATTCTAATTATAGTTTTTACTTATATAGTTCACTAATGTAGTTTTTATTTCTAGCATAATTTTGTGAGTGCTAACTTGTTTTTCAGATTCTGAATTTAGGGAAGCTAGCTTGGCAATGTTTCAAAGTCTTCCAAATGCCAAAAGGAGCTGCTGCCAAGATAAAGTGTTGTGATTAACCAAAGTTCTCCTTGAAAGTTATACGTGAATGATTGGAATTATAGGCAATTGATGAGTTGTCTCACACCTGGATGTGTTACCTGTTGTAGAATGTAAAGGAGTTCCAATGGACACAAGCATTCACGGATGTTAACTTGCTCCAAGGGTTGGCTGTAGTTGAGCAATGTGCTACCTAAGTAGCTCGCCAAGATTAGTTAGTTAATTAGTGTAGGATAGAGATTTTGACAATTAATGGAACCTTTGATAGCCAATTATAGGTGCTGGAAACTGATTCATATTGGCGCCATTCACTAATTTTTAGAACCACCGTACCAGATGAACCACACTATCACCATCACATACACACAAGTCATACACACTGTATTTTGTCACGATTCACACCGCCGTAGTACCATTTTTTGCTGTCATTTTTGTCCTTTGTATTCACTCTTCTTGCACACTTTGGGGAGCATCCTTGGAACAATGATTGCATAGTAGGCATTGAACTAAGGATCTCTTTTGTTTTCCATCATCTTTGTGAGTATTTCTTTCATTCATTCTGATTGTGATTCATTATGGCTGTGTTTAATGAATAGTTGTTGATTTTAGTTTTGATAGCATGTGTTCTTCCACTTCTGAGTTTTGTTTTCTGTAGATTGATTCATGAGTGACTTTTAATTGGTTAAATTGTGAGATTCACTATATTCTCGAATTCAGTTAGTGAAAAGATGAATTCAAGTAAATGCACAATCATCTTAATCTATCTCAAATGTCTTTGAGAAGAATCTCATGTGTAACCAATTGAACTTGGCTTATGATTCTTATATCTGCAGAACCATTCACACACACACACACACACAAAATTTCATGGAATTTTACTTTCGAATTCAATGTTCTCGCTTTTTTTATGCTTGTTTATCATTCATGATTCCACTATGATGCTATACGTAGTGTTTTTAATCCATTTCCACATTCAATTTGTGATTCATTGCATCTAATGTCGCATTTGCGCATTTGTTAGTTAATTTCGTTAAACTAGGTTCATGATTTGGGATTTTTCATTTTACTTAACTATTTCACGTGATTCCAATTTCTGGATTCTATTGAAACCATTTTGAAGCATTCTACCTCATCACATCGCCATTTCATTCATTTTATAGTGATTCACGATCAAGTCCTGCACATTTCACATATGAATATTCATGAGAAATTTTTAGATTTCGATTTTCTACATATGATGTTGTAATTATATGTAGAAAATCTAGATATGACTCTTGAAATTACTGATTCAGTACGTCGAAACATAAATCACCAGTAGCTAGCATCCATACTTAGGATAAGAGTGATACCATCTCATAATATTCTCCAACCTCACAAACCCACAAATGTAATGGAGCACAAAACATATGGCACTAAAGATGACAATTTACGATTTGAAATTGCAACCCTAATTACAATTTGGGTTGAATTTTTTTTCCTTAAAAAGAGAAAGTGTAACACATAGAAAAACCCTAAAATCCAAATACAGAGACTATTTTACCAAAATAGATAAACTTGAAGTGGTAATTGATTTATAGTATCTCTAATAGCAAATTTATCTTGTACAACATGCATGCAATCAGTATTCAACTTCTCAAACTACGACACCTTAAACAAAATGATAAAGGGCATTTGGTTTGCACAAGTCTCCTTTCAATGAAAACATCGATGAAGGAAAAACTAAAAATCAGCTAGTATAGAAAAGGATTAGGTTTCAACAATCATGAAAATATAAAGAATTATGAGAAAATAAAATGCTACAAGAAAGGAGAATAGAGGAATTTTCGTAACAGTGAAAGTGAGGCAAAATGCAAGAAAGCAATAATCATTGACGCTAACTAGAGAAAGTCGATGAGGGAATGCAAGGCAAGGACAATTAGTTCCTTTTTGAACATCCTTGTTCTTGGAGAGAACCACGTACTTCCTAAGTGGGTCATTGTCAATGACTCTTCCCATGGAGGAAAATTAAAAATCATCTAACATAGAAAAGGATTAGGTTTCCACAATCATGAAAAAATAAAGAATTATGAGAATTCAGAGAAAGAGTAAAAAGTGTGGGAGGGAAAACAAAATGCTACAAGAAAGGAGAATAGAGGAATTTTCACAATGATGAAAGTGAGGCAGAATGCAAGAAAGCAATAGTCATTGGAGCTAATAAGAGAAAGTTGGTGAGGGAATGTGTTACAAAGTTGGCAAGAATACCAAATTGCACAAGTAATATAGTGGACAAATCCAGATATCGTATCCCATAGGGACTAATGTGGTCTAAATTAATTGGTTAGTTACTGATAAAGGGTGAGAATAACAAAACATTTGTGGGTTAAAAGAAAAATAAATGTAGAATATAAAATATAAAAGGAATTAACACAATAGAAACAAATAACTTGGGTTTCATGCTTCACCAAGATTGGATTTCATGATTACATTCAAAGTAAAAACAACAGACAATATACAAATATCAACTAAATAATAGATTGATATTGAAATCAAATGCCTCAATCCTTCAAAACGCCCTTCTTTCTTTAAATGTAGAGATATCAAGTTTCTTTCTCAACAAGTGTGTCTTCTTCCCTCTCTCCCTCAAAGGGGCTTTTCCCTAAATGGGTGTTTATTTTCCAAGAGGGTTATTTTTCACCTTTGCCAAGACCCTTATTTATAGATTTTTCAAATTGGATTGGGCCTACAACTTTGTACTTGATCTTTTAATATCTTGTATATCTTGGAATATATTGGATATATATATATATATATATATATATATATATATATATATATATATATATATTTGAGACATTCTTCAAATATTCTGACTTGTAAATTGAGTAACCAACTTTGTGAATATCTGATGTTGTTGATAATCTTTGACTATTCAATATTCCACTTATTCTATTGATAATCTTCCTAAATATTTGAGATTTTCACTTATTTGAAAAATATAATCCACACATTTATCTTTTCCACTTTTATTGAATAAAATCTGAAATATCAAATAAAATCTAAAAAATAAAATAACAATATAAAATAAAAAAAATAAAAAAAATGATAATTCCAATTATCATGACACAAGGTAAGGACAACCATGTGTAATAACATGAAATATAAACATGTGTTTTTTTATTAAAACTAGTTAAGTTTTGAATGTTTTTTGTTTTGAGTTTTTGTTTGAAAATTTTTAAAGTTGACACTTGTCCATTTCTTCCTTTTGTGTTCCTTTTATTTGTATATTTTATAAATTGGGATATTTGATTAGTGGAATATCTTAAGCACGTTGTTTAAGAGACTAGATATATCCCTTGCGTTGAGGATGAACCAGTATAAATTTTATGTTTGTTTTATATTCCTTATACTTCTATTTTATTATCATAAATTTGTGAAAATGATTTAAATTTTTCACTAGCTCTGTTCATACCCCCTCCCCCTTCTAGATCCATCTTACACCATTAAAAAGTGGGTCTCGAGTTGAGTTTCAAGTCACCCATACTAAAGTTATAATCCAATCCATCTAAGAGTGAGTTTGTTTGGATGAGATCGAGTTTAACCTAATCCTAAATGAAATCTATTTTAATAAAATTAGGTTAGGTTATGTGATTGCGTAACCCAACCTACTGAACACCTTATTCACTTGGGTGTAAAAGTACTTTTATAGACACATCACCTCTTCAAAACCAAGATCTATCCAAATGAAGGGAAGACCATGCACATTATAAGAACATATTAATAAAAGAGATCACATAGTCTTACAAACATCCACTCTAGGGATGTCAACGGGGCGGGTAGGGTACGAGTAGTAGTTCCCTCGTACCCTACCTGCTAAATAAATATCTGCTCCGTACCCGTACCCATAACTGTCGAGTATCCGTTATGCAGGTACCCACATAATTTTTTAATATTCATGAATATCCATGGGTACCACGGATATTTACAAAAAAATAAAAATAAATATTTAACAACATATTTTAATCGTAAATTCAAATAAAATACAATACATATCATTCATAAATTTTAAACAAAGTCCAAATAATCCATTTAAATAGTGTTCAATGAAAGTTTACAAAGAAATGATTTTATTTTTTAAAAATAATTGATAAAAAAATAACTTATTCAAAATCAATATGTTAATATTTTAATCATGTTTTTTGTTTACTTTAAATTAGGGTATAGCGGATATAGGTATCCTGGGTACGTATACTATGATATCTGTATCCAGTGGCAGATCTTCAGCCAATATTTTGGGGGTGTCAAAATTTTGGTTGAATTACTCTTTTAGTCTATTTTTTCGTCCAAAAATGTAATATTGGTTCTCTAGGTTTTTTAGTCTCAAATTGGTCCTGATCTTTTAAAAATTAATGCAATTTGATTCTTTATGTTAAATTTCTTGAAGTGAAGCAAGGATTTTTCATCAAAATTGACACTAGGATTATGTCAATTACATTAACAAAGAAAATCATTATTCACAACTACAATTTTTATGGAAAAACATTGATCCAATCCAAGAAATTTAACAAAAAAAAAAATCAAATTGCTTCATTCTTTCAAAAATTGGAACCAAACTGAAACTAAAAAAAAAATTAGAAAACTAACTTTATATTTTTGAATTAAAATAAAAACCAAAAGAGTAATCCTAAATTTTTTATATAAACTAGTAAAAACATTGTATTTATTTTTGTATGATATTAAAAAATAATAAAATTATAATTATTGTTATAATTATAATTATAATTATAAAATTAAATAAATAATTTTTATAATTTTATTATAATTAATTTTCATTTAAAGTGATTAAATTTTTAAAAATAATTAAAAAAATAGTTAAATTAAATAAATGATCACTTAAAAAATAATATTTAGAAATTAATTATTTTTATTTAAAAAATATTTAAAAGGTCAAATTGAAAAATAAATGTGGACAATAAAAACAACTTTTTCTTATGTATTGATATATAATTTTTTTTAAAATATTAAATATATAAAATATATTAAAATATTAATTTTTAAAAAAATATATTTAAAATTATATAATAAATAATATAAATATAAAAAAATTGGGGGGCCATGGCCCCCTATATCACAACGTAAATCCGCTGTTGTCTGTATCCGTCCCATTAACATGTGGCTATTAAAAATATTCGTACCCGTTACTTGCGAGTATCCATTTACAATATTCATTTTTTGTTGCGAATTTTATCCGTAGATACCTGCGGATACAAATTTTTTTGACATCCCTAATCTTTTCTTTATGACAGCATGTACGTTGTACATCATATAAACGAAAAATGTTAAATTTTATCTATAATAATAATTTATTATTTTAAGATGATAAGCATAATTTTCGTATCGTTTTTTTTCTCCAACGTTATTCATTTTGTAAATTTATTGAAAACAAATTAAAACGCAACTATTTTGTTTTTAATTTTCAAAATGTAGAACAAAGTATAGTGTTAATCTCTTTTAACAAAATATAACTTAAAGAATATTTTTCTCCAAACTCTCGTGACACATAAAATACAAGCTTATTTTATCAAGATTTCAAACATTATATTTTTAAAATAAAATAAATAAAAGTATTACTTAAATCAGTCAGACTTATTTTTTCCAAAAGTAAAATAAGATAAATTAGGATTTGTATAGTTTAAAGAGCGGGCCCAAATTGTGAGGACCATGATAGGGGAGAGCATGAATGTGGTCACAATAATTAGGACTACACCCCTACCTTACCTATGCTCTTTCCTTGGTTGGCTATACTTTACACTGTGGTGCACCGTTCACAAATAAACATTTGTTTAGGACAATAAATAACAAACGTTCTTATACATGTCAGCACATTTTTGTTATTATTAATTAATTATAAATTATAAGATTGTGAAATAAAAAAAAATCAAATAAGAAGTGTAATCACACAATTATATGAATATTAATAATTTCCTTTTGGAAAACACATTGGAAAACTTTTCAATCATTTTTCATGTTTCATTTATTAGAATTAATTGTGGAATAATTCTATGTGATTCATTTGAAATATTATAATAAATTTAAATGTGATTTAATAAAATATAAAAACATGTTAATTATTACGAGAAGTTATAATAAAATAAAATAAAGATAAAATAAAGTCAGTGTAATTTGATAGACGTTGGTTTATAGAAGGAGATTAGAGTTTTGGGTGTAACTATAAGGTTCTTTTGCAATAAGTCTTGACTAAAGTGTGAGAGGGGAAGAAAAGACAAAGATATAGATTAAGTAAAGCATGTTGAATAACATATAGTGAAGAAAGCATTATCATTACATCTCTCATGGATCAAGCGTTGTCCTTAGATCTCTCATGGATCAAGGATAGTATCCTATTATGACTTATATGTTAATGTGTGATGTGTGAGAATCATGAATCTTAAGATCTAAAATAGTTTTCTAGAATGAATTATGATCGTATGTGTTCTTATAGGACCAAAGTGTACTCCTTGGGTTCATCTAGTTGTCCTGGTACTCGAATTCTGATGGATCCTTCCTCGCTCCAGTGGTTGTCTCGAACCGACGCAGGGGTACCTGCAAAAGATACTCCGATGTCTAAGTCAGCGCTAGTTCTGCCAGGGATTCCGAGAATATTTAATGCATAATCAATGCATAGAATAATGTGCTATTTATACCCTTTTTTACCTGTGAGTCCTACCTGACATGGGGTTCTGGGCCCAAATCCCCTTTTTAGTTGCCTCTAGGTCTAGTGCTAATAAGTAAATTACCAAGAGGTCCTTTGGAAGTTACTGGTAATCGCAAGTAGGGTTGTGGTGAGTGTTCGGTATTCGGTATGCAGCCATGTGGATCTGAGTGGCTGGGTCTTTCTTGTCCGCCTAACCCTTTAAGTGGTTGTGACTGGATGTGGGCTGCTTTACTGGGGTTCTGAGGAGTAAGCAGCCTAAGAGAGACGCTGGAGGTCGCGTTCTTCATAAGGGAGCTTAGTACCGGCACGTGGTTCAGAGGGTTATTACTGGTCGCAAGCCGTATGGGGGAGCTTCTATCTTGGAGTGGGCGGCTCTGAGGAGTGCTGAGGACTGCATGCCGTATAGGGTAACCTTTATTCTGGAGTGGCGGCTTTGAGGAGTGCTAAGGGTTGCATGCCATATAGGGTAACCTTCATTCTAGAGAGGGCCGCATACTCGTGTGGTGTGGTTGGGACATCAAGCCCCAGTCTTGAGGAGCATAGTGGCGTATAGACTAATTATGAGTGTTTGGCCCCTAAGTTTGCTGCTTGATTATGTGTTTTGCAATTTTTATTGGCAGTGTTTTCTGTGGACATACCAGCCCCCCAGTCTTGAGGAGCAAAGTGACGTATAGACTAATTGTTCTGCCTTGCTGCTGACTCGTTGTTCTATGGATGGTATCGTTGAGATATTGAGGGCCAGTATGAATGTTTGGTGCTAACGTGTTGGTTTCTATGTCTTTGTGCCGACATGTTTTGCTTTGGCACATTTTGGCCGATATGTTTATGGACTTTGGACAGCTGATGCGGTGTTAGGTGCATTGAATTGATGTGATCGTTGGTGATACTGTTTCGTCAGAGCACGCTTTCAAAAGCGTCTTGGGTGGTTGGGCCTTGGGCTTTACAACTGTTCGGTGGAGTTGAAGGGTCTTAAACACGGGTCTTTAAATATGATGTTCTTGATTTGTACTTAATTACATTTTCTCTTGTGGAGCCTCTGGAGTTCTAAAAATTTTATGTGGTTTTCTTGCTTCACGGTCTACTATTTTTGGGGGTCTTAGACTAGAATTTTTTAACAGTTCTTCCGAGTCTTTGCATATCGAAGTAGAGAGCGAGGTGCGTGAGGATCCGACTAGTGAACACGCAGAATCGCTCTGGTCGAAGAGGGACGGGTACGAGTCAGCGGCTGAGGGAGTTAGATCTTGTTTCTTGAAGTATCAGTGGTTTAGGCTCGTTAAATCTTGGTTGAATAGTGTTTATTTGTTCAAGAGGGCGGTTGATACTAATGCAGTTTCCATTGAACGGGTAAGCGGGGTTGAAACGGTGTGTCACGATCGGGAGGGGTTGGAGGAAGAATTCTATTATGTGTATGTGTGTATGTTTATGAAGTTGCATGTGTGACTACCTTGTTGGCCCGGTTGTGGACACATATCGACCTGCGACTGCAAAAAGGCCGGCTCTTTTTAAAATGAAAGGTGTTGGGAAGGATAGGAAGAGGTTGGATGCTCTTGCGAAAACCGGTGGCGTAGGGTCAAGCGACTCGAGTAACCCGAATCTAGGTGGGTTTGAGAAGAGTAAGATTCACATGAGGAAGGGGGTGGAGATCAAGCTGAATGATGCCGAGGTGGGCGTTGTAGAAGCAACTAATCCTGGGCTGGTGATGAGGGCATTGAATGAGTACTTGGCTCGGGGAGTCGTGTTGGGTTGAAGGGTGACAACTATGTTGCAGGAGGAGCTGGTTGCTGGAGACAAAAAGAAATTGGCTGAGGAGATCATTGCGTTGAAGGGTTTAAGGGATAGTGATAAGCAGTCTTGGGTTGAGGAAAAGAAAAAGTTGGAAGTAGAGGTGAAGAAATTGAAGCTAAGTGTTGTAGGTGTGGAAAAGAAGTTGAAGGCTAAGCAGGTGGAAGTAGATGAGGTTCGTGTTGGGAAGGAGGCGGCACGGAGGAAGCAACGAGTAAGATATACGGGCTTCAGTAGGCCATTTACTTCGAGCATGTGAATGGTTTTTCAGAAGGCGCTAAGGCAAGCCGACTTCTTGTATAAGGAGGTATCTGTGATGGATTGCCAATTTAACATCAACCTTGATGTGTATGATAATCACATGCTAGACATTTATGAGATTGGGCGATTGAAAGCTGCATTGGAGGCAGATGCTTTGGGTGATGAGGCGACTCTTGCTACAACTCCCCCTGAAAATGCGGAGGCAAGTGTTCATGAAGAAGATGGTGAAGAGGAGGATGTAGAGGAACTCGAGGAGGCGATGGGGGAAGTGGGTGACATGGATGATAACGTCGATTAGTTTGTTTGGTATTTGGGGTGAGGACGCCGAACTTTTCTTTTTGCTTTTAATTTGGATGAGTACATCTTCTATTTTGATTTTTGATATTGTAATTGGGCCGAGAGTGCCATTATGTTTTTTGTTGGTGTTGTGCGCATTTTGTGTGCTTGGGCTATGTAAATGTGGACTTTAAAAATTTGGAATGCAATGTAGTTGTCCCTTGTTGATGTATGCAACTTTTTCCTCTTTATTTTATTCTCTCTCAACGCTTTGCATGTCTTTATTTCCTTATAACTGTTTATTTTGGAGTTGGGTGTGGCGGGTGTGAGTTGATTTATTAGTTGAGATTATTTTCGCTGCGTTGTTTGTCATTGGCTTCCTTAAAGTTGTCGGTTTTGTTATCGGGACTTGAGACTTAAATACTTCTTGAACCCAGTTCTTTGCGTGTGATTGGGTGAATTGGTTTCACGAATTTGGTGCTCGACCAACAACACTTAGGATAGTGGTCGGGAGTTAAGAAATTAGTGCCCGACCATCAGCACTTAGGATAGTGGCTGGGAGTTAAGACATTAGTGCTCGTTCAACGACACTTAAGTTAGTGGCCAGGATTAAGGTAATTTTGATATTCGACCAGCGACACTTAGATTAGTGGCCGGGACTGACGTAGCTTTTGTGATCGACCAACGACACTTAGAGTAGTGGCTGGGATTAGCGTGAATTGGTATGTTCGACTAGCTCGCTAGATAATCGCTCAAGTCGGTATGCACCTTTGCCGACTTCTGGTAGGATGCAGAATGAACCTTCCCAGTTAGAAGAGAACTAGCCTTCGTGTTGGCGTGCTTTGCTTGCTAGTCGCCATACAAGGTCCCCTTTGTGGAGTGATCGTGATTTTAACTTTGAGTTGTACTTCCTAGCTGACCTAAGTTTAGTGGCCATGTCCCTGATCCTAGCTTTCTCCCTCTTCTCAAGCAGTAGATCCAATTGGGTGTTCATGCACGCTTCATTAGACTCTTGGTCATAGTGTTCTTGTCGTATTGATGGTTCCCCAATCTCGACGAGTATCATTGCGTCAGGGCCATAGACGAGACTGAAAGGCACCTCGCGGGTTGACGACTGAGGTGTGCATCTATACGCCCAGAGGACTTCGAGCAACTCTTCTGGCGACTTTTCTTTTGCCCCATCTAATATTTTCTTGAGCTGCCCGAGGATGACTTTGTTGACGGCTTCCGCTTGACCATTGGTTTGCGGGTGTTCAACAAAGCTAGTGATGTGCTTGATCTTGAAGTTGCGGTAGAATTCTGCCAACCCATGATCAATAAATTGTCTGCCATTGTCGGTGATGATTGTGTGGGGTATGCCATAGCGGCAAATGATGTTTTTCAACACGAACCGCTGTACTTGCTCAGTTGTTATGGTGGCAAGTGGCTCGGCCTCAATCCATTTGGAAAAATAATCGACGCCTACAAGGAGGAATTTCACCTAGCCTTTCCCTGGTGTGAACGGTTTGATGATGTTCATTCCCCATTTGGAAAATGGCCATGGGGAGGATATGTGATGTAACTCTTCTTGATGCAAGTGCGTTTTTGGGCTTTGTTTCTGGCATGAGAGGCACTTTTTTCGTATGTGACACAATCTTCTTGGATGGTGGGCCAATAGTATCCTGCCCGCAGTATTCTTGTTGCCATGGCTTTGGGACCGGAGTGATAACCGCAAACCCCTTGATGTATTTCCTGCATAACGTAGTCGGCCTTCTCCATTGTGATGCACTTTAGAAGAGGGGTGCTGAATCCTCTTCTGAAGAGTTCGCCTCCCACCAAGGTGTAACGCGCTACGTTCTGCATCCAACCTTTTTTCCATTGTCAGGAGCGGTTCCTTGCTCTAGGTATCGAATGAATGGTTCCATCCAGGTCTCGTTTGTTGTAATCTGCATGCACTGAGATGTCTATTTGATGGATGGTGACGCGAGGGTCTGCTGTAGCAGAGATTTGTACTTACCTTTTGATAGAGGATTATCCTAAGATTCCATACAAGAAGAACTTGAAGATGAACCTTTACAATTTAAAGGACCTATGCCAAGGGCAAGGAGTAAGAGATTGAAAGATCAAAACTATTCAAGGCTCCTGATGCTACCATCAAACTGAAATTCAAAGAATATGAAGATCATGGCTTGAAGCACATTTGAAGGGTAATTTTTAGGAAAATTATTTTATGTTTTTAGACTTTGGGTTTCCTTTTAGAAATTAGTTATGTTCTATGTTTTTGGGCTTTGGGCTTTCTTTTATAAAATAGTTTATGTTTTTATGTTTAGGCTTGGGCCTTCTTATAGGGTTGTTAGGTTTTCTTAAACTTATGTGCCTATATATAGAGGTACCAAAAACAATGTATACTTTTAGTCATATATTGAATTTGATTTCATTAAAGAGAGGATTCTCTTTGTTCTTGGCTTAGGCCTCCGGTTCTTATCAAAGATTAACATCTTTGTGGCGAATCTTCACTTGACCAATCAATCTGCTAGATTGTTGCGTCCTCCATCTCTGTCTTATTTTGCGTTCTTCTCTGATTTATTTGTGTCGTGTCTTTTAAGGATTCAAATTCAGAAACAATCATACTCTTTATTGGATAGGATCATATCATCTGGTATCTAGAGCAAGGTTCTGGTTTGAATTTCCTCTTCTATGTTATTTTTCTGTCATATGAAAAAAAAAATTACAATTTTTCAATGTCTGTTTGTCCTGCGTTTTATTTTTAATTTTGTTCGTTTCATTTGTAAGGAGTACAACCCCTAAGGTTGTTCCAATTTGGTTGAATTTTTTTATTTTGCATATTTTTTTTGTCTTTTCTATTCTCTGTTTAAATTTGTATTTCTACATTTGATTCGTGGAAATTCTTTGTTTTTGTGTTTGGGATTTGCAAGTCCATTTACTTTGATTTGCATGAGTATGAGGGTTTGAAGGATCAATTGTTTAAGTTTGTTTTTGTGTTGAACTACAAAAATAAAAAATAAAAAAAAAATATTGTGGATCAAAGTCCAAAGGAAACAAATATCTGTTGAAAAACAAGAAGGATCAAAAAAAAAAAAATAGGGAGTTCAACACAACTTTTTGTTGCAATTTGATTTGTGGTTTATTGATATCTATTTGCAATTAGTCTTTCTCTTAGAGTCTCCGTGTTGTCTCATTTAAATCTCTTTGGTAGTCTTATTATTTTCTAATTTTAATTTTCTTGTTTTGTGTCTTTAAAATTCCTTGAAGTTTGTCTAGAGTTTTGAATTTTCTTTGTCCTCTAAAGTCAAGATTTAGATCTTGCAACATTTTTCACATTGTTTGTTCACTCTTTGCTTAAGTTACTAGAGTTCTTTGCCAAGCCCTAAAGGGAATTTGAGTGGTAAAAGGGAAGATAGTACATTCAAGAAAAAGCCTATAAATGTGATACATGAGTGGAAAATTGAGTAAAATACTTAGTGGAGTGGTGAGGTAAAAATAAATAAATTATTATACTAACATTTTCTTACAGGAACTAGTAATATTGAGTAATGCAACATGTTTCCACAAAGGCATCCTTCTGGAACTGGTTTAACATATGGTTTAAATTATTCTACTCCTACCCAGGATCATTTGGTTAGAGGACTTAAATGTCCCAAGAGAGTGACGCGTAAAGATACACCTATGAGGCCTTGGTAGAGGACGTCAATGCCTTGGAATCCAGAATTATAAAGCTAAATGGCAAGATTGCTAGTATTAAACGGAAGCACAATCCTGATTGAAAATCATTGTCAAAGACCAGTACACTAAGATGTTCCAAATGTGAAGGATATGGGCATGAAACTCATCAATGTCCTAATGGGGATGCAAGTCCCATGACTCATGAAGACCTCAAGAACTACATTTCATACTTGAGAGAGGAGGAAGAAAGGACAATACAAAAATTAGATGTATTGAAAAGAAGACAAGAGCGAAAGCTAAAAGGAGCCCATGAGAAGGAAACACTTATAGAAAATGAAGCAAAGGAAAAGAGAGAAAGAGATGAGAAAGAAAAGAGAGAAAAAGAAAAGAAAGAAAAGAGCGAGAGAGAAGAAAAAAGAAGGAGAGAGAAAAGAGAAAGAAGAGCGAGAAAAAGTAAAGAAAGAAGAGAGTAGAAAAAGAGAAAACAAAGAAAAAAGAGAAAAAGAGGAAGAAATAAGAGAGCATTATGAATTGTCAATGAAAAAAGGTACTAGCTTTCCTCTTATTGTTTTATTGCCTATGGACGAATTATTCATCAAAGTGCAATGGCATCAACAATGGAAAGAAGAAAGGATACCTAGGGAAAACTTGTTCATCAAGCAATAAGGAGATCAACAATGGAAAGATGAAATGATGATAAAAAAAGACACAAGCTTAGAAATATATGCTCATGAATTAGCTTGTTTACCCATTTCTAACAAACCTATGAGTGCTCAAAGTCATACCTATAAATGGGTTGTTTGTTTGAACAATATTCCTTTTCTTTTCTTTGAGCATTTTATCTTTAATTTAAAATTGTTTGATGATTTGTGCAAGTGGGTATTTGACCCTGGAGGAAGACCTCCAAAATCTTTGATAATAAGATATTGACCTCTTTCAGGATCCAAATTTTATTTTAATAGAATTATTATTTTATTTTATTTTAGATTTGTGTCTTTGATTTATGTTTGTGTTTATGCATAGGACCTTCTAGAATTCAGCTCGAATTCTCTCCAAACAGGAGAGAATGATAAGGAATCTTCAAGTGAGACGAATTTGAGGACAAATTCATTTTAAGAAGGAGGGTATGATAGATGACTATCTCCTAAACTTCAAGTGGTACAAATTTGAGGACAAATTCTCTTCAAGAAGGAGGGAATGATAGAGGACTATCTCAAGATTCCATACAAGAAGAACTTGAAGATGAACCTTTACAATTTAAAGAACCTATGACAAGGGCAAGAAGCAAGAGAGTGAAAGATCAAAACTATTCAAGGCTCCTGATGCTACCATCAATCTGAAATTCAAAGAATATGAAGATCATGGCTTGAAGCACATTTGAAGGATAATTTTTAGGAAAATTAGTTTATGTTTTTAGACTTTGGGTTTCCTCTTAGAAATTAGTTATGTTCTATGTTTTTGGGCTTTGGGCTTTCTTTTATAAATTAGTTTATGTTTTTATGTTTGGGCTTGGGCCTTCTTGTAGGATTCTTAGGTTTTCTTCAACTTATGTGCCTATATAGAGGTACCAAAAACAATGTAGACTTTTAGTCATATATTGAATTTGATTTCATTAAAGAGAGGATTCTCTTTGTTCTTGGCTTAGGCCTCTAGTTCTTATCAAAGATTAACATACTTGTGGTGAATCTTCACTTGACTAATCAATCTGCTAGATTGTAGCGTCCTCCATCTCTGTCTTATTTCGCGTTCTTCTCTGATTTATTCGTGTCGTGTCTTTTGAGGATTCAAATTCAGAAACGATCATACTCTTTCCTGGATAGGATCGTATCATCTGGTATCTAGATCAAGGTTCTCCGCAGGGCATATCATTGCATAAAAAATCCTCTCCATGTCCTTTAGCCATTGGTTCGCAACGTTAAGACTCGTCTTGCCCCCAAACTTCACCGGGTGATGCTTCAGGAAGTCCTATAGACTCCACTCCCTAACTGCAGGTCGTGGTTCAAGACCAAAAATAGGTACAACGATCCTGTTCTCCTCCAACTGGCGGAGGGCCTCCATATGTTGTCTGTGAGCATCCTTAACAACCACTCTTGCAGCCTTCATCTGCTGCATCACCAGTTGCTGCTGTTCAAGCGACGCTGCCTGTCGCTGCATTGATGCCTCGTGTTGCTGCATCATCGTTGTGCTCTGTTGGCTCATCTCTGCCACCATGGCTTCTATGGCTATGGCGATATCATGTACATCACCTTGAGAAGATTGGGAGTTCCTACGAGGAGGTGCCATGATTCACTGGCACACAAGAAACCATTCGTCAGATTGATAAAATAGGAAACTTAACTAAACACTAGAAAGAGACTACGAAAGCTAAGCGGACACCCTAGTCCACAGACCTAAGGAATGACTGCTCTGATACCATAAATGTAACACCCCATTTAAATAATAACTTTAATTTAAATGAAATGCCACACAGATAGAATATAAGAGACAAGTCCTGGAGTATAAACGCTACTCCTTACAATATCTAGAAAAATGCTAGAAGAAACCAAGGCACACCACGATGTCCGATACAAACAAAATCTAAGAACTTGACAATAGTTAATAGAGTACTAAAGGACAAAATAATACATGGGCCATAACCCTATGAGAAGGCCCAAAATAGTAGAATCCAGCCCAGGTTGGCTACACAGCAAAACCATCACCTCCCTATTGACCGCGTGTGTTCCTCACATATGCTCACATCAATAAATTGATGATCATCGTAAAAAGAGAAAACCACACATGCAAGATATACAATAAACAACAAAAGGGTAAGCTAGAGTAGAAAACAATTGATCATACTATTACAAGCAATTTCCACAGTCCAAGATGCATAAGCCAACACATCATGTTATGACTTGCAAACAATACACTAAGACTCAGACTCGACTCGTCCGGATACATATAACTTAGTCGGATTCAAGGGATGCTTGCACTTGTGGTGGATTTCCCTGCTCTACCAAGCTGCTCACCCCCAAGCTAAGTGTTGCAATGTCTCAACCCTCCACACAAGGTTAGCCTTTAATGAGTTTCAGGCCTCCTGCTACTCTCACCACAAGAGTCAGTTTGCTCTATGTGAGACTAACTAACCCCTTAGAGTGTAAGGATGCAACCTTACCTTGAACACTTCCTAAATTATATAGATGGGGCACCACCATGAACTCCCACTAACAGGGATCCTGGAATTACGTCCTAACAAACTGAGGCACCACCCTGAAATCTCACCTAGAGATTCAAGGAATTACGTCCTAACCACATACAAATCATGTTTCACCAACCAAATAGGTATTCTTCATGTAGACCAATCTCATGCCATACTTATTAACCAACCTTCATTCATATCCCATATCAAAATCATACCAACTCATCATATTCAATCCATGAACCAATCCCATACATTCACATTATGCATTTCATGCCCTTTACATATCAATTCATCCAAAAATATAGTAAGCATACAAGGACAACGAAGAAAAATAGAACCTGGTGCATTCTCGCCCAGCTCCTCGCTCAGGTAGAAGAGTTGCGCTCAAGTGAGAGGGTCTTTTGCTCAAACGAGGGCTTGAAAAGGGGAACAGTGGCGCTGTCACGCACTCTCGCTTAGGCGAGACCTCCTTGCCTGAGCGAGATGTGCTCTCGCTCAAAACTGGAGCTCATCGCCTAAGCGACAGCTCGCGCAGGCAAATTGGGTGAGTACTGCTAATCTCGCCTAGGCGAGACAGGCTCGCTTGGGCAAGAAAACCAAAACCCTCCACTGTTCGCGTATGCACATTTCAATCATTTAACCACACCAAACATACAGTCCATATTCATATCATCAAAACTTCACTCAGGCATACAAAATCATGAAAAGGCAACAAAACTCATCAAATATAACGTAAAATGGGAAACCCTGACTTCCTTTACCTGGAACGAGCTAGTACGAGACCTAGACACCAAACACGTACTACATCAGCTCTAGGAATAGGCTTAGAAGCTGGAAAAATAGCAGAACAAATATTAAGATGAGCTCACTACGAAACCCTAACTAGAAAACACGAAAAGATGCCAAGGGATAAGTGGTATGAGTTGGAGAGTAACTTATGCGGAGCAAGAATGAGCTTTAGCGAACTTGACAGAGGCTAGGAAATAAAACCCTAGCAGAGCTTTCTGTTGAGAAAGTGAGAGTGTTAGAAAACTATTTTTGCAACAGAAATGGGAGGGGTTTGGCTGCCTTAGGGGCCTTTTGACACCCTAGGGGCCAGCCCTTAGCCCAATCAAATTTAGGCAGCCCTTAAACATAAGGGCAAAAAAACATATTGGGCCTGACAAAATTTATTCTTGCAGTAGATCTTCTTCATCTGCATTCTTTGGCACTTGATCTTGCAACTTTGGGTTAGTTTCATCAAATACAACATGCATAGACTCTTCAACAATCATCAATCTCTTATTATAGACTTTATATGCATGACTTTGTGTAGCATAGCCTAGAAAAACACCTTCATCCGCTTTTGCATCAAATTTGCCAAGACTTTCTTTGCCATTATTTAAGATGAAGCACTTACATCCAAATTCTTTTAGGTGACTTAAAGTAGGCCTCCTCCCTTTGAAAAGCTCATAGGGGGTTTTCTTCAAAATTGGCCTAATTAACACTCTATTTAAAACATAGCAAGCAGTGTTGACTGCATCAGCCCAAAAATACTTACGTAGTGAGTTTTCATTGAACATAGTTTTAACTAGTTCCTCAAATGACCTGTTTTTCCTTTCGACAACACTAATTTTTGGTGGGGTTCTTGGTGCAGAAAAATTATGGTTAATGCCATGCTTTTCACAAAAGTGTTCAAACTTTTCATTTTAGAATTCCCTACCATGGTCACTTCGAATAGACACTATCTTGGAACTCTTTTCATTTTCAAGCATCTTGGCAAGTCTTTTAAAGGCATGAAAATTGTCATTTTTTGATGAAGGCGTGACCACCTCCTTAGAAGCTCCCTCAAGAAGGATCACTAGAAGCATGTCTAGAGGGGAGTCTTCTATTCCATCACCTTTATCTTTGTTTTGCATTATTGTAGTTTGAATTCCCTAAGTTGGTTTCTAGTTGACTTATTTTGGTTGACTTGTTGACTTTGATCCAAAGTTGACCTTTGACCAAGATTAGATTAACTTAAACCAACATGCTAATCCTTGTTTGTCTTG
>Ga0214542_1000229_pt1 | contig 91490 bp, 38 predicted proteins | sample CNSS1metaG_FD_160096 | JGI IMG/M metagenome (GOLD analysis project Ga0214542, IMG submission 160096) | Root nodule microbial communities from cowpea collected in UCLA plant growth center, Los Angeles, California, USA - CNSS1 | ecosystem: Host-associated > Plants > Roots > Nodule | place: USA... | reverse complement strand
TATATAATTATCCGTTTTAAAATTTAGAATTCTATTAATTTAAAATAATAATAATAATTAAAAAAAATCTCAAAATTATCTTTGATTTTTATTTCTAAAATATATGAAATGATTTGAGGTATCCAAACAGTTTAGTCACAAGAAATCAATTTATGATATTTTTTATGAAAAATTTAATAAACTTCTTAGTCAAAGAAAATTTGGATGTTTTTAGTTTTTGTTCTTAATTTTTTTTTTTATTTCCTTCTCAACAATTTTTTTTCTGTCGTCATAAAAATGCTATAGAATGTCATCTGATATATATATATATATATATATATATATATATATATATATATAAATTAATGAAATTGTCAAAAGAAACAGATGTTAAAAATTTATGATAAATCTTCACAAAAAATTCAGACCTCTTTCACTTGGGAGTTCAACACTAGAAAATGAGAAGCAGACAAATGAATCTCTAAATCATGGAAAAACTCTCAGCAGCAATGTTTCACCTTCTTCATATCGTAAACAAATGTGCTCTCTCTCGTCGTGACCATCATCATTGTGTTGGAGTTCTCTTAAGAGTTGAAATATTCATTGACTTGATATTGCACCCAATTGGAACATTTTGGTACTTATTAATTCGTTAATTAATCAAATAATTTGGATCACTAACTCGCTTCATTGGGTTGTGCAGAGCAATTTGAATATCAGAAGACAAAAGATCTTAAATGGCGAAAATGGAAATAATGGCGCACTACGATGATTCTGGTGACTCACTCTCACACATATACAGCAAATTAAAATAAGTGGGAATACACATCCAATTCAATCACTTGAAGAATTGAGATTTCAGAATAATTCTAAACTCAAAACCCTTTCTTTCAGTTCTTCTCTATGATGGATAAACAAGATAAGCTTTCCCCCACAAATGCCGAACTTGCCATTATTGTTTTCCAGTTTGATAATCTTTTTAATTTGTGTCAGAATCCACTCATATATTTAATTCAAACTCCATGTTCTCCATTAATCACATTTTACGCTAATTCAAAATTATCTAGTTTTTCATTGACATTATATTATGAATTAGCGAAATGTATATTTTAAAATTACATGAATCATTTAATTGTTTTTTTATATTCAATTATAAATGAATAATATTTAATAAAAATATAACTTTCAATAGAACAATTTTTTAATATAGAATGGCTAATATTGTCATATGTTGTATTATTATGAAATAAAAGTAAAAGAAAAAACAGTGTTCAAATCTAAAAAGGACCTTTATTTCCAATTTAAAATCCATGTCTGGTTTTGTCATTTGTGTATATCTATATATAATTCTGGCACACATCCATGGACATTCCGTGATAACAAGATCAAACGTGAGTTAGACATAGTGCTGGTTTTACCCATAAATTTCTTTTTCAAAATTGAAAACTTCGTTCTGGACAAGGAAGCTTTTTCACAGTCCTGGTTACTGAGTTCATTGGTTAGGTATGCTTATATATATATATATATATATCTATATATATATATATATATATATATATATATATATATATATATATATATATATTAATTACTTTTATGAAAATAAATTCTATTAAAACTGATAACAAAATGAACACTAAATTAATTAGTGAGGCATTGTCCCTATACAATGACTTTGACTGATATCATACATTGTCCAGCTTTAACACTGCTAAAATACGATGATGTTGTTTATATGTAATTTTGGCATGCCACATTAAATATGTTAGGCTATACCTACACTCTTAGCAATGAAATATACGGTGGTTAGCACCAACAACAAAATTTTCCTATATGGTAACTCTATCTTCAAATGGCGCACTTTGCGTGGACACAGTGCTTGACGCGTAATTGCAGTGCGCATAAGGAATAAGCATGCGCCATAATTCACCCATTGCAGAATGCACTTTTTCTTCCACCGCAAATCAAATCACAATTGCTGATTCAGTGCTCACACACATTTAAGCACCCATCCACCCATTCCTTTATATACAATACCTTGCAAGGGTGCTTCAAGCCACACTAAGTTACAACTCATTAACATGCAAGGCAATAAACTTTTGTTGCACATATTCACTCTCTTTCTGTTTCTTGCTGCCACAACTTCATCAGCAGAAAATGATAGCAGCAGTAAACAAGTTTATATCGTATATATGGGAGCTGCGGATTCTACCAATGCTTCTCTTCGGAATGACCATGCTCAGCTTCTCAATGCAGTGCTAAGAAGGTATACGCAATTACATGTTACGTGGACTTCAATCATTTAGTTTGATTATATATGTTGCATGTTTTTTTCCCGACAAAACAATAATGTGAATATGAATTGAAGGAATGACAAGGCTTTGGTGCGGAACTACAAGCATGGTTTCTCAGGGTTCGCAGCTCGTTTATCAAAAGAGGAGGCAAATTCAATTGCTCAGAAACCTGGTGTTGTGTCTGTTTTTCCTGACCCCATTCTGAAGCTCCACACAACTCGTTCCTGGGATTTCCTACAATACCAAACTCACGTCAAAATCGACGCCAACCCAAACACGCTATCCAATTCTTCTTCCTCCTCAGACGTTATCCTTGGCATATTAGACACAGGTTATTATTAATAACCAAAACAAACTATATTATTGTCTTCGTTAGTCATTGTCGATATCACACACAACTACTTAGTATAGTATACTATACATGTATGATCTTATGACGTACTAAATATTCGAATGTTTGATGATTTAAGAAAGTATTAGTGTGAAGAAAAAAGGAGTATTTTTCAGGTATATGGCCAGAGGCGGCGAGTTTTAGTGAAGAGGGAATGGGTCCTATTCCATCGCGTTGGAAAGGCACGTGCGTGAAATCAGCAGACTTTAATGCCTCTAACTGCAACAGGTTGTACAGTGCCCTGAAACAATAATAAACATTTAAATAATTAAGTAGCGGTTAACTTACCGTTTATTTTGATTTTTGAACAGGAAACTAATTGGCGCAAGATTTTACACTGACCCTAATGGGGAAGACGGTGACAACACGCCACGGGACTCTCTTGGCCACGGGACCCACGTGGCCTCCACGGCGGTGGGAGCCGCAGTGACTAACGCATCGTACTATGGTCTGGCGGCGGGGAGCGCCAAGGGTGGGTCCCCAGAATCAAGATTGGCGGTTTACAGAGTGTGTTCTAACTTTGGGTGTAGTGGTTCCGCCATTCTCGGGGCGTTTGACGATGCCATTGCCGACGGAGTCGATGTTCTGTCCCTGTCGCTCGGTGCATCACCGGGATTTCGACCCGAGTTGACGAACGACCCGATTGCGATCGGAGCGTTCCACGCCGTGGAGCGCGGCATCGTGGTGGCGTGCTCCGCTGGGAATGATGGACCGAGCTCGAACACGGTTGTGAACGATGCGCCTTGGATTTTAACCGTCGCAGCTTCCACCATCGACCGAGATTTTCAGTCCGACGTGGTCTTGGGTGGTAACAAAACCATCGAGGTACGTGTTCAATGCATCATATTATGTTTTTTAGTTACTTAAAAATACTATTGAATAATTTTATATTTTATCACATTGTTTTACTTTGTTTTCTTATCTATATTTAAATGGGTACAGTGCGAGTAATCTAATATTGAGCCATATTTATAATTATTATGAAACTTCAGGGTAGGGGTATAAATTTCTCCCCTCTTTCGAATTCGGCTCAGTATCCATTGGTATACGGCGAGTCTTCCAAGACGAACGAGAGTAGTTTAACTGAAGCAAGGTATGCAAAATTTCCCTAGTTATTAAAAACCCGCAATTGATTCGGTGCTTAAAAGCATCAGGGTTTGGAATTAGACAGCATAAAATGAACAAAGAAATTATAAATATTGGTTTGATAATTAAAAACATTGAATCACTTTTTAAATGCAGACAATGTCACCCAGATTCATTAGATGCAAGCAAAGTGAAAGGGAAGGTTGTGCTATGTGATGGCAGAAACGATGAATACTCAACTGGTGAAATAATAGAAACGGTGAAAAACGTGGGAGGAATAGGCCTAGTTCATATTACTGACTCAAATGGAGCAATAGCCTCATATTACGGGGACTTCCCTGCAACGGTTATAAGCCCAAAAGATGGTGCCACAATACTGCAATACATCAATTCATCAAAGTATGTAACAGTGTTAGTTTCAGAAATTGTTTTTGAATCTTGTTTGAGACCAAGATTGAATACTAATTTGATTTTCTATGCATATAAAAAATATTAAAGCAACCCAGTGGCAACAATTCTACCAACAACTACAGTTCTCGATTATAAACCTGCTCCCCTTGTGCCATACTTTTCATCAAGAGGACCTTCATTTCTATCAAGCAATATTCTAAAGGTATGTGATACGAAAGAATAGAATCAAGATAAACCAATCTCAATGCTGAACACTAAACATATTGTGGTTTCTTCCTAGCCTGATATTGCAGCACCAGGAGTTAATATTCTGGCCGCATGGATTGAAAATAGCTCAGACGAAATTCCCAAAGGAAGAAAACCCTCAAAATACAACATAATCTCTGGAACTTCCATGGCATGTCCACATGTTTCAGGACTTGCTAGCACCGTCAAAGCACGCAACCCCACTTGGGGTCCCTCTGCAATCAAATCTGCCATCATGACTTCAGGTCAGCATCATGCTGTGTTCATATTACGCACCATTACTTATACTTATAACGTGCTCGCATAAGTTTTGAATCAATATTTCTAAATTATTAATGCAGCAATTCAAAGTGACAACACGAAGACAGCAATAACAACCGATTCAGGGTCAGTAGGCACACCATATGACTATGGAGCAGGGGAAATGACAACATCTGAATCATTGCAGCCAGGGCTAGTTTATGAAACCGACACCATCGACTACTTAAACTTCTTGTGCTACATTGGACTTGACGTAGCCACGGTTAAGGTTATCTCCAGAACTGTTCCTGAGAATTTCAGTTGCCCCAAGGATTCAACTTCTGATCTTGTCTCCAACATCAACTACCCTTCCATAGCAGTGAACTTCACCGGCAAAGGAAGTGTCAGTGTGCGTAGAACTGTCACAAATGTTGGTGAAGAAGATGAAACAGTGTATTCCCCGGTGGTTGAGGCTCCCAGTGGAGTAAAAGTCACATTAACTCCAAATAAGTTACAATTTACGAAAAGTAGTAAAAAACTAAGTTACCAAGTTATTTTCTCCACAACTTTGACTTCCCTCAAGGAAGATCTCTTTGGATCTATCACTTGGAGTAACGCAAAATATGTGGTTCGAAGTCCTTTCGTATTAACTAAGTGACCAAATTTCAAGTATTGTTGAATAAATGCAAGCCAAGTTTTTCGTGGTGTCTATATGCTTCAGTATTCATTATTTAGCATTCATTTGCCTTCTACTTTATACTTAAGGTTATATTTCAAACTTTTTTTTTTTTTAATTTTGATTGACGTTGATTATTAGGTTCAATGAGTTGAATACGTTAAAGTTTTCTCTATAAGAATGAATTTGTGAATTTACTCTGATGATTCCATTTAGAGAATTCTTACACAGCGGAAACTAGAATCGAAGTTTTAGGTTTATTATTTGTTTTGCTTTGAGAAGTTGAATTAGCATCTTCATCTATCGTTCTTAGTTTAAATTGGTAAAATATTGATTGCAACGGTACTTCTTAATCAAATCTCAAATAGTTTTAAAATTTAAAGCAGTTGGAAATATGAAGTTGTGGTTTTAGAATTATTTGATTTTAGCAAAGAACAATTTATGGAATGAATAAAATTTATTAATAAAGATGTATGCAAGTTTAGTTCTCAAAATATATATTCCATTATAATGTGTATAGGTAGATTTGAAATCCGAATTAACATATATATATATATATATATATATATATATATATATATATTTATTTATTTATTTATTTATATGTCTAAGCACTCATTCAAACAATTCGTGAACAATTATTTTCCAAACAATTAAAGTGGTTCAAGTGATAAGTCTAATTGTTCGAATAACAAAATACAACACCTAAACAATATAATAAAAATACTTTATTCAAATGATGTTTTTATATTTATACTTAGTGACTTTGAAATATTTGCTAAATCTTATTATTATTATTATTATTATTATTATTATTAATTATTATTAATTATTATTAATTATTATTATTATTATTATTTATAATTGGATCCTTAAATGATGTTTTGTCTTTATGCTAAAAATAATAAAGTGTTGATTAATTGAAATTGAGATAATGAATGGTGTGATTCCCGTGCTTTTGTTTTCTTTAAGAGGCTATTATAAGCTTTGGCTTTTCTTATGAATAAAGTAAATCCTCTGTATTTGGTTTTATGGAAAATTATCCTACCTATTATGGCTATTTATTAATAATTAATTCACTGCCATTTTTATTTATTGAATTGAGTTTGGTTAGTTGGATCAAATTTAAAAAGAAAATTAAGAAAAAAATATATAATTTCTTGAGTATTACATTAATTAAAAAATAATAATACAAGTTTTATAAAATTAATTTAATACATAACAAAAGAACACAATTTATTTATAATATAAATATGAAAATATATTTGTGTCATGAATGAGATGAATTTAATTAACTGGATTATCTGATCCGACTCTATGAACGCACTACACTTACATTATAAAACCATCTATATATTTCTGATTTAGTCTCTTAATTTTGTACAATAACGGTTCAACCAAAAGATTATATTAAAATTTTGATAGTCTAATTTAAAATATTGACTTATTTTTCCTTTTTCTGCAAATAAATAAATAATGCATATATTCTTGGTCTTGTTATTCCACCATATCAAACTCTTCAAAATATCCCACAATAAGCTTATTAAACAAATGGGTCACCAATCTTTATTACTTTTACGATGGAATTCTCTTAACACATACACTTGAAACATTGACTCGGCAACGCCATTGATATTTCACACTGAACTCATTTGGGACATTTTATTCTCTATTAATTAATTGATTAATCAATCAGCTGGAACAATAACACCAGAGTCATGTATAGTTCTGATTAATTTTTATAGCAGAAAAAAAAAATGAAAATATGCATGTGAATGCAGCATTTGAAGATTTGAGATTGAGAAACCAAACTAATAACACCTTCAAATTCTCTTAAGGAAAAAATGAATATCTGTAATATGTCTAATGCGACAACAATTTCAGCAGAAAGAAGAAACAATTCGCCGCGTAATTATTAATTCCCAATTTTATTCTCTCTTTCATCCCCTTGTCTAAACACTGCCAGTTTAATTTCTATATATTATTGATATAAGATTTTATGCCGTTAATTTCTCAAAAGTTATTTTAAGAATAAATCTTAAGTCATTATATAAGAGTTAATTATTGAAGGAAGGTTGTAAACATCCATAACATTCCATCTTTCAACTCTCTTTTCTACAAACTATATCTAATCTATTTGCATCATCACTTAGACCTATTTGTAATCATTAATATTAAGTTTAAATATATTTTGGATAAATATTACTATGTTACATCTGTTTTTTATCTTTGCGGGTACTCAATTATTCAAGTGATATACTTTTATTCATTTTGAAATAATATTTTTTAAAGCTGTATTTTTATTAAAAATAATTATAATTTACGTGTTTATACATGATTTTTCATATATATCAAAATTGATTATTCTATAACATGCCAGTAGAAAGTTTATCTCTGAAGAATTACTAGTTATTATATATCTAAATTATCTATAATATTAAAATTAAGTATTATTCTTTTTTTCCTTTTTCTTTACATTATTTAAACTTAATGTAAAATAATTTTACTTATAATATATTAATATATTTTGTAACTAATCAGTATTTACTCACAATATCTATACATATAAATATAAAATAATATTTATTTGTAATTATTTTTATTTTAATGATACTTTATAAATATATTAGTTATTATTATTATCTAAATCAAATTGAAAAATATATGTATTTTTTAAAATTTAAGCTCTCAACTGGAATTCAGGTAACTAATATCAGCTTTATCTTTGAAAACAATTATAAAAAATGTTTTTGTAAAGTGTGGAGATTAATAACCACAATAACTTTGAATAATTTATTTTATAATTTTGAAAAGTACTATAATAACTTCTAATTGAAAAATAAATAAATAAAATACGGAAACCAAAATTGATAAATCCCCGGGACAGTAATGCTATGATAGCAAAGATGAAAGGGATAGTGTGGAAGGTATGAATGCAACCATGTAAGTTAAGGAATCTTTTTCGCTCAGATGAATCACATGGCGACATGGTTGGGTTATCTACCGTGTTCATTGGGTAACCATATTTATTCATTATAAAATCCACAGAAGGGACACTTAATTTCGAAAAGAGTTGTAACTAGCGCGGTAGATTACCTTAATTCCTTCTTTATAATGAAATCTTGTCATATGGCATCACATGTTACTAACTGCATGCTACCACCAGTTTTGGAATATTAAGGTGGTTGGCACCAACACCAAAATTTTCCTCTATCAAACACTTTGCATGGACTGAGTGCTTAACGGGTAATTGCAATGCGCGTAAGGAATAAGCACACGATCATGCTACCATCGCACATTCTACTTTTTCTTCAACAGTAAATCGCAATCGCTGCTGATCAATGCTGACACAAACTCAGCACCCAATGAACTAGACCCAAGGCATTATATATATACCACGCGAGGGTGATGCAAAAGCACACCACTGAGTGCAACAACGTATGTGTTCAGAGAACACCAACTGATAAAACATGGAAAAGAACACACTTCTGTTGCATTTGTTCTGCATTCTGTTGCTGTGTTTTGGAGCGTCAAGGTCATCGGCAAGGAAAGTTAATAACCATGGTACCAACTCTAAACAGGTTTACATCGTCTATATGGGAGCTGCGGATTCAACAAATGCTTCTCTTCGGAATGACCATGCTCAGATTCTTAATTCGGTGCTGAAGAGGTACCTTAATTAATTATGTGGGCAACAAGTATTTGATTAATTTTATGATATGTTTCATATATTTAACTTAATGCGAATGAAGGGATGAGAATGCTCTGGTACGAAACTACAAGCATGGTTTCTCAGGGTTCGCAGCTCGTTTATCAAAAGAGGAGGCAGATTCAATCGCTCAGAAACCTGGTGTTGTGTCTGTTTTCCCTGACCCCATTCTGAAGCTCCACACAACTCGTTCCTGGGATTTTCTCACACACCAAACTCGTGTCAAAGTGGACACCAAACCAAACACGCTCTCCGGTTTTTCTTCTTCCTCAGACGTTATCCTTGGCGTCATAGACACAGGTTAGAACAACTAATAACAAATGATATGAAAATATAAGTACATGTTATTGTCCTGTATATGTATTTGTTAAATCATTTAATTAATAAGCTAGAGGGAATTTTCAGGGATATGGCCAGAGGATGCGAGTTTTAACGACGAGGGAATGGGTCCGATTCCGCCCCGTTGGAAAGGCACGTGCGTGACAACGCGTGACTTCAATTCCTCCAATTGTAACAGGTAGTATTAGTATACTGAAATCTCAGTCACACCATAAATTATGGTCATGAAATGAAATTGCACCTGTTATAAAAGTCACGTATTTAAATTTTAAAATTTATATAAATAAATGAAAAAACGAGTCATTGGATATGATGTTACACCGTCACCTGATAATTCTAGGAGACACACACGAGTCCACCATAAAGATTGGAAATGAAAATAAATAAAGTCAGATTTTGGTGTTATTACCAGAAAAACGATTTAGCTTTGTTTTCATTTTGGTTATTTGATTAGGAAGCTAATCGGGGCGAGGTATTATACTGATGATGAGGAGGGCGAGGGGTCCCACACGCCAAGGGATTATGATGGCCATGGGACCCACGTGGCGTCGACGGCGGTGGGTTCCGTCGTGAGAAACGTGTCGTTCTATGATCTGGCGGCGGGGGACGCAAAGGGTGGGTCCCCAGAATCTAGGTTGGCGATTTACAAAGCGTGTTTTGGCGGGGGATGTCGTGGGGAGGCCATTTTGGCGGCGTTTGACGATGCCATTGCCGACGGAGTGGATGTGCTGTCGCTGTCGCTGGGTCCGTCCCCCGGGAGCCAAAAAGAATTGCTTGACGATCCCGTTTCCATCGGCGCATTCCACGCCGTGGAGCGCGGCATTCTGGTGGTCTGCGCCGCCGGCAATTCGGGACCGGAATCGTATACGGTTGTGAACGACGCGCCTTGGATTTTTACGGTTGCAGCTTCTACCATCGACCGGGATTTCGAGTCCGACCTCGTTTTGGGTGATAACAGGACCATCAAGGTACGTTTTTCTTTCAACTTCATATCCTTCTCCTCGTTCTTCAACTGCACCTATAAAATAAATGAAAAAAATTATTAAGATAATGAAAGTTAAACTTTTTTTTTTCTGCATTAAAATTAGGTGATAATACAAAGATCACATTTTCTACTTTACACTTAGTAAACAAAAGTACACTTTCATTTTAAAATATAAAATAAGCGAGATGAATAAGTAGAAAAAGTAAAAATATATAGTTTTTTCAGTAAATGTTAAGAAAATGTATGTTTATAATTCATTTTAAAATCACGTGAAATATTCAATACATCATAGGCGTTTATAATGACTTAAAAAATCACCATTAGATATTTTTTATAAAAAATTTGAACTTTTATTTTTCTTGTTAGTATTTTGGATTAGTTGGGTGAAACTAATATAATTTTTGTTCGCGATTGATGATTATTAATCTTTAGGGTAGAGCTATAAACTTCTCTAATCTCAAAAGTTCTCCCGAGTATTCAATCATATCTGGTGAGCTTGCCAAGACAAAGAAAAGCACCGTAGCTGATGCCAGGTACGTACAGATGAAATACATAAGCAATGCCAATGGAATTTTTATATTTCTATAGATACATATTTTAGATAATTTAGTGAAATGGATTTTCTTATAAATCTTTGTTTTTTTAATTTAAAGAAACCGTGATTTAAAATAGGACTTGTCTTTCATTTTTACTGCTTCCATCAACTAAAGATTAAACTGAAATTATCTTCTAAAATGAGACTCCACTTTCTAAGTTTCTTAAACATTATGCCTCAAACGTAAAAGTAGTCAAATGCTCATAACTTATAAACTCCGAAACAATCGAGGTTCGGAATTCGACAACCTAAAAAAAGTGTATTTTGATCAGGTATATTTAAGATTCAAAACCACTCACACCGAACAAAAATAAATCATTTGTTACATGCAGAGAATGTGAGTCAGGTTCATTAGATGGAGAAAAAGTGAAAGGGAAAATAGTGGTTTGTGTTGGCCCCAGTGGCGACAGTTCGGAAATTAAGAAGTTGGGAGGAAAAGGTCTGGTTTTGATTACCGATGTATATGGGTCAATCGCAGAGAATTTCGGTGACTTCCCAGTAACAGTGATTTATCCAAAATATGGCGTCTCAATCCTCAACTATATCACATCAACCAGGTAAGAATCATAAGCAAACACTGTTGCTCAATTTTACAATTTGCTTTTATCACAGATTAGTTTAATTGTTTATCCTTACAATGCGAAGCAACCCACTGGGAACAATACTAAGCACAAAAACAGTTCTTGATTATAAGCCTGCTCCAATGGTGCCAAGCTTTTCATCAAGAGGACCTTCGACGCTTTCGAGCAATATTCTCAAGGTATATATGATTTGATGATAGGATTCACATATCATGAGGCTCAATGCTTAAACAGTGAACAAAACTTTTCTTCTTTCTCTGCAGCCTGATATTTTAGCACCAGGAGCAAACATTTTCGCTGCATGGAGTAAAAAAGCCATAGTGGGTGTTCCGAAAGGAAGAAAGCCATCACTGTACAACATTATCTCAGGGACTTCCATGGCCACTCCACATGTTTCAGGGCTTGCATGCAGTGTTAAAACACACAACCCCACTTTGAGTCCCTCTGCAATCAAATCTGCCATAATGACTTCAGGTCACCCATTTCATGAATATATATATATATATATATATATATATATATATATATATATATATATATAAACAGCAGATTACATTCAATTTCCTGTGATTTCTTAAGGGTAACAATAACTCATAATGTATAATTTTCATCGTTCTATGCATATGCAGCAATTCAAAACGACAACCTCAAGATGCCCATAAGAAATGATTCGGAAGAGTTAGCCACACCTTATGACTATGGGGCAGGGGGAATAACAACATCTGAGTCGTTAAAACCAGGGCTGGTTTACGAAACTGACACCGTTGACTACTTGAACTTTTTGTGTTACGCTGGATTTAACATAAGCGAGATTAAGATCATCTCCAGATCTGCCTCTAAGAATTTCAGTTGCCCTGAGGATTCCAGTTTTGATCTCATCTCCAACATCAACTACCCTTCCATTGCAGTGAACATCACTGGCAAAGGAAATGTGAGTGTGACTAGAACTGTCACAAATGTTGGTGAAGAAGATGAAACAGTGTACTCTCTCACTGTGGACGCTCCGAGTAATGTAAAAGTCACAGTAACTCCAGATAAACTCCAATTTACAAAGAGTAGTAAAAAACTAAGCTACGAGGTTATTTTCTCAGCTTCGAAATCCTTAGAGAACGATTTGTTTGGATCCGTTACTTGGACCAACGACAAATATGCAGTTCGAATTCCTTTTGTATTGACAAAATAGTAAAACAAAAACAGGGATGAATAAATGCAATCTAAGTTCTTCATGAATGATGCCTACTCTCTAGTCGCAATTCTTATTATTTGTTTGCCCTTTAGATTGTTCAACGTTGTTTTAAACAGAGATAGAGTCACACCTTCAATCAGCGAGGAAAATTGAAGTTAAAAGCTGATATGCCTTACAAGCAAGCAAATGATATTCATTTCAAAGTTGACACCTTACTGATATAATTTATGTTATGAGTTAAAATGTATTTTAAAAAACATAAAATTAGTGGTTTAAATGTTCTGAAGATTTCATATAAAAATACTGTTTTTGCAAATTACATTTTGATGTAAAACCAAAAACTTATATATGTCCACTGTGAACAACTAATGATAAACATCATCAGTTCACTCCCAAATACATTTTGCATAAAACAAACATACTTTGAATCAAATAAATGAATATAATAGACTAACAAGTCATATACACCTGATTAAAAAAAAAGTGAGAACTCAACTCATCAAGAAAATACACTACAGTCATCAAAGGGACCAATTAGATCGAAGCATTAAAGCAGCTATTTTAGATTTCCCATCTGTTCCCAATACAACGCCTGGCTTCAAGCAAAATTTATTACCCATGTTAAATCTTAGGTAGGATTCAGCCTGAAAATGAGCCTCATTTTCTGAATTTACTATGAATCTACTGAGACTCATACCCCAGCCTAATGAATCTTCTGAATCATCAGATAAGTTTAAACCGAATTGTACAGATTGGGGATTTAATTTGTTCATCTCGAACCAACCCCCAAGTTTTCCAAAACCATCAATTTCGGACTCCGCCATCAAGGCAATAGAACCACCCGAAGTGCGTATTCCAGTTGATGACAATACTTTAGGTGGTGCTGCCTCAGAAACTTCATTTTGCTTTGACAATACTATTGGAAAGGTAAAAGCGCCAAAATTTCCTAGTCTCTTTGATGATAAAGGCATGCGATGAAATCCCAAAATAGACAGTTTTGTTCCTCTAGAAAATTGATACAGAAGTTGCCCAAAGGTGCTAGATGTATGTGGAATTTGCAGACCAGTTGCATGTTGAGCCAATGAAGCAATAATATTTGACTTTCTCACAGTTATGCCTATAGCAGTACCATTGTGCAAACGGAGAAGTGGTGGTCCAAAATAGGAAAAATCAGTAAACCCTTCTCCAACCTAAATGCAGCACTACACCTTGTCAGCATATCAATAGCCAAATTAGGAAAGGGTAGAGAAAAGATGGATATATCAGCAAACAAGCCAAAGATTCAAACAATATAGCATTTGCAGTTTAAAAGAACTATTCATAGTTCATAAATGCAAATCCAGATAAAAGGAAAGGCAGGAAAAGTAAACCATTCATAATTCATCTACGTAGACACATAACTTGACACCTGAATAACGATCCACGTGTTTTTCGGATAAGTCACATCCACAGTTAAGATGACATTTTGCTGCAAATTTTTCAAGGCTAGCCTCTGTGTTTCTAACGACTAGTATGTTGTTTTGAGGCTTTTCAATATTTTTACCCAAATGGGACAATCTGTTGAACTTGCAGTCTCTAACTATATTTAACTTCTATGGTCTGATCAGATTGTTGTTCCTTAGGTGAGAATTCAGGAATAGGCTTCATATTGAAAAACCATTCCTGGCTTTCTCGCTTCTAATTTCAAGGGAAAAGAAAATGGCAAATTAAAAGCTAGCCACCACATAAGAGAAACATACAAAAGTAAACAGAACCTGATCAAAAGAATTGGAAGCAATTGCAACATCTCTGCCCCGGGCACCTATAGGCATAACCACCAGAGAGAACCAATCATTGACATTCGCTGTAAAACTAAGCTTGGAGAGAGAAAGAGGCTTTTCATCGCAATTTTCCCTGCCTCCATGAATGGCCACAAACTCAGCAGCACCAGAACATTTCTCCCCAATTGTTGTTTCAAAAATGAACCTTGAATCAACCCCTGTTCTGATTCCACACTTATCTACAGCATCTAAGTTCTGCTGATTAACATCACTCAGCAACAACAGAGAACCCAAAAAATCGAGGTGACCTCTCACGTGAGTGAAGGACTCTTGAAAGGGCCCTCCTTTGTTGGACTGATAGAAAGAGAGGACCCGCTCAACCTTCTCTTGCCTGTCTCTGAGTTTCATAATATCAGAAAACGCTTCTCTCTGCAACCGTTTAAGGATTTCAATCTGAAATTACCATTACACATTATGAATAAATGCTAAAGAAGTTGCATAAACCCAAAACATGAGAGAGAATACCGGATTGCGGCGACGAAAAACGCCGTCAACAATTTCTTTGCCGGATTTGGTGATGGCATTGAGTTTCTCCAACACCGCTTCCATTGTTGTTATCCACGGAACTCAACCAACAAAAACCTAAGTTGTTCCGCTACAGGCATCGATAAGAGTAATGCAACACTCTAAATAATAAAACTCTTAATTGAGTATTGAACTTATTTTATTCTAAGTTTGATCCATTAATTAAAATTATAAAAGAAGTACTATTTAATTTAAAGTAAGTTAACTTATATATAGATTAAGACAGAAAGAAATAAAAAGTAAAGGTGATGCTGAAGGTCTTGAAAGGTAACTTAAATTAGTTATTATAAATAAATTTAATTTGTTAAACTCGGGCTTATTAGTATGAGAATTTTTTTATTATACTTAATTATAATAACAATTAGCTAATTCCTATATATAAATAAATAATTTCTGAGATATACATTAGCTATGTGCTATATATTTGTAGTCAGATCGTTACTAAGCGTATTATGTAAATCTTTTATTGTAAAAAAAAATTAAAATTATAAATATTAAAATAAATATAAATAATTTGTATAATTTAATTGTAGATAGTTTTGATTAAGTTTATAAATATTATTTGTTTATTTTATTTAAAAATAATTAAATTAAAAAGTGCTTAAATAAAATATAGTTAAATTTTTAAAAAAATACTTAAAGAATAAAATTAGAAAAAAAATGTCAATATAAAAAAAAAAAGTGAGAAAGAGGAAGTGTCAACTGGGTTTGCTTCCATCATCTTGAAAATGCTGATTTGTGGATAAGTCTTCCCAAAGGTTCATTGCAAGATCGAGAAGATGGAGAGAGAAAGTCACATCGGCCAAAATTACATGTATGATCCTATAAATGATAGAAGAGTGAGGTACTTTTCGGCTTCAGAAAATATTTTTAAGGAGAAAATAAGTAAACATGAAGGCAAAATCAATTATGAAAATTAGAGAATTAATTCTGTTTAAGTTTCATAATTCCAGAAGACAAAGAGGATAATAGATTTTCTCCTGTCATAATTAAACCATAATCCATTAAAATTTTGTCATAGAAATAATCAATTATTTATATATTATAACATATAAGAGAATCGATTTTTTATATAACAATAAAATATTTTCATTTAATATAATTAATATTAATTATATATTATTTTAAATTATTTTTGTGATTAAGAGAAAAATAATAATATTTTATTTTTGTCAATTAAAATATATTTTTTAAATTTATCAAACCTATCTAATCGATAATTTTTATAAAATTTTATTTTAAATCTCTTCATGTATTATAATATTTTTGTTAATCCAAACAATTCTATATTTATTTTTTTTCTTTAAATGTACTGTTTAATTTTAAATAAGCAAATATAAAAAAAAATTGAAAGGAATGGAAAACTATGACAATATAATAAAATGGGACCATTCTTATTATTAGGTGATTATTAAATCAAGTATATCACTTATACTGTTTCAAAACTTTTGCTCTTTTTTTTTTGTCATTTTTATTTCAAATAATTTTATTTACATATTTTCTTTCCAAATTTACTCATTGTCTCTCATTCAGATTTATATTCTGAATACAATTTTGTTTTTTAAATCATAAGACTATGATAAAAAAATTGATTTACAATAAAATATGAAATTTTGATATCTACGATTATATACATAATAAGTACACTGAAACATCCATCTACTCCATCCAATCCTCTTTAATGTTAAGGCATGTGATATGATTGTGCAATGATTACATCAAACTCTAACCTCAAAGTGTGAAGAGAAGTGATAATATCATTAACCAAATTGCTTACACTAAAAAGACAACATGGATTAACCAAAATGCATGATTCTGAATTTTATAATTTGTTCAATCCATCTGCCCATTAAAGTTTAACTTAAAATAGATGGTACCAACCCATTTGGATTTAACTAACAAAAGAAAATACAAAAAGAAAAAAAAAACCAATAATAGAGGATGAACAAAAATATTAGTACATTATTTTCCCAAGTGTGGTAGGCTACCTTTTAATACCAAGCAAAGTAGTTAGTAAACTTAATTTATATATTTCATAATTGTTTATTAGAATCACAAGTCATGTTCATTATCTAAAATTGAAGTTGTCATCTTGACTTGGGACCATATATGAGAAGAGATATAACTTGTAACAAATTAAGCAAAATATTTGCATTGAAACTCTAACGAAGGGACGGTTTTATCTAAAATGGAAGACAAAGAATTAAGAATTAAGGGCAATAAACAAGAATTAGGTGGGAATTCTTTCAAGAAAAGTTGTTTATATATCTGTGGAGGATTTCACCAACAAGAATCTGATACGTCCTCTGCGTGGGGTGGTAGCTGTCCCAAAACACATATTTAGAATCATCTGTGCAGGTTTCCAGATCCAACGGGTTACACAGAATTCCTGCCTCTACAGACCCTGTGCCGCAGCATCCCCTGTCAACAACTTCTAATCCTGAAATTCAACCAAAACATTTATGATTTCAACAAACCTGCATAAGTTCAAAAATAACTTTAAAATATTTACCATATTTGGTTGGATTTTGAATGATATTCAGCAAAGGATCGTAAATATGGATATACACAATCCTGGATTGAGGCCAATTTCGACGTTGTAGCTTGTGAAGCTCTGCAGAGAGTTTAGAATTGAACAGTTTTGACGCCATGTTTATTTCCTCTCCGCATTCTCTTTCTACACCTCCAAACAATGTTCGCATGAAAGGTACGCATCCTAATGGAGGTGCACCAAACACTCCTATTCTCCTTACCCCCAAACCGTACAATTCCTACCAAAAAATTCAAATATTATTTAACCTAATGATATACCTAACCCCCAAACCGTACAATTCCTACCAAAAAATTCAAATATTATTTAACCTAATGATATACCTAATCTTACGATTATCGTTCAATGAGTATGAGATTACCTTAACGAAAGAAGAGGCGTATTGAACTAACATGTCAGTGTAATTGGGAACGTCGTAATCCAGTTTTCTAATTCCAGATGCAAAATAGGTGTTGGCAATGTCGTTGCTGCTTGATACCACAAGAACTAAACTTTTGGACAAGATGAAGTTCGTTTTCGCTTCTCCAAAATTTGCTTTCAGCTTTCCTATATATTCTTTGAACTGCTCCAGTTGCTCCGATAACGGTATCACTGACTATTATACCAACGATTAAGATTTCATTCATTTTCATTAATAGAAAAAAGAAAAGAAAAATGTAATAGAACAGTACGAGAAATCAAAGAGAAAACAAAAAAATGTATATCATGAAAAATTTTACGGCAAGTTGTGCGGTGAAAGGATCATATCCTGTGCCACCCGAAGCGAAGTTGATTCCCTTCAACATATCATCAGGTTTCAAACCTGGACTCGTGTATGCTGCTAAATATTCGTTGATTCCCAATTCTTCCGCTGAATAAGCACGTTTGGTTCAGATTAATAATCCAAAATCAGAAGTGATAAATATTAGTAATGGAATTTAAACCCAAGTCAAGACCACAAAGATTTTTTTCTTGAGTTTTCGGATAAGAAGTAGAAGAAGGAAAGTGAAAGCGTTCCGTGAATGATAGTTACCAACGAAGTCAGAAGGAACCTTGCCATTGCTGAATCTTCCTGTTGGTTGGGCGCCATGGAAATCCCTTCCATAAGGAGGAAAATTGCTCTTAAACGCTGTGATTAAGTTGTTGTTAGCGCCTGTGTCCACGATCGAATCTCCGAATAAAATCAGTGCTGGAATTGTTTCGTTTCCTCGGAGCTTAACAATGGCTTCGGTGTGAAGAAAACCGAAACACAAAACACACCACACAAACACCACACTCCACAACTCCATTTTACGTTTGTGTTTGTGGTTCTTGCCTCTATTCTCTTCCAAATATATATATAGAAAGAGTAGGTCCTGCATTTATTAATCGGTTGTATAAACGCGACATGATGAGAATGGTCCTTTATTGCATTTAAATGCAATAAATAAGATTATTTTTTTAATTTTAGGGAACTCCATCACTGCTTCAAATCCAAGCTCACTCACTAACATCTACATAATCTGAATTAAATGCTTCAATTGACTTTTACACGCACACAAATCGCTTCATTATATAATAATGAATTTGTATATATTCCAAAGCTTTACATTTATTGTGCTGTTTTGTGGAATTTTATAAAGACCCCAGCATGATCTGTTGCATATGATGATGCTGGTTATTTATATATATTTTGTGGCTTACATGAATCAATCGGTATTTCCATGGTAGTGGTGCTGTTCAATTGTTCCAGCAAAGACCCAGCACCACACAAATTCAGCACGTTCGCATTAAATGCAGAAAAAACTATGTAAACCAAATTTCAAATTGGTAAATAATAATTAAATTAAACCACTGAATTCGGTTGTTTATTACTGGGCCATGTTTAATTGAAACATGTTTTAATATCCTTTCATAAGTATAAGTATAACCATACAAACAAATATGCAGTCATTTGGTTTTTGTATGGCTTACTTGCGGATTCAAGTTCTTCAAATTATCGAACGTAAGGAAACAGTAGTGGAAGAATAACAAAAAAAATCGTTTTATTATTATTTTTTTCATTATCATTTTGTTTCCTTCATCAATACTAGTGAAACAATTTTTCGTTGTCTTTTAATTTAATATATTTTAAGTAAAATAAACTTGATTACATAAATAATCCTTAACATTTTTTATTCTTATTAGTATTTTTATCACACTTTTATATCTATTGGTAATAATATATTCTACATAATATGTTTTTATGATTTATTAAGAGCTAATTTATTTTTAATCATTATTTATTTTTAAGAAATTATAAAAGAAAGAAAATTGCTAACCAGTGAGACTTTTTAAGATATAATGATTGACTTTTGATTCCATTACATTTATATTTAAATTTGAAATAATTAGTTATATTAATTAAAATAATATAAATTCTTAAATATTATACTACTGTAATTGAATTTAAAAATTAAATTCTAATTTCAATAATTATTAATGCAATTTTATTTTTTTTAAAGGATCAATAAATTTTTATATAATTATAATTGATAATTTATTATATATATATATATATAAAGAACGGTTAAAAGATAATTGAGTAATAAAATAATATTAATGTTGTTGTATATTTTTTTTCTTTTCAACGACTTCTCTTTTATTTTAATGTTAATAAATATTAAAATATAATTAAACGTAAAAAATAAATAAAACTTAAATTAACATATAAAACAACAAACAAAAATAAAAATAACTAAGCAAACTAGTATATCAATTATAATATTCAATTCAATACTCATATAAAATAAATTTAAACATGCAAATAAATTTCAACATATCTACTCCTATAGTATAGCCACAAGGTTTATAAAAGTAGAGCTTTTCAAGATTTTGTTTCAGTCTCGCAAATATTTGTCTTTTCCACATTAGCTCGTTTGTTTGGTAGCCGCTACGAGTTTGTTCTGGATTCATGTGTTTTTTTTTTCTCTTGTTCCTTTCCTTTCTCCTTTTCTTCTATATAAAAAATAAATAAACTAATTGATATGCGAAAGAAAAACTTTTTTTTTTGTTTTGAAAAAACATTCACTTTTTAAAAGTTTAAGATTAATATAACTTCGCTAATATTAATATTTAATCTCACAAATACAAAGTAAGATTTAAATTATAAAAGAATGCAAATATATTTTGATCACATATATTAGAAACATTAATTATATACAGTTATATCAATTTATAGTTAAAGTAACATTTTATATAAACATAAAGTATAATTTGTATAAATAAATAATTACAAGAAATCTAAATGATATAAAAATATATTTAATACAAAAAATATATATATATATATATATATATATATATATATATATATATATATATATATATATATATATATACACGATATATAATAACACACACTTAGAATACCAATAATATCAATTACTTGTTAAAACCACTATTAAAGTGAAGATAACTGTGTATGTTGCATAATATTACGAAACTCACATGTCAACCTATATTATATAATGTAAGAGAAGGTTTTTTCATTAAAATGTATTATTTCAATTCATAAATATAAGAAATGATAGTAAGTGACTAATGGTTTTGGAAAAAATATCTGCTAATAAACTGTGTGAGTATCCAATATTATTTACCATTTTTCTTTCTTAAATTAAATTAATTGATCTCTGACCCATTTGTTGGAAAAAGAAAAACAAGAATAATTATATGGGCTAAATGAACCCAATGTAGAAGGCTAAATATGAGCAAAACGGGCTAATTGGGCCTAATGAACGCAAAGGTGTAGAAATAAAGTATGGGCTAATGCATTGTCTTTTTTACCAACACGTTCCCTTTGAAATTGTTTTTCTAAAAAAGTGCCGAAATATATATTCTGTCTCTCTCAGAACTGCAACCTCCCATGTGCGCACGTCAATTTTTTCCCTATAAACCTTTACTCTCTCACTGCTAAAAGTAATTAATTTAAAGTTTATATAATTAAATTGCTATAGTTTTGGGAAAAAAAATAGTCCAAGTTAAGAATGTGTAATATTATTAATTAAACCAAAACGTAATTCAAGTAGCTAAGATCAGCGTGCTTGAACTATTTTTTAATTTATGCAAAATAAAATGGTTTAATTTTATTTTTTAATTTTGTAGGTTTCTAATATTAAATATTCATGTTCATCTCTTTTTACTTGTATTATTTTCCAAACATATATGTTGTCCAGTAAAACAAACGTACACGTTTCTTGAAATATCAATTCCATGCTTATTTTCAGTCTAATATAAATTATCTAATTATAAATAATCCAATTAATTTTATAAAAAATTGTAATTTAAATTTTTTTTTTAATTTCTTACTCAAACAACATACAGTATTTCAAAATTTTAATGTAAAAAAATGATCTTTTTAATCTGTTAAAAATAAAATGAGTGGGAAATGAAAAAAAAAATGCAGATTAAAATCGATTGAGAAGAGAAAGCCAACCATTATTCATAGCGAAAGGAAGGTAATTTTCCAGGATGTGTTATTGGAGATAAAGACTAAAAGGATAATGTAGCACTAAATGGGAGTGCAAATAGTATTCCTCAAAATACATATAAACAATTTTTGGCCCACGTATCAACTCTCACCTATGTAAAAGTAAAATGGCCCAAAAAGACAGAATTATTATTATTACTTTGTAAACAGTGTTATTACGGTATCCATTCTTTCCCTTTACGCAAACAGAGCACAAAATCATAAGTGAAGCAAATCTTAGGAATATTTTCCCCAAAATCTTTAAGAAAGATATATAAATAAATAAAATGATTTTTCTGAGTTAAAATTAACTTTTACATGAATTATAAATACAAATTAAAAAGCATATAAAAGAGGCTTTACAATACAAACTAAATTTAACTTATAATTAAAGTTATTTTTTTACCGTACAAAATTTTGGAGAAGTTTTCCCCCAAACATTTTTTTACACATTTTGCAATTTGTTTAAAAAGAACGAGGAGTACGAGGTTATAACAGGAATACGCAATAATAGAGAGTTGAGGAATGAAAAATGGGATCCTCAAACAATAATACTTTGGTCTTTGTATTTAAAATGTAGCCAGTAGGCAAAAATACAACAAGTATACAACATTATAATAAGTCAGTAAATAAATAAAATCTACACAAATATGTTTATTCCATAATTAATTCTCATTTATTTTTAAGATAAAATCTATTGTTAGAGGTGGCTGTTCTTTCAATGAAGTGGGTGATATTCCTTCTCTATTTTTAATAAACCCCCTAAATGTGAATTTTGGTTTCGGAAATTAAATATTTTTTCAATGAAGAAACCTTTTATAAAATTAACTTTAAAATGATAATATTTATCAAGTAGATAACTATTTTAACCGCTTTAAATTTTAACTTTTTTTGATTTGTTTCTTGAAACCTAATTATTCCGTCTTACATTTATATCGCATCTACTCAGAAGCGTTGGGAGAAGGAGTTATTATATAGCATTACTAATTATAGTACCGACTTTAATCAATGCTGGATTTGATTTGATGTTGCATCAGTCGCTGGAATAATAACTGTTAGTACCCCCACCACTGTTAGATTACACTCTTTTGTTGCTGTCACCAAGGTGCTGGTGTTTTGGTTCATATGAAAACAAATCATAAATAAAATGTTTCTTTAACATACTTTACTTCTTTCAACTGGCTATTAGAAAATAAATAAAATTCGCTTCAATAATCTACTTTTGAAAGACATTAGGTGCAGTTTTTGCATACAAGTATTAATCATTGATAAATTTAAATTTATTGTCAGCGGAAGACATTGCATTAAATTGGATGTTGTAGATCAAATTTAAATTTTTTACTGGATTTTGTTATATTATTTTTTATTATGTCTTCCAATATATTAATTATTATTAATTTTAATATTTTAAAACATTTTAAAATAATATTTAAATATTAATATAGTGTATTTTTAATGCTACTTATAGATTTAATTAATGACGTTGGGACTATCTTGATTCTGTAATACTGCAATGGTTTCTGAATGAACAGGGGACAACCCATTAACATACCCTTCATCTTAGGAAAGTGTTTCACAGTCCTCCAACACACATGGTTCATGGGTCAGTAACAAGAAAATAAAGAAAGGAACAATCGAATTTAAAGTTATAATCTCCATTAGTACATAATTTTGCTCACATAAATTTGTATACTCATCCAATGAAAAAAAGCATAAAAATAATAAAATGATTCTTTAACCGAATTGGTAGTAATATTCAACCTTCAAAGTCTACTTTTGATAAAAAAATTTATTCTTAACATATTAAAAAACATATATAGATATTGAATAACCAACTACTACCGAATATATGTCAAATAAATGATTAAGTTTATTAAATCTTTGACAAACTTATTTTTAAATCATAAACCTTAGCCCTTTTAGTTAATAAAACTTTGAAAAGACCAAGTTTAGGTTTTAAATCTGAGCAGACATAAACAACTAAACTTTTAATAGTTAATTTCAAAATACTCAAAGAGATTGGTTTTACAAATATTGAATTTCTTAAAACATCATCTATAAAACATGTGACATAAAAAAATGTAAATAATATAAATATTTCATAACTATTATACGAGGTATTTCCAAATAAACGTCAAATTAAACGTTATACGAAGTCTTTGTTTGTAATATTTTTTATAATTATATATAATATATATATATATATATATATATATATATATTATCTATCTTTGTAATTACAAATATATAATATTCGCATAAGCATGAGTTAATAAAAGTATAACTCTTTTTAATGTGAACAAAAACCAAAATTTAAATTAAATATGGATTATATACAAGCATTAATTTGTTTATCTCTTAACATTTTAAAAGTTTATTATTTTAATTTGTATCCGTGAATAGTGGTACGTAAACTAAGCATACTAAACTGACATTATAATAATATTATAGCTAGGTACTAATATTATAAAATGACATATATGTGAAAGTTACGTATGCCCGAATATTCGAAATAAGGGTTAAATATAATTTTGATTTTTTAATTTTTTAAAAATTAAAATTATTAGTTGTTTTAATTTAGTCTATTAATTTAAAAGAGAAGAATTTAAACTTTTTAATTAAATTTTAATATATTTTAAATTTAACAAAATTTAATTAAAAAATTAAATCTATATATTTTTAATAGTTAGAAATTAAATTAATCCAATATTTTAAAGAATTATTGATTTTAATTTTTACTGAAAGTTAATAAATTAAAAACATATTTAATCTTTAATCTAAATTAAAAAAAATTGTTAGAATGTTTCGATGTCAAGTAATTTATAGTTTACTATTGTTAACCTTTTAATCAATATAGATATTAGCGTGGATGTGTGTGGTGGCCAAAATCAAGTCACGTGGACCGTTTTCGTAACACAACATTAGCTATTATACCATCAAACCTTTGATTGATGAAAATTTGACGCTAATATAACTTTAGTATCAACTTTTAAATTTTAACCCCAATGTTTGAATGAATTTTGTTTTAGTAAGTGAAATGTAACAAGATATAGGTATATCTATTTCTTGCATCATATATTTGCCGATTATTTTAAATATTTTATAACAAAGTTATTAATAACATATCATTACTGGTAATCATATATAAAAATATTCTAATAAGTTGTCATAATATTAATTATAATAAATCTATAAATAATTGTTTTATCTTTATTTACATTTTTAATCCTCAAAAAAAAAAAAAACTCAAGAAACATAATAATGTGCTTGTTCCTTTTTTTTTCCTATATAAATGGTACTAATATTATTCTCTCTAGTTACTTTAAATATATTAACATAACATTGTAAGGGTGATCAATAATTGCATTTTTTGTATTATTGGCTTTGGAGTTGGATGCTTAGATAATGACTTAAATAACTTATTAGAAATGAGATTTTTTTTTTCTTTTGCTGTTGAATGTTTTTTATGTCATAATCTAGTGTTGAAGAAAAAGGTTCAACATAAATATAAGTGCAAAAGAGGGAGGAGAAAGAACAAATGGTGAGAAAAGAAAGAAATAAATATACTTAAGAAAGAGAAGATGATGTGGAAAGGAGGAGGAGGATGAAGAGTGAGATAAGCATGATTTAGTTGACATTATCGGTTTATTTAAACTATAATTTATAAATATAGAAAACTAAATTGTCTTTTTCTGAAAGACAAGACACCAAATTATTAAATAGAAATTTTAATTTTTCTTTCCTAAACTAGATTAAAAGGTGTTTTGCTATTTTTTTTTTTATTTGTGCATAAAATTAGATGCTGACCTTGACATGACAATTTCTTTCAATATTATTAAATAAGAGTTCATTTTTATTGAAAGTAAATGTAATCAATCAGTGTAGTAGTCTTATTTATAAAATTAAGAAATAGAAATAAATAAGGATAAATGATAGGAGTGTACGAAAAGGAAGGCCGTTCCTATCATACATGTACACTTGCACACTTAACAATCACACTCACTGCTAAAAACATGATAACGTGGATCGAACATGTTAATCTTTTAGGATCATCTGTGTGTTCTTCTAAATATTAATTAATGCTATCCATGCATGGCGCGTGAGGCGAACCTTGAAAAACTCAGAAGAAGCGACTTAAATAGTTTTGAAGGATTTGACCTACGAGCTGTTTGTATACTTTTTCAGTAGGATGATAACTGTCCCAAAACACGTATTTTGAAGCATCGGAACAAGTTGTATCCAAAGGGTTGCAGAGCACAGAAACCTCCAATTTCCCTGTGCCACAGCAACCACTGTCCATAACTTCATAGCCTGAAATATAAACCAACCAACTCAATAATCAATTGAATAATTCTACAAAAATCATTCGAAAAATGAATTGAGATTGATTTACCATAGCTTTGGTAGTTGACAATGATATCCAACAGGGGATTGTAAACGTCAATGTAAACGATCTTACTATCGGGCAATTCACCGAGAGAATCAAGTGTTCTTGAGAGTTTAGAGTTAAATAACTTGGCCGCGTAATTGTGATCTCCGGCGCACTCTCTTTCTAAGCCTCCGGCAAGTGTTCGTTGCGACGGAACGCAACCAATCGGTGGTGCACTCAGTACTCCGATTCTACGTGCTCCAAGTTCATATAATTCCTGTAATTTACAATCAGTGAGTACAAACTTCATTTTCATATGTAGATTTTGTAGGTTTGAATTAAACTTTCAGTACCTTAATGAAATCAGAAGCGGAATTGCACATGAGATCAGTGTAAGCGGGAATATCATACTGTAACTGTCGAGCGTGAACGGTAAAATAGGTGTTTGCAATGTCGTCACTTCCAGCTACCACAAGGAAAAAACTGTTGGCTATGATGAAGTTCGTTCTATCCACTCCAGCAATTTGTTTCAGCTTCTCTACGTATTCTTTGAACATTTCTAGTTGTTCGGACATTGATATCACCGACTGATGAACAGTTATCATAATTAATTACAAAGATCAATGAATCGATGTTAGAAGTGAGAATGATTTAGAGATTAAATACCGCTATTTTTGGCGTTAAAGGATCGTATCCGGAAGCACCAGAAGCAAAGCACACTCCGGTGAGAAGGTCGCTGGGCGTGAGATTTGGATCCAAATAAGCGGGTAAAAGCTTCTTGATACCCAGTTCTTCAACTGAAAACTCAATCGAGTAATTAATTAGTTGCAACGTGGAACCATGCTACGTGTTCGTTAACATGCACTCTATTTAGAGTTGAAAATGAGAGGGGTATATAAAACAAAAATAATGATATATTTGTATATAAAGAAATTAAACGAAAAATAAAAATAAGAACAAAAAAGGTACACATTTATGATTTTAGTAGTGGAAAAATTGATGGTGATAGTGTTAACTCATTTCACGCTTAACTTAAAACCTATCATATAGTACTAACCTTTTTAATATTAGATGGGCCCTCGTTTTAATGTATATAAACACGTTATTGGTTAAAAATTTATTACTTTCTCAATTGTTCTTTTAAACACTTTATTGGTTAAAGTTTCTTAAAAGTGATCTATCAATAACTTAACAGTCATATCATTTTTAGAAAAAGTAAATTTTTTTATCTATAAAAAGTATAAACGATTAACTAGTAAATATAAGTTTGGTATAACAATTTATTGAGCTTGAAAATGCGATCGTCCAAAGTATTTTTAGTGTTCGTATTGTTGATAAACCAACATCATACTTCAGTTTGTGTTAAGGTGCCTTTCATAACACTTTTTCTTTTTATGTAAAATGATGTAAAATATGACCAGAATAAATAAAATGAACTATTATGGTTATTTTTTTAATTGTACCTAACAGTATCCTTAGATAATGATCATTAATTTTTTGCGTCTTTTAAGATTATTACCATTAATTCCAAAGTTTTTTATTACGTATTCCATAACACTCGGGAATCATGCTATTAGCTATGCTTAAGTGTGAGCGTTTCACAAGACACACGCATCTCTATTTAGGTTGAATGTGTACTTTGCGATGAAGCATCATTTTCATTTATGTTACAGTAGCTTTATGGTCTTAAAGACGCTTGACATAACTCGCTACCTGTCTACTATACTATGTATCATATCATATCATCCCCTCACAGATATTTTAAGTCTTAATTTTTATTAACCTTTATATTCACAAAGTCTGCATTAGTATATAAATTATTAATGCTTTGCAACATCAAGTTCGCAATTTTCAATGGTACTTTCTTTTATGATTCTTCCATAAATTTCTCGGCAACCAATTAATAATTAAAAGTATAGTTATTATAAATACTAAAAATACACTGTCACTTTACTCTTTTGACAAAAATAACAAGCATACAAATATAAAATATTGTGTACAATTGCATGAAGATTTTCTTTTTTCAAATGTCAAATTGAAGTTGTTAAACAAAGTTTTCAAGGCAAGGGGACCATGGCATCACCATTATTAATTTAAATGCAACGAAATCAATGAATAGTGTACGAGTTACTCTCCAAGTTTACTCAACCACGAATATTTTGTACAAAAACTTTTATTCAAAAACAGATTACCAAAATTATTAAAGATTTGAAAGTAAATTATATATAATATACAAGATAAATATTCTCAGAATATAAAATTAAAAAGACAGTTTAATTAATTCTTTCCCATTTAAACTAAATTTAAAATTACAAAAACAATGTACACTAAATCTCATAAACATATTTCTCGTCAACCTATTTTCATATTTCTTATAACAAATCACTTAAAAAATAATACTTAAAATTATAAGAGAAAGTTGTAAAAAATGTAGTAATAAAAAATTATTTTTTTTAAGTTAAAAAGTTTAAAGAAAAACACAGTGGAAAGAAAAGAGAAGATGTACATATAAAGTGTAAGTACCTAACATATCCGATGGAATTTTTCCGTTGCAAAATCGACCGGTCGGAATTCCTCCGTCGAAGTCTTTACCGTAAGGAGGGAAGTTACACTTGACCAGCGTTTTAACCTTGTTGTTGTTGCCGGGGTCAATGATCGAATCTCCGAAACCTATCACTGCCGGAATTGAAACATTTGGCGGTAGTGTCACCAACCCCTTCGTTCTCAACGATAAAACTAACAGTAACATCAAACGGAGCATTAAGCTGCTTGAACAAAAGTTGAAGAACTTCGTAAACACAGCCATCAAGAACTTCCACCGATGGCTATTCTTCTTCACTACTTCCCTCCCGTGAAACAATCAAAGATATAACTTCATTAATCAACGTCTATTTATACACACAACCCATCTTTCTATCTATATATCACGTCCTTTTACTTATTAATTGCACAAGCAAGACTAATTGCATCAAGCGGTTCATTATGCATTAACTTTTCAACTTTTTAATGTCAAGAAAAAAACATGGTAGGTAGGGTTACCTCCAATGCAGTTAAACCACATTTCTTAACATAATTTACACCGTTTTATGGACACAAATGATATGATGAGTGAAAGTCGTTTTTTTCTTTTGAATTTAAAATATTATAATATAGGTCAATAGAAAAATATTTAATTTTAATGCGAGATTTTTTTTTGTATAAATAATTTAAATCCATCTGAAATGATAAGATTTAGAAAAATTAATATCAACCATTTAACTAAACTTAACAGAAATTCAAATTATTTATGTGATTGCAACTTCGCTTTTGCATTGACATGTAGATAAAAAGTATTTTCAACGCGGAAAACGGCTTTTGGTCGAGAGATCAACAACACCTTTATTATCAATAATTCCGAAAACAGTAGACTAAACAGATATATAATTAAGAATGATAAAATGAGTTACGGCAGGTTCGTTGCTGATGTACATCGTATACGTTCGTATAATACGGTAGATGGAACCTTCCTTTATACACCTCGTTAATTACTTAAGGCTGAAGATAGAATGGAACCTTCCTCTGCTCCTATTATTTATATATATTTATATTTATTTATACACACATCGCTTAACACATATCCTTGATGTCTTTTCCTCTTTCTTCGGTAAGATTTAACAGTTCGGGGTTTTATCGTAACGTTGAGTAGTTATATACTCTTTTCCATGCACATTTTGAACAAAGAGTAAAGAAAAAGGAAGACAAATGGTTGATTTGAAAACAAAGTTATACTTTTAGTAACGAAATGAAAACCCATGTAAAAAAATGAAAATTATATTTTCAGATACGTGTTTATCATCTATAACTCGTATTACTTTCGTTTTCAATAAGAATTCAGCTGATTCCGAAATAACACTACGATAATTTTAGTGATGTAATATATTTTATCAGTATTGGGCCATTACTTATTTTAGTTATGCAAACGTTTTTTCAGAGGAAAACCTGTGAAAAATAAAAAAACATTTATGTTTTTCTTTACGAATAACACGGAGAGATACGGTGGGGATTTGAAGTGGAGGAAAACGAATGGGTTGTTATTGGTTGGGAATATGGTGACACGCTGCAACTGGGTCACCGAGTTTTTAATGATGAAATTTATGTCATTCTAAGGATGTGAAATGCAAACACTTCTCGTTATAAATCATCCACCTTTATAATAATATAATAATTCTCTTATTGTCTTTCTCCTGTACAAAATTTTGTTCCAAAATTGTAAGTTGTTTCAAAAAAATAATTTTACAATGTTTTCTTAAAAAGTATATTTTCGGAACCTTTGAAAAGGCTATCGTAATAATATATAACATGTAGCTATAAAAATGTTCATTGTCATGCAATTGAATCAAATTTTAGGGTTGCAAATTTAGAAACCCAAAAGACAAGTTTTTTTTTTTTTTTTTTTATGGAGAAAAGAAAAGGATAGGAGAAAGACAGCATAAATAAGAGGAGCAAGTGGACAGGAACAACAACGGGCAACGAAAGGATGGTGAAGATCACGGTTTTCAGAGGATGTTGAAGATACTATTAATAATGATTGAAAAATGCTTTCGGTGACATACCTTAACCTGACACCAACAATTAGTTGGACTGCATTTTCGATACAAAGCCGTCACTACAAAGTCAAAGGTAAAGGTCCCGACCACCTTCAAGGGGTTTCCCCCACCCAACAACACACACATCTGATGCCATTTTTCGTATTTGCTTTTCATCTCAAACTATTTGCGATTATTTTTTATATAGTGAGACTACATATGTCAAACGAAACCAACTTGGCTCACATCATTTGATTCGTTACGACTTAAGTTGAATATGAGTGAATTTAACCTAGTTCATTTTATAGTGAATCAGAAATTTTGTAATCTGATTCAACCCACCATGGGTTAATGAATTAAGTGGGTTGATTCACTAACTCACATAAAAAAAATTATTTATGTATTTATTTTTAAGTATTCAAATATTTAAATAATTTTTTAAGCAATTCATGATATGACAATCACAATAAAATCAAGAACTGATGTCTTCATCATGCTCACCACAAATAGATGATGAATTATTTCCAAGAAAGTGTCTATATAGTTCAACAAAACATGATTAATATTATTACACATATTTATTTTTAAGTATTCAAATATTTAAATAATTTTTTAAGCAATTCATGATATGACAATCACAATAAAATCAAGAACTGATGTCTTCATCATGCTCACCACAAATAGATGATGAATTATTTCCAAGAAAGTGTCTATATAGTTCAACAAAACATGATTAATATTATTACACATTTTCTGTCATGTTATTCAACAAAATATAAATAAAAAACTACACATTTTTATCATGTTAATGTAGAAAAATTTGTTTATAGGACAATTGATTGAGTAATTTACTATAAAAATTATAGTTAAATATTAATGTCTCAAGGTATATAACTTGACAATCAAATTAATTAAACATTCAAACTACTCAAATATTATTGAGCAACATTCTAACATTTAAATATATGAAATTTTGAACCTATATAATTAGGGATAGTAAATAATTATGAAAAAAAATTATAAAAAATGTTAGTGGGTTAAATGGGTCAACTCACCCTCAACCCGACTTGAACTCATTTAACCCGTTGGTTAAGTGAGCTGGATTGAGTTCAACCCACTTTTTAAAAAAATAATCTTTTCTCAACCCAACCTGGTTCGAACCCGTGGTGAGCCGAGTTAATTTACGGATTAAAACTCATTTTGACATTTCTACTTGAAAGTTACAACTTTATAAAGATATCCTCTCTTTTATTTTTTCTTAATAAATATACTATATTTACTTAATTTATTCCCTTATAACATATACATGCTATTCAAAGTTCATTCCGATTGAATTCATTTATTTGAAGAAGAACAAATAACTAAAAGTGCGTTAAAAAATGAGAATCAGTTACTTTGGCACAAATTATAAGTACACAGATAATTTAGGACACGAAGTATTTAGAAAGAAAATTATTGATGGAGGGAGTATTTACAAGAGGGGTCATTTGGTCTTGTCAACTAAAAAACTGGACTTAATATTGTTCCTCATATATCAAATATGTGTAATTTTGAACTTTCATAAATGTGTTTAAATTAATTTGCATAAGTATTTGCAATTATGTGATTTTTTAACTCCTTGTTTGTATGTAATTAAATTGTAAAGATTTTTTTAACACATCTAGACGTTAATGTGATAATTGTATCGATCATTCAACTTACGTTCACATGACCCAATTTCACCACCTTTAGTTAGTAAGTTTTTTGATACCACGGTTGAGGGGGCACAAATAAATTAAGTGAATTGAATTGACATATGTATTAGATTAGATAGGATTATTAATAGATCTTTTTATATTTGTGAAACTTTTACCATTAAAAAGTCTTGTATGATTTATTAGAGTTCGAAAACTATTGAAACAATGTCTTTTGAAAGAGGATCACCATATATAAATATATACAATATCAATGAGATATGAATTCAATTCACATATAAGAAATTGAGACACCACCTCCGGCCCAAAACTTTAAAATAGTGTGTTTATGGGTCTTCTAACTTATATGACATTAACTTCATCATTTCTATCCAATGTGAGATTTAGACTCACACTTAAACTCAAGAGTCTCTCTTTCAAAGAATGAGTCTCTTCTATATTGGTACACTCCCCCTCGAATAGAAGCATTACGAGTACTCCTTTTCATACCGTCATTATTGACGGGACACGCTTACCTCTAATTCTTTTCAGAAAGACTTTTTACAAACATCATTATACTCGTTTGAGTCGGTCACTAAAGCTGACAATCTTTGATATTATATTAGTATTTAAAAACCATTCAAACTAGAAGTAGATCGGTGTAATACCTCAAAAATATATTTATTTATCAACTCACTGATTTTACAATTAAAAAACTTAGTTATATAAAACTAAGTAGAAGAAAACTTATTAACAGAATAAAACAGAAAAATAATAGAAGAAACAAAAATATATAGTAAAAAACAGAAAAGAAAAACATAACTATATAATCTTATCTCTAATATAACTTTACAAAAATTTGAGAAAAGATGCAAGAAAGTTTTAACAAATTTTCATACAAAATTTCTCATATTATTACTTGTATTTTATCTAACCTAATCCACAATGGAACTTCTATTCGATAAACGAATGACATCATTCAGAACTTATTTACAGGAAGGTCACAAAAATTAATAATTTAAAACTATCTTTTGTTTATAATTTAAAACATATATTTCCACTAAACCAAACACTGCATGGGAATTAATGGGACCGACAACAATAATTAGAATGCATGCCTTGTGCTTGAAGTTGAAGCACTTACTTACCCCTAACCCATCAACATTCAATCCAAAATTTAGGTATGGTGATATGACCTTTGGTACACAACAACAATAAATTTTTGTGAGAGTATCACACCAATAAAATGGTTTACTAAAGTAAAAAAAAAAAAAAAAAACTTGCGTGTTTCAAATTTTTAATCATATGCGAACCAAATGAAATAATTGAAATCAGATAGTTTGAGTGCTTCAATTCCAAAACTAATTCATTCACCAAATGAGTCCTAAATATGTATTAAATAAATATGAGAAACTAAAAAAGGTTGAGGTAGGTGTATCATGTTCTCGTGAAGAAATGTGCAAGTTTGATTCATGCACGATGCAAGTGGGTGGGGTACCCCATTTTTTAATGCTATGTCATAATGCGTTGAAATTCATTAAATTAAAAGTACAAAAGTGTAAATTCATTATATAAAATGTAAGTTAAGTTTGAAAAGTGCTTTAACCATTTTTGAATAAATAAAATCTTCCAGCTCAAACTCGTTTAATAATTTCATGATGCTAGCAAAATCTGGAATGTGATCAACGAAGAAGATTTAGACAAATGTTGCAAACTCAAACATATTATAACTTGGTTAATTGAAACGTTATAATTAAAAGGCCTTGTTGTTCTTCAAAATCACAATCACGTGCATTTTTGGGGCCACATTGAAATTAAATTTAATATGCAGATGCCAACTAACTTTTTTAGTTGTTAGATAACAGATAAAATTTAAAAAAAGTGGGGAATATCAAATCATATCATATGCACTTAATGAACCCTAATTCCACTCGTCCAACCTTCATTGCTCCGGTAGTTGCTGCATGCCACAATACCCAATTCCCAACCGCCACAAAATCAAATACCTTAATTACATTTTTAATCTTTAATTCTCGATCAATCCAATTTCGACTTTTTAAATTTCAAAAACATTATTTTATTTCATACTATCAAAATCAGGGTTATGGATAATGCACATTTAAGCCATTCGTTTTAAATAGAAACATTTCAATTCATTTTTTTTTTCTTTTTAGTTAAATATTTTACTTTCCTTAAATGCAATTGCTCAATCTATTTTAAATTTGACTTTTCTGGCCATTAGATTTAAGTAACGTCAGATCTTGACAAATGAAGAAATAATGTTTCGGATAATTGTATTTTAAAACTTCAACCATAACACATTAATCCATAAATTATTATGGGTACAGGTGTAGTGTAGTGGGTATAATAATACCATTTGATATTTATGTAATCATCATAATTTTTTTACTCATTAAAAAATAAAATCATTTTTCTTTATTTTAATAAAATAGTTGTAGTTTTTATTTTAGTTTATACTCTTTGTCTCTCTATTTCCACACGACAAGAAAAAAAAATCTCATTTTCTTGTTTATGAATATGAATAAATTTTAACAACTTTTATTTTATTTAATGAAATTTTGCTTAAGATATTATATTATCAATTAATATTTGACTTTCAATTACAGTATCACAATATGTATTTTTGTTATACAATACATATATTTTAGGAATACCATTAATATATTAGTCAAATTTAAAGCACTTAACTAGTTTTTTTAATATATGTAAGTTTTTCTTCTTCTTCTTATGTGTGAAAACAGAGAGTATTGTAATTGATAAAAGTAATATATGTATTATTAAACTTTGTGAATGACATATCAATAATAATAAACAATATTTCTAACAGTTCGACACTTGAAATTAAATATAGATTATTTAAATTTCAAAAAATAGAAAGAAAAAAAATAAGTATCATACCTTAACAAACACTAACAAATTATATAGGTGTGATTTATTAAAATATGATTCGAGAGAGAGAGAGAGAGAGAGAGAGAGAGAGGGAAAAAAAAAAACCGAGGAAGAAAAAAAAAATTCAAGCGTATAACAGAATCACAAAAAATAACTCAATTATGGAAAACCTAGATATTTGGTTTCACAAATAAATGCAATTAGGAATTGGGATGTCAAATGAAATTATTTAGTCTAAACTTGTTTGAATTTTGATTGAAACAATTATGAATATAAGTAATATTTAATTTTTGCTTAAATTGATATAAATATGGAGATGATGATGGACATTTACTACGTGTATGTCTCGTCTTTTTTATATCTATTTCTTTTAAATTTTTAAACAACTCCATTTTATTAAATAATTTAGAAAATATATATTCATTTTTCTTTCATTTTTTTTGTAGATTGTTTCTAGGATATATTTAGTATTTTTATTTTGTATCATTATTTAATAGTTCTACGTCATATTTATCGAATTATTATTTATTATTTTATATTTGATTTTGATGTGTGTATCTTTTTATATTGAATATTTGATAATTTTCTTAATTATTTAATTAATAGTAAGGATAAATATAAGATAAAAGTTTTATATTTAATTAGAAATCAAAATGAAATAGTCAACTCTCATACTCCTCCGTATTATCATTCTTAATTTCAAATGTTAACTTTTTTATAATTTATATTTACCTAATTATTGATAACTTGTTTTCGATCTAGAAACAGCTTATCATGCAATATTTTTTTTAATAAAATTATTAATTTAGTCATTATACGATAAATTGTTAATTTCTTATCTAGGCCGTATAAAAATATATAGAGAGATGTGTGCTTTCAATATTTTTGTTACTTAAAACTATTTTTTCTTTCTCGTATTACTAAATGTCTAGAATCAACAATGATATAAAAAATAAAAAATAAAAACAAAACTGAAATAATGGTTTGAAAGTGTTCAATTTCCCATAATGAACATATCACTCAAAAATAATGAAACAAACACATGTATTATATTCGTAAATCCAACACGTACGTAAGAAACAGATAGTTTAAACACATATGGATTTAATTAGTTACTCATAAAAATAAATTAATCCAAAAGATCAATATATAAATATGAGAAAAATACAAAATTTAAACAAAAATAAAAGATATGTTACAAAGCATAGAGAACGAGTGTGAGAAGACTATTTTTATAGTGTGGAAGTCTCTCTAACCCTTCAAATGGTCCTTTTATACAGTGATACAATTTGTATACGTTGAGAAATATGCTTGTGTTAAAGAAACATTATAAAATAAACTAATTTTTTTCATTCATTTATCAGAATCAATGTAAATCAATTTGCACACGAATAAACATCTACCATTATCAATTGAGACTGTTTTGTTGGAAAAAACAAATTAAATTAATAAAATAATTAGATTACCTCAACTCATATACACAACATAAAATAAACAAAAAATATTAGCACTCTATTATCTCCTCTTCCACATAAAACATACTCATAAACTTTACATTCTCATATAACACAAAAGTTAAAAACATTACATGTTCATACATACAAAACAATTTCAGACCGTACAGCAAAAAAAAAAGTAATGAAAAAGCGGATTTAACATCCAAAATTTCAAGTTTCAAGTTACTTTTGATTTAATGCTGACATTAATTTATTTCATGTATAGACCGGTAGATACTTAGTTTATACTTGTTTTCTAGACCCGCTATTTAAAAGTCATGTTTCAACCCTGGAAACTACAACATACATATTACATAACTTGTAACCAAATCGCAAACAAATCTACAATAACTCTATTTGAATTAAACTTACATACAAAAGTATGTGAGTCCAACTTAATTATTAAAACATATCATAACTCGATTAAGTTTCCATATTACCTCTGTTTGATTACCTTTATTTCCTTTCCAAGATTAATGACAAAAAATAGACAAACTTGTTTAATTAAACTGAAAGTTACTCATCAAGCTGAACCAAATTAACATAATGTGCAGAACTTATTTTATTTTATGAGTATATCAGTATATTTAGATTAAAATGAATAATCATTATTATCATGTCTTCTTACAATATATATAAATAAATAAAAGTAATAAGAAAGTGATCTCAGACGAACTGGACCAAATATTTCTGGAGAATAGGAGGTACGAGCTTTCTGTAAACACTTTCCGAAGGATGAAAACCATCCCAAAAAACGTAGTCTCCCACATTCTGACACGTGGGGTCCAAAGAGTTGCAGAACACTGCAGTCTCTATTTTTCCCGTACCACAACATCCTCTGTCTCCCACTTTAAAACCTGCAATCATCACAAAATTATAAACTCAACTTTTCTTACATTTTTTTCACTTCACAATTTTCACTTAACACATTTGGTATAATCTGCAGCACTCTACTCAATTTATTTGCCCTCAGAAGTATCATAGTTGATTTGTTAAGAAATATATAATAGGAGTGAAAGTTGAGATTACCATAATTTTGGTAATTTAGAATGATATCAAGTAGAGGGTTGTAAACATCAAGGTAAACCATCCTGGCATTAGGCAAATTTTGATTAAGAGAATCCAATTCCTTTGCAAGTTTGATGTTGAATAACTTGGCCGCATCGTTATACTTTTCTGCACATTTTCTTAGCAATCCTCCCAAAATTGTTCTCTGAAATGGCACACACCCAATTGGTGGGGCACTCAATACTCCTATCCTCCGAGCACCTAGTTGATATATTTCCTTTCAATTATATTGACAATAATTAATGTATGTACATTTTGGCCACACAATTTATCAAAATCATATTATTGCATATATTCTTTAATTACTGATACCTTTAAGAAACTTGAAGCTGAGCTAACCATTAGGTCAGTATAAGTAGGAATATCATATTGCAGTTCTCTAGCGTGAGTCAAAAAGTAAGTGTTGGAAATGTCGTTGCTGCCTTCCACCACAAGGACAATGCTATTGGCTAGGATGAAGTTGGTTCTCTCCTCCCCGACAAGTTTTTCGAGCTTTCTTATGTAGTCTTTGAACATGTCTATTTGACCGGACAATGATATAGCTGTCTGGTATTAAAACAGGAATAAAAAGTTCGTTAAAGAGAATCTGACTTTAAAGTTAACTCAATTCACAATAACATTTGTATCTTGTAATATTCTATGTAAGTCGACGAGACTTTCATCAAAGGTAGAACATGTTAAACCAAAATTTAGGAGGTGAAGGAGAAGAATGAAAGTGAAAATATCCTTACCGCCATTTTAGCAGTGAGAGGATCGTAGCCTGAACCACCGGATGCAAAACAAACACCAGTGAGTAGATCATTAGGTTGGAGATTTGGATCGAAATATGGTGGTAGAAGATCTTTAATGCCTAGTTCTTCAGCTGATCGTATAACAATAACAAATATTGTTACTCTTCTTCCCAAATACATCAATAAGTTCAATTGTTTCAAATTCGGGAACTTTAAATACTACACTAGATTTTAAATTATATATAAATGAATTTCTTTTATTATCCGTGTATGTTTTTCAAAAACTATTTTTATGGAAATCAGAAACCAACACAAAACCATGTACAGCACTGTAGCACTGTAAGAGAACGAAAATGTTAACTTTAAAAACATTTTGTTCTGTTCCGATATTTTTTTATCCTTGTAAAATTTAATAAAAGTTATTTTTTTTAATCGATAATGGAAAAAAATTAATTACTAGTATTTGTAAATAAAAATTAAATTCAATAACAAACTGTAACGTGCCAAAAACATTAAGATTATGAAAATACGAAAGATAGTGGATGATTTACTTATTAAAACGCTGATTTAAAACACACGTATACTTTTTACTTTAAATTACAAAAATATAATATTTTCTTATCATTTTTCTAATTTCAAATTTAAATAAAAGAATGTTAGAACATAGTTAAATTAAATTAAATAATAATTTTATTAGAGCACGAAATAATATATTTTTAGCGTAAGAAATCTTCTATATTTGAATCTCACACGTAATGCAGATAAACGTCTATTCAGTAAAAAGTAATGATATTTTAATTTATTTTAACTCACCACTCCGAACATTTTTCAGTTATTTATTTTTTAATCTTTTTTAAGTGGTGTAATGTGATAATTTTTCTAAAATAACACGTGATATAGGTAGTGTCTATTTAAATTATAATTAATGGTTAATTATGTGTTAGGATCTTCCAAGTGTATTTTGTTTTACAAGAATGACTCGGGTATTTATTTATGTCTTATAATTATAGTTTTACTTAAAAATTTACTAGCTAGAAATGAGGGTTTTTCCCATCATTCATATACAAATCATTAAATCATTGTAGTTGGATTTATTCATAAGTATATAAATATGATTCTAATTAATTTACAATTTATTGTCCTTGGATTTATTAAAACCTATTTAATTTTGATTTTTTTTTCTTTCCAATAGATCGAATAAAAAATATGCTTCAACTATTGACATAACAATACAAATCATATCAACTCAATAGTCAACAAAGAATTTTATTATAACTAAATGTTTCATTATATAATGCTAAAAGAGGAAATTCAATATAATAGTAATTGGAATTAAGAAATGAAAAAAATACAAATAAATAAAAATTAATATTATAATTACATAATAGTAATTTCATTTATATCATAAATCTATATGTTTTTATACTATTTTATATTTATCAACTACTATATAAATTACTTTATGAAATTCTTAGAATCCAATAGGTTAGTTTATCAATTCAGAATTTATATGCTTGGAATTTATCAGTTACCAGCTAGTTAATCAACTACCAACTAACTTATCAATTGCTTTTACCAAACTCTAAAGAGTATAAAAATTTAGTTAAAAAGAGAGTTTTTCTTTGGTATTATTATTATTATTATTATTTTTATTCATTCCTATATATGCTTTTTATCATTTAATAGATGTTAGTAGCATTTGATTATTGAATTCAATTGTTAATAATAAAATGCAAATATATTTTTCTACCCTCGGAATTTGTTTTTCCTATAATGGATAACCATTATATTTGGTGTTTTCATTGACTTATTACGAAGAATAATCGTCTGAAAGAGCTCACCTCATACGTGTGGGAGCTTTCGTTCGCCTTAAACACCTTTTGAACTTGCAATACTAAGAGTGTAATGAGATATCAGATTATTGAATCTGCGTTGAACAAATTGATGAAACAATGCACACAACAAGGGACTCAAACTCTGGTATCATCTATCAACCATTTCAAATACGAAATTTTAAATTGGATTTTTCTAAATTCACGATATTAATGCACTTCATGGATATTTAAGGGCAACAAATTTTTTAGTTGCTACCAAACTTCATATGAACAATGTTTAGTCATTGTTGCAAAGAGCTTAAACTAAGAAAATTATGTATTATATTGATTCGTTCAATTATAAGATGGCGTTTCTTAAAAATCTTGAATTAGAATTCAGATCTTTAAAATCTTGTCTAACTCCTACCGGATCAACTATATATTTCCTAAATGTTAGTGAAAGAGTTGAAGACCAAATCTTTTTTATCTTTTTAACTTTATCATTAACTCAATTTTATATCTCTTATCTCATTATTCTATTTGAAATAAAAGTAATGCATACGACGGTATAAATATGTCATTAATTAATTAGTTATCCAACTTTAAAAGATATATAAATTCAATTGTATAACGGTATAAATACGAAGTAAATATTAAATTACTTTTTTTAAGAGAAAAAATACTAAATTTACGATTTTAAAACAAGACAATGATATTTTAACTATTTTTTTTTTAACCCACATAATCAATTATCATTAAAATTACTTCATATTATTAAAAAGAATCCTAATAAATTATTTAATGATAATTAAAATAATAAATTAAAAATAAATTAAAAAAATAAGTTAAAATATTATTATAGTTTAAAATAAACAGAGAAGGAAAGAATAATGTACCTATAAGGTCGGAAGGAACCTTTCCGTTACCAAATCGACCGGTTGGAATGCCTCCTTGGAAGTCTCTACCATAGGGAGGGAAATTGCATTTCGCAAGCGTTTGCGTTATGTTGTTGTTGTTGCCAGTGTCCATTATCGAATCTCCGAACACCAACACTGCAGGAACCGTAAAATTTGGTGGAAGTTGCACTGCACCAATCGTTTTGCACAAAATCATCATCAACAACAACGGTAACATGAGTGAAGAAGAATCCATGGCGCTGCTACTTCTTCATCACTTCATCACTTCAACTGCATTTAAATAACTCTACTCACACTGCCACACCAACAACAAAACCAGTGTCACGCAACTATGTCCTCTCAGTTTAAACTCATTCATTGCACGCAAGAAATTTTTGCATCTAACTTCTGACTGCACGGACCATTCATTTATGATCTCTCTCTACTTTTTTTTTTCTTTCTATTTACATATTTATTTATGCTAATAACACCACTACAGCTTCAAACATTCCCATAAATTAAATACATTCCTCTCGTCAAAATCATGCTAATTAACACTTTACTTTAACTAACTCATTATTATCAATTTCATGTGTTTGCTCTGTCCATTCATCACAGGTTCATTAAATAATAAGCTGGTGTCACGGAAAGTCACGGAAAGAACTTCACTTAAGATTTTACTTAAAAGTACTTATGCATTCAAAATCAATAATCAAAAGAGTACTTTTTTCACACGACATGTTACTTCACCAGGCTTTTCTCAGCCTCATCTTTTCCACTTCGAATATAAAACAACTAAAAGGGTTCAAAAGGTTTGGTTAGTATTTTAATTCTTATATTTAACTTTTTTATTTGTTTTGATATATTTAAAATTATTGTACTCTTTTCCGTTAGATTTAATTTAACGCTGTTGAAAGGTAATTATGTATTATTTTAATATAAATAATTAATAATTGAGTCTCTATTTTAAATATATATATATATATATATATATATATAATATAATAAATTTAATTAAATATAAAAAATATTAGGACAAAAATGGATCATAAAATTAAATATAGATATCAACTTACTAATTAATATTTTTAATAACGTAATATATTGTCAAATATATTAGCATCAACTTAATGAAGGAGACCACGTGAAACCAAATTACTAGCTAAGCCTCTATTTTTGTATTTCTTACTTCATTATAGAAAAAACTATGAAAAAAAAAGAATTAAAGAAGTGGTTTTTCTAATCTTTACTATAATTTCTTGTTTTTTATTTTAATTAATTATAAATTTTTAAAATATTTACAGACTTATGAAAATTTAACTAAGCATATTTTCCGATCACAAGATTCTCATGAGTTATCTTTTATAAATATGAAATCTTAAATTGAAAGAAATGTTACGTTTCTCATACATAATTGTGTATTTTGTATATTATAATTATTTAAATATTTTCAATTGTATAGGGTAAGGTATCATACGCTTTAGTATACATATATGTTATGAACTATTTTAAAGGAATAAGTATATTTTATGTAATTTTGTATCAAATATTGTATGCAAATAACATCTTTATTTAATTACAAATATAAGTTTAATCTATTTTTTACTTTTCTCCCTTCTTGACTCGTAAAAGATAAAATATTACATCAAATCAAAGTTTGTAGATAAATGATATTGCATTATATCTATTGTGTGGCTATGAAATTATCTAGTTTTGGTCAAATTTTTAAGGTAAAAATAAGAAATTAACTAAAAGTATGCGAAAAATTGTGGAGCAATGAAATATTAAAATTAGTAATATAAAATGTTCTGACACTGGGATGCCCTACTCATTAGGGCAAACTGTACAGTAAGAATCGTAAAAATTTAACAGCACAGACAGAGACCCATACTGCCAAAACATTACTGACTCACACTTTGCAGTGCTGTTTCACTGCAATTTTATTTCATTCATTACCCTAAAACTAATATATATATATATATATATATATATATATATATATATATATATATATATATATATATATAATTGTTACAACCCCACGTAATTTTGTTTATTATGAGTGATTTGAATTTACAAGAATAAAAATATGCATTGACATCTTCTAAAATAAATAAAAAATAGCAATTTAACAGTTATTTAATGATATAATGAAACAAATTGAATTTACTAAAAGAAATAAATAAGCTTAAAAGAAAATTTTGGACTCCATATTTATATCATATACCTATTCATCAACTCCCCCACCGAATCCTATACAGCATCTCTTTCATTCAAACTTTCAATTCCACCAATTTTGCATTCAATAACTCATGTCTCTTATGTCCTCCTTTTGTTCTCTGTTACAGTGTCTCTTTCATAAACTATGCGAAAAAATTAAATTGGAAATTAACTTTTTTTCTTTTACAACAAAATAAATAAATATCGTCTTGTCTCTAAAATGAATAAAAGAGTCTGAAGAAAAATACTAATTTTGAAACGTACATATAATATGTAATAGAAAAATAATATAACATGATTTTTTTTAGGTACAATAAGTTATCCCAAATGTACATATATTTGAGAGGTTGAGTTTATGTACATATATTTTCATATATACGAGGGTTATAGTATATATAGTATTCGAGAGATTGCAGTTTTATATATATAACATTAGTTTTACACGTATAAACATATAAGACATTTGACATTATTTTTATCTCAAAATTTTAAGACAATGAGATTATTGATTTTTTATCTTATATAATGATTAATTTTATCTTTTCGAAAGATTTTAATTCGCAGTTGGATTATTTCCGATACATAGTTCATATATGATTTAAAAATTATTCATTTTAATTTTAATTTATTTATAAGTTTATGTGGACTATGTCACCTACTGATTGAAGAAATATTAATTTCCTTATCTGTTCGTCCAACTGTATATTACCGTAATGAAGAGAGTAGTTATGTTTGTTTTGGGCCAAAAGTTTGGAGTGGGCCAAGTGATCGAAACGGAAAAGGTGTACGTTATTTTTGTTGTGCTATTTTCTATAATTGGTGAATAGCTTTCAATCATTCTTGCTTTGTCTTGTAATAAAAAACATTTGAATGTACTCTCATATAAGGGTGATTGAATTAGGTAAAGTTTAAGTAAATAAACTACCCATCCAAAAACTATTGGGTTTGATTGTTTCAAATTTTTTCATTTTTTATTATACTTAATGTGACTCAATTTTGTTTTTTTTTTTACAAAAAAATGTAATTTTAAAATATTATTTCGTTATATTTTTTAGAATAATTTTTAAAAATAAACTATTTATCTAATATTTCAAAATTTTCAGTATTATAATATTTAAAATTACATATCTAACTGACAAAATATTAAAATAAATTCAATCGTATTGTTATTTATATTATTTAGTAATTTCAATCCAATTTTGTGGGCAAAAATATTGAATTTAAAACACAACAAAAACCTAATCAATCTATTTAGATTGAATCGGGTCATATTAAATATCAAACTATCTGACCTAACAGAAAGTCCTCTAACAATTTTTCCATCATTATTATATTTCTGTGATGTTCATTTAACAATCTTAACATTTTCATTTCATTTGAAAAATGTACTTTTAAAAAGTGCAGAATAGTCGTCACCATATTTTTATTTTACTTGAGAAAATTTGATAAATCATGTTCACTTTCAAATGAATTTAAAAGAAAAGAAAATTCATGTTTGAAACCTGAACTTCTTTGTAAGTTAAAAGAATAGAAGTGATATTAAAACACAATTTATTGGTAATAAATCTCTGTTTCCAAAAAGTACTGACATATTTACATTTTTTTAAATATATTAGTCTTGTAAATAAATAAAAAATAAATTACACCACTTTTTGAGAGAAAAACCTAAATATAACATCAACTGAGATAGTGTTGCAAATACATGGCAGAAGGAATTTAAGTTGATGAAATAGGTGGCGTATCACTGCACATGGCATAACAGTACATCAAAATTCCAATAATCTACGCGAGCTCATTTATATTTCTGACAAAAATCTCATGCAAATGTGATGTGAGGCAAACACATATCGTTTCACATGCGATTCTACAATTTATTTAATTTTTATAACTTCTATAGGATTGTAATTTGATTTTTTAATATTTAAACTTTTTTAAATTTAATTTTAATTGAATTGAGTTTTTATTTTTCTAAAAATATTCAAATATTTAATTTAGTTCTTATTTATTTTTTTTTAAATAATTCAATCTGACCATTCTTGTTAAGCTTGTTGTTAGTTGGAAAAGTATTATATATCAAAAGTTTAAATCTGTTAGGGTTATTTTTATGATTTTAACATATGATACCTTTTAAGGAACAAATGATTAAAATTTTAACAAGTGACACTTTATAAATATGAAAAAATTTAAATAAAAAGAATATATTGAAACTTACTTACAAACACGTATAGATGTTACAACGTATTATCATGTGATTTCAACAAACTCAGTCAACTTATTTACCCAAAACAAAACAATTTTAGGTCTAAATTTTATGAATAAATATGCTTTTAATTTTTGAATTTTCATTGAAATTGAATTTTATCGTGTTTCAAACTGTGAATCACTTTTATATTTAAATTCTTAATCAATAAATGTATTCATTGTAATCGAATAATATTAAAGATTTTTTTAGATGGCAAACAATATTGTTAAGGATGTAAAGAATAAAATCGTTTTTTGTTGAAGTGTTGGATGGCAATAATAGCCCAATAAGTGAATAACCCAACCACTCTGCTTTTGGTTATTTTGATTTCCCGAAATATCCCTATTTCCTCTCAAATCATATCCCTAACTTTTTCTGCATATTGTTCAAATATTTCTTTTATTATATATTTCTGATCACTACAGAAACAAATTTCCTTAATTTATTCTTTCATTACTAAAGTAAAACTTGACACTACAAAAGCTACTACTACTACAAATTAAAATTAAAATATAAATTCAAAAACACAGGCCTGTAAGATGTTTCGCCCCTAAATAATAAAGCCTTCTTGAGAATCCCAAAAATAATGGTGCTATAGTCGTTGATTCACCACCGCCAAGGGATATATTTTTGTAATCAGTTACGTAAATAACTACATTTTCATCACATCAATGATATAAAATCTAATTTTATTTACTTCAGTGTGTTAAGGTATAACGACTGCTTTATACTTTTTTTAAAAACATCCTACATTTATTTGGCCGTACATCCAAACCATTTTAAACCACAGATTGTAACACGTAGTAGTAGTTAATACGAGGAAAAACATGATAAGGATATAATGTAATTGAGGATAAACTTATCCTTTAAATGTAATTGGATATAATGTAACATCGGGAATGGAATGAAACTAAGGGAAGATTTGTGAAAAAAAATCCACACCCTATTTCTATTAAAGTTGTGATTCCACTTAATCAGAAATATAAAAGATATTGATGAAAAAGGCAAGAAATTCGGCTAACACCACAATTTATCGGGTGAATTGATCTTAATATTCCAGACAATGTTAACCTTCTGATCTTTAGTGGTCTTTTAAATATCACTCAGAGCTGAACCAACGAATAAACCAGAATGAATTCACCATACATACCTATACATTTATGTATACGTTCAGCGTCTATTTTATACAAGGGGACAAATAAATTGGAGAGAAGTACTCTAAAAAAGCACACCAAGTTGAAGCACAAAAAGAAGAAAAAAAAAAGATGAACGTAAAATTAGGTAATGCAACAAACCCAATGATTATAGTAAAAAGGAAAGCGCAGTAATTATTAACGTGAAATAGATAGGTCCGTGAAACAATTGAATTTTAAACATGACAAGCATATAGACACCTTCATCCGCACTAATGTTTATCTGAACTCAATGAGCACTCACAAGAAATGGGTGCTGGCACACTCCACATTCAATGGTCTCTGAACCCGAGCTGGGCACCTGAACCTGCAATAACGTCCAAAATAGCGCCATATAAAGATGATGTAATGATGTGCATATATGAGAAAAGATAGGGCAATTATCACTAGATTCAAACCTGCAGGTGGACAGTGCAAATAGGACATGCAACTTCCTTCATCCGCCTTGCAGATCCATCAGACTTGGAACCTACAAACCAGACCACTTAACAGCTCAAGAGATAATTTTTAAGAATCACAACAACAAAAATTACAGTTCTTAAACTAAATTGTCCACACGAAACATTGTTGAAAGTCTACGTCAATTAACTTTTATCATTCCATTTAATGTAAATATTCTGCTTTTATTACAAGTAATCAGAAGTAGAAATAGATTATTTTGTAATCAGGAAACTGTTTGATCTCTTTCCAATATACGATTTGCAAATTCGTTATTTCCTTTTCACATGGACTTTTCAGATTACAAGACCAGGCTGATCACAAAGGGATTACCTGAAGCTTATGGAATTGGAAATTGACTATGGGAAAACTTTTGCTCAAGTATCTAAAATCAATTCTATAAGAAACACTTCGATCAGGTAGGAGACATTCTCACCACAGATCAGGTAGCAGGCATTCTAAGCAAGGGGATAGCTAAGAAACACTTTGATTACATGATTGGCAAGCTGCCCATGTAAAACATGTTCAAGCCAGCTGAGGGTGACTGTTGAAAGTCTACATTACTTATCTTTTATCTCTCCATTTATCGATGACATTCTGTTTTTATTACAAGTAATCAGGTTGAAAGGAAACAATTATCTCTCATAATTACGGGATTTGCAAATTCGTTATTTATTTTTTCACATGCCATTACAACGCCCTACTTTTTAGCCCCCTTTTTTTCTAGGAGCTGGTTTGCATTATTTTTTTCAATTAAGCGCAAAATATCACCTTCCTAAGTTTAATTACACAATTGACTAACTCAAACTACCAAAATTGAACACATTACAGTACCTGATGTCTTTCGATTTCTCTCCAGCTCCTCCTGCAAGGACATACCAACATATTACTCACGTAATTCATAGAATTATAGCCTTCCACTGGCAATAAAAACAACACAACAAATGTTTTATTGTCCCAATCATTTACCTGAAGTTTCCTGGCAAGATCCTCATGACTCTGCAAGGTAGGTTTACTTGATGACTCCCTGGCACTAGTTAGCCGCTGAGAAACTTCTACCTATACAAGAATGGAACTATATTTAACTTAACAACATCACTTCTTAAATTTCAACTGTTCAGGCACTAATTTAATTGACAACGAAGAGTAACAGAAAAGAGGTATGGGGTAGGCCCATTGACAGTATGGGGATAGGGGTAAAGTTCCTACTTGGATAACCCATTTAATAGCACTACAATGTCAGCAGATACAAAGAAAGAACGTATTCCAAAACAGTATCCATATGTTTATTATCTCTAACAAGAAATGTAACACATACCATGCACCGATCACAAACTCGAACAGGCTGTGCATTCTCATCAGCAGTTAGAGCAATTCTACCATGTGTACATTTGTCACAGAAAATGTCACCACAGTTCCTACAGTGGTGCTGTTAGAAGCACAGAGGATCATGTGATTAGTAACAGAGCAAACAAAATAGAAAACATTGGTTGAGAAACAAAACAGGAAATTCAACCTTGCGAATAAAGGCCCCAAAATCAGTGCCACATGCTGTACATTTTGTTACAGCCTCATCTGGAACCTACACAAAAATAAAACCTGGTAAGCAGCTCCAGTTTTGAGCAAACATTAACAAAGATCACAATCCAACAGAAGCAAGTTAATATGTTTGGTCAATTAATTTTCATTAAAATTAAATCAACTTCGCAAAACTTTGAAGAAGTGAAAAAAATAAAATTTAAAAATAAAGTCGACTAAAATACCAATTGAAGCAAGAAAACATGTTCAAACAATCACAACCCTCTACTAGCAGAGCACTGCCTCCTTGGAAAAATGAAAACTGTTTGAAAGAAAACATTTCTTCTAAAACCTTAGAATCCTATTTTCAAGACAGGAAGAGATACAATAACACGGAAACCAAAAGAATGCATTTAATCTTTACCCAATGATCCTTCTCTTCATTGGCAGGTTTAATCAGATTCATCCAATCGCCAAAACCTTTCTTTCTTTCTTGAGTCTGTTCATTTGTTTTCACAGGTTCAGAAGGCCTTCTGCTTCCACCCATTTCCTTGAACTGCATTATGAAAAAGAAAACAAGGGCAATCAAGACATAAAGAAAAAACAGATCCCACTATTTAAAACAATTTAATTGTTGAGAAGGAGCTAAAACCCCCAAGATCAGCTAGTTAACAATAGATTAATTGCCAACAATCAAAATCACAGATAGCAGCGTTCAGTAGCTGACTCCAAAACTGCTAACTGAGATAGTGGACAGGAAGATAACATGATTACAAAATTTCTACAAAATGCTAAAATAAGTTCAACAAGGAGGCTGCTTCCTAGTTTCATTCAATACAAATCAGTTTGTTCTCGCTGCTATGTTATCAGCACTGTCAAGGTACCCAGGGGATGAAAAGTACGATAAGCTAATGTTTATCACGCAGTTTAGAAACTGCTTGGGCCATCTATATCTTTCTATTATCGTTCATCTACCTTTCACATATAAGCCCTAATTTATTTTTTCAGAAATTACTACAGTAGGGCACATATAACTCAGCCTGTTCTCTGACCGTCACTTCTGGACATATCAAACGGTAACTCAAACTATGCAAGCAATTTTAAATTAAAACAAAACTATATGTCCAGGTAACCTTTTAAAGGAAGGAGCCAGCGTCTTCCCACAATTTTTTTTGAAAGAAGACATGTTCTAGCCAAATTTATCATAAAAAATGAACAATTGTTGAAAGAGAAAGTTGAAAATATTGAATACCTGTATTGTTGCAGCAGTCACTGTATCCAAGAGTGTGTTAGTGGTATAACTGTTAGATTGCAATCTGATTCTCCTTGGCTCAATATCCACAGGGCTTTTTGACCAAAATGCAAAGGTGGACGAATCGACTCTCTGCATTTTACAATTAGCAAAATATTATAATGAAATTGACATGCAAAACTAATTTCATGGATGTATTGAAGTTTTCTTAAGAAATGAAGAAGCTCACATCACATCTTGTTATATTCTCAAGGGGATAAATCCTCAATGTCCGGCTGGTATTTGGATCCAGCATACGAATTCCATCCAGACCAATCTGAGCAGACAAAGGTTGACAGAGTTCAGGTCAGCAGCAATAAGCTAGTGTGATAACATTTTTTACGAACACATAAAAGCAGGAATTGAACATTTAAGTTAAAGTCCTCTAATAAATTTGCAGAAGCAGTCAGTAAAAAGGAGCAGCATTTTGGATACATAGGCATGACAAAGATTTGTGATCAGTACAATGAAAGAACAAATAATCTACAATGAGAAAGAGAGAGGGTATCATATTCAAACGAGAAGGAAGTAATCCTTTGGCAAAGTATATAACAGCAAACCCTTTCGGCCAGAAATTATTACTTTTGGGTCAAGGTCATAAACTAGATGATCCAGACCCTTAATTAGCCTAATTACAAAACAGATTAAGCACCTCTAAACATGGTTATCAAACTCTCGAGTTAACTCTTAAACCCTTACGAATGTATGATTTTATGTCATAAACCCTATTTTGAATAAATTCAGATAAACCCTTTAAGCTCTCGAGTCACAAAAAGAGGTCAACGAATTTGAAATTAATGCAATTTGGGCACTTCATTGATCCTGAAGTGATAGTATTTTATTACGATACGAACTATTTGAAGAAATTAGCTCCATTTTGAAATGTTTCACTTAAGAATTTGTTTTTATGAATTGATATATGATCTGACCATTAATGTAAAGTTTAATTTTATTTACATTAATGTACTATCACGGTAATCTTAGTCAACTTTACGGAAAATTCCACAAATATTCCGTATCCCCACAGCTATGAACCGTGGACACGTAAAATAATAGTAATTACCACATTTTGCAATTGTTATTTCAAATTCCATAAAAAAAAAAAACACAAAATACTATAACAATTAGATAAATGATACCGTTCAATTAACCAAAGCTAACTTTCAAAATATTGAAGCTATCTTTAAAAAAATATGCAAAATGCTATCCCAAAATCCCATGTTCTGTGGCACATGCCTGCCCCTAGTCCCAAGCCTGACTAATGTTTACAATAACAGAACAAAGGAAACAATTTAGTTAGCCTGTTTGATTAAAGTTAATTACACTTTCACTGCGCATTGAACATGAACAAGTCTGATTTAGTCCGGCCAACATGTGATATTGAAGCAAAAACACACAACCATAACATATGACTCTAGCTGCAATTTTCATACCTGACAGAGAACATCCATGGTGCTCTGACCCCCACTTTCCGCCAATAGCTTGACCCGAAACTTTTGCACGCCACCGCCTTTCACGTCTTCATGGGTATCAACCTTGGGCACCGCTTTCACAATCTTACCCCCGCCAGAAGATTCCTTATGCGAGGGGAAACTGATAGACCTGCCGTAATCATCAAACGACGCCCAAGTCGATGATTTCGGCGCTGTGCCACGCGCCCCATAGGGTTCCACTTTCCCTCCCTGATAAGCATACACCCCATCCCCGTAGCCATCATCACTGCCGCCGCCGCCGCCTTCGTACCTCGAATTACCACCGCTCTTTCCATAATAATCGGATCCCAACTCAGAACGGCTCCGATTGAAGCTGCCTCCGTACCTGTCGTCTAAATATCCGGCGCCGTGATCAGGCCTCGCGGGAGGCTCGTAGGCGGGTGGTTCGTAGGTCGGAATAGGCGGAACGGAAGAGCCTCCGGTGTAGCTGTAGGGAGCAGGGTTGTATAGGGAGGGAGCGGGATTGGGGTTGGGAGGGGCGTAATTGGGATGCGTTTGATGCTGATCATATGGTGGGAAATAGGGCTGTTGCTGTGGTTGTTGGTAGGAAGGGTTTGATTCGAAGGGCGAATTGAAAGTAGGGTTGGAGGAAGAGGGAGGGAAAGAAGGAGGAGCAGTGGGTGGAATAGGATCGGGATTTTGAGGGTAGGAAGGATGATAGTTGGTGTAATCGGAAGGAGCGTAATTGGGGGTGAAGGGAGGTGCAGAAGCGTAGAGGTTGTTGGGGTTGGGATCGGAAGGGTTGGGATTGGGGTTGGGGATGGGGTTTTGGGGATGAGAAAATTGATAATACGGAGCGGAGGTGAAATCTCCTTGCTGCATCTTTTAACTGCAGCTGGTTGAATTGGGATTAGGGTTCTTGAGGAGCGTGTGGTGGAAGATGGCGATGATTGATTAAATTGATCGATTCCGAAGACTCTCTGAGAAGGGTTTGGGAAAGGAGAATCTGTGAAAGTGTTTTGAATGAATGCTGTGGAAGTAACTTGGGTGCTGCGCAATGTCCTTCACTGGGCTCAGGGAAAGAGAAAGAGAGGAATACTGTAAATAAATAGTGGAACTAATTATTGGGCCAACTCCATGGGTTTGTTGCTGACTACAAAATTAAAATATACAATATCATTAGGCGTTGGCATTTATAATTTTCTGGTATAATAAGATAAAATTTCTAACTAGAATGTGTGAAATATGTAAATAATAAAGATTAAAATTAAATTTCCTTTTATGAAATATGTCAATATATTATATCTGTATTTTGTTTTCTAATTCTATTAATCTGTTAAAATTAAAATAAATTCAAGGAAATAAATTTATTTATTATCCTATAAATTATTAGCTTTATTGTTTTGTGAGAAAGAAGATTACAACTTCGACTTTTAACAAAAAAAAAAAATGTATCTTTATGTGGTGGAAAAAACCTGCTACTAAAAAAGAAGGTTGCTAACATTCTTTGTCCCAATTTAGCTTGGTCACATGAAAGAGGTAAAAGGAAGGTTGCCAACATTATATGTCCCAATTTAGCTTACATGACAAGTAACGAGCTCATGAAAGATAATACCAAAACTGGAACAAAAATTTGTTCATAGTATGGCCGAACCATAGTACAAAAAACATGCACACAATTTCAGAGTGTTATCATAGAAAACATATGTAAAATAATAAAAACTAAAAAAAGACAACTAACTTGAAAAAATAATAATTTAAAAGATAAAATTAGTAAGGTAATTATCTTAATTTAAAAATAATTATTTACTAGGATATAAAATTAGAAAATAAATATATAGACCAAAAAAAAAATTAATTACTTGTATATAATGATATAGATAGGAGTAATTGGTCCAATCTTACTAAAGAAAAATATAATCTGTCTAACCTTTTTATGTGAGTCGATAGTGTATTGATTATTGAAGTATTTAGGCTCAATATTTTGATTAAGAATCAATGGAAATATTAACGACTTATCATGTCATCTGTAGATCTTGCAATATTTGAGGTAACAAAATAAACCACTCAATAGGTGTAAAATGCACACTGTATTATGAACCAAACACTCAACTCCGAAAGTTTTTGTTTAAAATCCTAAAAATCTTATAACGGCTATTTTGAGTGAAAAAAAAAAAAAACAATTTTACCATTTATGATTTAAACAAAATAAAAATTATATATTTCATCGTCTATTATTTCCCATTTATCTCTCTATTTATTATATTTTCCTCTATGAATACATGTTGTATCTCTTCTATTTATCTTTCTTACTTTTCTGTTTCAAAAACTCCAATTTTATAGTTAAAATCCTGGATGTCAAGATTAGGATGTCAATTAAGACGGGTAAAATATAAGTAGCAGCTCTATGGTACCATACCTGCTAGATAAATATCCGTCTCGTATCCATACCTATATTCATGCGCGTATCCATTATACAGATTCTCGCATATATTTTTAATATCCACAAATATTTGTGGGTATTTACAAAAAAATAATTTAATATTTAACAATATATTTTAACTATAAATTGAAATAAAAATACAATACAAAATATTCATAAATTTCAAACAAATTGCAAATAACCTATTTAAATAGTACTGAATGACAATTTATAAAAAAAAAATTAAGATTTTTCAAAATCAATTGATAAAAAATAACTCATCCAAAATCAATGTGTTAATGTTTTAATCACATTTTTTAATTTAAATTAAAATATAACAAGTACATGTATCCACGGATACTATGATAATATCTAATCCATAAATAGGTATTATTCATAGATAATTATTTTTTTAAAATTTAAGTGACAAAATCAAATTATTAGTGAGATAAATATTAATAATGAAATTTGATTACATATACTTTTATGTTTTATTAATCATGAAAGCAATTTTTAAAATTTGATTTCATATAAATATTAATCACGTACTATGAATCATTGACACTTCTATCTATATCTTAGTTAAACTTTTTATTATATAGTACCTCACTCAAATTGTAATTAAAGAAAAACTATTATATATTTTAATTATACGATACATATAAACCTTAACATAGTGCTTAGAGCTTAACTTCACCAACCTATGTCCTGCTCGTAAGCTCTATTATTTTTAGGTTCGGAGGCAGAATTTTTTCCCCTCCAATTAAAACCTCAAAATATGTAGTTTACTTAAGGTAGTCAGTGGTTTGTTCTCTCACTCTTCATAACAATACTCGAGTGTAGATCATCATGATCCTTACTCCTTAAGCTATAATAGAAGAAAACGTCAATTTTTACAGTCCAATAATTGCATGATTAAACAAGATGAAGCAAAAAGAGATACTGTTGCGCTTGTCTCAGCGTCAGATAAACATTTATTGTATATATATATACCCAGATTTACCAGAACAGTATGTGATCACAAATCACTGCATCCACAGGATAAATTATAAGTGTTTGTCGTGTTTACTAACACTCAACAAACTTAGTAAAATAAAACTCAATTCATTTCTTCGTATGGGATTGCTTAACCTTTCTAGCTGTGCTCACTCACCCTACAAGACTGTCCTACTGCACCATCCATTTCAGAAAACCATTTCCCAATCCTGGTGTGCTCTACCATATCTCTACCTGACTGGAGATGGCCGATGGGTCTCAGAACACCAAACACAGCAAGATCTGCTAAATTAGGATCCAACCCACCTGCAGAAATCAAGAATATATAAGAGCTTGTTGAGTACTCGTGGTAACTTACATACCCAACATTTTTTTAACCAAGTTAGTTGAACATACCAAGAAATTTACGGCCGTTCAAAGCATCAACCCATTGTTCGGCAGCTCCATACAGTGCTGCTCGCTCATCAGTGATGTTGTGTCTCTTCTTCAATTTCTTTGACACAAAATACATAGCTGCAGCCCCACCATACTTTGCCACTAACCTCTCAGAAAAACTGAAATTTCCTGCATGTAGAAGGAAACATAAAATTGTTTACAAAGCATCACACGGTAGACTTGAGGATAAAAAGAAATTAAGGTTAAATAGGAGAGCGAGAAGGAAAGTTAGCAACAGTGAGGTGGAGGAATAATTAAAATAATAATGCTTGAAAGGTTTGATAAGCATTGGCTTACAAAAGGCATACAACTAGTGTATATTTTAATAACAATTGAATTAAAGTTTCCCCTCCCTCCCTCCATTGGTGTGCCTCAATTAAGTGTCACTATTTACAGCCATGCGGGTACAATTTAACAAGGAATACTTAAATTTGAAGAAGAAAAATAGTTTGATGGATCAAGAGGTCTGTTTACTGTCATGCATTAATAGGTTCAGGTTACTATCCATTCCATTGTACGTATTTTATGGTCACTGCAGAATAATCAAATAAGCATCAAGTAACTGAAAATAACAAAGAATTATCGGGATCCAATAATGACTTTCCTCCATATGCAGAAAATGAGACCGAAGAGCACCGATTGCAAGAAATATAAAAAATTATGGTAAAATGAAATATGTTCAGTATTTGTCAATCATTGTTTTTTGGAGAAAATGAAATATGGCTTAAAGGGTTACAGAGCAGCACAATGTCAGCCAGAAAAACATTATCAGCCTATATTTCATCTGTTAGATGTAACCAACGATAAACAACACATATCATGTTTGCTAATATGTTAAACTATCCTTTTTTGTGTTTTGAAATAGACAGACTTTTAGTCAAATCTTACCTTGGGTGGTGATATAATTAAATGATTCAAGAGCTTCAGGAACACTTCGATATATATTTGGTGACAAGACATGCACCAAGTGATTATCCACCCACCTATATAACATGTAACAGCATAATGTTCATATTTATGGAAGCAGTTGGTTATAGATACAGGTACTTAATCTTGCATCAAATATTACAAAAAAAGACAACCAATAGCTACAATGCAATAAAACAGTACTCCTAATAATGGGGCATCAGAGGTGTGACCATGTGTTACCAAAGAACTGAGATAACAATGCAACCATGTAGTTCAGAGTAAAAAATAAATCTAGAATAAATAATCAGAGAAGCACGATAACAAACATACTCTCGCCACTTCTTCTCTTCTTCCGCATGTAGATCATAATCTGGATGTATCCTTTTGATCAACTTATCAATTATGTCTGCCAAAAAAGGAAGGCGAGTTTAGTTACAATACAACCACGTTTGCTAAGAGTTTCTGTTGTAGCAACATGAGGTATCTGAAACTTCTTTCTTTCTTTTGCACTTAATTAATCTCCCTAACACCAGATTGACCCGTTTTAGAATAAAGTAATGTCCACAATAGCGAATTTATGTAATGGGGATTGAACCTCAGTTCTTAGTTACGAGACTGGAGAGTCGAATCACTCGTCTCAACTACTGTTGGTTTTATTGGTTTTACTAAAATGCATAGAACACAGCATAATAAATGAAAGCATTAATAATAGAGTTACTTAAGAACCTGAAGAATCAACCATCTGTTCACCGTCAACAGTGAGGATGGGCACTTTCTTGTAATCGGACCACTTGATTTCCTTCTTGTTGATGGGATTCACCTCAACCACTTTGAACGGAATATCGTAATAGTCCAGAAACGCTGCAAAACCAAAGCAATGAAATAGTAAATTAAGTTCTGAAATTTCAAGCGCTTAATAATTAGAAGCTTAAATATGTTTTTAGCCTCTGTAATACGAAATTGACAAAATTGGAATTCCTTCTTGTCTCAAAATAGCTTAGTCTTCAAACTTTAATAACAAATTTAATTCTGTTGGAATGAAATTACTATATTCATTCTTAAAATTTGAAGAGATAATAAAATCGTATTTAACCCTAACTAAAAAGATTAGAGAAATAGAGAATTATTAAAAGGGGAATTCACCTGCAACCTTATTGCAGAATGGACAGGCCTGGTACTGAAAGAGGACAAGTTCTTTGGGGTTGAAAGCCTTGGTCTGGGCGTCATGGGCCAGAGAGGTGGCAGAAGAAGAAAAGTATCTAAACCCAGTAACAGAAGGATTGTTGCCTCTCACGGTGACCGTGTCATGGGGAACCACTCGGTGAAGGGTGGCGGTAGCACCGGAGCAGGTGGTGAAATTCCTTCTCATGGCTCTGCTTAGAAACATTGCTCTGTTCAGCCCTCTCATCTTCTACCCAAATCACCGTCACACACAGACAACTTCTTTTACAACCACCAGATATCGTACAACTTCAGGGTTTAGGGTTTTACTTCTTCCTACAGCATAAAAGAATTATTTTTTATACTATAACTGGAGTTTTTTTTTTTCGGGATATAGATACACTCCCTCTCGTCTAATCTTGTCAATCGTCACCATTAACTACACTCTTTTTAATATTTAATTTTTTTAAAATTGTAAAATCATAATTAAATTTGTACTATTTAATATATATATATATATATATATATATATATAGATACACGTTATTATTAGAATCCTTACCAAATTAGGTTGCTGTCTTTTAATTAAGAATGTAATCCTATTTTAGGATAGTTTTTTTATTCTACAATGACGTATGGTAACATTAAATTGAAATATTATTACCTATATAGCTTAAAATGATGCCAATTGACCAAATTCGACATAATCTTAATGTAGGAGTAACACTTACACGTTACATTATAAATCAAGTAGATATCACAATAAATAATAACCTTTAAAAACATTAATTAAAAAGTCAACAATAATAATATCACGGGGGTTTATAATTAAATAACCGTATAAAGTATTTATATATTTAATATAACAGATAAAGTTTTAATAAATATAACAAAATCAAAATACTAAGATTCGAAATAGTAATAAAATATAAATTTAATTAATTCAATAATTAAATTTCATATTATTATTAATAACATTAAGTATACAAAATATCAATTACATAATTTATGAAAAAATATATATATATATATATATATATATATATTAGTTAAAATAAAATTTTGAATTGATTAAATATATATTCTATAAAATATTAAAAATATGTGTAATATTTAAGTCTACTCTCCTTCTCTATAACAATGCTCTGGATTCGACTCTTTTATCGTACAACTACTTAAAATGGCATACCGAATAAACAAAAATAAAAATGAATTGAATGCTAAGTAGAAACCTTAAACACCTTTTGTTTACCAAAAAATCAGAAAAAGACGAAAGGAAATTGACAGTTATATAATTAAGTTGATTGTGGTTACAAAATATGAAATGAGGAATGATCCAAACAATACAAGTTCAAACTGTACATAGCCTCCTGCTTGCTTCAAAGGGAGGACAAGGAACAAAACAATACAAATTGATGAGATGCAGCAGTAAGAGTTGGTCAGACAGTCACTGCCTAATATTAATTTCTGATTCTCGATCATAATATGGAGCAAGCTTTTTGTGCCTTCCTCTTCTTTTTCTTTTGCTTTGGTGGTTGGAGAACCACCTTGATGGCAGCGTCAAAGACAGCTTTCACATTCTGTCATCCCAAGAGTACATCACAATCTGTGTATAAAGACAGAAAAATTCGCTACATAATATTTTAGCAAAAGATAGATAGAAAATGCACCTGTTGTGTTTTTGAACTACACTCAATGTAAGCTGGAGCACCAATCAGTTTTTTCAATTCTTCTCCCTTCAACCAAAGTGAAAACAAATATCAACGGGCGGATCAATCTAATTTCTGAATCAAGAACTCAACTCCCCCTCTACGGGGATTAGGAAAATTTGTTACATATCTTACCTGGGCTGTAGTGATTGGAACAGCACCAGGGTGATCCATAAAAAAATGCTTATCTTCCCGAAGATCTGCAGACAAATCATGCATTTTTAGTTGCCAAATCATTCCAACTCTAGAAATGAATTGGCCAAAACTGTTAAAAGCAGCATTCACCACAGGTAAAAATTTAACTGTGAATCAATATCATAGCAAGAGGAGAAGTTGGCACGTTTGTTATGTTCCATCAATAAAAAAATTACACAAAAGTCTTATGAACACTGTACTGATTGCCTTTTCTTCACAGAGATCAAATCAAATTAGAATTCACACAAAAACATTTCATACTCTTAGTCGTTACAAGAATAAAGAAACTCAGAAGCAAATGTCACCAAAAAATGCAACAAATTAGAATATACATGATGTGATTGGGTAATAGATAAAGTGATACGATGCGTCCCTTGACGTTGAGAAAGGAAAACTATCAGAGCCTTTAAATAACCAAAGCTAAGCAGGAAGCTCTAACAGTAACATGATCACATAGTGGTTAAACAATAGCCTATAACTAAGGGTGTGTGGTTAAATGCTTACCTAACTTGGTTCCGACGAGAATTATTGGAACGCCAGGGGCGTAATGCCTTAGTTCAGGGATCCACTGACAGAAAAAATAAGAAGAACAACTTCATCGGCTACAGCTATATCATAATAAGTGCACAAATTGGTTTTAATGAAACCATCTTAACTGAATTTTTGACATGAAAGAAAAGAAACAAACCTTCTTAGCAATATTTTCATAGCTAGCCTTGCTAATGAGAGAAAAGGCAAGTATAAAAACGTCAGCTCCTCGGTAGCTCAAGGGTCTTAATCTATTATAATCCTCCTGACCTATACCAAACAATATGTTAAATCACAATAAACAAACACTATGCAGAAAACAATACTAAATTCTACATAAACTGAATTAGTAGCCATGTTACCAGCTGTATCCCACAAACCCAGATTTACGGTGCTTCCATCCACAACAACATTAGCACTGAAATTGTCAAACACGGTGGGCACGTAGTCCTGTCATCATGATATGAGAAACGGTGAAATCAGAAAGCCATAGCATAACTCATCGAAGAAGAAAACCAAAATCAATTGGAACAAAGACCATCTGTTATAAAGATGACAGTATAGTGAATCTGCATATCAAAAAAGTAGGTGACCAAGTCAAACTCTACTTGGAAACTCCAAAACAACGGTGCTTACAAATCCACCGCATATAACTCCAATTTGAATTTCAAATATTTACAATTCAGAGAGAGAGAGAGAGAGCGAAAGAGCAAAGTAGAAAGAAATAAACCGTGGGGAAAGTGTTGCTGGTGTAGGAGATCAACAAGCAGGTTTTGCCGACAGCACCGTCACCAACGGTGACGCACTTTATGAATCTGGACGCACTCATTTTCAGATGAATGGTGTACGCAGACAAGAATGTGTCTGAACTTGAAACACCGAAACCGAGGTCAGTGTAGCATGAACCCTAATCGTTATATGCAATTGCAGACACAAACGTAGAGGGAAAATTATATTGAATTGAATTGAACTTTGCAGAATCAAATTCAAAAGAAATAAAGAAGAAAAGAGAAGGGGGTAAAGAAAAGGTTGGAAACACGGACTCTAACTACTGTGATTGAGCCACACAACAGCACAAAAGGACCATTTGGCAGTTAGTATTTGAAAATTGAAATCGAACATTATTACACTTTCATATTAAAAGAAAAAAAAAAAAACTCAAATTTGAGAACCGGATAGTTTGCAAGGGAAAATTATGTTTTAAAAAGTTAAGATTTCAACGTACAATATTTGCATACTTTGTTTTCGTATAAATGAAATATAGCAATAATGTAAGAATTTTAGCATATCAATTATTACATTTCAATCGACATTAGTTGAAGCAACCTCGTATAAGCAAAAGTGGTATTTGCAAATTATTTGCATAAGTTGAAACATTATTTTGTTTTTTTAATGAAATATGAAGAATATAGGCTCGCCCACTATTATTCTCCCCCCTTCTATTTTTCAAAAGCTGGTATAAAGAAAGTCATAAAGGAACAGTCTAGAAATATAAAGAAATATAAAAGCACAAAGAAAAAGAGTAACTTTCCGTCTTGTATTTCTCTTGAGTTACAAGGATGAAAACGCAGAGAAATTTGAATTTAGAGATTTTTGTGGTTTATGATTTCTAAATATTTTAATTTGAGTTTCATTCATATAAAAACTGCATACATTCAAACAGAACTAATTATTTTAAAAAAGAATTTAGTCCAATAAAAGTTTAATTATAATTTATTATTAAACTATTTTTTTTTTTACGGTGAACCTCCAATATTGTATTGACAAATGAAATTTCTCAATTTGTAGATGATTTTAGGAGTAAAAAACACGATTGATAGAAAAACATATTTAAGAGTATAAGCATGTTTGAAGTTGTTTAACTCTGTTCATCTGTTTTCGTATAAGCATCAATGAAAAGAAAAATGTACATATTAATGTTATTTCTCCTCTCTTTTCGTGAATTCTTGGACATTTGGTGTGTACCAAATATATATATATATATATATATATATATATATATATATATATATATATATATATATAAACGTCTCTTGTCGTGTTTATTTCAGAGTGAATGATACTGCAGTGGTCCTCCTGTAAGTTCACATTATTTTAATGGCGTCCAACGAGTTATTGAAGATGAAATTTTAATTTTAATTGGACGTCATTAAAAACCAAATAAATTTTTCTGCTGAATTCTTGTCAGAGAAATACATGGTTGTATATATTTCTATCAACTTGCACAAAAAGTGACGTATTGGACAAGGAAAACGGGAAATTTGTATTCCCAAAGCAAATACAGCTACATCAAATTAATTACAAGGCTTTGCTTGGGGTGTGTTTGTCTGAAAAATAAATGTTTACTTTACATAAGTAAAATGTAAAATAAAGAAAAATATTGACTGTACCCTTTTAATGCATCAAATTTAAAATAAGTTTACTTTTTTTACCGTTCAAACTTAAAACTACTTTTTGCAATTCGTGTATATTTTAACAGATCATGTTAATATATATATATATATATATATATATATATATATATATATATGTCTTATTTCTAAACAGAAGTCAAAATAAACAGTTTTAATAAACATATACATAACATGTTTGATGATAAGAAGACAGGATTAAAATACATTATTATTTACATAACTTGCAGTTCAATAGTCATGCAACAAAGAAATGAAAACATTTTTTTTTTCAAATGTCAGAATTAAGAAAAAAGAGTACAAACATTTGATATTGCACACACTATTTTAGAATAAATTATATAATAACAATCTAAGAAAAATTCACTATACGTTATCAAATGTTATACAATTCTAAAAAAATTAGGTTTGTATGCCATTATGCCTTAATGTAACTTTTTAGGGTGATAATTTAACTCTTAGAATTAAAAAAGGAGTGGCTTAAGTTAAATATCCATCAAGTTCCAAGAAGCTCCCTATTTTAAGACGAGTCTTTGAGCTAAGAAAATAACTTAAAGTTTAGTTTGAATTTGAAACTGAATCCCCTGTAGTTGACTAGTAACCTCTACCCCTTTATTCGAATACAAAATCAAGAAATTTCAAAAGTTAAGATCTGTGCGGTTAAAAAAGTCACGTCAGGCTCTGGATCCACATATGCAACAACACGTAGAACTAAGTAAATATTTAAATGGAACATCCCATGGTCTAAAATGGAATTTTATCCTTCAATCAGAACCACATCCATAAGTGTTAAAACGTAAAATGTGCGACAACTGTCCAAAACCATTAAATAAATCCAAAGAAGACATCACAAGGGCCATATGAATATCACCTCATTCACAAAGCAAGCAGTATTTTAGAAGGCTACTAACATACAATAATAGTAATAACAGTAGTAGAAGGAAATAGGTCGGCACTGAGTTATGTAATTGAGCTAGTTGTAATTACAGAGTATGAAACGAGACAAGCCAGTAATCATGTGATTATAAAGGCCTAATAAGTCAGTCCAAACTATACACAGTTTCCTGCTCTCAGCTACAGAGGATAGGGATCAAAACGAGACAAACCAATGAGGGGCAGCACTAGAGGTTGGCCGAATAGTCACTACCACCTACTCATTTCTGATTCTTAATCACAATGTTCAGCAAGCCTCTGATTCTTAATCACAATATTGAGCAAGACTTCTGTGCCTTTCTCTTTTTTTTCTTTTGCTTTGGTGGTTGAAGAACCACTTTGATGGCAGCGTCAAACACAGCTTTCACATTCTGGTATTAAGGGTACATCAGCACTCGTGATATACACAACATGAAAACAAAAAATCACTGCATGTGTTAAGTGACAGAACCGCACCTGTTGTGTTTTTGAACTACACTCGATGTAGGCAGGAGCACCAATTAGTTTTCTTAATTCTTCTCCCTTCAACCAAATTCACAACAAATATCAAAGTCAAGATCCATGTAACTTCTGAATGAAGAACTCGTAACTTCCCCTCTAGCAACAGAAAGGGGGAGGGGCTAAGAAAATTTATGGTACTTTGTACCTGTGCTGTAGTTATTGGCACTGCACCAGGGTGGTCCATAAAAAATTGCTTATCTTCCCGAAGATCTGCACAGACAAGATTATGGGTTTACATTAATAAACAATTCAACATTGATGGTGTTGAATTTGCCGAAAACTGTTTTTAAGCAGTATTGACCATAGAAAAAGAATTGATAGTGAACTATGTCCTGGTGAAGAAAAGAAATTGCTACTTTTGTCATGCACAATCTAGATACAAGTCTTGTGAACTATGTCCTACATCTACTTTCTTCTAACAAAAACAGATCAGACTAGGATTTTCTCAACTCCGTAGATTGATTCAAACTCCATAGTTCTTTCTTTTTCATTTCAGCAGCAAGCGTTCAGCATTGAGAAATGAGAACATGTTATTTTTGGTAGACATTATATACAAACTTCTGAAAGCATTACACCAGGGCCGGGGCATTAATAACCCCTTAGGAAAAAGAAATAATAACCACTTATGAAAATGAGAAAAGCAATGTGTCTAAGACGCTGCTTAAACCATTTGATACTCTAGGTTGGTGTGTGCACGAAAGAAATTAAGAACCAAGTGACCTCAAAGAAAAACAAAATATGACGAAAACAGAACAGCTTTGATAGGATAAGGCAGTAAACTGATGTGAAGAAGTGGAGTTTGAAGTCAAGAAAACCCTTTCAGTAACCAAAGCTAAGCAGGTAGCCCTAACAGAACCATCTGCATTGGTTAACCTAGGACAATATGATTGAACGAATGAAAGTCGTGAAGACTTACCTAACTTCGTTCCAACGAGAATTATGGGAACACCGGGGGCGTAGTGCCTTAGTTCAGGGATCCACTGCGAGAAGAAATAAAAGAGAACAGCAACCTCATCAGTTATATCATACTAAGTGCAGAAATCGATTCAAATGATGACCCTCCTGATTGAACTTTGCACATAAAAGTAAAGAAATAAACCTTCTTGGCAATGTTCTCATAGCTAGCCTTGCTTATGAGAGAAAAAGCAAGTATAAAAACATCAGCTCCTCGATAGCTCAAGGGTCTTAGTCTATTATAATCCTCCTGACCTGCAAATCAAAGAAAACATGTTAAACCACAACAAACAAACACTCCGCCGAAAAAGAAAAACACCCAATTCAATATAAACTGAATCAGTTGCCATGTTACCAGCAGTATCCCACAATCCCAGGTTTACCGTGCTTCCATCCACAACAACATTAGCACTGAAATTGTCAAAAACGGTAGGCACGTAGTCCTGTAATCATGATATGAGAAACGGTGAAACCTGAAGGCATTACACAACTCGTTGAAGAAGAAAACCAAAATCAATTGGAAAGGTTAAGCACTAAAGAGAACAAAGAGCATCTGTTAGTGAGAGTAATATCGAAGCACACGATTGGTTAATTAAGATGCTTAAAAATAACAACAACGACGACAGTGTAGTGAATCTCCATATTAGGAAAGTTGGAAACCAAGTCAAAGTCCACCTGGAAACTCCAAATTAACAGTGCTTACAGTTCCACCGCATATATCTGTAATTTCAACAGCAAAAGAGCTACAATTGAGAAGAGGAAGAGGTAAAAGGGCAAAGAAGAAAGAAAGAAACCGTGGGGAAAGTGTTGCTGGTGTAGGAAATCAACAAGCAGGTTTTGCCGACAGCGCCGTCTCCGACGGTGACGCACTTTATGAACCTGGACGCACTCATTTTCAGATCAAGGATCTGCACAAACAACAATGGCTCCAACGAACTTGAAACCCCTAACGAGTTGTTGCAGGTGCAGAGAGAGAGAGAGGGAAATGAAATGAAATGAAATTGAAATGAAATTCAAAAGAAAGGGTTAGACTTGCTGACTGTGACTGACCCAGAGACAACCTTTTGCCAGCTATCTATAATTCATGTGACCATTAGGTCCTCCATCTCTTCATACCCTATTCTTTTCACTTAATTAAATCACAACAAAATTATTATAACTTATAATACAAAATAATTTAGTTTTATTTATTCCATCAATGTATTACTTTGATTAAAAAATAATAATTTCAAAGTTAAAAAATTACTTTGTTCTCCATTCTGAAAACAGGTGAGGGAAGAATTTTTCACTGCTCCTTCCTCCTAAAGAATCTTCAGACACTTTGCTCTCTCACATGCTTGAGCCATCAAAGAAAATTGTGTAAACTATTAGTTTAAACCCTTTGATACTTTGACAATAAATCTGATAGCCATTATAATGTTATCTATGACAAATCGTATATTTTATTTTCAATATCCTTTTTCTATTTTAAAATGTCAAAGTAAAATTTCAAATCAACAAAAGGCACAAACGCAACGTTAGTTGGACACACCTCATTCATTACAAAAGAAAAAACATTATTGGACAGGCGAATGATGGTCTGGATTTCACGTCGTTCATTCATAATTTAAATTTTAAAGTTACTCTTTCGTTTTTCTTTATTATTTTCACGCGTCAAAACTAGTTTACCACACAGATAAATGAGCTTTACTTTTTGTAATTAAAAAGTTAAGAATCCTTGAGACCTATGTTCTGATCGTTTTAATCATTCCAGACAGGGTTTATTTTTTATTTTTCTTTAGTTTTTATATTTTAATTTAATTGGTGTTCTATCTTTTAGCTAATTAAAAAAAAGTTTTTGTGCAGTAGCCATATACAGTACTTACTAGTTCATACTAAGATTTTTTTGTCTAATTGCATACCAAACCTTGATCGAAACTACTGTATATGCATGAGATTTTGTTGGGATTGATGTGAAGAATGTTGAAGAAGGAACGAGATTAACTTTTAACAAACCTTCGTCTCTGGAACAAACACAGTGGCCATTGTTGTTTTCTTCCTCAATGGCTTTTGTCTTGCCTTCCAACTAAATAGTGCACTCAGATAAGATCGGTAATTTCCTAGACTCAATTCCTAATTCCTAATTACTAAAAATATATTATATATATATATATATATATATATATATATATATATAATTTGTACTAAAACAAAGTTCTGCATGTACTTTTTCCTTGGGCTGATTTCATTAAAATGACAGTGAATTTTGGTGCATTTATTGAACAATTATTAATTTGTCATGAAATTGGGATAAATGAGTAAATTTCATATACCAAGTGAGTGCTCAACCACCACAAAAACAACACCCGAGGTGTTGAGAAGAAACATCTCATGCATGCAATCATAATAATGAAAATGTGATTTTTTATTACCAAAATTACTTGGCATATCTGTTGGTAAAATGCTTAAATTGTGTTAAAAATACAGCAAAACTCATGGTTATTTATTCATTTTGATATTAATGTAATTTTCTTTTATGTGTTTCTTATGCATTTAAGGTGATATTCTCTCTCTATTATATATATTTTGGAACTATCTTTTTTAAGTTGAGTTAACTTTTCACTGCAAGAAAATCAATGGACATTACAACATATTTCTCCATCTGCAATAATGTCTGTCTGATCATGATTAACCAACACCAGTGGTTTATTCTTATTTTTAACTAATTTATTATTATAATAATTACAATAATTTTATACAAAATAAATTTTTAAGCAATATAATTGTGTATTATCTTCATCTCAATATATATATAGAGAGAGAATAATAATAGTTAAATATTAATATTTATATATTTTTTAGTAATATATACAAACTTTATATTAATACAATTTTTTTAAAGGTGACTAAGGTAAAGAAAAAAAAAAGAATTCAACTGTATCAATTATAAACTTAGAATTAAATTATCGGTATAAAATTTTACTAATATTTATGTAAAATTAGGCTAATTAAGAATTTGAAAAAAAAAATCAGACATCAAAACATGCAAAGAGTCTCATCTTTTGATTGTAAATAATTTTTTTCTAAAAATATTAAATCATACACGGAAAAATCGTACCCTTCCCAGATCTCACCACACCTTGCATTCAACCAATTTATGATATATATATATATATATATAATAAAGTCCCTCAATGCTGCTTATACAAAGCCTACTCTAACTGTTTAACAAGAAGATTACACGTTAATTTTAGTCATATTTCCCATTCTTAATCATTGCAATCAACACAGATTGTTCTGGCAAGAAGTTCATCATCTTCCAATTTTTCCTTCTCTATGAAGAAAAAACTTTCCAAATTCATATACACCGTGCAACTAAAAACGAGAAGAAAAAAGATGCAAATGGAAATTAAATAGAGAAGAATAATAATAATAACCTGATCATTTAAGTACACTATATGGAACTGACATTTTAACCCAAGCGGATGTTGCGTACAAAAGTTTACATCCAAAGAACTACCAAGCATGTGCATCCCATTCCAAAAAAACATAGGCGATGCACAACTTCAACTAACACAACAAAACAAAAAACAAAGCAAAGCAAAGCATATTCACCAACACCCCAATCAGCAATTTACCCTCGCCGATCTTTTTATTTACACATAATAACACTGTAGTAAGATAATAGTAGGTGCAAGCATCAAGTAACGTGACCCAACAAACTAAGCATATTCAAGATCATGTTACACACGATCGATCACGCAACCGGGAGAGAGGTAGAGAGACAGAAAGAGAGGTTTACAACGTCATCGGAGGCGTAGAAGTCGCCGGAGATTGTTGGTTGCTCCGTCGTCAACGCCACCACCACCGGCAGCGGCTTCCGCTTTGCAACCGAGTTTCGATCTGAGAGAAAAGTTGGGCAGCGGCAAACTACTGGGTGGCGGAGCCAAATTAAAAACGGCGGCCGAAACGACGTCGTTGACGTTTCCCATCCCCGGGAGCAGTCTGGGAAGGTCCTTGGGATCCGGTCCCCAGGGGTTTTGAGAGGCCACAATAAGAAACTGCGTCCCCGATCTCTTCTTCGCTTCCTCTCGCTTCGTTGGCTTCGATTTCTTCGGCGTCAGAGACTTGTCTCTGCTTCGAATGCCTCCGGAAGCGTGAGGAAGAGGAAGCAGAGGTGGTTGCTGTTGTTGTTGCAGTGGTTGCGCGTGGCGGTGGTGATTGAAGAGAGAAGAAGCTGAGAGCGGTTGAGAGTAGGAGAATGACATGGCGCGTGAAGGAGGAGGGTTCAAGAGACCTGCATAGGCGTCAAAATTCTCAGAGCGTTTATAAGAACTGAAATTACCTCCTCCGTTTTTCTTCTTCGGGGTTTTGATTCTGGTATTCTTGTTGGGAGCCTGAGGCGTCAAAACGGCGTCCATTCAGATTTAACGGATCAAACAAAACGACACCGAATTCGGATCAAACAGTTAATAGAGAAAATAAAAGAAGTTAAACAGGCGTTGATCTTCTTCAAAACAAACGGATCAGTTGCCTTTGAATTAGTTTACTGGAACTTGATCTCTTAAAATCAGATCAGGAACAACTTTATGATATAGTTATCATAGTTATCATAAACCATAAAATAAATATATGAACATATAAGAGACCCTGGCTTTTAGAAGAGATGGGTCTGAGCCACTCAGCGATTATAAACACGCTCCTATGCCTTTAATATATGGCAACACCAACTGCTCAAAACTTTTTTTTTTTTGCAGTGAAAGTTGGTGATAGGATATTTGTAATTATTTTAATAATTATTATTTTGTTTGGTGACGATTTCTCCTATATTAGTGAGAACCGTTGCGGTAATCAAATACAGTGGAATGGTTTGAAGGGCGGCAACCGCCGGGGCGTTGAGGACCGTTGGATTCCGTCTTTGTAAATATATATAGCCGTTGGGTGAAGAAAGCGATGTTGATAACTTCATCGGGGTTTTCCAAATTGATCCGAGACAGAGAACAGAGGAGAAATCCGAGCCATACACGTGGCTAATATTGTGGGCCGGGCCTTTTGATATTTGTTTATTGCCCCGTGACCTCATGTACCGGGAATAACTCTGTGCTTCCCAATCTCTTCTCTGAAGAAAAAAAAACAAAAAACTAAACTGCTTCGAGTTGGCTATTGTATCGCTATCTTGCTATATATATATTTTTATTTAAATATGTTTATGAAAATTTTAGTTATAATTATTGTGAGATATTTTGCCTTTTAGATCTCTAATATTTTAAAGTTGTCTCCTTTTAATCTTTACGATTTAATTTACAAGCATGTTTTTGTAAGTAAATCCCTAGCGAGTGTTTTGGTTGTCTAATCATAGGAAGCACGTTTTTTTTTTTTACATGATATTATTTGTGTCGAAATTTCATTGAATAAAATAAAGCATTAATTAATGAGATCAATTAAAAAAATATAAGAAAGTAGAAATAATTAAGGCGCCTAAACATCCCAAATCATTTTGGGACCCAACGGCAGCAACAACAACATCATCACTGTTCCTCTTTCATGTTACATTATATCTTAAAAGATGTTAAAATTTGTAGTCAGCCATGCTATGTGGAGACAAAGCTCTGGAAAACAGATTCCATGCCAAAACCTTAACGATTTGTTTTGAACACCTGTTAGAACTCGATTGGTCCAGAGCAAGATTCGAATATCTTTGAAAATTTCAGCCACCTTTATCGTTAATAAAAGGCAACTTCAGAAACCTACAACACAAACCTTTAATTGTAAAATTATTATTAATTAATTTATTATTGTTATTATTATATATTAAAATCCATAAATTCATACTCAATTTGATCAATTCAGCTCATCTAATTTGCTATTTTGAAATTTATATCTAACTATTCGATTTATTGAATTAGTTAAATTTTAATTGTTCAGGTTCTAGCTTAATTTGGGTGGGTTATTCCATCTGGATCAAATCCTTTTCTTAAACGAACAACCATTTTTTTATTGGTTTATTTATAGTAATGAATGAAAAAAATAAATGTGTGCGGTTTTTTATGATATGATGTATGGTTTTACAGTTTACCATTAAATATCAACCAAACAAGTACACGAAAAATAAATGTGGATAGCATTGTAGAAAGTTTTAAAAATTCAACCACACGTATGTCTATAATTATTGCAAATTATATGTATACAGATCTAAAATTCAATATTTCAACTGTTTTATTTTTTGAGCATTTTTCCTCAACGACAAAACTCTAGTTCAACAATTATTTGTTTTCTAGTATATCAACTTATACAAAACATTTAATTTATTAACAAAATACTAAATGCAAAAAAAAAATGTAATAAAAGAGTTATTGTACCTTGAATCATGAAATTATAAACAAAGAACACGTGATTTTTGAGGCATTCGTGTCCTCTACTTATAAGGAAGTTAGAAAGACATGCACCCAAAAGCACTTTGTGAACCAATGTGATATATTGAAGATAATTACTGAAATAACTCTTTTAAAACCACAAGTAAAATGCATAAATGTGAATTAAAATTAAAATACAAAAATAATATAGTCTTGAAATTATTTATTCAAAGAGACAATATAAATATATTTATGATTTCATAGAATCATCATGCAGCAAACCAAAATTATTATTTAATAAATTAAGCGCTACATAGACAGTATAGATCTATGCCGTGAATTATTTTTCACTTATTCTTTAATTACAGTGATGTTTTTTCTAAAATAAAAATATACCACTTTTATTGCTACATACCACCTTCATGGTTTATAGAGTATCATTACACACTTTTTGTTCGATTTTTTTATTATATAGTGGGTCTCTTATATAACTATATATCTATTAACTTGTCTACTAATAAGGTTATATAGTTCGACTACGTTCTCTTTAAAAAGTAAACAAATAAATAAAAAATAGTGAAGTTAGTAATAAATTGGGTTAATGTAACTAGTTACATAAATTGTGAAAATAACCATAATAAAATTCATTAAACATATTATAGTTGATGACTGAGGTAGCAAAAGTATAATTTGGTGCAAGTGGGTCGCAAAAGAATGACGTGAGTTCACCGACCAATGATTAGATTTTCCAAGTCTACCCAACAGCCAGCAAAGACTCATTCATTTTTTCTTAATATTTTGCAACAATTAATATTAATTAAGTATTTAATCTACAAAATAATACTGACTAATTTTTAATATATATGATTTTATTTAGATTTACACAATAATAATTATATATTAATTATATTTTTAAGAATTATTATATATTTTTTAGATAATATCAACATTTATTTAGATGCATCAGTTTGATAGTCGTTTTTAAAAATATATCAGTTGGGTACCAAAATGACACATCTAAATATATATGAATTGGATACCTAAGTGATAAATCTAAATGAAAGTTAGTATCATCAAATTAATTAAACCTATTTTTTTATTTTTTAATATATATGTATCAGTGTTAAGGTTACTTTCATTTATAAAATATTTGGGATAAAGTTTTCTGAAAAATGAACTTAAAAGAGGAAAAACAGGTCAATGAAAAACGTTTGTGACTGTATCTTAAAATAGAAACAATGATATAATATATAGTTTTAATAAAAGACTATTTTTTTTTCAGAATAAGGAATCTTGATTTTCTTCTTGGTCGGTTACTTGACTCGTGGCATCGTTGTCACCCGGCACACACTTTGAGTTTAGGTTAAGTCATTCTATAATTTTTTTTGGAAAACAGTTTTTTAGTTAATAGAAAAATACCAGCTATTTCTTAAATTCATGACCTAACTTTTCTTAAGACAAGTTCAATGTACTCGTACTAACAATTTCTTCAAATTTAAGCAATAAATTTATAGAAAAAAAAATCCAATTTTCTCGTTCCTAATGGTCCAGTTTCCCTCATTTAGCACGTTCCATCGGATAATAAAAAATTGAGAAATAAAAATCATGTTTATACTTGATACTCTTATATTCATATATGTTTGATTTAGTTTTCTGTTTCAATGCTAACCAAACAATTTTGTCTATTCTTAAACATGCATGAATTTGATTTAATTGTTATTATAAAGTTCTGAATCACAGTTTTCTTCATAACTTCATATTTAAAAGTTTAACACATAATAATAATAATAATAAAAAAAAAAACAACTCCGTGTGCCAATGCATCCAATTAATCACTATTACATGTATTACTACATAATAGTCTATTTATAAATATATACTTGAAATACGTTACAATAATTTTCATTAATTATTTTTTTTTCACATTATTAACTTTTTATTTAAGTATTAATAAACACATTTTGACCAAACACAATGACAAGTAAATTATATCTTTTCGAGTCAAAATATTAAATATAAAAAAAAAAAACCGCTGTTCCTCTTGACTAGTTTTACATAACAAACTACCTTCAAATGTTTTCTTAAAAGAATTGATAATACAAATATTTGAAAAATAATGTCTGTTTACAGATTTAATCCATATGAAAATATTACTATTTTCACGTGACAAATAAATATTTTAATTATTTAGACACAAAATTTCATTATTACGTGAAAATATTGTAATTTTTTAAACATGAAAATAGATAATGTTTGAACTAACTTTTTACGACTTGTTTTTAAAAATGCTACTCTTTAAACTAATCCCTCCTCCCCCATCCCTGTTTTACATAAAATATACATTTTCAATTCTATTTAATCCATTTTACCCTTAAAAGGTAGAAAGTTAAACAAAATACTTAAATTAAATTCATTGAAGGTGCAAAATAGAGTGAAGGAAAATAATAAAAGAATGCTACGTGCCTTGCTATTATTTATCTTTTGGGGTGAAGAGGCCTTTAAAACTTGAAACATCCCAAAGTTAAGTATTTCTTCCTGCACCTCCATGCTATACTTTTTCTCCACTTCCACCTCTCTAACCCATCTTCTCCATCCATCTCAACCTCATCTTTTTCTTCCACGTTTACCTACACCCCTTCTTCTTCTTCTCCATCTATTATTTGTTATTTTTATTATTATTACATGATAACAAAATCCCCATAATAGATTATATAGTCGTATAATGTAATAACATACTTAATTATTTATGTGTTTAACTTTCCACACACTTTTTTGTTTTTAAATTGGAACAGAAAATAAACACGTATAAGCACATCCACAATTACAGCATTTCTATTAACGCCAATGTAAAATGTATTAGTTTATGTACAAAATTAATATTTATAAATAGGATTAGTTAATTTTTTACAGTCCCTCATATTTAATACAAGAACACTTTTTGTATGTCATATCTAAATTATAACTTTAAAATCCGAGTGTTTTAAATTTGTTTCCATAATGAAAAACGCTGATATTATATCAAATTTAAAAATTTCTTTTTAAGAATAAAAACTATTTTCATCTTAAATATACGTCTTAATTTAAGATTTTTTTTAGAAAAATACTAAATTGAATGTTTTATATAAGCTTTTGAAAGTTTTATAAAAGTTTTTTGTATTCAAATAAAATTGTAATAAATTTTAAAAAATGGTGTGACAATTAGAGTTTTGAATTTTGAATTTTCAGTATGAACTAAATCATAAGTTTAAAAAGTGCCTACTTTTTTAATCCCCAAACTTCCGCTCTTTTTCGAGTTCAACGGACCAATACGATGGATTCGAACACTTCGCCACCGTGCCCCGGCACCATCACCGTTCGTCGGAACCCTCCCCGGAGAGCTCGCGCCACTCCCAAAATGACGCCGAAAAGCTTCGACTTACCCGAAATATCGGCATTTCCAAACGACGGCGTTTTGCCGGCACAAACGCCACAAAAGCCCTCAACGTCACCGGAGAACGAAAACCTAAAGGTTTTCCTCCGAGTTCGACCCCTTTCCTCTTCGCCCATTCAGGCACCCCGCGTGAGAGGTAAGAGCGCGTGGCCTCAGAACCCCGTAAAGAAAAACGTGCCCCCGGCGGGGGCTAAAATTTCGAAGAGCAAGACCTCCAGCACGTGTATAACGGTCAACGACTCGCAGTCAGTGACGTTATCAACTCCCGTTAGCTGGCATGAATCGAAGCGAATCAAATCGGAGACTTACGGAGGCTTCTCGCACGTTTTCTCTTCGGATTCAACTCAGGTAGTGATGTTCTCCCCATTTTCAGTTTTTCGTCATTCACGTTTGCTCTTCTTCTTTTCCTTAGCTAACAATAGCGGTGTGATGGAGAATTTAGTTTCAAGTGTATGAGAGAATGGTGAAACCTTTGGTGGATGAGTTTCTTGGGGGTAAAAGTGGAATGCTTGCTGCATTGGGACCTAGTGGGTCTGGGAAGACTCACACCGTGTTTGGAACCCCTAGGGATCCTGGAATGGTACCTCTTGCACTACGCCATATTTTTGAGGACGCTGAGCCACATGTCAAACAACCATCTAGGTACTGTGCATTAATTCCGATTTATTTGTTACGTATAAACTTAAGTTAAGCAGAGTATCAATGTTCGATTATGAGTTAGGATATAGCATGCCTTGTATTTGATTACAATTACAATTAATTGATGTCAAACGTGATATTTGAGAGCAATAGATATCTAATTGCTGTAGGATAAAATCGAACGCAGATTCACGATCCACATATCAACTGAAGTTACTTTGAATAAGTTCTATTCTTTCCCATTCTAAACCTACGTCCAAACCTATGAACACCAAATCAAACACGCACCAAGTTCCTGTTTGGTTTTATATCGAGTTATCCAAATTACATTGAAATGTTAGCTAATGAGATATAATGCAAATGATCACATGTTTGATTGTGTCCAGAAATATTTGAGTAGAAGCAACTTTAACTGACTTCTGTATTGGATAAGAAGATTTTATAATTCGTTTCTCTGAATTTGGTTTTACTCGTGCATAAATTGCTTCACTTCAAAATCAGTTTCATTCAAAATCAAATTTGCAGATACTGAGCCACACACACTAAGCTTAGCACAACATTCTTATCACGGTGAACATAAACATGGTAGTACGGTGTCAAGATTTAGAGTTTGAAAAACACTCTGCAACTTTGGTTCAGTTTGTTGTTTGATTGAATGAAATGTCAATTTTCTGCCATTGTGTAATTTGCAGAACCTTTTACATGTCAATATTTGAGATATGTTCTGAACGGGGTAAAGCAGAGAAACTGTTTGATTTGTTATCAGATGGAGGTGAAATAAGCATGCAACAATCTTCTGTGAAGGGATTGAAAGAGGTATAAAGCTACATCTGTGTATTTGCTTTTCCCAGTTGTGTGTAAGATGACTGATGTTGATTTTATGTTTGTTGTGATTGTCTGAACAGGTTCCCATCTCTAATACGGAACAGGCAGAGTCCTTGATTGCACAAGCAACACTTAGACGCGCTACTGCAATGACAAACACTAACAGTCAGTCGAGGTAGGATGTTGCATAGGGATGTAGGAATGTCTCATCTTTCTCTAAAAGAATATAAAAATAAACAAAACGAATGCTAATAACACCTCTTCGAATGTTCTTTGTATCACAAGTTAAAATGTACTAAAAACCACAACGTCACAAGTGAAACTCATTAAATATGAAGTTAGACCTATATAGTTTTTGTGGTTTCTAATGATAGGAGAGTGTTTCAAATTATATTATAGGGACTTGGGTATTAGGGGTGTGACAATGTTGCTTAGTGTGGTACTTAAATCTTGAAATTTTCTTATCTAATGAACTAATTTTCTTGGATTGAAGTCCTCTCTTGTACCTAAGTCCTAATAATGGGTGCTTTATTTAGGTTTGGACTACGAAAAGGGTTATTATAGGCTGATTTAAGGTGTAAAATAGATAATTGTATATGTGTGAAGCCATCAAAAAGAGATAAGAATTATCATTGGGTTAGTTTGATAGAGTGAAAGCTGCGAGAGCTCAACTTTCATGGGCAATGCTATGATAGAGATGTCAATTTTCAGGGGTTGATTATCCCTGAAGTTTTACTTGAATTCAATTAGTTCCTATCGTTGACCTTTTAGGATGGTAAACCATAGTTGGTTTCATCCAGAAATTGGAAGAAAAGAAAAGGATTGACCATGAAGTGCAACTGAGTATTTATTCCGAATAAATGAGCTGGAAGTAGGTGGTAAGTTTTGTTATACAGATAATGACTTGCTAGTAGCTTTGGGATTATGCAACAAATAATGTAATATTAAGGTTTTTATTTCTTCTCTTTTGTACTTGCAGCCGCTCACAGTGCATTATTAACATTTGTGATGCTCCCCCAAAATGTAAAGGGGTGGTCAATCCTAAGTCAAACAGTGCTGTTTTGACAATCATTGACCTTGCTGGGGCTGAAAGAGAAAAAAGAACGGGGAATCAGGTTCTTTTCGTTTTTTCCTTACTGTTATGAGTAAATAGGCTTGATTTGGGGGTATTGTGTTGTTTTCATTTTTGGAATATAATATGAATGATCTCTTACATGTCATATCATTACCCTCTTTGTTGTCTTTTGTATAACAGATTTATTATCTTTTGTAGCCGTTAGCTTAGAGAAATTACCGAGCCTTCATATTCTATGAACCATGACTTTTGTGCTCCAATAAGAAATTGCTCTTGATTTCTATGAATTTTACTTCGGAGGTTTCACAATGTTTGAAAAGTATAAGCATTTACTAATTGCTAGAGTGAAATTCTTCAGTGTCTGGATAAACTTTAATATTTTAATATCTAATAGAAAGGCAAAGCCTCTTAATTATAATATATTTGTGTGCAATTTCAAATAACCAGTATGTCATCATTTCTTAAATCCAATTTGCACGTTTTACTAGGATTTTTTAGTGGGGTGAGTTGATCCTTGCGTGAATCTGCATCTTGCCTGGAATAATATGGGTTGGTTGCTATTGTATTTTTTTTACTCCATCTGAACCTTTTTCTGTGATGTTGTAGGGGGCAAGATTGCATGAAAGCAATTTTATCAACAACACATTAATGGTGTTTGGCTTATGCTTAAGAGTATGTTGCCTATACTTCTAGCCAAGAATCCAATTTGGAAAAAAATGAATATATTTTCTCTTCTGCCTTTACATTCCTCTTACTTTATGAATTATTTTTTCTGTTTTAAGTCACTATTGGAGCACCAAAAAAATCGCAAGAAACCATTGCAGAAGCACTTCCAGAGCTCCATGGTATTTTTTTTAATAATGTAATTTTTATTTTTTTTATGTACTTTGTTTGTCATTTGCAAATTTTATATCAACAAAAATTGGCTAAAAGCTTATTCACTTTATCTGCTTAGGAATGTCTTTTAGTCAATGAAATGAGGAAGAGTTACTACTTAACGAATTTTACTTTGTTTAACGTTATTGCAGTTAACCAGGTACCTGCGAGATTATTTGGAGGGCAAGAAGCGCATGTCCTTGGTATGTATATACTTTTTTCAAACTTCATTCTCCAAGCTTATCAAAGTTATACTTACCCATATGGGGTTTTCCTTTCATGAGAATCATATTCAAAATCATCAATTTTACTAATCCCTTTTGTTAAATTTTACTTCTTATTTCCATAGATTTTAACCGCAAAACCTGGAGAAGAAGATTTCCTTGATACTTCTTACCTACTGAGACAAGCTTCTCCTTACATGCAGATCAAGTGAAGCTCTTCATTTTCATTGCATGATCTTACTTGGATTTCATGTTTTCCTCTTATTGATTTCTAAGTATCTATATTCGTTTCTGTTAGGTACAATGAAGTTGAACAATCAAATATAGTTCCCAAAAAAAGGCATTACCAAGGTTCGTCAATAATGGATGATTCAAAACTATCTCCTTTATCAGAAAATTTGAAGAGAATGAGACTTGTTAGTGAACATACCGAGCAGGTTTTCTTCTACATCCTAGCTTGAATCCGTGTTTAAAATAGAAAAGCTTGTTGAGATTGTCATAAAAATTGCATTTGAATATGTTGCACGTACATATAAGAAATGGTATATGAATAGGTAGCATAAACATTCTTTTATAGTGGATGACATTGACATTGACCTCTTAGCATAAGCAATTTTTCTATTTGAATAGGTAGCGAGGTTTTATGAACTTGGGTATTACAAGCCAATTTAATTTACATCTATAAATGATCAGAAATCTGAATGAAAAATATTCAGGATTTTGTTAACGTGAATTTTTAGAATTAAGAATGTGTATGTAGTGAAGACAAAAAAAAAGGTGAATCAGATGTTAATTCAAGAAAAGGAGAATTGGGACTTGGCATATGGGAACATATGGTGGAGGGTCATTGTTTAACATTTAGATATACTTGGTGGTTTAACATGAATAAATTAACATTGTGCATAGAGAGGCTTAAATAGATTACACAAAGGTCAGAGAACTCCATCTTTGTGTTAAGTACATTGAGTTTGTGTGAAAGTAAATAGTTCTTAGCATGGTGTGCTCATGACTAATTATGATAAACTTTGCTCTTGACTGTTGATATACCCTGTATACTTTGTGTGTGCTTCACTTTCACCAATTTTGAAATCTGTTAATGATCATCGTCTTCTCATTTATTTGTATGAACACATGTTTGTTGTTAGGATGTTCCATTTGTGGAACCATCTTAATTGTAGATTGTGGACTGAATAAACTTTTTGTTTTTATTTCAGTTTTACTTACTAATCCAATTTAAGTTTTTCTTTTCCCTCAGAATGATAAAAACATTGCCGAAGAAAGGGAGAACATTACAGAAGGTAGTACAGGACATCTAAAAACTGTGTTAAATTTATCTCTTCTGTTTTTTCCCTTAACGGGAGGCTACGCAACAAGGTCAAGGATAGCATGCATAACCCAATGCCTTTCCTTATAAATATCAATTTGAACATTGGACCTTCAAGAAGAAGGACCCAATGTTCAAACATTGGTGTGAGATTTAATTTATTGCATTCTAAAACTAGGCAGTTCTTGCATTGTTCTAATTTAGAAATTTTCGATCCTTTGGTCTGGTAATTATTGCCTGGGTCCTGACCTTGATTTTGTGCAGACTCTTCGGCACTCGGCAAATTAGATGCCAATAGTTCTGTCTCTTTGAAGTCAGAGTTTGATAGTCAAGTCCCGAGTGAAAGAAGCCACATTATTATGCAGAATTTTGCAAAAGTTATATGGAATGTTCTGAAGCAATATAATTCCAAGCTGAAGGTAATAAGAAAAAGGAAGCACGTTAAGATGTCATTAATTTGTTTTCTCTTTCATTAGAGTGCTGTGACTGTGGTGTTTGTTGGCAATCCATGTATCTGCGCATAATGTATTTATTTTTTCATAATCAGGTTGCAGAAATGGAAATAGAAAATCTCAAAGAAAGCATTGCGAATGAAAAGACAAAATACTCGGAGATAGAAACACAATTGAACGAGTTTAAGGCAAATTGTACTTGCTGCAAAGTAGATAATATAAAAAGTGATCCTGAAGATTGTTCGTCAGTTAGTCTGGTTCAACCACATAATTCAGAGCAAGAGGTTGAGTACAGTTTTCCTGAATTCCTGCTTCCTTGTATGAAGATTAGTGAGGTTTTCATATATGCAATTTCATTGCTCGTTCACCTTAAATATGTTCGTCAAGAGCTGATATTCTGGATGGGGTGCAAGGTCACTGTATCAAATAACTGCTGAGCATAAGGGGAAACTAGGCTGTCAGCTCTGGAAATTAGTTGTATTTTAACTTCACTATATGCAATAATTATTTTTTATTAGTATTTGGTAACTACTTAGCGCAAGTGCCAATCTGCTTGAACTATATTTGTTGATTCATTCCTGATTTTGCTGTTTCAATAATAAATTTAGTCTGAGAATGGGTTGATTTGACATGAAATGATTTCATGTAGTGGAAACCTATGTTACCTTGAACGTAATAATTGGCTAACCTGTTTTTCTGGCTCTTACTTCCTTCTCACATGTGGTTATTGCTAGGTAATGGTTTAATGTTTTGTTAGCGGGTTAATAGGCTTCGCTTGATTAAATTAACACAATTATACTACTAAAATCATCCCATCTAATATGTGAATACTTTGTGCATATTATATGAAATGAATCACCCGCTAGCTTTTTTCTTCACCAAAAATATGTACAAACTTTAGTCAGATTGCAATGTTATATGTAATTGGTTTCCATTCTTTCCAGGAAACGTTTCATGCAGAGTCGTCATTTGTGGCTAGAGTTGACCAGTGTGATGAAGATGGGCTCGTGCTCAGTACTTCCTGTACGCAGTTATGTTCTGAAAACTCAGATAGGTTAGTATTGTTGTGAACAGTGTAGTCGTTCAAATGTAACTCCCGGTTATCTTTATTGGGTTTGGAGTTTCGACAAATATTCTTATTCCTAAATTCTACCTGGTATAATAATACAGGGAGACTTTTTCCTTGACAAAACCTGAGCATCATAGTGCTTCGGAGGTTGATGATGGGAGCAAGATACTTAGTGTGAGTTGACTTTTCCATTTGTTTAATACGTGCATGTGTCTATTTCCTTGTTTTAATTTATTGAAGGAGAAGTGAACTGTTGATTTGCTTGTATTATTGTCTCCATATGTCGGGTTCGATAGTTAAATGATGAACTGTGCTTTTGCTCGAGAATGATCCTCCATATTGTTAAGGAATTGAAGTTGACGTAAAATAAATCATATCAGCTGCAAGATAAGTTAGCTTGAATTCATAAACTAACATGTTTCCCAAATCCTACTTTCCTCTATCATATAGTTTTTGGTTTTCGTTTTAATGTCTTGTTTTTAGTTAAATTAGGCTTCAGCAGATCAGAAAAAACTGTTATACTGCTTGGTGTACCTCATCTGGTGTTTGAATTAACTTAGCTATCATACTTTGTGTATTTATTTGGGGAGAAGGTTCATCCGCAGTTCTTTCTTGCAACTTTGTGCAAGCTGTATTTTTTTTGGTGAAGTTATCATGTATGCATTTAATTTGATTGTTCATTCTTTCTAGGAACCATCTGATGCGCAGTCATCGTCTGAGGCTAGACTTGACCAGTCCGATGAACAGCCTACACTGGGCACTTCCTGTACACAGCCAGATGCCAACATGTCAGATAGGTTCGTATAATGAAGAATGATGAGCCCACGCATTTTTTCTTGGCTTTGAACTAGTACACTGATTCCTTAATTCTTGCTTGTTGTAATGTTATAGGAAAATTTCGACCTCCTTATTAAAAGCTGAGGACCATAATAATGCTTTGGAGGTTGAGGCTGTGCGCAAGAGATCAAGTGTAAGTTGACATTCTGTACGTTAAATGAGTCAATTCGCTTAACTTTACAATTTATTTAGAGGATCACCCATTAGTTGTTTCTTGAAAATATTTGGTTGTCCATTCTTTCTAGGAATCATTTGATTCGCAGTCATTGTCTGAGGTTAGACTTGACCTGTCAGATGAAGAGCTTACACTTGGTACTTCCTGTAGACAGTTAGATTGTGAAAAGTCGGATAGGTTAGTATTATGAAGAATGATTGGTTCATTTTTTTTTTCTTGGCTGTGGAACTAATTTACTCATTATTTCTTGCTTGTTTTGACGTTACAGGGAAATTTCTATCTCCTTGTCAAAAGCAGAGGATCATAATGCTTTGGAGATTGAGGCTGTTCGCAAAATACCAAGTGTAAGTTGAAATTCTTTTATGTTAATGCGTACGAGTCAAAATTTTATACGTTGCTTCATTGAAGGATGGATTGTGCCTTAACCGAGTTCAAATTTTTCCAGTTCAACGGTGAACTAGGGTTCAGAATGAGTGTGCATATAGTTCAGGAAATTAGGTTGACATGAAATAAACTCAGCTAGTGAGAAAGCTCGGTTAGCTTGATCTCTTAATATATTGTTAATAACTAACTACTCGGTTATTTGAAGGATTGGAAACGCACTAGTTTAACTCAACAAGGATCAAACAACGAATTAGTTTGTCACAAAGGTGTGGTTATCATAGTTTAAATGCTAATTAAAGGTTCATGAATATTTTTATATATTTACCAAAAAACCTAGATTTTTATAAGTGATATTTTTTATCTGGAATCTAAATAATGATTATAAGGGAAATGGAAATTGGGTGGGGATGGCGGGATTAAATGTGTTTCTATTGTTCGTCCAATTATAGCTTTCTAATTGAATTTTTGAGTGATAAGTCAACCTTTGAAATGATAGGTTTCAGTCAATTTGGTGTCAGAAATTACAAAAAAATTGCATTGTTCATATTAATTGAACATGAAAATCATACATGACATTTGTTTCCCTTTTTTTTGGCCTTTAGGAATTATTCGTTTCGTCATCATCGACAGAAGATGACAAGTTGGATCCTTTGTCTCCCAAAGATGCTTCATCTACTAAAACAGACAACCTTGTGGATCCACTTGGTAAGATTGGTGTCGATATCTCTCGCAAACCTCCTAAGCCAAAAAGGTCAGTGGTGTACTTCTGGTACAAGAGTATCGAGTGGTGTTTAACATTTTAACATTGAACATTTTTTTCCACAGCATTAACGAAGTTTTCATTTTTTTTTTCTGGTTGTCGAAATCAGGACACTTATGCCTTCCTCTTCCATGCTATCAAGGGACTTGAGTACCTTTGATCTGTGTGACGAATCTGAGAAATTAAAGGTACCATATTCAATTTAATATTTGAATTTGTCAATTCAGTTTCAAATAAAGCGCACACGCACGAAATTACAAGCCTTTATCCAACACTATTATGTTAAAAGAGTCCCAGAAAGGACAGTGAATTAGGAGTAAACACACAACACTGTTGTGCATTTGCAGGGGAATCGGGGCACGAGGAAGTTATCTGCACATGAACCTCAGAGATCAAATGGAAGCATCTCTCTGCTCCACTTGCTGCACGTTAGAAAAAACAATCTTCATCGCTAGCTTAGCGATTTAACCCTTTTTTGTTTCTAAGGAAAAAAGTAAGGGATAGATATGTCAAAGTTAGTTTTTTGCTAGAAAATCTTGTTTTTCTTGTCATCACAATTCACAACCTTCGGTTTTAAGTTACACTGCACAGGGTAACGTGTATATGTTGTGTATATTCAGGTCAAAGTTGTCTGAGAACAAAGATATAAGGAATACCAACTTTTATTTTACCTATAGTAATATTACAGAATGTAATGCTACTATGAACATATTAATTAATTTAAAATCTTAAAATATAAATATATTTGCTCAGTATATGTAAAAACTGTTCAAATGTAATTGTGCAAGAGGTTTGGAATCGATCTAACTTGTTACGATTAAATATTTGATCTTTTTTTTCTTTCATTATTTCTCCTGACAATATTTGATTTACTACTTAAAAAAGTTATACTACCTATTGACTAGCTCATGGTTTTTTTGTTTGCTGAGTTGAAAGACGGTTTCTAAACCGTTACCATTAATTTTTCTTTTCAATTTATTAAGGGTGTGTTTTTATGTGGGTGATAATTTGAGGGAGAGGGAGATGATCGATCTGAGTTGATTAAAAGGTGATATTTATGTTGTTCTTTTTTATGGATTTGAGGATGATAGCGGAATAGATTTGAGAATGATTTTTGTGAAAGTTTGTGAAAAAATTGACTGACATGACTAAAAAAATTAAATTTAATAGATGAAAATGTATAATGATCTAATTATCTTTGGTGTTAAAAAAGTATAATAAAATGATATTTATATAAGTTGTAATTAGTTTTTCATATTTTATTATTATAAATAAAAATATTATAGATATATATTAATTGAAAAAAAATTAAAATATATTTGATTTAGAAAATTAAATATTTTAATTAAAAATAAATAAACATTTCTAACCATACTATTAATAAAAGGTCGATTCCAAGCATGACAAACGCATATTAGTGAATGAATGGAGTAGATTCCACAAAACAAAACAAAAATTATAAGGGTTAATGCATGCATGGCTGATGAGTGAAATGGAATAGATTCCAAAAAAAAAAGAACCGGTTAAATTGGAAGCTTCAATGGGTTGAAATCAGATCCAGAAAAAAGTTAACAGGTTTCACTGCGAAAACAACCACAAAAGGGTGATCATGTAAATGGTCTTGATCACTCTCTAATCTCTGCACCTCAGAGGGGTGAGAGCGCTCAAATAAAGTATAAATCACAAATTAACAATTTTCACATAAAACTTATTCAAGGAAACTTTAAAGCGAAATTTATTTATTTATTTGTTTAATAAAATAAATAGTTAAATAACTTATTTTTATTTAAAATAAAAAAATATTCTCAAAATAATGATTAAAAATATATTATTTTTACAAAATTATATATAAAGATGTAAATGCATGTATACAGTAGATGCGTTTTGGTGGTATTAATTAATAAAGGTTCCTTTTTTAAGGAGACAGTAAACGGTGCATTACTTTGTTTGTGGAAACAGACATTAGAATGATGATAACTTCTTCCTGCACCTCCATACATTTTGTCCTTATCTTCTTCCTCCTCCACCTAAGTCTATGTAAGAGCCATCAGGTTCAAAAGTTTTTCAAATTTAATTTTCTTGATGAAAAATACCTAGTTTGAATGTAAAAGAAAGATCAATAGCTATGCATTTTTGCTGAATGATACCAGTTTTGGATCCTCCTCGTGTAACTTTAGTGCCTTCTCTCTGGTTGTTTTATTCATAAATTATTTATTTCTGTAAATCTGACTCACCGTTAATAAAATCTTATTTCTAATTAGTGTTTTTATCAAATATATTCTCCATCTTCTTAAAATTTCTTATATTTTTTATATCTTCCCAAACAATAAACGTGTTTGGGCTAGGATAAGGTCGAACTTTAATAACTTTTAATATTCAGATAATTACCCATTTAATATATTATGGTAAGTGAATAATCAATTAAATATTAATCATGATTAATAAATGTTAATAATGATATATTATATATTTTTAACTTTTGAAGAGCTAAGAAAATAAAAATTTCAGAAAGATTAAGAATATATTTTATCCTAATTTTTCCATCTACAAAAATAGGCAAGAGAAACAGATTCAGAGAAACAATGCTTGTATTATTACTGAAAGAGACATTCAGAAAACCCACAATTTTTGTCCTCATCTTAACGCACATCAAAATAATCCATTTACAATTTTTACTGATTACCCTTCATAAGTTCTCTTTTTAGGGGAAAAAAATTAAAAACATAAAAATCACTTTTACTGTCCGTACTTCTATAAATATGCAGTTTTAATTCCTTTAAAATTTTGATTTTTATATTTAGTCATACAAATTTTTAAAATTAAAAAATTTTGTCCATGATTAATATGTAAGTAAGTTGTTAATGGAGAATGTTGAAATTTTTACCTGACATGAGATATTTGGATAAGAAATTTTAAAATAAAATAAATATTATAATATAATAATAATAATTGAACTCTTTAAAATTAGACAATTTATATTTTATTTAGAAATCTTAGAGATTTACATTTTTTTATACTCTTAAATTCATATATATTTTTTTCTCACTTTGACTTTAGTTGGAATTGTTAATTTGATTATCTATTAGTTTTAGTTATTAACACTTATTTAACGTTTAATTTTTTTTACATTTGATGATAATTAAAATATTTTAACTAAATAAAAAGTAAAAAGTTAACGAATTTAAATATATTATTCAAATAGAACGTTTATAAAACAAGATAGATTTGAATTCGTGAATGTTTAAAAGCGGTGAAACTTTAGCACGTTTTAAACAAAACTTAAAGTGTATATTAAGAATGGACTCGACTTGTTCAAGTTTAGAAATCTAAAATATCGAATGCGTATAAGATTCAAACTTGTATATGCACAAAACCATGATAAAAAAACTGAATTTACACTAAAATAAACCTTAGAAAGTTATGTGTATATTTTTTTCAAGTTTTAAAACACTTTTGTACAAGTTCTTCAAAAATTAATCCAGTGCTTTTGTCAGTGTTTTCTTTTTGTTGCCTCTATTATATTAATTGTGGGGAATTTGTTTTTTCATTATTTATGTCTTATTGGTAATATGTCATTGTTGTTGGTTTTATCAAGAAAAATTAGAGAATAGGTCAACATTAGATCTTCCTCTAGGAGACCACACCACTAAGTTTTATGTTTTAAAATTCAAACTAAACCAAATACTACCTTTTGTATACTATAATTTGAATAATTATTTTTTAATTCAATTTTTTTAATTCAATTTTAATTTATTATTTTAATCACTATTATATATTTATTTATATTCTTTGTAGTGATGTAATGTGATAATCTAATGATAATTAAAATAATAAATTAAAATTGAGAGTCAAAAATAATAAATTAAAGTATCATTATTCCTATAATTTTTGTCGTACATTATTCTTGAAATCATTTCTCGAAAAAGAAAAAAAAAACTAAATTGATGTTTTTCGAGGAAATAAGTTGGATAGTTTTTGACGAGCATTTATTAATGGAAAAAAAATGATTTGTTAATAAAAGGTTGGTGATATGAATATGATTGTGTGAAGTGAGTGAAGAAAGGAAGATGCGATGCATAGAATGGGTGAGAGAGACGTGAAGGTGACGTTTCCTTCTCAGTTTGTTTTCTGCTTCCTCTCTTCCAAAACTCCTTGCTTCATATAATCCTTCAAATAAAAAGACAAAATATACCATCATTTTTTGTTTTTTTCTCTTTCTTTATCCATGCATTTATATATCTTATCTTATTTTAATCATTACCATTTTACATTAATTTAATTGTTTTTTAGAGTCCAAATTTGTTATTGATGATTTTTTTACTTTTTTTTAACTGATCATCAAAAGTACATTGTTATCTTTTTAATATATTTTAAAACACGTTAAAATTAGTAATAATTAATGTTTAAAAAAATACAATAAAAACATAACACCAAAAATTCTAACAGAAAGTTCAAATTATTTTTTAGAAACAACACAATCTTTTAGAAACAACACAATGATCCATTCAATTTATTAAGATTAAGTTAAATATGAGTAAATTTAATTTGATTTGTAATTTTGATTTGACTCATCACATATCATTGTTAATATATTATAAATTAATTTATTTTGAATTTGTTTAACTCATGCATTAAATGAGTTATATTTAGTTTAATTTATATTTAAATAAACATTTTTTCAATCAAATGTTGATTTATGGTATGTTCTTCGTGTTTTTTTTTTTATTAAAATTTTCACATAAAAATAGCTATACCATGAGCCTATTCATACAAACACAAATTTCTTGGATAATAGCGTGCGGTATAATTAAAGAAAAAATAACATATTATTATAGTTAAATTAAAACATTAAATCATCTTTTTTTTTTATTATTATTATTATGAATATTTGTTCTATTTTATTTTTAGACTTTTAATTAAATTTTGATTTCAAGGGTTTAAATGTAATGTTGATGACGGAAGGACAATGTGGATATGGAAAATAACAAGTTTTTAGTTTTAATAATGAATAAATTTGTATCGTTTAAAATCTTTTTTCATTTTTTTTATTGTGAACCATTCATTAAAAATGTATACTTTCTCATGTTTTATTTTCATTAAAAACTATTAAAGTGCTTTTGAAATTCGGTTTAAATTGAGGAAAAAAATTAATCAATTATGTTGAATATAGTGATTTGGTTGATTAAATATATTTATAAAGATTGACAACCTCAAGAATAATTTATTATTTTGACTTATGATTTTAAATTGAGATAATATTATTTATAAATAGTTTATTATACGGGTAAAATTGTAATATTCTCAAAATTAATCTATGCTATAAATTCATCATCAAAGGATTTGTACAAGATAACGAGCTAAAATACACCGTATACATATACAAATATTTATATAATGTAGTTAAAATAAAATAAAAATGATATATTTATATTATCTTTCAAACATTATAATTATATATATATATTAAAAGATGCATTACAATTAATAAGTTACAACAATTCATTCTCATTTAAGGTTCAACCTACAACAATCATATAAATCAAAGATGGGTCTATACATCAAAATATTCAACAAGCACAATATTAATTAATGCTTCCAAGGATATTTATTGACTACGTCCCACTAAAGAGTAATATATGATCAAATACTCAACTTAGATTTACAAACAAATCTAAGTGAAAAAGATTAGGATAAGTCCTCCTTCATTATCTCTATATAAGTGTCAATACCATAATATTTAAATGAAACAACAAATCACATATTATCCATGATATGTGACCACAAATTCACATAATTCTCATTAATTTTGAAAATCATATTTATATGATTCACAAATTTCATCAATCCTAATAAACATTATTATATAATATAACTCATTTAAATAAAAACATAAATCAATCATTAATGGAAATTAATATTTAATTTGCATTTATAAAATCGTTCACACTCAATGAGTTAAAAGAAATTAACTTTGTTTAACTTAAGTGAAAATTTAATAGAATTTGGGCTTAAGATGCAATGTTATTTTTGTTTAAGTGAAACAATATAAAAAATTGATTTTCAACTATATTTTAACTTAAGTGATTTTCAACTTAAGAATTGATTTTCAACTATATTTTAACTATAAGCTAAAATATGGTAGAAAGTAAGATTTGGAACTATATTTTTGTTTTAGCAAAAGTGTTTTGCTTAAGTAAAAAAATATCATTAATCAATATCTACAACTAGATTAAAGCATATTTTAAGAGTAATTCCAAAGGCATCCTAATAATACAACTTTTAAGCAATTCACATGATTACACCCAAGTCATAATTTGTTCAAACATAATTATTTACTCGTTCAAATTCAGTATTGGTTTCCTTAACTCGTATGTTTATATGCATATTAATTTTATAGACTACTCATTCAAATTCGTTTGTTTTAGCGAACGTGTTTCGCTTAAGTAAAAATATCATAAATCAATCTTTATATCTAGATCAAAGCATGTTTTAAGAGTAATTTCAAAAGCATCTTAATAATATAACTTTTAAGCAATTTAAATGATTAAACTCATTCATAATTTGGTCAAACATAATTATTTACTCATTCAAATTCAATATTGGTTCTTTAAGTCATATGTTTATATACATATTAATTCTATAAATTATCATAAGGAAAGGTATGAAAAAACAATCTTCTTGTATAAACCATAATGAAAGTTATATTCAAGTAAAATACATAATTAACATGCATAATATGGTCTCTAAATAAACAATTAATAACAATATATAATTCAAAAACATTTGAATAATGGCTAACCAAACAAAACTCTAAAAACAAAATTCAATGACATTCAAGTCCAAACAATTAAACTTCTAAAATATTTATCGTAATTTTTTTCTGAAAGACATAAATTGTTCTCATTACCCATAGTTCAAGCATGAGTTAAATCAAAATTTAGGACCTACAGTGAGATAAGTTGAGAAATTAGTTTATTTTTATTTTATTTTTCAAAATACTAAGATTGGTGACAAAATCACAACAAAGATAAAAGACAAATAATCTATAGAGTAAATATAAGCTTTCAGTGATTGGTTAAAATTGATCCTTATGTTGTCTTATGTTGTCAAATATGAGGACATGTGATCATATTATAAAATAGATGAGGTATGAAAGAGAAAAACTACAAAATAAATAGAAGAGAGGAAAGAAAGGGTAAAGAAGAAAGAAGATGGAGGAAGAAAGGGAATATGACAAAAAAGCTCAAAATATTTTGCATGCATGTATTAAATTTAGTTTTTTAAAATGATTGCTTATATTTTTTGTGATAAATTTTCTTATTGTGCATACGTATATAAGATATCTCCCTATTATCCCTATTAAACTGTAAATTTCAACGCGAAATAAAATTTGAACTTTTTTTTATTTAATTTAAGAATATTTTCAAATTTTAATGCTGTGACGACAATTTTTTTTTAATTATTATTATTATTTCCTATAATATACTAATAAAATTTAAAAGCAAAATTATACATAAATATTCAAATATATATATAATACTATATGCATCTTATATTTGCACTGTTTAGTACATCTTATATTTCCTATACTATAAGGGGAAAAAATATTATTTATTTACAGTTTTTTCCTTATATACTGGCTTTCAAACAGGTGGAGGGAAAATGTTATGGATAGGGTTCACTTAGACTGTTGGGGGTAAATAAAAGGTAACTCCGATTTGTCCTTCGATGACAATCGACGCATTCGGAGCAGAGAGAAAAGTAATGGTAGAGTTTCCCGTTCCCTGAAATGTTACAGAATTGTTTACTGCATTGGTTTGCCATGCGTTTCCCGGAAAAACAACAACAATGTCGGCGAATAAGGGATCAGGCATGTTTGGAGCAGCCATCTATGATAATGTTATAAAATTTTGTTTTTCACACACAATCATAAAATAGGGAAGTGAGACAGATATCACATAAAAAAAAACTACAGCGTATCATAATAAAATAAAGTGA